>Ga0308176_10000773_pt1 | contig 19917 bp, 18 predicted proteins | sample PhyCR2_3_FD_203890 | JGI IMG/M metagenome (GOLD analysis project Ga0308176, IMG submission 203890) | Soil microbial communities from UC Gill Tract Community Farm, Albany, California, United States - DLSLS.C.R2 | ecosystem: Environmental > Terrestrial > Soil > Agricultural land | place: USA... | reverse complement strand
CACGACCGGTCTCGACGGCGCGGTCGACGCGGTGCAGGACGAGCGGGTCTACGACAACTCCCGCGCGGCGCTGCTGGCCGTCGTCCGGGACACCCCGGAGACCGTCCGCACGCTCGCGATCGTCGGTCACAACCCCGGCATGCAGGAGTTCGCGATCAGCTTCGACGACGGCACCGGCGACGGGGCGGCCCGCGAAGAGGTCACCGGCAAGTACCCGACCGGCGGGCTGGCGGTCTTCACCGTCGACGGCCCCTGGTCCGGGGCGACGGCCGGCACCCTCACCGCCTTCGCCGCACCACGGCCTTAGCCCGTACCGCCTCCGGCCCGTGCCGCCCGGGCCGTCACCACCCTCGCGGGTGCGGAGTGACCACCCGGGATCACCACATGTGGGGACGACGGCTCACCACATCGCTTCCTACCTTCCGGCTAGTCCCGCTTCCGGGGCGAACCGCAGAAGGGAGGTGAGCGGCATGCCGAACCATCCGGGCCACGACCCCGGCCGGTACGAGATCCGGGTCAAAGGTCACCTGGACGACCGCTGGGCCAGCTGGTTCGACGGCTTCTCGCTCACCCGCGCGGGCGACGGCAGCACCGTCCTCGCCGGCCGTACCGACCAGGCCGGGTTGCATGGCGTGCTGCGCAAGCTCGGCGACATCGGGCTGCCGCTCGTCTCGGTCACGTCCGCGGCGGACGACCCCTCGGCCGACCCCAACTGACTCACCGACCCACCCGACCCCGCTCCAGATCACTCGACCTCGCCGGACGCCAAGGAGACCGCCATGACCACCACCGCAGTCCACGACACGCACGTCCAGGACGCCACCCCGCGCCGCCGGATGGGTCCGGCGAGGAAGGTCGCGCTGGCCGGCGGCATCGCGTACCTGATCACGTTCGCGGCCTCGATCCCGCAGCTGAAGCTGTTCGCCGACGTGATCGACGACCCGGCCGGCTACATCAGCGGCCAGCACAGCAACACCACGCTGCTGTGGGGGTCGTGGCTGGAGGTCGTCACCGCCGTCGCGTGCGTCGGCACGGCCGTCGCCCTCTACCCGGTGACCAGGCGGGTCAGCCGGACCGCCGCCATCGGGTTCGTCACGTCCCGGGTCGTCGAGGCCACGCTGATCCTCGTCGGGGTGATGAGCCTGCTGTCGCTCGTGACCTTGCAGGGCGACTTCGCCGGCGCCACCGGAGCGCAGGCCGAGGCGCTCGGCGTCACCGGCGCGGCGCTGGTGGCGATGCGCCAGTGGACCTTCCTGCTCGGCCCCGGCCTGATCGCCGGGATCAACGCACTGTTCCTCGGCACTGCCCTCTACCGCGGCCGGCTCGTGCCCCGGATCATCCCGACCATCGGCCTCGTCGGCGCCCCGATCATCCTGGTGTCGGCCACGGCGACGATCTTCGGCGGCTGGGAGCAGACCTCCGTGGTCGGCGCGCTCTGCGCCCTGCCGATCGCGATCTGGGAGCTCTCGCTCGGCGTGTGGCTCACCGTCAAGGGCTTCACCCGCACGCCGGCCTGACCGGCCCGACACCCGCTGAGGCGGTCCACCGGCGTCACCGGTGGGCCGCCTCGGCACGCTTCTATCGCCGCCCGGGCAGCAGCTTGAGGTCGTGCCCGCGTTGCACCGCGGCGCGGCGGTTGGTCACCCCGAGCTTGGTGTAGATGCGCTTGGTGTGCGTCCGCAGCGTGTTCAGGCTGACGACCAGCTGCCGCGCGATGTCCGGGCCGTCGAGGTCGGTCGCCAGCAGCCGGAGAACCTCGAGCTCGCGCTCGCTGAGCGGGTCGACCAGCGGCTGCGCGGACGGGGAGCTGTCCGGCCGGCCGGTGCAGGCGGCCAGGAGCCGCCGCACGTAGCCACGCGGAGCTCGATCGTCCTTCATGAGCGGCCGGAGCAGCGCGGCCATCGGTGGCCCCTCGTCGGCGAACAGGCGGACGTAGCCCTCGGCCTCGGCGCGCGTGACCGCACCCGTCGCGTCCAGTGCGCCGGCCGCGTCGCCGCGGGCCTGCCGGGCGAGCGCCTGCAGCATGAGCACCTCGATGACCGTGCCGCCGCGCTGGCCTTCCTCGGTGGCAGCGAGCAGCCGGTCCAGCAGGCCGACGGCGTCGTCCAGGTCGTGCGCGGACCCGTCCGCGCCGCGGGCGATGAGCAGCCGGGCGAGCGTGACGTGCTCGTACTCGCGCAGGTAGCTCAGCTCGTCCTCGGCCGACAGCCCGCGCTCGCGGGCCCAGGCGTTCGCGGGCCCGAGCTCGTGCCGGCGCAGTCGCAGCCGGGCCCGGACCGCCGGGACGGGCCGCACGTTCGGGGAGTAGTCGCCGTTGTAGACGCGGTCCGCCGCGTCGAGCAGCTCGAGCGCGGCGTCGAGGTCGCCCTCGGCCTCCCGCAGCCGGGCCAGCGCCAGCCGCTCCCGGTACGGGTTCTGCGGCAGGCCTTTGTGCTCCCCCAGCCGCCGGCTGAGCGCAAGGTGCTCGGCCGCGGCGGCGAGGTCGTCGCGTTCGAGCAGGACCGTGGCGATGCCGACGTGCATGTCGGCGGTTCCCCGCAGCGGGGCCCCTGGTTCGGTCGCGGCCAGGTCGAGGGCCTGCTGGTATGTACGCAGGGCGTCGCCGAGCCGGCCTTGGGTGGCGCGGATGTCCCCGAGCGTGATGCTGCAACCGAGGACGTCCGCGACGAAGCCGACGCTGGCCAACCCCGCGACCGACTCGGTGTAGGCCGCGTGCGCGCCGGCCAGGTCACCGGTCGCCCAGGAGGCCAGCCCGCCGAGCGCGCCGGCGGCGGCCCGGATGAGGTCGTCGCCCGGCGGCGCCAGCGACAGCGCCGCCCCGGCGTGGGCGACGGTCGAATCGAGCTCGTGGCGCCAGAGCGCCAGCGCGGCCCGGTACATCTCGACCCGGCCGGGGATCGACCGGTAGCCGTCCTCGTCGGCCACGACCAGTCCCGGCGGCAGCCGCTCCGGCCAGGGACCGCCGTCCGGGCGAAGCGAACGCTCGATATCGGACAGTCGCTTGTCGACAGTGGCGAAGTCCGACACCTGCGCCAGCGCGCCGACGAACGCGAGACCGAGCATCGGGCGGACCCGCACCACCTCGTCCGGCACCTCCCGTACCCACCGGGCGAGCTCGGGCTCCCGCCGTTCCCGTTGCATCAACGGCATCGTCAGCTCGATGAGGTCCGATGCCCGCTCGTAGTCCTCGCCGGCCAGCGCGTGGCTGATGGCCGCGACCGGATCACCGTGCTCCTGGAACCATGCGCTCGCCCGCCGGTGCAGCTCGCCGACCAGACCAGGCTGCTGCCCGAGCAGCTGTGCGCGGAGCACGTCCGCGAACAGGTGGTGGTACCGGTACCACTGCCGCTGGTCGTCGAGCGGGACGAGGAACAGGTTGGACCGCTCGAGCGCGACCAGCCGCTCCGCCCCGCCGGCCTGACCGGTGACCGCGTCGCACAGCGGCCCGGTGAACCGCTCCAGTACGGCGGTCTGCAGCAGGAAGTCGCGCACGTCGTCGGGCTGGCGCGCCAGCACCTCCTCCGCGAGGTAGTCCACGACGAAGCGGTCGGTCCCGGCGAACCTGGCGACGACCGCGCTCGGATCCTCCCGGTCCCGCAGGGACAACCCGGCCAGCTGCAGCGCGGCCGCCCATCCCTCGGTGCGCTCGGCCAGCGTGGCGACGTCGTCCCTCGACAGGGCAAGACCCATCGGCCCGGCGAGGAAGGCAGCGGCCTCCTCCGCGGTGAACCGCAGGTCGCCGGCGCGCACCTCGACCAGCTCGCCGCGCGCCCGGAGCCGGGCCAGCGGCAACGGCGGATCGACCCTGGTCGCGAGCACGAGACGCAGCCGGGCCGGCGCGTGGTCGAGGAGGAACGCCATCCCCTCGTGGATCTCGGCCGCGTCGACGAGGTGGTAGTCGTCGAGCACCAGCACGACCTCGCCCGGCACCGCGTCCAGCTCGTTCACCAGGCTCACCAGCACCGACTCGATCGGCGAGCCCGGCGACGCCAGCAGCCCGAGCGCCTCGGCCGCCACCTCGCCGACCGCGCCCTGCAGTGCGGTGAGCACGTAGGTCCAGAAGCTTCGCGGCTCGTTGTCCCGCTCGTCCAGCGACACCCACGCCACCGCAGCAGGTCCGGTCTCCGCCAGGCACTCGGTGACCAGGGTCGTCTTGCCGAACCCGGCCGGCGCCGACACCACCGTGAGCCGCGCGCCCGTCCCCACCCGCCCGACCAGCCGCGGCCGCGGCACCGCCTCCCGGCGCCGGCCGGGCACCCGCACCTTGGCCGCCAGCACCGGGCTCACCACGCCGGCAACCCCGCCGATCCGCCGCCGCTCCGAGTCATCGCCGAACCACAATCCCACCGTCGGGCCGGGATCGCGCGGACGCGAGCGTCAGCGACGGCCCTGCCCCAGCAGACCACCGAGCAGGTCGCCGAGGCCGCCGGACTGCCCACCGCCGCCGAGCAGCCCGCCGAGCACGTCGGCCAGGCCGCCGCCCGACTGACCGGCTGCCCCACCGCCGCCCTGCCCCAGCCGCCGGGCCAGGTAGGACATCACGATCGGGGCCAGCATCGGCAGCAGCTTGGCCATCAACGCGCCACCGACCGATCCGCCGGCGGTGCCGAGCTGGTTGACCACCTGCTCCCGGTTGCCGCCGAACACGTGCCCGACGATCTTCTCGCCGTCCCCGGTGTCCACCTGCCCGACGTCGACACCACCGTCCAGCAGGCCGTCGCGATGCTGGTCGACGGCCTCGGCCAGCGACCGGGCACCGCCCGGATCCTGGGCGTTCGCCTGCATGCCGGCCAGCAGTGCCGGCAACGCCTGCCGGGTCGCCTGCTCCGCCGTCTGCTCGTCGACGCCGAGCTGGCTGGCCAGCTGGCTCATCGGGATCCGGGCGAGGAGATCGTCGACAGCGGCCACGGGATCCTCCAGAGCATCGACGGGACGTTGCCGCACCCTACGCCGGGCGACCGGGTCAGCCCCGGGCGGCGGAGACGCGGATGGCGCAGTTGTCGTCCGAGACGTAGACGGACGTCCGGCCGGAGGGATCGAGGATGAAGTCCTGCGTATCCCCCTGCTCCCACTGCTCGAGGTCGAGCGCCTGCCCGTTCGCCGCGTCGGACAGCTGGATCCGGCAGTTGCCGCCGCGGTTGTCCTCGATGTGGATGGCCAGCTTCCCCGGCGTCGTGATCGCGTCGGTGTCGCCGTTCGCCTCCTGCAGCAGCGGCAGCCTCGCCGTGCCGCTGCCAGCGAACGGGGTGACCAGGCAGCGGCTGTCGTTGGCCTGCCAGCGGAAGGTCCCGGCGCTGGGCACCTGGAACCGGGCAACCGAATAGAGGTCGCCCGGGAGCGTGAAGGGCTCTCCGGTGGTCTCGTTCGTCAACGTCACCGTGCAGCCGTTGCCGTACGCCGTGCCGTCGACGCGCAACCGCCACGGCGCGGTCGCGGTGTAGGTACCGGTCCCGGCCGTCGAGTGGCTCCCGGCAGACCCTGGTATCAGCAGCGCCGCCGCCGCCGCGCCGCCGGCCAGGACGACGACCGCGAGGACAGCGGCAAGAACACGCCGTCGCGTCCACCACGCCCGCAACCCGCCGGTCGACGAGGAGCGCGCCCCGCCACCGGGTCCAGCCCCGCCACCGGGTCCAGCCCCGCCACCGGGTCCAGCCCCGCCACCGGCTTCGAGCGTGCCGCCGGCTCCGGTCCCGTGACCGCCATCGCCATCGACTCCAGCCAGGCCGACTTCCGACACGCTGCGGGACACCGCCGGTGCGGCGGTCACCGCGACCGGGTCAGCTCCGGCCGGCCCATCCCGCATCGGATCGGCCGGCGCGACCGGCGCCGTCACGTCCGCGACCGCCGCCGCACGCCGGCGCTTCGCCAGCCGCAGATCCCCGTCGCCGTCGACCCGCCGCGCCGGGATCTGCTTGCCCTCTTCCCGCAGCCGGTGGTCGACGTACGCGTAGAGGTCGGAGAACGACACGTACCCGTCCTGGTCGGAGTCGCTCGCCGTCAGCAGGCCGTCGACGAGGTGCTGGGTGAAGAAGCTGGTGCCGTTGTCGACGGTGGCGTCGTTGGCCAGCTGCGTCCCCCGGCAGCTCGATAGGACGTACCGGCCCGGTCCGGCGACCGCGTCGCCCAGATCGGCGCCGCGGAAGGCGCCGGCGTAGCAGCAGTCGAGGATGAGGACGATGTTGCGCGCCCGCGAGGCGTCGGCGAACTCGTTGATCCGGACGTTGCTGACCGCGGTCGCGAGCAGGTCGGTGGTCTCGGTGTCCTGCATGCACAGGTGCAGGCGGCCGTTCTGGTCGAGCTTGCCGTGGCCGCTGAAGTACATGAGCAGGACGTCGTCGCGGTCGGCACCGGCGAAGAACTTCCCCAGCGCCCGGATCGCCCGGGTCGAGGTGACCTCGGGCAGCAGGGTGACATCGGCGTCCGCGAACAACCCGGTGTCCTTGTCGATGAGCGCGCGGTTGACCGCGGCGATGTCCTTGATCGGCCCCCGGAGTTGCTGCAGGTTGTGCTCGTCCGCGGGGTAGGTCGAGTTCCCGATCAGGAGCGCTCGGTATCTGACGACCATGCCAGGCCTCCGACTCGCGCGGCCGCGGCGCGGGCGATCTCCTTGACCGTGGCGGCGTCCACGTTGTCACCACTGAACGTGACGTGCCGCTCGATCCCGTCCTCGTCCCACCGCACGTCGATGCTGCGGTTCTTGTCGCGCTGCAACCAGGCGCGGAAACACTCCACCGCCGCGGTCAGCGCACCGGAGCTGCCCAGGGCGAGGATCACCTCGTCGACCGTCCCCTTCGCCCCGGGCTCGGAACGGCCGCGCTGGAACGTCTCCAGCTGCGCCGCGAGCTCCCGGTGCAACGTGCCGACCTGCGCGCGCCACCGATCGTCGGCGGCGTCGTAGTCATCGCTGCGAGGCTCGATCACGAGTTCGAGCCGGCGATCACCGGAGAGCTCGGTCACCGTTCACCCCCCGGGAGACGGCTGTACCACTGAGAGCCGTCAGTAAGCCGAGAAGATACACGCGCACTGATCACACCGAGGTATAACGCTCGTACGCTTCGTCGCCAGACTCTCCCTGGCGGAGCGTCACATCACCAAGCGGGACAAAGCGAAGGCCACGTCCGGCCGGACCGGTTCCCGGCGACGATGAGTCCGAGGGCCTCGCGGTAGAACACAGGCGTGACCGACGCACCGCCCGCCCACGGCACCCACGACCACGCCGACGACCCGCGCAACGCGCAGATCCTGATCAACGTCAACGGCCGGCTCGTGCCGCGTGCGCAGGCGGTGGTGAGCGTGTTCGACGGCGGTTTCGTCCTCGGCGACGGCGTGTGGGAGGGGTTGCGGGTCAGCGCCGGGCACCCCGCGTTCCTGGAGCAGCACCTCGACCGGCTCTGGGAGGGCGCCGCCGCAATCGCGCTCGACATCGGCCGGGGCCGGGACGAGCTGGCCACCGAGATCTACCGGACGCTCGAGGCGAACGGAATGGACGGCGATGGCGTCCACGTCCGGCTGATGGTGACCCGCGGGCCGAAGTCGACGCCCTACCAGGACCCGCGCATGTCGGCCGGCCCGGCCACGCTCGTGATCATCGCCGAGCACAAGGATCCGCTGCCGGCGACGGTCGAGCGCGGCCTGTCGCTGTTCACCGTCCACGTACGCCGCGCGCAGCCGGACACGCTCGACCCGAAGCTCAACTCGCACAGCAAGCTCAACGACATCACGGCGTGCATCCAGGCCTACACCGCCGGCGCGGACGAGGCGTTGATGCTCGACCCGCACGGCTTCGTCGCCACCTGCAACTCGACGCACTTCTTCGTCGTGCGCGGCGGGGAGGTGTGGACCTCGACCGGCATGTACTGCCTCGCCGGCATCACCCGGGCCAACGTGCTGCGCATCTGTGAGCGTGCCGGCATCCCGTCCCGCGAGCGCAGCTTCAGCCTGATCGAGGTCTACAGCGCCGACGAGGCCTTCGTCACCGGCACGTACGCCGGCCTGGTGCCGGTGCACACTGTGGACGGTCGCCGCATCGGCAACGGCCGTCGCGGGCCGATGGTCGAACGACTGCAGAACCTCTACCGCGCCCTCGTCAGCGAGGACGTCGCCGGGCGGCGGGCACCGTGACCGGCGGGGTGCGGCTGGCGATGTGGTCCGGCCCGCGCAACATCTCGACCGCCCTGATGCGCTCCTGGGAGAACCGGCCCGACACCCGCGTGGTCGACGAGCCGCTCTACGCCTACTACCTGAACGAGACGGGCCTCGACCATCCCGCCCGCGACGAGGTGATCGCCGCCGGCGAGACCTCCTGGCCGGCGGTGGTCGCCGACCTCACCGCGCCGGTCGAGGGCGTCTACTACCAGAAGCACATGACCCACCACCTCGTCCCGCGGCTCCCGCGCGACTGGATCCCGTCGCTGACCAACGTTCTGCTGATCCGCGACCCGGCCGAGGTCGTCGCCTCCTACGTCCGCTCCCGTGCCGACGTCGTCGCCGAGGACGTCGGACTCGTCCAGCAGACCGAGCTCTACGACCAGCTCGGCGCCGGCGTCCCGGTCATCGACGCTACCGACTTCCTGCGCGACCCGGAGACCTACCTCCGCTGGCTGTGCGACTACATCGGCGTCGAGTTCACCGACCGCATGCTCCACTGGCCTTCCGGCCCGCGCGCCTCGGACGGCATCTGGGCCCCGCACTGGTATTCGGCCGTCCTCGCCTCCACCGGCTTCGAGCCGTATCGACCCCGACACGTCGACCTGACCGGCAGCGCCCTGGAGGCGGCGCAGCGCAGTCGCCCGCACTACGAGCGACTCCACGAGGCCCGCCTCCGGCTGTAGCCGCCTCGAACCGCTTCGCTGATCTATTCGTCGCCTTCCCAGGGTCGTACGGTGGAGCTCCGGCCCTTCTGGGCTGATGGGGGTCCACGAACGGGGAGGTGGCCCATGACGCAGCACGATCATGAAATGCCGGAGACCGCAGGCGAAGCGTTCCCGACCGATCCGTCCGGTCTGCCGGAGGCGACAAGCCCGGCGCTGCTGGAGCGGGGCGACGGCGATGTCCTGGAGCTGCAGGTCGGTGCGGTGGCGAAACGCCTCGGCGACGCCACGGTGCGGATGCTGGGCTACAACGGCTCGATCCCCGGTCCGACCCTGAAGGTCCGGCAGGGCTGGGAGGTCGTCGTACACGTCGTGAACGAGGGCGATCTGGACACGACCGTGCACTGGCATGGGCTGCGGCTGGAGAACCGGTACGACGGCGTGCCGCACGAGACCCAGGCGCCGATCCCGGTGGGCGGCGAGTTCACCTATCGCATCCAGTTCCCGGACCCGGGCCTGTACTGGTATCACCCCCATATCCGGGAGGACTACACGCAGGAGATGGGCCTGTACGGCAACATCCTGGTGGATCCGGCGGAGCCGGACTACTGGCCGCCGGTCGACCGCGACCTGGTCCTGACTCTGGACGACATCCTGATCGAGGACGGCAAGGTCGCGCCGTTCAGCCCGTCGGAGACGACCTATGCGGCGATGGGCCGGTTCGGGAACCTGATGCTGGTCGGCGGCCAGACCCACTACCGGGCGACCGCCCGCGCGGGCGAGGTCCTGCGGCTGTGGCTGACGAACACGGCGAACACCCGGGTGTTCAATGTCCGGCTCCCCGGCGCCCGGATGAAGCTGGTCGGGGGGGACAGCGGCCGGGTCGAACGGTCCGAGTTCGTCGAGGAGGTGCTGCTGGCGCCCTCGGAGCGGGCGGTCGTCGACGTACTGCTCGACCGACCCGGCGAGCTGACTCTGGAGCACCGGACCCCGGACCGGTCCTACCCGCTGGCAACCGTGTCGGTCGCCGGCGAGCCGGCGGCGACGGCCGCGGCGCGCGAGTTCGAGGTGCTGCGGGAGGCACCGGAGCTGGTTGCGGAGCGGCGGTCGCTCGACGCGTGGCTGGCCGCAGCACCGGACAAGACCCTCGCGCTGGTCGCCGAGATGGACGACCCGGGGGCCGCCACTGGAGGGCCGGTGATCTACGCGTGCCCGATGCACCCGGCGGTGACCAGCGACCAGCCCGACCGCTGCCCCGAGTGCGGCATGAAACTAATGGCCACCGCGGCCGCGGTCACCTACGCCTGCCCGATGCACCCGGCAGTCACCAGCGACCAGCCCGACCGCTGCCCCGAGTGCGGCATGAAACTGCTGGCGACGCGGGCGTCGGCTAAGTCCGCTGCGGAGCATGGGCCGGGGATGCACGACGGCGCCCACGGCGGGTCCGACCTACACGACCACGGTGCCGACATGGACCACCACGCCGGGCCCGACGCACCCCACTCCCACGGTTCCGGGTCGGCCGGCGGGATCGAGTGGGAGGACGACATGGTCGCGGTGAACCGGCAGACCACGGCCGCCACCATGCACTGGATGTTCGTCGACCGAACGCCGGGCGCCGCCGACACGGGCATCGACTGGCAGTTCACCCTCGGCGACAGGGTGAAGATCCGGCTGGTCAACGAGATGGACTCGGACCATCCCATGCACCACCCGTTCCACCTGCACGGCGCCGGCCGCTTCCTGGTCCTGGCCCGGGACGGGCAGGTGGAGCCGAACCTGGTCTGGAAGGACACCGTGCTGGTCCGGACCGGGCAGACCGTGGACATCCTGTTCGACGTCAGCAACCCCGGTCTCTGGATGGCGCATTGCCACATCGCTGAACACATGCAGAGCGGCATGATGTTCAGCTTCACGGTGGCCCGGCAGCCGGAGGCGAGACCATGAGCCAGGACGAGACGGCGGCCGCTGCGGGTGGCCGGGGCGACGACACGGTGGATGTGATCGTGGTCGGCGCAGGCCAGGCCGGTCTCGCCATCGCCTGGTACCTGGCGCGGCTCGGTCTGCGTTTCCAGGTGCTGGAGGCGTCCGCCGAGCTCGGCCAGTCCTGGCGCAGCCGGTGGGACTCGCTGACGCTGTTCACCCCGGCCCAGTACGACGCGCTGCCGGGGATGCCCTTCCCCGCTCGGGCCGACACCTACCCGACGAAGGAGCCGGTCGCCGACTACCTGCAGGCCTACGCCGACGCCTTCCGGCTGCCGGTTCGGCTGAACGCCAGGGTCACGTCGCTGAGCCGCAGCGGAGACGGCTTCGAGGTCCGCACCGCGGACGAGACGTTCTCGGCCCGGCGCGTGGTGGTGGCGACCGGACCGTTCCAGGTCCCGTTCATCCCACCGGCCGCAGGCGGGCTGGACAGCGCGGTGACCCAGATCCATTCCGCTGACTACCGCAACCCGCAGGCACTGCCCGATGGCCCGGTCCTCGTCGTCGGCGGTGGGAACTCCGGCCTGCAGATCGCCGAGGAACTGTCCGCGAGCCGACGCGTGGACGTGTCCATGGGGACAAGCCCGCCGATACTGCCCCAGCGGCTGGCCGGCCGAGACCTGTTCTGGTGGCTCACCCGGCTCGGTCTCATGCGGGTGCCGGCCGAGTCGCGGCCCGGCCGCCGGGTGCAGGCCCGGGGCGAGTTCGTCATCGGGACCAGCCGGCGCCGCCTGAAGGGGGCCGGGGTCACGTTCCGGCCGCGGCTGGTCGGCGCCGACGGGCGCACGGCGTGCTTTGCCGACGGCAGCACGCTGGACGTCGGAGTAGTGCTGTGGGCGACCGGCTACCGCTCGGACTATTCCTGGATCTCCATCCCGGGCGTCGTGCGCAACGGCCGTGTCGCTCATCGCCGCGGCGTCTCCGACGTACCCGGTCTGTACTTCCTCGGCCTGTCCTGGCAGCACACCCGCGGCTCGGCGCTGCTCGGCTTCCTCGACGAGGACGCCAGCCACATCGCCGACCGCGTCGCCGCCGACCGGGCAGCGACGGCCCCGAACGAATCGACGACCGCCCCTCCCGCGCCGGGCTGACGACGCCGCCGGCTCCAGTCCAGGAGACCCGCCTCGGCTGCTCGTCCACCGCTCTACTGCGACCCTCGATGTACGAACCGGTCTGGTACGGCCAAGACGACCGTCGCGGCGATCGCCGACGGCGGCGCTGTTCGCCGCAGTCCTGTGGTCACGTCCTCTGCAGACCGTCGGCATCGACCCACCCCGACGTCCCCGGGGCGAAGTCCCACCGCGCCGACCGGCCGATCCGATCAGCCGGCCCACCCGGCGGGAGCTCGAACGGGGACGGTGCTAGGCCCCGAAGTGGGAGTTCGGCATGCACGGTGGTGCCAGCGTCGGGTGCGGTCCGCACCGAGAGCCGACCTCCGAGTGCCTCGACCCGGTCCTTGAGCCCGACCAGGCCCGATCCGGCGCCCGGGTCGGCGCCCCCGCGGCCGTCATCGCTCACCCGGACCCGCAGGACCCTGTCGTGGACCTCGACGGCGACCGTGACGACCGTCGCGTCGGCGTGCTTGGCCGCGTTGGTCAGCGCCTCGGCGACGGCGAAGTAGGCGGCGGTCTCGACCTGCTGGGGCAGCCGCCCTTCCACCCGTACCTCCAGTCCGACCGGGACGGCGGAGCGGCGAGCCAGCCCTCGAAGGGCCGGACGCAGGCCCCCTTCGGCGAGCACGGCCGGGTGGACGCCACGGGCGAGGTCACGCAACTCGGCCATTGCCCTGGTTGCCTCCTCGGCCACGGCGTCCAGCCGCGCGGCCAGCTCGCCGGTTCCGGGCGCGGCCTCCCGGGCCATCCGCGCCTGGAGCGCGAGGTTGACCAGCCGCTGCTGGGCGCCGTCGTGAAGGTCCCGCTCGATGCGCCGGCAGGTCTGGTCGGCCGCCGCGACGATCCGGGCCCGCGACTCGATCAGCTCGGCGTACAGCTGGGCGTTGTCGAGCGGGACCGTCAGCCGGCCGGCGATGAGCTTGCCGGCCGGGAGAACCCCGACTCCGCTGCCAGCCCGCCGGCTCCCGTCCCTGCTTCGGGACGTGGCCATCCTCGCCCCCCTCATGCGGAGCTGCCCGAGTGCGGGGCGAACGAGCAGAGGGTGAAGCCCTGCGCGCCCGCCCGTGGGATGCGCGGGGTCGGCGGGGTGGACGGCGTCCCGCTCGCGCCCGGAGAGGATGAGCTGCACGCCGACCGCGGCCATCCCGGCCGCTGCAAGCATCTTGGTCCGCATGGATGTCTCCTCGGGTTGCTACGGGTTGTCGGCCCGGCTGCCGCGTTCGCCTCAAAGGGAACCCCCGGGGTCCGGCGAAGAACAGTCGTCATCTGACGACTCCTCGCGCCGGACAAAGTTCCTGGTCAGCCCCAGTACGAGCGGCTGCGCGCGGCCAGGTCGGGGCCGATATGGGGTCCCGCGGTGTCAATGCTGGTGATGGTCAGCCGGGCCGTGCCGGTGACCTTCGTGGCTGTGAGGTCCCAGCGTCCGTGGGCGGACACCTGGATCCGCCCGGATGATCCAGCAACGGCGCCGGGTCGGGACCGGCACGGCATACGTTTACCGCCATGTGGTCGACAACTAGCCGGCCGCCGCAGTGGGTGGGCCGGACGCAGGAGCTGGCGATCCTTCGTGGTGCCGCTGAGGCGCTTCGCGCCGGTGACGGGACGGTGGTGTGGGTCGAGGGCGAGTCCGGGATCGGCAAGTCGTCCCTGGTGGCCGAGGCCCTGGCAGCTGGTGACGCTGAGTGGGAGATCGGATGGGGGATGGCCGATCAGCTCAGCGAGCGACTGCCGCTGCGCGTGATGCTGGACTGCCTGCAGGTGCGGCCGGGTTCACCGGATCCCCGCCGGGCGCAGGCGGCTGAGCTGCTGCGCGGCGGGCGGCCGGGACTGTTCGCTGAGGGCGATGAGTCGACCGGCGTAGAGGTGCTGCTGACGCTGGCAGACGAGCTGTGCGCGGCCGCTCCCACCGTGATGGTCCTCGATGACCTGCAGTGGGCGGATGACGCGTCGCTGATGGTCTGGCACCAGCTGGCCGCCTCGATCGGCCAGCTGCGGCTGCTGCTGATAGGCACGTGCCGGCCGGCGCCGCGCCGGCAAGAGGTGCAGCAGGTGCGGGCGGCCATCGTGCGCCGCGGCGCCGCGGTGCTCACACTGGGGCCGCTGCCCGAGACGGATGTGACCTCCCTGGTGACGGCGATGGTCGGAGCACCGCCCGGGGATGCACTCCGGCGGCTGACGGCTCAGGCGGCCGGCAACCCGCTGTACGTACGAGAACTGGTCGACGCCTTGGTGCGTGAGCAGGCACTGCAGATACGACCCACCGCCGAGCTCACCCTGGCCGAAGAGCAGCTACCGGTCTCATTGGCCGCGGTACTGGCTGACCGGCTCAGCTCGGTGCCCGCCGAGACGGCGCAGATGCTGCGCACCGCTGCGCTGCTCGGCGGGAGGTTCACGGTCACCGACCTGGCCCTGGTGCTGCGCAGGCCGGTGTCGGACCTGGCGGCGGGCCTGCAGGAGGCAACGGCGGCCGGGATCTTGGCAGGATCGGGTTCCGAGCTGGTGTTCCGGCATCCGCTGATCCGGCAGGCGTTGTACGAGAGCACGCCGACGGCGCTGCGCACGGCGCTGCATGCCGAGGCGGCACAACAGCTCGCAGCCACTGGCGCGGATGCCTTGAGCGTCGCGCAGCAGCTCTCCGCGGCGGGACGGCCGGGTGGGGTCTGGGCCCGGGCCTGGCTCATCCAGGCCGCGCCCACGCTGACCAGGCGGGCGCCGCAACTGGCGGCGGAGTTGCTTGGGCGGGAACTGGAGGAGACGCCCGGCGACGATGACGGCAGGGACTCGCTCATCGCGGGCCTGGTGCGGGCCCTGCACGCCGCCGGGTCCTACCAGGAGGCAGGCCGGCAGGCCCGCCAAGCACTGACGGTGATGACCGACCCGGCGCTGCGGGGGGAGATGTCGTTGATACTGGCGCACGCTCAGTGGGGCGCAGGCAGCGACGACGACGCGGTCCGCGTCCTACGGCAGGCCCTCGCAGCAGTCGACCTGCCGCGCATCTGGCAGGCCCGGCTGCTGGCCTTGCTCGGGCAAGTCGAACGGCAAGCCGCCGGCTTCGACACTGCCGACTCGATCTCCCGCCGGGCGCTGACCGCCGCCGAAGAGACCGGCGACCCGTTCGCAACCGCGCAGGCCCTGAACGACCTGTGGCTGATCCATTCCGTCCGGCGGGACCATGCCGCCGCGCTTGACAACATCGACCAGGCGCTCGGTCTCCTGGGCGACGATCACGACCACGCGGATCTGCGCTCGATCGCCCTGGACTGCCGCACCTTCAACCTACAGAACCTCGACGAATGGCAGCAGGCAGAACTGGCTCTCCGGCAAGCCCGCGAGTTCGCCCAGCGAACCGGCCGCACGGACCGCGCGACATGGGCCATCGCAGCGGTGCTGCGATACTGGCTCGGCCAGTGGGATGACGCGCTCGCCGAGCTCGGTTCTGATGCTCCGGAGGCGCTCGGGCCGTTCTACTACTCGTTCCTTCGCGAACGCTGGTCCGCACTGCTGATGCATGGGGTGGCCGCGCTCATCGCCGCCCGGCGTGAACAGCGCACCACTGCCAGCCAGCACCTCAGGAAAGGCTTGGCGCTGCCCATCGAGAACCTCGCCGACCGGGAGAACCGGGACTTTCTCGTCGCCGCGCACGCGCTGTCGCTCGAGCAGAGCGGGAAGACCCGCCAGGCCATGGAGAGGCTGGCCGAGATAGTGCCGCGGCGTGACGGTGAGATGACCCTGACCCACCAGTGGCTGCCCGACCTCGTCCGTCTCGCGCTCGCTGCCGGCGACAGGCAGGTCGCGCGAGGCGCGGCGCAGGCGTGCCAGGACGAGGCCGCGGCGGAGACCCCGCCCGCGCGGGCGGCCGCAGCCAGCCTCCGGTGCCGCGGCCTGCTGCGGTCCGATCCGGGCCCGCTCCGGCACGCCGTCGCGCACTACCGGTCGCCGGGGCCGGCGGTCGAGTTGCCGGCGGCCCTGGAGGACCTGGCTGTCGTGCTGGCGAAACGCGGCCAAGAAGACGAGGCCAGATCTGTGATGAACGAGGCCGTCGCCCTGTACGAGGACATGGAAGCCCGGTGGGACATCCGGCGAGCCGACAGCCGGCTTCGCGCCTACGGCATCAGGCGCGGCGTCCGGGGCCGGCGCGGGCCGCGCGCGGCGTCCGGCTGGGAGGCGCTCACGCCCACCGAGATCAAGATCGCCGCCCTGGTCGCCAGGGGCGATTCGACACCCGACATCGCCCGGAGCATGTTCTTGTCCCGTCGGACCGTGCAGACCTACATCTCCCGAATCCTGGCCAAGCTCGGCGCGAAGGGCCGGGTGGAGATCGTCCGGGAGGCGCTGCGCCACGGCGTCTCCCCGTAGCCCTCACAGCCCGAGATTGACAAGAGCGCAGCGCCCTTCTCGTTCCAGATCACGACCATGCCGATCGAGGTGTAGAGCGACGCAAGGCCCTCCGTCTCAAGGGATTGCCCCCAGTGCAGCAGCCGCCGGAGCTGGCGCACCAGGACGCGCCTGCGCCCGAGCCCGTGAACCTGCACCGGATTCAGCGTTCGACGGTGTCGGCTCCGGGTATGCCGCGTGTCCAACGCGTGAGCAAGTTCTTCTCGCGGCCGGCGGAGCCGCTGGAGTGGAGGTAGCGATGGAGTTCCCGGATAGGGACGTGGCGGAGGCGTGGCTGGGCCGGACGCTGGTCGACCGCGATGGCGTGCAGATCGGCGCCTGTACGGCCGTGTTGTTCGATGACGCGACCCGGGTGACGGAGTGGGTCTGTTCCGAGGTGGCCGGGGCGGCCGTCTTCATTCCTGCCGTGGGTGCGGCCGAGTCCGACGACACCGTGCAGGTCGCCGTCAGCCGGGACGCCGTGACCAGGGCGCCGTCGGTCGGCGACGCCCAGCACATATCGGCGGAGGACGAGGCGGTGCTCTACCAGCACTACGGCATGCCGCACTCCCGAGAGGCTTCCCCCACCGTGCTACCGACCGGTGAGGCGGAACCGCCCACCGGCGGATTCGAGTCAGAGCCGGCACCGGTGGACGCAGCCGTCGCGGGACCCGTGACACCCCAGGTCCCCGACGTCGCCGAGGCTCGACCGCACCCCGTGTCCGAGGAGGAGCAGGGGCGCCACGGTGAGCCGGCGCGGTCGACCGGCGCTCGTGGCCGGATCCTGCCGGCACTGGCCGGCCTCGCGGGCGCCGCAGCGGCTGTCGCCGTGGCACTCCGGGTGCGACGGCTACGACGGCGACCCCTCACTCGCAGGGAGCGCGTCGCCCGGCGCGGCCGCGCCGCCTCCGCCGCCATCGCCACCCGCGGCGGGCGGATCGCGGCCTCGGCCGCTCCGGTCCTGAAGACCACCAAGCAGGTCGTTCGGCGCGGCGCCCCGGCCGGGGCGGTGGCGGCTGGTGTCCCGGCGACGGCGGCGCTGGTGGGCGCCGTACGCCGGCGCCGCTCAACCCGAAGCCGCATGGAGGATCAGGACTGAGGTGGTGCACGCCGCGGGCCTTTCACCTCCTGCGGTCGGCAGGCCCCGGTCTCCCCTGCCGCAGCCACGGCTGGCCAGCCCCACTCGAGACGCGTCGCTCGGGGCAGCGTGCTCTCAGGTGATCCAGGAGAGACCGCTGCGGACGACGTCGTTCACCCGCGCTCGATCCTGCTCCCGCATTTGCTGCACGCTCTCGAGGAGCTGGGCCGCGTACTCCTCACCGGAGACCGCGAGGTCTCGGCGTGCATCGGCGAGAAGCCGCTCCGAGTCCCTCGCCAGGTGCTCCCGGAGCCAGTCCCCGTCGCCGCGACCACTCAGATCCATCCACAGCCGCAGCGCGGCCAGGACGTCCGCCGCTTCCTTCTCGAAGTAAGGGCCGCCCATCGGCGCATCCATCCGGTGAACGTCACGCTGAGCCTGCTCCACCAGCTCGTCCCAGGACCGGCTCATCGCACCAGTATCTGACGCAGGGTCGACCAGCGCTCGCCTCGGATCATGCACTGTCCGTGCCGACCCGGACCGGCCAGCACCGGGGGGACAACTCCGCGGTCAGCGTCGTCCGACCGCGGAGTCGGCCAACAGCCGCGACCGCGCTCTCCACTGCGGCACCTTGCCAGTCCTGAGGGCGACTGACGCGGGTCCGTTCAACGCCGGGCCGGTCGGTCGTCGTGGTAGCGTGACCGCCGGTTGTGGTGGGTAGTTGATGTCCCTGCTTGTTTCGACGTCCGCGGGACGTATGACCGCGGCGTCTTTCCAGGCCAGGGTAGCCCCTGGGACGCAGGTGAGACTGTCCACAGCCGGCCGCACAGTGTGGACGTGCGGAAATCATCATCTAGGAGAATGCATGGCTCAGGGCAGCGTGAAGTGGTTCAACGGCGAAAAGGGCTTCGGCTTCATCGCCCCCGACGGTGGCGGCGCGGACGTGTTCGTCCACTTCTCGGCGATCAACGCTAGTGGCTACCGCAGCCTCGACGAGAACCAGCGCGTGGAGTTCGACATCACGCAGGGCCAGAAGGGCCCGCAGGCCGAGAACGTCCGGCCCGTCTGATCTTCCGCGAACGGCGCTCGGCTCCCCGACGGGGACCCGGGCGCCGTTGGGCGTATCCGAGCCGGAACAGGCATTCGGCCCGGCCCCGCTGACCCAGCCGATCGCGCGCCGGCGGCGATAGGGATGACAGCATGATCGAGGCTCGACCGTCGGGACCGATGCGGAACTGCGGGACTTGAGTGCCCGACTGCGGCCACCCTGTGACCCTGGTCCGGAGACGGATTCGCGGCACGGCTGTGGCCCTCGCCCGAGTTGATGGACCTCTGCGACTACTGGCCGGGACGGTACGACTAGCGACGGTGCCACGAGCGCCGACCAGCTAGCGTCGCGCCAGTCTCGGGAGGCGGGAACTCACGAGCGATGCTCCCCCGCTAGCGTCGATTTGCTGTAGTGGGTCCGGACGTCACAAACATGACCATATCCGGCCCTCGTAGACCAGTTGGATGGACCAAGATCCTTAACGGTGGCTCACTAGCATGGGCGTGGACCGCCTGCCGCCCTGGACAGGCCAGCCCGCCGACCGAAGGTGGTATCAGCGCCCGTGCGTCGTGAGCACGGCGCATGCCACCGGCAGGGTCGGGTCGAAGCTCCCGGAACTGGTCATCCCGTGCACCACGATGACGTACTGGTCGAAGGCCCCCAGGGAGGTTTCGGGAGCCCCCGCGTCGGTGGACGTGAACGTGCGGGAGTACGCCAGATCGGATCCCGGGGTGACGTCGTGTCCCAGGGTGATCACGACGGGCCCGTAGGCCGGCAGGCCATCGGTGAAGCTGAGCACGCCGTCGGCGCCGGCCAGGCTCATGTCCGGGCAGTGCGCCTGGGTGCCGTCACCGAAGCCGTGGATGTGGCTCATGTGCATCTGCCCAGACTCTAGCCCGTGGGCATTGAGGTTCACCCTGAGTTGCCCGGCGCGCTCGACCAGTGTCACCGTACCGTGCAAGCCGGACTGGTTGAGTTCGACCAGGGTGCCGTGATCCACCGCCGCGCCGGTCGAGGCGGTGGCCGGCTGGGCCGCGACCGCGGCGGCTGTGATAGCCACCGCCATGGCGGCAGTCCCGATGGCGGCGATTCGGGTGCGGGCGGTTCGGCGCATGAGAGTCTCCCGTCAGAGATGTCCCTCGCGGGCGGGTTCCTTCTCGAAGGCACGCGGCTCGCGATCCGGCGGTTCAACAACATCCGGCGGCCCGTTCAATTCAGCTGAAACGATCCAGGCGACCATGGAGTACGACGTAACAGTTGCCCTGCGACAGGCGGAGAAAGAGTCGGACGGGCCAGCCGAGGGTGGGCCCGAGACGCACGGACAGCCGACTCAGGCATCCTCATCGGAGCGGCTGGATAGTGACGATCCCGTCCAACGCAACCGGCAACGGACGCGCCGGGTGGCGGCCAGGCACGGGCCAGCAACTGCGCCTGTTCGGCAGCACCGCCCGCGGCGACGACCGTCCCGACAGCGACATCGACCTGCTCGTACACCTAGACCGCCAACTCGGT
>Ga0308176_10000772_pt1 | contig 19923 bp, 15 predicted proteins | sample PhyCR2_3_FD_203890 | JGI IMG/M metagenome (GOLD analysis project Ga0308176, IMG submission 203890) | Soil microbial communities from UC Gill Tract Community Farm, Albany, California, United States - DLSLS.C.R2 | ecosystem: Environmental > Terrestrial > Soil > Agricultural land | place: USA... | reverse complement strand
TCTCTTCAGCCCGACCTACGGCGTCCAGCGCCTCGCCACCGGCCAGACGGCGCTGCGGATCACCAAGCACCGGACCATGCTGTCGCGGACCTTCACGATCGACAACCTGGAGGGTCAGCTGCCCGAGACCGAGGAGGTGGCGACCGTCCTGGGGATCATGATCATGGTCCTCCACGAGCGCCGCCGCGAGTAGGACGCGATGCCCACCCTCCTCTCCGACGCCGAGCTGCTCGCCCGCCTGGTCGGCTTCGACTCGACCAGCCGCAACAGCAATTTGCCGATCGCGGACTTCCTCTGCGAGTACCTCGACCGCCCCGGCGCGCGGATCGCGCGGAACCCCTCCGCCGACGGCACGAAGACGAACGTGATCGCCTGGCTGGGACCCGAGCCCGAGGGGGACCGCCGCGGACTCGTCCTCTCCGGCCACATGGACGTGGTCCCGGCCGAGGAGGACGGCTGGCGGCACGACCCCTTCTCCCTCGCGGACGAGGGGGACCGCTGGGTGGGACGCGGCTCCTGCGACATGAAGGGGTTCCTGGCGCTCGCGGCCAATCTCCTGGCCGAGGCCGATCCCCGCTCCTGGCGCGCGCCGCTGGCCCTCGTCTTCACCTACGACGAAGAGGTCGGCACCCTCGGCGCCAAGCGGCTCACCGAGAGCCTCCCCGAGGCGGCGCGGCTGCCGCGGAGCGCGATCATCGGCGAGCCTACCTCCCTTCGCGTGGCCCGCGCGCACAAGGGGCACACCAAGCTCCGCGTGACCCTCCACGGCACTTCCGCCCACAGCGGCTACCCCCACCTCGGGGTCAACGCCATCGAGCCGGCCGGCCGGGTGATCGTGGCCCTCACCGACCTCCGCCACGCGCTGGAGGCGGAGCGCGCGCCCAACCGCGAGCTCTTCCCGGAGGTCCCCTACGTGCCGCTCAACGTGGGGACGGTCCACGGCGGCTCCGCCATCAACGTGGTGCCGGACCGCTGCGTGGTCGAGGTCGGCTTCCGGCCGCTGCCCGGGATCACCTCCGGGGAGTTGATCGAGCGGGTGGGCCGCGCCGCCCGCGCGGCCGCCGAACCCCTCGAGCCCGCGATCGAACTCCTCTCGGACAGCCCGCCGCTGCTGCTCGACGAGGCCTCCCCCATCCATCGCCACCTCTGCGCCGTCACTGGCCAGGACGCCGGCTCCAGCGTCACCTTCGCCACCGACGCCGGCTGGCTCCAGCGCCTGGGAATCGATTGCGCCATTTTCGGACCCGGCTCGATTGAGGTGGCCCACAAGCCGAACGAATACCTGCCGAAGGACGAATTCGCCGCCGCGCGCGGTCTGCTGGAGCGGACGATCCGCCGCTTTTGTGAGGACGCTTGTGAGGAGGGACGATGATGATCATCGAGGCCGACCTGACCTGGACGGGCAGCCGCTTCGAATCCGGCATCCGGATCGCCCTGGGCGGGGACGGCCGCATCGCGGAGGTGGGCTCCCTGGGCAAAAATCCCGATCAGCGGCTGACCGGCCGCGCCCTCCTCCCCGGCATGGTGATCGCCCACTCGCACGCCTTCCAGCGCGGGCTGCGCGGGCGCGGCGAGACCTTCCCCGCGGGCGCCGGCAACTTCTGGACCTGGCGCGAGGCCATGTACGGCCTGGTCGGACGGCTGGACACGGACGAGCTCCGCGCCCTCTCTCTCCAATGTTTCCGCGAGATGCGCGCCGCCGGCGTCACCACCGTGGGGGAGTTCCACTACGTCCACCATCGCGATCCGGACGCCCTCGACTTCGCCTTCGACGAGGTGGTGCTCGCCGCCGCCGCCGAGGCGGGCATCCGCGTCGCCTTCATCCAGTCCTACTACCGCACGGGCGCCGTGGGGCAGCCGCTCGAAGGGCCGCAGCGCCGCTTCGGCACCCCCTCGCCCGAGGTCTATTGGCAGCAGATGGATCGTCTGGCCGCCCGCCTCGATCCCCGGCGGGAGAGCCTCGCCGCCTCGGTCCACAGCCTGCGCGCCGGCGGGCCGGACGACCTCAAGGCGATCTACGACGAGGCCCGACGCCGCGGCCTCCCCTTCCACATCCACGTCGAGGAGCAGCAGCGGGAGATCGACGAGGTCTTCGCCTACTACGGCCAGCGCCCCATGGCGCTCCTCCTGGAGGCCCTCGGCACCGCGACCGACCTCACCGCCGTCCACTGCACGCACACCAACGAGGAGGAGATGGACCGCTTCCTCTCCGCGGGCGGCACCGTCTGCCTCTGCCCGCTGACCGAGGGGAGCCTGGGGGACGGCATCGCCAAGGTCCCGCGGGTGCCGCCCCGGCGCCGCGCCTTCTGCCTGGGGAGCGACTCGAACGCCCGTATCTCCCCCATCGAGGAGATGCGCTGGCTCGAATACGTCCAGCGCCTCGCCACCCAGAGCCGCGGCGTGCTGCGGGACCGCCAGGGGGACGTCGTCCGTGTCCTCCTGGAGGCGGCGACGGCCGGCGGAGCGAAAGCGCTCGGCGTCGAAGCCGGCCGCATCGAGCCCGGCCTCTGGGCCGACTTCGCGGCGATCGACCTCGAGTCGCCCCTCCTGGCGGGGTGGACGCCCGAGACCCTGCTGGAATCGATGATCTTCGGAGCGGCCGAGGAGGTGGTGGCGGCGACCTGCGTGGGCGGGGAGTGGGTGGAGCACCGGGGCGGACGCGGGCACTGAGCACTTGCCAGAACCGACCGGTCGTGCTATTTTCCATTCGCCATGATGAGCAAGGGAGAGCAGACGCGGCAGGAGATCGTCGAGCGGGCTCTCGCGCTGGCCGGCGAGGTGGGGCTCGAGGGGCTCTCCCTCGGCGTCCTGGCGGCGGGGATGAGCCTGTCGAAGAGCGGCCTCTTCGCCCACTTCCGGTCCAAGGAGGCCCTGCAGCTCGAGGTGCTCCAGCGGGCGATCGACCACTTTATCGAGGACGTCATCGCCCCGGCCCTCCGCGAGCCGCGCGGCGAGCCCCGCCTGCGCCGGCTGTTCGATCGCCATCTCGACTGGATCCACGGCAACGGCCGCCGCGGAAGCTGCTTCTTCATGGCCCTCACCCACGAGTACGACGACCGCCCCGGCCCCGTCCGCGACCTCCTCGTGCGCTCGCAGCGCGACTGGTATGACACCGTCGGGCGCGCCGCCCGCGCCGCCGTCGACGAGAGCCACCTCCGCGCCGACCTCGATACCGACCAGTTCGCCTATGAGTTCGTCGGCATCGGCATGGTCTTCCAGCAGTCGGCCAAGCTGCTCGAGAACCCCAAAGCCGAGGCGAGGGCGCGCGCCGCCTTCGAGGCCCTCCTCGCCCGCAGCCGTCCCTGACCCCTCTTTCCCAGGAGATCTCTGATGCCATCCATGGACGCCACGCTCCCTTTCGTCTCTCCCGAAAAAAGCACGACCGGTCGTCTCCGCCCCGTCCCGGCTCCCCCCTGGCTGCGGACCGGGATGCGGGTGGCGAGCGCGCTCGCTCCCGGCGCCGCCGCCCGCGTGGCGCGCAAGCTCTTCTTCACGCCGTTGCGGGCCCGCGTCCGCGACGAGGAGCGGGCGGTGCTGGCCCGGGGCGAGCGCTTCGAGATGGCGGCCGGCGGCGGCCGCGTGGTGGGGCGCGTCTGGGGCGAGGGGCCGGCGGTGCTCCTGGTCCACGGCTGGGGTGGCCACGCCGGGCAGATGACCTCTCTGGCCGATCCCATCGTGGCGGCGGGCTGCCGGGCGGTGGCGCTCGATCTCCCCGGCCACGGCGAATCGGAGGGCCGCGTCTCCTCGCTGGTCCATTTCGCCGCGGCGCTGGAGCGGGCCGCCTCCCTCTTCGGGCCGGTGCACGGCATCGCGGCCCACTCCTTCGGCGCCGCCGGCTCCGCCTACGCCATGGCCTCGGGGCTGGCGGCGAGGCGCGCCGTCTTCTTCGCGCCGCCGCTCGGATTCGAATCCTTCTGGCTCCGTTTCCGGGCCGGCGTCGGCCTCTCGCAGGAGGTGATGGACCGCATGCTCCGGGAGTCGGAAGAGTGGCTCGACGTGCGCTTCGCCGGCATCGCGCCCGGCGACGTCGCCCCCCGCATGACCGCGCCGCTCCTCGTCCTCCACGACCGCGAAGACCGCGAGGTGCCGTTCGAGGAGGGCGCCGAGCTCGCCCGCCGCTGGCCGGGAGCCGAGCTCCGGCCCGTCGAGAGGCTGGGCCACCTGCGCCTCCTCCGTGACGAGAGGTGCGTGGCGGCGGCGGTGGGGTTTTTGGCGTGAGGCCTCATCACCCCGGCCCTCTTCTCCCGTCCCCTCCCACCCTCCCACACCGGGAGAAGAGGGAGAAAGACAGATAAACCGTATCTTCTTTTCCCCTCTCCCGGTGAGGGAGGGGGGAGGGGACGGGAGAGGGGCAGGGGTGAGGGTTTACGGCGTCACCCCACCCCATTTCCCCACTCCGCCGATCTCGAAGGCGTCGTTGAACAGCGGGGAGGTCCGCGCGCAGTCGCCGGTGTAGTTGTAGCGCTGGCCGCCGGCCACCATCTCGAAGTCGGTCACCTTGAGGGCGGAGAGGTCGAGCGGATCGAGGAGCCCGCTCCACTTGGCCGTGGTGAAGCGGTCGCTCTGCGCCGTAAGGGCGATGGTGCCGCCGTCCGCCAGGAGGATGCCGTACTTCTGCATCGCCCGCGCCACCACCCGCGCCCCCGCGGAGGGGAGGTTCTGGAGCGGATAGTCCGCCCGCAGCCGGAGGCGGCTCCCATAAGGAGGCGCCGTCGCCGGGCCGCTGGTGGCTCCCGTCGAGTGGGTCGCCGGATGGACGTACACCAGCCGGCGCATCCGGCTGTTGGGGAGGATGAAGCGGATGGCGTGATCGATGTGCCCGGCCGCCACCTCGTCGGCGCTGAACAGGAGGGGGGAGATGGGATAGCCCGCCGCGTCCGCGCTGGTGCAGTCCTGCCCCCGCCCGGCGGACGGATAGGTGAGATCCATGTTCCACACCGCCAGGCAGCCGCCGGAGTAGGTGCTCCCCACCACGTTGGCCCGCCACATCTCATAGAGCCGGTGGGACGGCCGGTGCACCACGAGCAGGTGGCAGTCGCCGTCGCTGACGCACTGATAGCCGGTCTCCCCCTCCAGCGCGCCGCCCACCGGCACCGGCACGGAGGCGAGGGCGGCGCGGTCGCAGTCCGGATCGTAGAAATCGACGGTCGGGGTGAAGCTGTGGAGCGGGGTGCTCGCGTCGGCCTCCAGCACCTCGATCGAGAAGTCGATCTGCATCCGCCCGCCGCCCCAGCCTCGGGCAGGGTCGCCGAGCCAGGCGATCACCGCCGCCGACTCCGGGTCCACCGGCGCCGTGGAGACGTCCTGATACCAGGGGGCGTCCGCGGGGAAATAGGGGCCATGCCCCGCCGCCGGCACCTGAGCGCCCGCTCCTGCCGCGAAGGCGGCGAAAAGCATCAGCCCGCCGAGGAGGATTCCCCCCCGCCGTCCCGCCGGTGCCCGGGTTTTCATAGAGGAGATTCTATACGCGCGGGGACTAGGATGCCATTCCGCCGCCCGGGCATGAATGCCCGGGCTACGCTGGAACCGAAAAGCCGTCTGAAGACGGCTCCTGTTTCAGAGCGCTCTCTTCAGAGCCCCCTTCAGGGGGCTTTTCGTTTGAGACGTAGCCCGGGGATTCATCCCCGGGCGGCCAAGCCGCCGCCCCTCCGGGTAAGGTATCCTCCCCACCACCCATGTCCCCCCGCCGCCGCATCCGCCGGGCCGCCCTCCCCCTCTGCCTTTTCGGCCTCCTGGCGGGGTGCGGCCGTCCCGCGCCCCAGCGTCCTCCCGAGACGGTGCGCGACCTGATCGCCGATCTCGATCTCGCGGAGATCCAGCGGGAGCCGGGCGTGGTCGACCTGGGGACCCCCGAGGCCCGGCCGCTGCTGCGGAAGGGGTGGTCGACGGACGAGGGGGATCAGGCACACAACTTTGTCTGGAGCGACGGGCCGGAGTCCGAGATCGCGTTCTTTCTCGCCGCGGCGCGGGACGTCCCCCTGACCCTCAAGGGCTCCCCCTACCCCTCTCCCGGAGCTCCGGCGCAGACGGTCACCCTGCTGCTCAACGGCGCCGCGGTGGGACAGGTCCCGATCTCGGGCGAGGAGGCGAAGACGGTCCTTCCGGAGAGGGCGCTGCGGGCCGGGGAGAACCGCCTCGTCCTGCGCTACGCCTGGACGCGCTCCCCCTTCGAGGAGAGCGGCGGCAAGAGCGACGACCATCGCCGGCTCGCCGTGGCCTGGGACCTCCTCCGCTTCGAGACCGGCGTCGACGAGCAGGGGCGCGTGCGGGGGGCCGGCGGACAGCTCGCCCTCCCCTTCGGCCGGCGGATCGACTCCTTCCAGCGCCTCCCCCAGGGGTCCGTGCTGGCCATAGACGACCTGCGCTCCCCCGGCGGGGAGACGGGCGAGCTGCGGGTGACCGTGCGGCCCGAAGGGGGCGCGGAGCGGGAGGTGGGCCGTCTCCAGCCCGGCTCGGGACCCGTGATCCTCCCGCTCGGCGACGCTGGAGCGGGGCCGGCGCGGCTCTCCCTCACCGCCGTCTCCGGCAAGCCGGGGAGCGGGCTCGTGCTCTGGCGGCCCGTCATCGCCGCTCCCCGCTCCGGCAAAACCCCCGCCGGCAACACCCGGACGGCGGCCACGGCGGTCCCCGCCTCGTCCCAGCGGGCCGTCCCGAGCCCAAAGCCGCGCAACGTGATCCTCTATCTGGTGGATACCCTACGGGCCGACCACCTCGGCTGCTACGGATATTCGCGGCCGGTCTCGCCCCACATCGACGCCTTCGCCCGGCAGGCGGTCACCTTCCGCCACACGGTGGCCCAATCCTCCTGGACCCGTCCCGCCACCACCACGATCCTCACCGGTCTGCTCCCCCGCACCCACGGAGTCAACGGCCGGCGGGACAAGCTCTCCGAGCAGGCCCTCACCCTCGCCGAGATGCTCCAGGCGCGCGGGTATCAGACCGCCGGATTCGTGACCAACGGCAACGTGGCCCGTAGCTTCGGCCTCGCCCAGGGGTTCGAGACCTACGAGCTCCTCCCCCGGAAACACAGCGCGGCGACCGACGTCAACGCCGCGGCGGCCGGCTGGCTGGAGTCCGGGTGGAAGCGGGGCTCCCCCTTCTTCCTCTACCTCCACACCGTCGAGCCGCACGCCCCCTACACCCCTCCGGCCCCCTTCCGGCAGCGCTTCGCCCCAGAGGTCCACGACGAGCTCCTCACCCGCATGCGGGTATTCCACCGCCTGGAAGAGGGATCTCTCGCCCCCACCCCGGAGCTGCGCCAGAGCCTGCTCGATCTCTACGACGCCGAGATCGCCGCCAACGACGCGGCCTTCGGCGAGCTGATCGACCTCCTGGCCCGGCGCGGCCTCTGGGAGGACACGGTCGTCGTCTTCATCTCGGACCACGGCGAGGAGCTCTTCGATCACGGCGGCTGGGAGCACGGCAAGACCCTGCACGCCGAGATGCTCGACGTGCCGCTGATCGTGCGCGCCCCCGGCGCCGTAGCCAGGAGCGTGCAGCGGCAGGTCCAGCAGGTGGACGTGGCGCCGACGATCCTCGATCTCTTGAGCCTCCCTGTGCCGCCGGTCGTGGAGGGCCGCAGCCTCGTCCCGTGGATTACTGGCGAGAATACCGGCGGCGCTCCCGAGGACGACTCGGAGGCCGAGGCCTACTCCTGGCTCGACCAGCACGGCTTCCGCGCCGCCTCGGTGACCACGCCCGCCTGGCGGATGATCGAGGACCGCGCTCCCAACGCCGGCCGCTCGCTCTACGACCGCCGGGCCGATCCCACGGAGCACCGCGATCTGGCCGACGAACGGGCGGTGCGGACGGGCTACCTCCGGGCCCATCTCCTCGCCGCGGAGCGCCGCCGCAAGGGAGCGCTCCAGGCGGGCGAGGCGGTCCTCGACGAAGAGCTCCGGAAGCAGCTCCAGGCGCTCGGCTATCTGCGCTGAGCCGGCTTTATCCCCCTTGTCCCGTTCCAGCCTTTCAGCAACACATCAATATTATAGATAGCGCTTAAAGAGCGCGATCTCCCGGGCCCGGGGCTTCCAACCTTGGACAGGCTGCTCTCGAAGCAGCGAGGAGACACGTATGGTCAAGCGCGTCCGTAAGGCAAGCCTCTGGAGTCTTCTTTTCGGCGTCCTGCTGTCGCTCCCGGCGGCCGTGATGGGCCAGGCGCTGCCGGCGCCCAACCGTTTCGTCAGCTTCCTCGACGTACGGTGCTACCAGATCCCCAACCAGCCCCCGCTCGGCGTGCCGCTCCATCTCGACCACCTGAACCCGGTGTTCAGGCAGCAGGGGGTGCCCCCCGAGGACGTCGTTCTGGGACCGCCCCAGGACCTCTGCGTCCCCGTCCAGAAAAACGCCAACGTCGCCCCTCCGGACGTCCTGCCGTTCATCCAGTTCGTCGACTGGAAGTGCTATGGGATCAGCGGCCCGTCGATCGACCTGCCGCTCCATCTGGACCACCTCAACCCGGTGATCTCGGGGATGTTCGGCCCCTACGACGACGTGATCGTCCGCGAGCCGCAGCAGCTCTGCGTCCCGGTGGTCAAGAACGGCAACTTCCCGCCTGACGCGGTGCGGCACCTGGTGGAGTCCCTCGACGTCAAGTGCTACCGGGTGGACGCCCGGCAGCAGGTCTTCGGCGACATCACCCTCAAGCACCTCAACCCGCTGTTCGCGACGCTGCCGTCGGAGACCGCGACCTTCATCGGTCCCACCGCGAGCCAGCTCTGCGTGCCAGTCGCCAAGAACGGCCGGATCCCGCCGCCGGACGTCCTGCCGATCATCCAGTACTCGGACGTCCTCTGCTATCAGATGAAGGGGCTCCCGCTCAACTGGCAGCTCCGGCTGACGCACCTCAACCCCGTGCTGATCGCCATGGGGCTGCCGGACGAGAACGTCGACGTGACCGAGACGGACAAGCTCTGCGTGCCGGTGGCCAAAAACGGAAACTTCCCGCCGGCCACCACGGGGACTCCGGTCTCGACCGCCACTCCCTGACCGGGCCTGAGGCTCCGGTTTCCCCGCGCGACCCCGCCCGGCGACCGTTCCCGGGCGGGCTTCCGCCGGACCCCCGCTCCCATGCGGTACGGCGCCTGATCTTTATTTTCAGTACTTTGTGCGCCGGCGGACCCCAGGGTTGCGCGGGGATACCGGCGCGGTACATCCACCTTCCCCCTGGGGGGACGGTGGGCTCCCTCTCTTTTTTTGGTGGCGCCCTCTTTGGGGCGCGCTGCATCCCCGAGAGGGATGGCTCCGCCCCCGAGGGGGAAGGTAGCGTACCTCTTGGGGATTCCTCGCGCCCTCGAGGGGATGGTGGCGTACCTTGAGGGGATTCTTCGCGCCCTCGAGGGGGATGGTTGGATCCCCGAGGGGGAAGGTACCATCCCCGGCGGGGACGGGACCGTCCCTCTCGGGGGCAGAGAGCGCCCCCTTGTTGGTCCCCGCGGCCCCCTCCTCCGTCCAACCCACAAAAGAGAGGGTCCAGCGCGCCCTCTCTTCCGTCCGCGCGCGCACCTCGAAGATCCTCAGCGCCCCCTCGGGGACAGACAGCGCAAAGTCCTCCGTCCACGCCACGAAGCCGGGGGCGCATCCGGCCCCCTCTTCCGTCCCGGGAAGCACCTCGACGCGCCGGACGTGAAGCCGCCGCGGCTTCCGGGGCGTCGCCGGGAGAGCCGAAGCTCGGGCGAGCGCTCAGGGGACCGTAGGTTGGGATTATAGCAAGAGATTCCGAACGAGCCGCGAGAGGGACGCGCCAGATCTAAAGCGTCTCCCGCTCTGGTCCAACCTCCCGGAAGGAGCCGCACCTGCTTATGCGACAGCCCGAATATCATTGACGCGAATACGGCGGGCTAGTAACATTCGGCTAAGTTGCACCAGAGTAAGGAGATATAGAAATTCGTCATCGCTTTCTCAACGCCGCCCAAGGCCAGAAGCTGTCGTGATGGCTGGTTGGGGCTTGGGTTATTGGACGGTGACTCCAATGTTGGCCGTGGACTCTGAGAGGAGGTTGTCAAGTGCCCTCAAATCTCGAGTCGGTTTTGGTGAGCCTGGGTGCTAGTCTTGTTGTACTCGCGATCGGAATGTTGGTCAAGCAGATACCTAAGTCGGTTGCAGTTTTGCTGGCTATTGGTTGTGGAATGATCGCGTTTGTCTTGTGGCCTCGCGCGATCCTGGTCGAAGTTCCGGATTTGGCTGGCCTAAGCCGTGATGAGGCCGAACTCAGGTTAACCTCGCTCAAGCTAGCCCCCGCGCCGCAACCACAGCAAGCCCCAAACATACCGTTAGAGCATGTTGTTCCGTCTTCGCAGGAACCACTTCCAGGTACTAAGGTCCGACGTGGTACAGTTGTGAGGTTCTCTGTCAGTTCGCCGACATCACTCCCTGGGGACCAGACTCAGTCGGATGGCGGGCCAAACTCCAATCTGGTAACAATATTTACCCCGAGGGACGGTAGCGAGGTTACGCCAAAGCGAGGAGCTGACAACATATTTAGGTTTGAAGTGCAGGGCACGATAGAGGCTGTCGACCTAGCCAAGTCCCAGGTGCTCTTGTGGCTTCAACCAATCGAACCGCCCTCAGAACAACCTGGGTGGTATCTACAGCGACTTCCCGATGAGGGTGTCCGGTCAGTCTCGGGGAATACATGGCGAGGCGTTTGCAGAATCGGATCAGAGCAATGGCCTCCGCATGACGGAGATGTCGTTGATGTAGTATCTACCGTAGTCGCCGGGGATGAGGCCCAGCGACTCCTGGCTAGGCAAGGGCCAGTAACAACGGTTGTGCTACCCGGCTCATCATCCAAGATCGTGCGGCTCAGGGTGCGTCTGCGGTGATGCGGTATGGCGGCCATCCCAGCACTGCACCGGACACCAACCGCACTATCGTGCGGTCGCCGCCGGTGAGCTTTTGCGCGTTGGCCGACTCTCATAAATGAACCGAGGTGTCCATGCTTGTCGATCTCACAGCTGAGGAAATACAAGGCTTGTTGACATCTCTCGAATACTCGAAGGGTTGTATAGGAAATAAGACTGGGACTCCTTACGAAGTGCGGCAAGAGGGCTTGGCTAAACTGGATGCTCTAGCTGCGAAGCTCCGTGACGCGCGCAGGTAGAAAACTCAGCGGAGCTTTCTTCTCAGATAGCCAAGCCACAATCAATGGCAGATGAATGTGAAAGGAGACATGGTTATGGCGCACGAGGCCTCTCAGGAAACTGCGAGCAAGAGTATTACGGTAGTAGGCACCCTTACTGATGAAGGTGTCGAGTGTCAGGCGATGCGTGAAAATAAAACCAACAAGTTGTATACGCTCGTCCCACGCGAAAAGCTTGTAGACTTTAAAAACGGAGATCATGTGAAGGTAGAGGGGACGATTGCAGAGATCAGCTTTTGCCAGCAGGGAACGACTATTAACATATCATCGATCATCCGAGCCTGACATAAGGAGCCGTGCTTCTGTGTCACGGAAGAAGCGGCCAACACAGGGCCTGCACCGGACAGCCAACGCGCTCTGCGCGTCGTCTGCCCGGTGAGGTCCCCACCCGTTGGCCGCAGTCTCGGCTACCACCCGGAGGGGGCCCAGACTTCCCATCACAGCTTCGCGTCTGCGCTTTATAGTTTCCATTCCAAGCACTGCAGATCGGCCACGCGCCGAAACTCTCGGAAGTTGGCGGTCACGAGGGCCGCCCCAAGTCGGAGAGCATGGGCCGCGATGAGCATGTCGAGCCGACCGATCACGATGCCTCGCTTCTCCAGATCAACGCGCAAGTCACCGTAGTAGCTCGTGACCTGTAGATCCCAAGCCGGCACTTCAAAGATTTCGGTGAAGGCATCTACAGCCTTTCGCTGCGCAGCCGGACGGACGGAACGGCGAACCCCAACTTCGAGCTCTGCAACGGTGATCGTGGAAAGAACTCACTCCGAGGCCGCGGGCAGGCGCGTCGCCGACACTCGCCCCCGGATCAGAGATACGCAGACGGAAGTCTGCAGCATGTACTTCACGGTCAATCCTGATCCAGATCAAGGTCTCGAATCTGAGGACTCAGCGGCTGCTCGCGATCCGGAAAGTCTCGGCCCTCGGGGAAGTTCTCGCGCATGAAGCGTGCGACATCCGCTAGGGTCTTCAAGCGAGGCTTCGGCCTGGCCTCAAGACCACCTCATCACCGCGCTTCTCGATCTCCACTTCCGTGCCTTCGAAGCGGAAGTCCTTGGGCAACCGAACGGCCTGACTGCCACCGTGCTGGAAGAGCTTTGCGGTTGCCATAGCTATAGGATGTAGATCTTTTCGGGTTTGTCAAGAGACCGAGGCCCCGCCTGCAGCGAGCATGTGGGCTCCACGTCCGTCCCAGGTCCCGCGGCCAAACCTGTCATCGATCCGCAGATCTCTGTCGCGTCACTTGAGCCGATGGGCGAATTCGACTTGGTGTACCCGTTCTTCCAAGAGTCAGCCGAGTTGCCAACCACACACCACATCTATCTCTGTGTATGCGGTTCAGAGCAAGAGCACAATCACCTTGCGTTTCGTGACTATCTGCGCACCCATCCGGAAAACCGAGAAGTCGGGTATCGCGCCACTAGAAGTTGGTCGACCCAGGGTTACGTCTGCCTCTATAGTCGAGCGGCTCGTCCGCGCTTCTAATTCCCCGTCGGAGCCACCTCGAGATCCCCATCGGCCAGCGGGCCCGTGCCGTAGGCCACCCGCTTGCCGGTGCCGTCGAAGACCAGAAAACTGACCACGTCCGGGGTGCCTTGGGCGTTCGGCCTCCGGTTGTTGGCGATCATCAGCCAGTAGCGGCAGCCACGGACGTTTTCCGCCTTGCAGCGGCCGTTGACGTAGAGCGTGGGCGTGTGCTTGCCGGTCGACGTCATCTGCTCGAACGAGGTCGCGGTGAGATTGCCCTGGACGATGGAGTCGGACATGCTGATGGCCGCGATCGTGAGAGCCCCCGTGGGATAGCCGTCCGCGGGATCGCACTTGACCTCGAGCCGGACCCGGAAGGTGCCCGTGTGAGTGGCATCCGCGCGGCTGGTGATCTTGACTCCCCCTTCCCCGTGGGCTGCCGTGGCGTTGCAGACCTGAAGGGTGGGGATCTGCGGCTGCTGGGCCAAGGCGGCGCCCGCGGCCAGGACCAGAGCCGAAAAGGCGGCGATTCTCAGTACGTTCATGAAAATTCTCCTTTCACCACGTTGGGCGTCGCGCGGGAGCGGGATGTTACGGGCTCTCTGGTAGGATCTTCCTTGGGCAGAGATCCGGTCATGAAGCGCTTCTGGGGCATCCCCATCGTCCTCGCCGCCGCGGCCTGCGCCGGGCTGCCCTCCCCGTCTCCACCCGCGCGCCCACGGCCGATTCCCGATCAAAAAATCGCTGAAGCCGACGGCCGGGTGCGGCTGGCGCGGGAGGAGTGGTTCCTGAAGCGGCGCCAGGAGGCGGACGGCACGGTGCCGGTGGACGCCTTCGGCCGCGCCCAGGAGCGCTGGCGGGCGTGGTCCCTCTCCCATGGCGCGGCCAAAGCCGCGGGCGCCTCGCCGTTCGACGGCCGGATCTGGCAGGAGATCGGGCCCCGCAACATCGCCGGCCGCGTGCTCTCGGTCGCCTTCGATCCCAACGATCCCAACGTCCTCTGGGCCGGGAGCGCCGGCGGCGGCCTCTACCGGTCGGGGGATTTCGGGCAGAGCTGGCGGCAGATGGGGGGCGATCACCTGCCGAGCCTCTGGATCGGCGCGATCGCGATCGATCCCAGGAACCCCCAGGTGCTCTACATGGGGACCGGCGATCCGAACACCAACCTTCACAGCTTCGGGGGGTTCGGGGGGCTGCTCAAGACCACGGACGGCGGTCTGACCTTCCAGACGCTCCCGATCGCCGAATCCGCCTTCTTCCGCACCCTCGTCTCGGCGACGGACTCCAATCTCGTCCTCACCGCGGGGAAGACCGGCCTCTACCGCTCGGCGGACGCGGGCGGCCATTTCACAAAAGTGCTGACCGGAGAGATCACCGATTTCGCCCAGGACCCCAAGAGCCCCGCCCGTCTCGTGGCCGTGAAGGCCACGACCTCGGCGAGCCATGCGGACAGCGGCCTCTTCGAATCGCTGGATTCAGGGCTCACCTGGCGTCCGCTGGGGACGGGCCTGCCGGACCCCACGACCTGGGGGCGCGGCGCCATCGCCTTTCCGCCGGCCCCTTTGACGGTGATCTATTTCGCCCTCGCATTGACCTCCGGCGCCTCCGGCTCGCAGCGCTCGGGCCTCTTCCGTTCGATTGACAATGGAAAGACCTGGTCCCTCTGGGCGACCGACCGCCAGAACGGCTATGGCGGCATGACCTCCTACGGCGCCCATCTCTACGCGCCGGTGGATGAGAAGCTTCTCGCGCAGGCGAACGGTTTTTCGGTCCTGATCTCCCACGATGGCGGGCTGAGCTGGACACAGCCCGGCGGGGGCTGGCACGTCGACACCCACGGCCTCGCCTTCCATCCGCGCGCCCCGGAGCGCATGGCCCTCGCCACCGACGGCGGGGTCGCGGTCTCCACGGACGGCGGCGCCACCTTCGAGCGCGCGGATCAGGGGTTCCCCACGGTCCAGTTTTATTCGTGCGCGATCGGGCTCGCCAATCCCACCTCCCTTTTCGGCGGCACGCAGGACAACTGGATGAACGTCTATCGCGGCGCGCCCGGCGGGGCCTGGGAATTCAGCTTTCCGCCCAATGTCGGGGACGTGGGGGGCGTCACGATCAATCCCGCCAATCCCCAGGAGATCGCGGCGGTGACCGCGTACGCGTTCGATCTCGGCTACAGCAGCGACGAGGGGCGCACCTGGACCGCCACCCGGAGCCACGGCCTCCCCGGAGACGAATTCGCGGACTGGGCGCCCCGCCTGGCGCGCAGCCCGCTGCATCCAAATCAGGTCGCGCTCGGCGCCCACCGCCTGGAGGTCTCCGCCGACGGCGGCCAGACCTGGCGGCCGATCGTGATCCGTCCGATCGATCCCGCGCTCACGATCGTGGACCAGGCCTACTCCCCCGCCGATGACCGCGAGATCTGGACCCTCTGGTCGGATGGAAAGGTTTTCGTCTCCGAGGACGCGGGAGCCACCTGGCAGGAGCATTCACCTTCTGGAGGCTCGCGGGCCGGCACCCGCATCGCCGCCGGTCCGGTGAAGGGGACGGCCTACGCGGTGCTGGGCGGCACCAGCGGCGCGCGCCTCTTCCGCACCCGCGACGTCGGCGCCACCTGGGACGACGTCAGCCGCGGCCTCCCCAACGTGGCGCTCGACGCCGTGCTCGCGGACCCGCGCTCGGCCGGCCGCCTCCTGGTTGCCACGGACGCGGGGGTGGCCACCTCCGGCGACGACGGCGAGACCTGGCAGGACGCGAGCGGCGCCCTGCCGGGAGAGATCGTGTTCGATCTCTGTCTCGATCCCGTCTCCGGCCGCCTCGCCGCCGCCACCTACGGCCGCGGCATGTGGGAGCTCAAATTTGCCCAGCCCTGCGCGCCGGACGCCACCACGCTCTGCCTCAACGGCGGCCGGTTCGAGGTGAAAGCCGCCTGGACGGCGCCCGGCAACGGCTCCGGCGCGGGCCAGGCCGTGCCGCTGACCGCCGACACCGGATATTTCTGGTTTTTCTCGCCCGCCAACGTCGAGGCGATCGTCAAGGTGCTCGACGGCTGCGGGGTCAATCAGCATTACTGGGTCTTCGCCGGCGGCCTGACCGATGTGCGGACGGAGATCACCGTCCGCGACACCCGCACGGGAATCTCGAAAACCTATACGAATCCCCAGGGGACGCCGTTCCAGCCGGTGCAGGACGTGGGGGCGTTTGCGGGGTGTCCGTAGGCAAGGTGGGCGGCGTCTGGAGCGTTGACCCTCATCACCCCGGCCCTCTTCTCCCGGCCCACCCCCCCCCCCCAGCCGGGGAGTGAGGGCTCGCCCCCAAGGGGCGGCCTACTCCTTCGGCCCGTTGAACGTCGAGGGGATGAACTCGGGGTCTTCCTGGGCGCGGCGCTCGAAGCTCAGGAAGTCGTAGTAGCCGCAGCGGCTGTTGCCGGGGTAGGTGCGGCAGATCTCCGGCCTCCCCTCGTAGACGGAGCAGCGGCGGGTCTCGAGGTTGAGGAACTTGCAGATGGTGCCGTAGATCTTGTCCGGCTGATGGCGGAGGATGACCTCGCCCGGCTCCTCCCCCTTCTTGGTAAACTTCCGCGCGACGATCTCGGGGGGAAGCCCAAGGTGGAGCGCCAGGCGGCGCACGTCGGACTCCTGCACCGGGATCCGCGGGTAGGAGCAGCAGTACGAGGGGCAGCGGTCGCAGCAGAAGAAGTTGGCCATGGTGTTGAGTTTCTCCCCTCGCGCAGTCTAACCGTTTCGAAGGGAATGTCTACTGTGGAGATCTCTATGACTCGCAAGATCCTGCCCCTTCTCCTCACGCTCCTCTTCGCCGTCCCGGCCGCGCGCGCGGCGGAGACGGCGCCGCAGACGCTGCCGGTGCCGGAGAGCATCTCCGCCCAGGGGGTGCCGCCCATCCCCGCGCGGAGCGTCGAGGATCTCCTGCCCTACGAGAACATCCGCGCCGCGGCCCTCTCGGACTGGCATCCGAAGGAGCGGCGCCTGCTGATCCGCACCCGTTTCTCCGAGAGCCCGCAGATCCACGAGGTGGGGATGCCGATGGGGGCCCGCACCCAGCTCACCTTCTATCGCGATCCGGCGAGCGACGGCCTCTACCGGCCGGGCAATCCCGATCAGATCGTCTATTCGCTGAACGAGGGGGGCGCGGAGAACTTCCAGTTTTTCCTGCTCGACCGCAAGGCCGGCCGCGCGCGGCGCTTCACCGACGGCACGCACCGCTACGTCTCCCCCGTCTGGTCGCGCGACGGCAAGCTCCTCGCCTACGCCAGCAACGCCCGCAACGGCCGCGACATGGACGTCTACGTGGCCGATCCCGCCACGCCCGGGAGCGAGCGGCGGATCGCCGAGGTCCAGGGCTCCTGGTCGCCGCTCGACTGGAGCGCGGACAACCGCCGCATCCTCCTCTCCGAGTACATCTCGGCCAACGAGTCCTATCTCCACTGGGTGGATGCCTCAGGCGGCGAGATCCATACGATCACCCCGCGCAACGCGCATAAGGAAAGCCCGACCGTCTCCTACCAAGGGGGCAGGTGGTCGAACGACGGCCGGTCGGTCTATACCTCCTCCGACCGCGACAGCGAATTCCTGCGGCTCGTGCGGCTCGACCTCGCGACCGGCGCCGTGACCGTGCTTTCGGGGGACCTCTCCTGGGATGTGGAGCAGCTCGACCTCTCGGACGACGGCCGCCTGCTCGCCTTCTTCACCAATGAGGACGGCGTCAGCCGGCTGCATCTCCTGGACGCCACGACCGGCGCCCCCCTGCCCTCCCCCGAGCTGCCGGCCGGCGTCGCGGGGGGCCTACTCTTCCGCCACGGCTCGCACGAGCTGGCCTTCGACCTCAGCTCGGCCCGCTCCCCCTCCGACGTCTACAGCTACGACCCGGACGCGCGCCGGGTCGAGCGCTGGACCGCGAGCGAGGCCGGCGGCCTCAACCCAGAGGTCTTCCCGGTGCCGGAGCTGATCCATTACCCCACGTTCGACTCCGCGGCGAAGAACGGCCCCCGGCGGACGATCCCGGCCTTCGTCTACCGGCCGGGCGCGGACCGCTTCAAGGGGCGCCGGCCGGTCTACGTCAACATCCACGGCGGGCCGGAGGGGCAGGCCCGGCCGCAGTTCCTGGGGAGCATGAACTATCTCCTGGACGAGCTCGGAGTGGCGATCATCGTTCCCAACGTCCGCGGCTCCAGCGGCTACGGCAAGTCCTATCTCAAGCTGGACAACGGCCGGCTGCGCGAGGATTCGGTGAAGGACATCGGCGCGCTGCTCGACTGGATCGCCACGCAGCCGGACCTCGATCCCAAGCGGGTGATGGTGGCCGGCGGCTCCTATGGCGGCTACATGTCGCTCGCCGTGATGACCTTCTACAGCGACCGTCTGGCCTGCGGCTGGGACACGGTGGGGATCAGCAACTTCGTGACCTTCCTCGAGCACACGCAGGGGTACCGCCAGGATCTCCGCCGCGCCGAGTACGGCGACGAGCGGGACCCCCAGATGCGCGCCTTTCTGGAGGGGATCGCGCCGGTGAATCACGCCAAACAGATCACCAGGCCGCTGCTGGTGAGCCAGGGGGCGAACGACCCACGAGTGCCGCTGGCGGAGTCGGATCAGATCGCGGCCGCGGTCAAGAGCAACGGCGTGCCGGTCTGGTACCTGGTCGCCAAGGACGAGGGGCACGGCTTCGGAAAGAAGACCAATACCGATTACCAGCGGGCGGTGCTGTTCGAGTTCGTGCGGCGGTATCTGATCGGGGAGAACCCTCACCCCTAGCCCCTCTCCCGTCCCCTCCCCCCTCCCTCACCGGGAGAGGGGAACCGCCGCCCAACAACCCCGAGGGGGTGTTTTCTCCCTCTTCTCCCGGCGCGGGAGGGTGGGAGGGGACGGGAGAAGAGGGTCGGGGTGATGAGGGCCCAAGCCGGGGCGTCAGCCCTGCGGCCCCGAATACACCGCCACCCGGTTCCGCCCGCTGCGCTTGGCGAGGAGCAGCGCCTCGTCGGCGGCCTGGTAGAGGTCCTGGGGGGCGGGCATGCGGCGGGTGAGCTCGGCGACGCCGAAGGAGCAGCCGACCTGGATGCGGATGTCGCCGTAGCGGTGCTCGTAGCCGGCGATGCGGTCGCGCAGCTTGGAGGCGAGGGCCTCGGCGCCCTCCCCCTCGGTCTCGGGGGCGAGGATCACGAATTCGTCCCCTCCCACCCGGGCGAGCATCTGCTCGGGGCGCACCAGCTCGCGCGCCAGCGAGGCCACCTGCTTGAGGATGAAGTCGCCGCAGAGGTGGCCGTAGGAGTCGTTGATCGTCTTGAACTCGTCGAGATCGAAGATGATCAAGGACAGCGGCCGCTGGTGGCGGGAGGCGCGGGCGTGCTCGCGCTGCAGCTCCTCCTCGAGCTTCCGCTTGTTGAAGATCTCGGTCAGGCCGTCCTTGGCCACCAGCTCGTAGATCGCCAGGTGATAGGCGCTCTCGACGTCCTGCTCGTGGAGGAACTTGAAGTGCACGGCCGCGGTCTGGAAGCGGTCGCCGCTGCGCAGCACCGTGCGGCCGTGGATCGGCTGGCCGTTGATGTAGGTGCCGTTGGTGCTCCCCAGGTCCTCGATCGTCACCACCGGGCCGAGATAGCGCAGCCGGGCGTGCTTGCGGGAGATCGACATCACCTCGGGCAGGCTGATGCCGACCGCCGCGGAGCGGCCGATCTCCAGGGTGGTGCCGGGGGAGAGGCGGAAGCGGGAGCCCAGCCGCTGGTTCTCGGGGTGGGCGATGAGGATGATGTCCGCCTCGGTTTCGGCCTGTCCCAGGGGCAGGCCCCCTCGCTCCCGGGTGGCCCCCTCGAACGTCTGCGTCATCCCGCTCTCGTGGACCGGCGAGATGTCGATGTCGTCGGTGTCCGAGTCCCCTCGGGACTGCAGGACGCTGCGGGAGTCGGAGCGGTGCCGTTCTTCCATGGCTTCGGCGGCGGTCTGAAAAGATCCGATCAGGTGGTAAAAAAGCGTATCACCGGACCAGGAATGCGTCAAACCGCGACGCTACTTTCCCGCCATCATCGCTTTCAATACGTGGCGGGCCACCTCGGGGTTTTCCCGCAGGCGGCGGATCGAGTAGGGGTACCAGTCGCGGCCGTAGGGGACGTAGACGCGCAGCCGGTGGCCGGACTCGATGAGGATGCGGCGCAGCTCCTCGTCCACCCCCAGGAGCATCTGGAACTCGTATTGGTCGCGCGCCAGGCCGTGCCGGTCGATCAGGGCCGAGGCGGCGCAGGCCAGGTATTCGTCGTGGGTGGCGATGCCGACGTAGACCCCCTGGGTGAAGAGCTTGTCGAGGGCCTGGAC
>Ga0308176_10000770_pt1 | contig 19968 bp, 19 predicted proteins | sample PhyCR2_3_FD_203890 | JGI IMG/M metagenome (GOLD analysis project Ga0308176, IMG submission 203890) | Soil microbial communities from UC Gill Tract Community Farm, Albany, California, United States - DLSLS.C.R2 | ecosystem: Environmental > Terrestrial > Soil > Agricultural land | place: USA... | reverse complement strand
GATGGCGGCCTGCATGGCGGTCTTGGCGGTTTCGGGGTCGCGGATTTCGCCGACGAGGATGACGTCGGGGTCCTGGCGGAGGACCGAGCGCAGGAGCTCGGAGAAGCTCTTGCCCTGGGATTCGTCCACCGGGAGCTGGGTGATGCCTTCGATCTGGATTTCGACGGGGTCTTCGATGGTGATGACGTTGCGCTCGCGGACGTCGATGCTGCGCATGAGGGCGTAAAGCGTCGTCGTTTTGCCGGAGCCGGTGGGGCCGCAGACCATGACCATGCCGGCGTCCTGCTGGATGGAGAACTTGATGTCCTCGATCATTTCCGGAGGGACCTGGAGGTCGCGGAGCTGCAAGGGGGCGTTGGCGATGTCGAGGATTCGCAGGACCAGCTTCTGGCCGAAGACGCTGGGGGCGAAGCTGACGCGGTAGTCCACGCGTCGGCCGGGGACGCGGGCGGAGAAGCGGCCTTCCTGGATCTGGTTTTTGGTGGTGAGGTCGATGTCGCCGAGGACCTTAACCAGCGCGGAGACGCGCATGCCGAGTTCTTTGTTGAGCTTGAGCGCGTCCACCATCGTGCCGCCCATGCGGATGCGGACGACCCAGTGGTCTTCCTTGGGTTCGAGGTGGATGTCGCTGGCGCGGGAGCGGAAGCAGACGAGGAGGAGGAGGCGGAAGACGCCGACGGCTTCGCCGCCTTCGCCGCGGCGGGCGGCGCCGGCTGCGTGGATGGTCTTTCCGCCGGCGCTGATGAGGGCGATCTCGCCTTCGGCGAAGGGCTTGTTGGGGAGGGACTCGGCCAGCTCGTAGAGGACGCGTTCGGGGTCGGTGGCGATTTCGGTCTGGTCGCCTGCGGAGAGGCCGACGCCGCCGTCCATGAGGATGGGGCCGAGGTCTTCGGGTTCGGGCGCGACTTCGAGGGATTCGAGGAGGTCGGCGGAGTAGGGGTCGATGTCGGGGGGGACTTCGACCATGTCGGCTTCGGTGAGCTCTTCGATTTCTTCGAGCTCGCTGTCGTCCACGTCGGGCTCGCCGCCGGCGAGGGGGATGGGCCCGGTGTCGGTCGCGGGGGGGCGGTTGGCCCACGGGCCGCGGGGGGCGCCGTTGCCCGAGGCGGCGGGGGAGAGGACGGTGAGCTGGGTCTTACCGATCTGGATGACGTCGCCGTCGGTGACCATGGCGGTGCGGACGACCTGGCCGTTGAGGCGCGTGCCGTTAGAGCTGTTGAGGTCGCGGAGGCGGATGCCGCCGGGGACTTTCTGAATGACGCAATGAAAACGGCTGGCCATCGTGTCCGCGAGGACGACGCGGTTTTCGGGGCTTCGACCGACGGTGACGGGCTGCTCGTCGAGTGCGAGCTGTTTCTGGCCTTCGGGGCTGCTGATCTGGAGGATGGGACCGATTGCTGGCATCCGGAATGTGGCGGATCAGTCGAACTCGCCGCAGCCGCGCGGCCGTACGCAATGGGTTTGCGTGTCAAAACCCCGATTTTGAAACTAACGGCATTGTCACCATCGGTGCGGCGGGCGTCAATGTCGCGCCCACGATACTGACGCGATCCGGGGCGGCGCTTCGCTCTGTCCCCGCTTGGAGCGCGCGCCAAGAGCTAGGGGCGCGGCGTGTCTCTGTTGGTGCTGGTCGTTGCTGGGGTTGGAATTGAGGTTCACGTCGTCTGGGCCGAGGTCCTTGTCTTCGCCCTTGGCGTCGCGTTTGTCGAAGTCGTCATTGCCGGGGCCGCCGCGGATGATGTCGGAGGCGGAGCCGCCCCAGATGTCGTCGTCGCCGTCGCCGCCATTGATGGTGTCTTTGCCGGGGCCGCCGAGGAGGTAGTCGTTGCCCGGCCCGCCGTCGAGGGTGTCGTTTCCGGGCCCGGCGTCCAGGGTGTCGTCGCCGTCGTCGCCGGACATGGTGTCCTTGCCCGATCCGCCGGTGAGGTGGTCGTCGCCCGCGCCGCCGGACATCACGTTTTTGCCGGCCTTGTCTTCGATCAAGTCGTTGCCGGCTTCGCCGCGGAGGTCGTCGTTGCCGGGGCCGCCGATGAGGTGGTCGGTGCCGTTGCCGGCGAAGATCAGGTCGTTGCCGGCGCCGCCGTCGAGGAGGTCGTCGCCGTCGCCGCCGGTGATGGTGTCCTTGCCGGCGCCGCCGCGGACGGTGTCGCCGCCGGAGGCGGTGATGATGCCGTCGTTGCCGGAGCCGGCGTCGATGGTGGCGTTGAAGGGGAGGGGGCCGAAGTTTTCGGAGAGGCTGATGATGTCGTTGCCGCCGCGGGACGTGATGGCGGCGTGGTCGATGGCGAGGAAGGGGAAGGTGTAGAGCTTGCTGTTGAGGTTTACATTAAGGATGTTGGGGTCGTCGGGGTTGATTTCGAGAATGATGCGGTCGGCATGGCCGGTGCCGTTGATGGTCAGCGTTGTTCCGATCAGGGTCGGCGTTGCGGAGGCGGCGAGGAGGCGGCGGGGCTCGAGGGGTTCGAAGGCGGTGGTGGCGGTGGTCATCGCGGCCATCATCGGGGAACGCGGCGGCAAACGGCAAGGTCTGGTTCGACCGGGCGTCAAGCGGTTGTTAGAACCACGGAGCAGGCCGTGCATGGCGGTGCACGGCCTGCTCCGTGGCTGTTGAATTCACTTCCGCATTGGCTGGACACCCGGCCGAGGCGATCAGAACCCGTTGGGGCCTTTGCCGAAGGGGAGGTCGCCGTCGTACGGCGTGGCGAGCAGTTCCCAGGCGTCGTGCTCGGCGAAGTAGTCGCCCATGGCCGCGAGGGCGGTTGTTCCGCCGCCGGGAAAGTGCTCGGCGAGGATCCGCGCGAGATCGTCGGCGATTGGCGCCGCACGAAAGGCCGGAGTCCAACCGGGATCGACGCCAGCGCCCCACAGCGCGAAGGCGACGCCGGCGCGGATGTTGCCGATCAGGTCGTCCCCGGGCTTGCACTTTTCGCAGATGTCGCGAACGACGCGCTCGATGGTCTGTTGGAGCGCGCTGCGCTGCGCGTCGGATAAGACGCCGCGGGGGAGCAGTTGGTCGACGAGGTCGGCGATGCCCTGTCCGGCCAGGATGGCCGGCGCTAAGCACCAAGGGAAGCCGCTCGACGGGGACTTGATGCTGATCGTATCGTCGATGACCAGATCGTCGGCGTTGGGTGAGTCGATGTTCACATCGTGGGTGGGGAGATTGGTCTTCACCCCGCCGGTCCAGTGGAGCTCGAACGGGTTGGCGGAATCGAGCCCGGACTTGTTCAGCGGCACGTAGGCCCGCGGCCCATTGGCCAAATGTCCGGCGGCCAACGGCAGGTTCATCCAGGCCTGATCGACCGACCACATTTCCTGGGCGGTGTCGATCGGCGAGAGCCCTTCACGCATCAGGGACGCAATGTCGTCGCCAGCCTCCTGCATCATCTCCGGCGAAACACCCGCGCCCCAGAGGGCAAAGCCCACGGCGGCGCGCAATTGCCCGCCCAGATCGTCGCCGGGCTTCCAGTGCTCGCAAACGTCGCGGACCACGCGCTTGATCGTGTCCGACAGCGCCGACAAATCCACGTTCGGCAGGTCCAGGTAACCCTGGGAGCGAAGCATGTTGATGATCCATTTGGCGATCTCGTCGCCCGCGGCCTGCGGCGTCGTGGGCTTGCCCGGTTCGAGAGCGGCAATGACGGCGGCGGCCGACCCGTTCTTCTCCTGGCTGACGGAGGTCCAAGTCAATCCGGGATCAAAAGCGGCACCGCCCTTGAGGGTGGAGACGTCCGGGGCGGGTAATGTGAGGTTCAGTTTGGAGGGCGCCTGCGTGATCGCGGCGGAAATTGCGCTGGCGGCGAGCGTCGGGCTCGTGGACGACTTCGCGATGGAGGTCAGCGTGGACAGGGAGAGGTTGCCGATCGATGAAATATTCATGGGAATCACCAATTCTCTCGCGCGCGATGCGAACCGGGTTCAGTAGCCAAGGCCCGGAGGCTGGCGGTGGGCTCGCCACCGGCCGGTTATAGGCCAACGGGCCGGAACGTTGCGTTGGTGGATGCGGAAAACCGATCCCGCGCGCCTGTTTGAGCGCAAAAGCGAGGCGTCGGGGGTTCCCGACGCCTTGCGGAGCGTGGCTATCTCGTGGATTGGTCGGCTTATAGGTCGCGATTGATGGCCAGCCCGAAATCGACGAACGACAGGCCGGTGTTCAGGGCGCTGCTGCCGATCGATTTGAACATGTCGCCGAGATCGTAAAACGCCTCTTCGAGCTCGTGCCCCGTGAACCCCTTGAGGACTTGGAACACGTTATCGCCGTCGAGGATGTCGCGGGCCGCTCCGAAGCCGTCGGCGATCACGTTGCCGGGATTGATGAAGGTGCTCGCGGTGACGTCGCCGACGTCTGAGATCGCGTGCCCCACGTCGGTGGCGGCGGAACTGACGGCATTGCAGAAGGTGTCCAAAATACCCATGCAGATCTCCTTCGTAAAAGTTGCGGGTTTATCGGCCGGGGCGGCCATGTGTTGCGGAGATGCGGGTATTCCCAATGTCGACACGCTCACGCTGTCGGGCGTGAATCGTTGGGGTTACAATGAGCGGCGGAGGAAAAGTTCAATGAAGGTGGATGTCAGTGACACGAAGCAGGCGCTGGGCGCCAAGGCGGCGAAGGACGGGGCGGAGCGCGTCCGGGCGGCGCTGCGGGAGCGCGGCGAGGCGAATATCATCGTTGCCACGGGGGCGAGTCAGTTTGAGATGCTGTCGGAGCTGGTGAAGTTTTCCGACATCCGGTGGGACAAGGTGACTGCGTTTCATTTGGACGAGTACGTGGGGCTTCCGATCACGCACCCGGCGTCATTTCGGTTGTATTTGTGGCAACGGTTCGTGAGCAGGCTTCCGTTGCCGCTGCCGGCGTTTCATTACGTGAATGCGGAGAAAGATCCGGCGGGGGAGTGCCGGCGGCTGGGGGAGATTATTCGGAAGCACCCGATCGACGTGGCGTTTATCGGGATCGGGGAGAACGGGCACGTGGCATTCAACGATCCGCCGGCGGATTTCAAGACGGAGGAGCCGTACCTCGTGGTGAATCTGGACGAGGCGTGCCGGCGGCAGCAGATGGGGGAGGGGTGGTTTCCGACGTTGAACGACGTCCCGCAGCAGGCGATCTCGATGTCGGTGCGGCAGATCATGAAGAGCACGCATATCGTGTGCACGGTGCCGGACGAGAGGAAGGCGAAGGCGGTGAAGGGTGCGGTGGAGGGGGCGGTGACGCCGGGCGTGCCGGCTTCGATCCTGCAGGAGCACTCGTCTTGTGATCTGTTTCTGGATCGGGCGTCGGCTTCGATGCTGAAGCGGTGAAGAGGATTCACCGCAGAGACGCAAAGAGAATCAAGAGAAGTGTGAATATGGCGGGAACGGCGGATTATTTTGATCTTCAGGTGAATGGATATGGGGGGGTTGATTTCAATACGGATGATCTGTCGGCGGAGGGGCTGCACGCGGCTTGTGTGGCGCTGCGGAATGATGGCGTCGCGGGGATTCTGGCGACGGTGATTACGGAAGATCTCGCGAAGATGGCGGGGCGGTTGCGGCGGATGGTGGAGCTGCGGGAGCGGGATCCGCTGGCGAAGGAGATGATTCCCGGTTTCCACATCGAGGGGCCGTTCATTTCGCCGGAGACGGGGTACGTGGGGGCGCATCCGAAGGACGCGGTGAGGCCGGCAAATGTGGAGGACATGGGCCGGCTGCTGGACGCGGCGGGGGGGCTGGCGCGCATTGTCACGCTGGCGCCGGAGTGCGACCCGGGAATGAAGACGACGCGGTTCCTCGCGGATCGGAAGATTACCGTCTCGGCGGGGCATACGAATGCGTCGCTGGATCAACTGCGCGCGGCGGCGGACGCGGGGCTGCGGATGTTCACGCATTTGGGCAACGGCTGCCCGATGAACGTGCACCGGCACGACAACATCGTCCAGCGCGGGCTGGCGATGGCGGAGCGGTTGTGGATCGGGTTTATCGCGGACGGGGTGCACGTGCCGTTCTTCGCGCTGCGGAATTACTTGAGGACTGCGGGGATCGAGCGGTGTTTTGTGGTCACGGATGCGATTGCGCCGGCGGGGAAGGGGCCGGGGCGGTATCGGCTGGGGCGGTGGGATTTGCTGATCGGGGAGGATTTGGTGGCGCGGGCGCCGGACGGGTCGCACTTTGTGGGGTCGGCGATCAGCATGCCGCGGGTGATGGAGAATCTGACGCGGGGGGTCGGGTTGACGGAGCAGGAGGCGCTGCGGTTGACGCGGGAGAATCCGCGGGCGGCGGTGGGGGGCTAATCCTTTGAGGGGAAGTGCTGTTTCATTTTCTCGCGAAGGAATCGGACGCTCTCGACGAGCTGGCCCATGCCTTCGACGCCGTCTTCGATGCTGATCCAGCCGTCGAAGCCCACGCCGGCCAATGTGGAGAAGATCGCGTCGTAGTCGTTGAGGCCTTTGCCGATGACGCCGTGGCGGAGGCGCTTGGCGTAGCCGACGGCGTCCATCTCCTCCCGGCGGAGGTCTTCGATCGTGCCTTCGATCAGGTAGCGATCCGACGCGTGCATCGTGACGACGCGGTCCTTCACGCGGTCGAGCAGCTCCAGCGGGTCTTCGCCGGCGAGGATGGTGTTGGAGGGGTCGTAGTTCACGCCAAAATTGGGGGATTGGACGCGGGCGACGAGGTCGCAGAAGACGTCCATCTTCTGGGCGAATTCGGGGAAGGCCCAGTAGTTGTCCTTGTAGTGGTTTTCGATGATGAGCGTGACGCCGGCGTCCTTGGCGTGGGGGAGGCAGGCGGTGATGCAGTCGGCGGCGTAGGTGAGGCCGTCTTCGCGGGAGACGTCGGGGCGGCGCTGGCCGGAGAGGACGCGGCAGAACCGGCCGCCGAGCGCCGCCGTCAGGTCGATCATGTGTTTTTCCTGATCGATTTGCTTCTGGCGGAAGGCGGGGTCGGGGTGGGTGAAGTCGGGGGAGCAGCAGAGCATGGGGATGGAGAGGCCGGCGTCCTGGGCGATCTTGCGGAATTGCGGGGCCTTGGCGGGGTCGCGGAATTCGAGGAAGCCGGAGTAGAACTCGAGGCCGTCGATTTCGAGCGTGGAGGCGAGGTCGATCCAGTCGCGCACGGTCATGGTGCCGTGCACGCAGAGTTCGTCCATGAAGGCCTTGGGGAAGGCGGCGAGCTTGGGCATGGGCGCATCATACCGCCGTTTGTGGTGACGCGCGCAACGCGCAGACCCCCACCCTGACCCTCCCCCGGCGTACCGGGGGAGGGGAAAAGGGCTTACCTGCCGCCGGTGTTGGTGCTGCCGCTGTTGTTGGTGCCGGTGTTGTAGCCACCGCCCTGGGTGCCGCTGCCGGCGGAGCCGGAGCCGGAGGTGCCCTGCATAGTCCCGGAGGTTCCGGAGGAGCCGCCGGTGCCGCGGTTGTAGTCGGAGGAGCCGGTGTTGCCGCTGCCGTTCATGCCGCCGCCGGAGGTGCCGTAGTTGCCGCGGGAGCGGTTGTAGGAGCCGTCGGTCCCGGTGCGGCTGCCGGCCATGTTGCTGTCGGAGCCGTAGGCGCCGGAGGAGCTGCTGTGATTCATGTTGTCGCGGTTCATGTTATCGCGGTCTTTGTGGTCGTTGTCGCTGCTGCAACCGAGCACGCCGATTCCGAGGACGGCGGCGGCTGCTGCGGCGCAGAGGGTGGTGACTTTACGCATGGGGACGCCTTTCGCGTTGGTTCCGAGGGGCCGCGCCTCCCGGCGCGCGCCGGCGGCAGCGGACCCGCGATGTGAAGAACCTACTATGCGCCGCGGGGCACGAAGCAGTCGAGGTGCGAATTCCCTCAGCGAAACCAAGCGCGACAGTTCGCGCCGGGAAACCGAGCGCAAAGCAAGGGGCGGCCCATGACATCCTGGGGCCGCCCCTTGGCGTTCGCGGATTCGTCGCGCCGGGTGGCGACGTTCGTCGCTCCGGCGGTTTCAGTTTCAACGCGGCCGCTTTTCGATCGGCCGGCGGTCGGGGTCCGTCTTGCGGGCCGACCGCTCGGTCCGGCGGCGGTCGTCTTGCCCTGGGTGACGCGGCACGGGGGTGTTTGAATTCGGCACGGCTCACCTCGCCTCGGGTTCGGGACTACTCGGTCCGCGGCGTGGTGACGCCGAGTTCCTCTTCGGACGTGTGGACTTCGGCCTTGTCGCCGGGACCGCCGGTGGTGTCGATCGCGGCGGCGAGGGTTTGCTTGCTCTCGCTCAGGTCGCGCAGCGCCTCTTTCACGCTGACGCTGGTCCGCGACGAAGTCTTGCCCGGGTGCGCCGACGCGGTCTCGGGCGAGAGCTTGTCGGTGCCGATCGCAGACGCCGGCGTGCGCTTGGGGTCGCCGGAGCCGGCGACGTGGGAGCGCTCGTGGACGGCGGCGTTGCGGCCGTCGAGCGTGCTGGCGTACTTCATGCCGATGGTGGTCTCGGCTTCGTCGAGGAACAGGCGGTTGACCAGCTCGACGCCTTGCATGAGCGTGTGGTCGGTGTTGGCGACCTCGTACTTCCACATGCCGAAGCGCCCGCGGCTGTAGATGCCGTGCTGCTCGAGGAACGGGATTGCCTTGGCGAGGATCTCGTCGCGCTCGACCGACGGCGTCGGGTAGCTGTACTCGGCGTGGTACACCCAGGTATCCACGATGTCCTTGCGGTCCGACTCCTTGATCATGCCGGCGTTGATCAGGCCCTGGATGGTGTCTTCCACCACGCGGTCGCCGTCCACCGGCTTGAAGTCGCTGTAGCTGATCTCGCACAGCAGGGAGTAGTGCGTGTCCTTGTCCGGCGTCATGTAGGGGCTGTAGTTGCTGAGGTACGTCACGCGGTAGAAGGGGCAGTTGGCCTCGGGGAAGTACATCCAGCTCTTGGTGCTGGGGCAGGGCTGCTTGATCCCGATGCCGACCATGTACCCGCCGCTGTGGCGGAGGTTGGCGGTGGCCTTCTTGATCTCGCGCGGGACCTCGCCGTTGAGGACATCATTGCACAGCTTGTCCAGCGGCATGGCGGAGATGAGGATGTCGTACTTCTCGATCTGCCCGTCGGCGAAGCGGACTTCCTTCTTCAGCAGGTTGATGAACTCGACCTTCTTGTTGAGGTTGACGTGGCCGCGGAGGGGCTTTTCGAAGCGGCGGTAGAACTCGCCGGTTCCGCCGAAGAGGGGGAACTTGAACTGGTTGTTGGGGCCCCAGCCGAAGTCGTCGGTGCCGAGGACGACGTTCTTGATCGCGCGGTTGATGTCCAGGACGGCGACCCGCTCGCCGATCCACTCCTTGTTCATCATCTTTGGCGGGTGCGCCCAGACCTTGAAGTTGTACGGCTTCATAAACCACTTGGCGATGCCGTCGCCGAAGACGGCGTCGATGAACTCCTCGAAGTTCTTCGCCGCCTTGTGGTCGCGCTTCGTCTGCGCCTCGACCAAGCCGGTGAGGCACTCCAGCGTCACCTCCTTGGGGAGGTAGCGGATGTTGTTCTGGAAGGGGTAGGGGACCCAGGTGTCGAACATGCGGACCCAGCACTCGCGCATGTTCTCCTGGTAGTCGCCGCCCATGAGGGTTTCGAAGCACTTATCGTAGTACTTGTAGTGGCTGAACATCACGTGGCCGCCGATGTCCCAGGTGAAGCCGGCGGAGTCGGTGAAGCTGCTGGCCAGGCCGCCGATGTAGGAACTTCGCTCGTAGATCTGGAAGTTCTCGTGCCCCAGCTCCTTGAGCCGGTACCCGGCGCCCAGGCCGGTGGGGCCGGCGCCGATGATGACGATCTTGGGATTTGAATTCGGCAGCATGTTCACCTCTTATCTTTTCTGGGGCAGCCACGGCCGCCGGGACAAGACCGGGCGAGCATCCGTCTTCCGACCAGTTTCACTCGCACGATCCACAAACGCCTTACGACCTACTTCGCAATCTCCCGTGCTCCTGCTCCGCCTCCTGCGGCACACTCCTTTCCCCCCACAACACCGACACTAAGAACCTTGCGTCGGTTGGTATTGATAGCTCAGCTCCTCTTCGACGTTGAGCGGCTCGACCTTCGCGCGCGACGGCCGATCCGGCTTCGAAATCGCCTCCTTAATGAGCCGCTGCATCGTCGCCACGGTGTTTTCCCAACTGCTGGCCTTTGCCTTGGCGATGCCGCGGAGGACCTTGTCCTTGTCCGGGTTGTAAAGCGCCTTCTCGGCGGCCGCCACAAATTCCTCCGGCGTCTTCACGATTTCCACAAGGTCGCTGTACTGGCGGACCACGTCCTTCACCGGCGTGCTAATGACCGGCTTGCCGGTGGCGAAGTATTCCAGCGCCTTGGTGGGGTTGATGTACTCGGTGGCGGCGTTGATCGCGAAGCACATCATGTTGATGTCGAACGCCTTGCAGTAATTCGGCAGCACCTGGTAATCGCGCTGGCCGAGCCAGAAGAGGTTCGGCGAGTGCGGCAGCAGGTTGGGATCGACCTTGACGACGGGACCGACCATGGCGAAGGACCACTCCTTCTTCATTTCCGCCATGCGCCCGACCATGTGGTAGTCCACGCGCTCGTCCACGACGCCGAACCAGCCGAGGATGGGCCGGGGCATGAAGTCGATGTCCGGCGGGACGGCCGTGTCTGGGTCCTGGGCCAGGGCGAAATGGTTGTACTCGACGCCGCAGCCGAAGAAGTGGACGTTGTCGTGGTACTGCTTCTTCTTAGTCCACAGCTCGTAGCCGCCGGTGAAGACGACGTCGGCGTGCTTCATCAGCCGGCGCTCGTTGGCGACGAGGCTGCGGGGCGCGCCGGTGAACTGGCTCAGCTCATCCATGGCGTCGTACACGACGCCTCGGTTTTCGAAGTGGCCGAGCGACCACTGGGCGTCCATGGGGCTGTAGTACCAGAGCAGGGGCTTGTCGAACTCGCCCTCGTCGTTCATTTCCTCGATGGCCTCGTGGGCGAGGCGGCGGAGCACTTCGGGCAGCTCGGGGTTCTTGTTCCAGCTCGGCGCCAGGTGCGGGCAGGCGACGATCACGTTGGGCATCACGCGGTGGAAGAGCTGCTTGGGTTCGGCGCCTTCGGGCTGGTCGAAGAAGGGCTCCTCGACGAACAGCACCGTGTGCTTCTTGGCAAAGCGCGAGAGGAACTGCTGCGGCCGCTGCCACACGAAGCCCCAGCGGAGGTGGCTGAAGACGACGATGCCGTAGCGGTCGGTGAGCTTGGAGTCGTCGATCTCGATCCTGGGGGCCGAGGCGGTGGAGATGGCGCCGGCGGCGGCGGGTTCGGCACCCGCGCCGGCGACCGGGTCGGCGGAGCGGGCGATCGTCGCGGCGCCGTGGCCGTTCCCGTTGCCATTCTTGCCGTTGCCGTCGGACTTGCCGGTCTTGGCCGTGGTCTCGACGAGCCGCTCGCCGCGGGCGACGCGCTCGGCGTTGACCTTTTCGGCCATCTCGTCGCCGAGGTATTCCGCGTAGAGGTCGCCGATCGGCGGGCCCTGCTCGGTTTCGATTTGGGCGGGCTCCTGAATCTCTTCGAGCTTGCCGACGCGGCTTTCGCCGGAGGCGGCGGCGTCGCGGATCACCTTCACCATCGGCGTGGGCGTGCGGTGGAGCGAGCCGTCGGCCTGGCGCGTCAGCTTGAACAGGCCCACCTGGTGGATCTTGCCGATGTGGTGCAGCAGCGCGCCGTCCCAGTCCACCTGGTCGAGCACCGGCCACCAGATGAAGCCGAGCATCGGGATGCCTTCGCCGCGGAGCTTGGCCGCGTGCTCGACCATCAGGTCGAACCACATCTCGCGGTTCATCACCGAGCCTTCGATGGAGGTTTCGGTGAGCATGATGGGCAGGCCGTAGCGGTCGAAGTATTGCTTTGCGACGCCGTAGAAGCCGAGGGGGTTGTCGGCGCGGCGCTGGCGGACGGCGCCGTTGTGGATGTCGAGCTGCCAGTCGCTATGCGGGTAGTAGTCGAGGCCCAGAACGTCCGGGGCCTGCGGGTGCGACCGGAACCAGTCGAGGTCCACTTCGCTCATGCCGTAGCCCTTGAGCCACGGGTGCAGCGGGTGGTGCTTGTCCACGCGGCCGGTCAGCAGGTCCATCACGACGTAGCGGCGCGCGTTGCGGCGGTCCACCTCGAGTTGAAGCTCCTTGTTGCGCGTCTTGTAATGCTCGGCGGCGTCGCACAGGAGCACCGTCGCCTCCGGCATCGCCCGGCGGATCGCGCGGATGCCGCGGCTCACACCCTGCACAATGCGGCTCAGCACCGGCATGTACCCGTGCCACTTGCGGCTGTGCGGCGGCCAGAAGCCGAAGTCGCCGCTGAACAGCGCGCACACCAGCGGCTCGTTGCACGGGCACCACGTCTTGATCTTCCCGCGATAACGCTCGACCATCGCGGTGGTAAATCGCTCGAGGCTTTCGGGGAACTCCGGGTCCCCGACGGCCTGCTTTAGCCAGCGCGGCGTGCCGAAGTGCATCACGTCCATCAACAGGTCGATGCCGAGGCTGGAAACGTAGTCGATCCGCTCGTCGGCCATCGCCCAATCGAATTTTCCCGGCTCGGGTTCGAGCAGGTGCCACGGCAGCGCGTAGCGGATGTTGGTGATGCCGGCTTCCTCCTTCGCGCGGCGGAAGTCGTCCTTCCAGAAGCGGTCGTGCTGCGTCCACTCGAACTGGTCCACGTTGAGGTGCGGCAGGAACGAGCACTCGATGCCCGCGCCCCAGACGAACTGGGTGAATGGCAGGGATGCGGCGGTAATCTCCTTGGTCGTTTGTGCCGAAGTCGTGGTGGAACGGTTCTCGATCAGGGTCGAATCCATAGAATTCATAGACGAATTTACTGACGTATGAGATGACGGGGAGGGGGACGGACGAGTCTCGACGTTGGGGGATGGCATGGCGCGTACACTCTCCCTTCAAGTCTTCCGGCTCGAATCACGACACTTCGATTCCGCTGGATGTCACTGGCCCTTGCGGGGCCGGCGAATCAAACACGCGGTCTTCGTGCCGCAGCCCGGCGGTTCAACACCCCGCGCGGGGGCGCACACGACGACCCATACCGGTGTGGCAAACAGCCTTGCAGGCCTTGCCCCAAATGGGTCCCGCAATAGAGCTAACGGGTCCCGAACTGCTTCAGGCGGCTCTCGATGTAGCGCGCCCAATCCGACGACCTCGCGGGCCTCAGCGACCGCTGCTCCCGTTTCTGCGAGCGAACGTCAGGATCGCTCGCAACGTCGGATAGCGAGTTGCCCTTGGGACTCCCCGAGTGGTTTTCCGGCGAACGCTTCATAGAGCCTTTCCCTGGCTTGTTCCTACCGTCTCGCCGAAAAGCAAAGGACGTGCCCCACACGGCACCGACCTCATCAGCTCGGCGGGTACTCTACGGAATTCAAGATGAAATGGGAAGAAAAATAACAGTGCGCCGACAGATATGTCAAAAAATTGCAGAAGACGGCTCCGTCGCCGGATGGACAGTGTGTCACAGCCGAAGACAGGTTGTCCGCGATTAGGGGTGACAGTAAATAGGGTTATGCGTATTTCCGCACGTGCCCGCGGGTTTCCTCGCTGGCTTTTGTCCCGCCTCCAAATCCTCCCCTGATCCCCTCTTGCAATCCGCGTTCCGTCAATTCGCGGTGGTTGGGTGCGGCCCGCTGCCTAGGGATTGAGCATGCGCCTGGGTTGCGGGGATGGGCAATTTAGCGGCGTCACTCATGGCCGAACCCGCCGCTCGGTCCTGAAGCTCACTGACGAGAGTGGCGGTGGCTTCAACTTCGGTTCGCCGGTTCAGCGTCTGCGCGTTCGGGGTGTAGGCGCGTTCCACGACCGGCTCGAAGGTCGAGCACCCCTGCACGCGGAGGATTTCCGGCTCGACACCCTTGGCGGTGAGGTAATCGGCGACTGCCTGTGCCCGCCGCAGCGAGAGATCCATCTTCTGCTGGGCGGTAGCGGTTTCGGCGAAGTCGTCGAGGGACGTGTGGCCCTTGACCATGACGAGGTTGCGGTGCCCGCGGATCTGTTCGGCGATCTGGTCCAGCGCCGCCATGCCTTCGGGGCTCAGTTTGGCGCTGCCGCCGTCGAACAGGACGCGTCCGCCGACCGAGGCCTGCTTCCCCTGGCGTATGGCGGTCACTTCCGGGTCGGTCCCCTCGGCCCCCTTGCGCGGGAGCGTCGTCTGCCCGCCGTCGCCGGGGCCCTTGGGGATTTTCATCTTCTGAAGCTTCTGGAGGAGCATCTCGACGTCCACGGGGTCGTTGGTGTGCGGGTCGGGGATGTACCCGAACGCCTCGCGAATGGCGGCGGCGACCTTCAGCCACTCCTTGTTGGAGAGCGGATCATCGTTGTTCTTCCCGGGCGCCGGCTTGAGGACCCAAAGGATCACGAAGAACCCCATCATGAGCATGACGAGGTCGGCGAAGGTGAAGATCCACTCGGGGCATTCTTCACATTCGGCTTGCTTGCATTTGCAGGGGGGTTTAGCCATCGGGAAGAGGATTCACCGCAGAGACGCGGAGGACGCAGAGAAAACAACTCAGGGGCGTTGCTCCGGCAGGCCGAGCACCCGCCGTCGGATGCCCTGTTTCAGGACTGGGACGTTGAAGTTGATCAGCGGGCCGAGCTTCCAACTGCCGAGGCGCAAGTAGGTGAGCAGCTGGGCTTCGTGAATGGCCTCGATGCCCTCCACAGCTTTAACCTCGACGACGACGAGGCCGGCCACAACGAGATCGACGCGATATCCGCAGTCCAGCGCCACCCCTTTGTATTTCACGGGCAACGGCACTTCCCACTCGAACAGTATTCCCCGTAATCGCAATTCGTGCCGAAGGCATTGGCAGTGTGCCGACTCGAGTAGTCCGGCCCCCAACTCCTTATGAACCTCCATCGCCGCGCCAATAATGGCTTCCGAAATCCGATTGATTTCCATTCTCTTTTCCTCTTCTCTGCGTCCTCTGCGTCTCTGCGGTGAGACTTCTTCTAGGCGGCCTTGGGCAGCGCGGCTTGTTCGCGGGCGCTGAGGAAGCTGAGGAGCTGCATCTCCACAATCCTCGGGTTGTTGCCCGCCTGGATGCTGAGGACGCCCTGGAGGATGATTTCCTTGCAAAAGGTTTCTTCCTGGGAGCGGGCGGCGAGTTTTTCGGCGATGGGGCCGGCGATGAGGTTCTGGAGGATGCAGCCGTAGAGGGTGCCGGTCAGGGCGATGGCAAGTGCCTGTCCGATGACGCCGGCGTCGCCGGCGAGGTTTCGGAACATCGCGACCTGAGCGATGAGGGTGGCCATGAGGCCAAAGCCGGGGCCGAATTTGGCCATGGTGTGGAAGAAGTGCTTGCCGTGCTTGTGGCGCTCGGACATGGCCTCGATTTCGATGCGGAGGATGCGCTCGATGATTTCGGGGTCGGTGCCGTCGATGGTGAGCTGAAGGCCGCGGCGGAGGAAGGGGTCGGGGGCTTCGCGGGCGACGGATTCGAGCGCGAGCACGCCGTCGCGGCGGGCGGTCTCGGCGTACTGGACCATCTCCTTGATGAGGTGGTCCACGTGGTTCTCCTTGTTCATCAACCACTTCTTCAGCACTGAGCCGGCGGTGGTGATGGAGTGCAGCGGCATGGAGAGCATGGCCGCGCCAAGCGAGCCGCCGAAGACGAGGAACATCTCGCTGGGCTTGACATAGGAATCCATGTGCCCGTGGGAGGCGTGGAACATCGAATAGATGACCGCCGCCCACGCGAGTAGCAAGCCGATGATGGTCGCCAGGTCCATACGGGCCCAATCCGTTACAGCCACTGCCGGGTGCGGCACCCACCGCGCGGACGCCGCGCCGATCCCGCCAGGTCCATTTTCGGCTAGCGGCGTCGCCTAAGATCAAACATTATCGGAGCTTCCGCCAACCCGTGGAGACCGCGCCCGTCCTGGCACTCGTCCGTGACCTGATCTTTGCGACGAAGATCTCTTCGACCGCTCGATCGTTGGACGTGGCGGTCCAGGTGCTTCGCGATCCGGCACAACTCAAAGGGCAGGCCGGCCGGCTGCTGATCGTGGACCTGAATCTGCCCGGTGCGATCCCCGCCGCTGCCGCTTGGGCGACGGTGACCGCGCACCCGGTGGTGGGCTTTGTGTCCCACACCGACGCCGCGACGATTGCCGCGGCCCGGGATGCCCGCATCGATCGCGTGTTGCCCCGGAGCAAGTTCGTGGAGGTTCTGCCGGAGTTACTTGGGGGACTTGATTCCGGCGAAGCCGCAGAGTAACAAGGAGTTATTAGTCCGTTGATGCTGCACTGTCCCTGCGTACAGTCTGTCTGAAGGTCTGTACACAACCGGAAGGAACTATGCCCACTGCCAGCGCCACGAGCCGGATCGAACAAGCCCTCGGGAAAGACGCGGATGCACTGCTCTCCTACTCCGCCAAGGGTTTCTCGAAGGACAAGCTGCACCTGCCCGGCCCGGATTTCATCGACCGCGTGGTTGCCGCCAGCGACCGCAAGCCGGCCGTCCTGCGCAATTTCCAGCAGATCCTGAATACCGGCCGACTGGCCGGCACCGGCTACGTGTCGATCCTGCCGGTGGACCAGGGCGTGGAGCACTCGGCGGGGGCGAGCTTCGCGCCGAATCCGATCTATTTCGACCCGGAGAATATCGTGCGGCTTGCGATCGAAGGCGGCTGCAACTGCGTCGCCTCGACGCTGGGCGTGCTGGGGGCCGTTTCGCGCAAGTTCGCGCACAAGATCCCGTTTTTGGTGAAGCTGAACCACAACGAGTTCCTCCAATACCCGAACAAGTACGACCAGATCATGTTCGGAAGCGTGGAGCAGGCGTTCGAGATGGGTGCGGTTGCGGTGGGCGCGACGATCTACTTCGGGTCGGAGGAATCGACGCGGCAGATCCAGGAAGTGTCGGCGATGTTCGCCGCCGCCCACGAGCTGGGGCTGGTCACGGTCCTCTGGTGCTACCTGCGCAACCCCGCATTCAAGACCCCCGACAAGGATTTCCACACCGCCGCCGACCTCACGGGGCAGGCCAACCACCTCGGCGTCACGATCCAGGCCGATGTCATTAAACAGAAACTCCCGACCAACAACGGCGGGTACACCGCGCTCAAGTTCGGCAAGACCCACCCGGACGTCTATTCCAAGCTCACGCCCGGCGACCACCCGATCGAGCTCACGCGCTACCAGGTGGCCAACTGCTATTTGGGACGCAGCCCGCTGATCAATTCCGGCGGCGAATCGAAAGGCGCGAGTGACCTGGCGGATGCGGTGCGCACGGCCGTGGTCAACAAGCGGGCGGGCGGGATGGGGCTGATCTCCGGCCGAAAGGCCTTCCAGCGGCCGATGCAGGAAGGCGTGCAGCTCCTGAATGCGATCCAGGACGTTTACCTCGACGAGAACATCACGATCGCTTGAGGAACGGCGCCATTCCGCGGGACGCGCGCGTGGGCGATTGTGAGATTTAGGGGCGCGGGCACTTCGCGTTACAATCCGAGGCGATGGGATCGCCTTTGGGACTGATCGCTGGCGAGGGGGTGTTTCCGCTGCTGGTGGCGCGCGGGGCGCGCACGGCCGGGCGGCGGGTCGTCTGCGTCGGGCTGGCGGGCAACGCCTGGTCGGACCTGCAGACCGAGTGCGACGCCTTCGCCTGGGCCGGCATCCTGCGGCTGAACAAGTGGATCGGCATCCTCAAGGCCCACGGGTGCAGCGAGGCGATCATGGTCGGGCGCGTTCAGAAGGCGCGAATCTATGACCGCTGGCGGATGCTGCGGTATATTCCGGACTACCGGACCGTCCGAATGTGGTTCGGCACGATCCGGCACGACAAGCGGCCGACGGCGATTTTGACGGCCGTCGCCGGAGAATTGCAGACGGCGGGCATCACGTTGATCGACTCGACCCGATATTGCGTGGAGCACCTGGCGACCCGCGGCGTCATGACGCGTCGCCAGCCCACCGACGCGCAATGGGAGGACGTCCGTTTCGGGTACGACATCTGCCGTTCGATCAGTCGGATGGACATCGGGCAGTCCATCGCCGTCCTTGACCACGACGTCATCGCCGTCGAGGCGGTCGAGGGGACCAACGGGATGATCGAGCGGGCGGGCCAGCTCTGCAAAACCGGTGGCTGGACGATGATTAAGGTATCGAATACCAACGAGGACATGCGGCTGGACGTGCCGAGCATCGGGACGACGACGATCGAAAAGCTGCACGCCGCCAAGGCCGGGTGCGTGGTGCTGGAGCCGGGGAAGACGATGATCCTGGAAAAGCGGAAGGTGCTGGAATTGGCCGACCGCTACCGCATCGCGATCGTCGGCTGGGACGGCGAAGGCGACGGCAACGGCAAAGGGGCCTAAGGCGCGCGTAAGGAGGCGAGGGTGCAGAGCGTATCGCCGGAAATCCTGCGGCTGATGGACGAGTTGGACGATTTGCGCAAGACGCGCGACGACGCCTGGCAGGTGCCGCGCGTGGAGGGGGAATTGCTCTACCACATCGCGCTGGTCAGCGGGGCGAAGACGATCGTGGAAGTGGGCACGAGCTACGGGTTCAGCGGACTGTTCTGGGGGGCCGCGCTGAAGCGCACCGGCGGGAAGCTCCACACGATCGATCGGGATCCGAAGAAGGTCGAGTCGTCCAAGGCGACGTTCCAGAAGGCCGGGCTCGCCAACGTCGTGGTGAATCATCACGGCGAGGCGGGCGGGATCCTGGCGAGCATCCCGGGGCCGATCGACCTGGCGTTTATTGATGCCGACAAGCCTTCGACGCGGGAGTATTTTGATTTGGTCTGGCCGAAGATGCGGCCGGGCGGGTCGGTGATTACGGACAACGCCACGACGCACAAGCGGGAGTTGGCGGATTTCGTGGCCCACGTGAGGTCGTTGCGCGACGGGTCGAGCGTGGAGGTCGCGGTGGGGAACGGGATCGAGTGGACGGTGAAGGTTGGCTAGACGTTCGCTTTAGAGCGATGCCCCCACGCCAGCCCTCCCCCGGAGTACCGGGCGAGGGGGAAAGATTCGGGCCGTGCGTGTCAGTGTGAAACTGTTTGCGGTCGTCCGCGAGAAGGCCGGCGTGGGGGAGTTCACGCTGGAATTGCCGGCGGGGACGACGGTCGCTCAGGCGGGGGAGGCCGTGGCGGAGCGGTTTCCCGGCGTGCGGGATTACCTGCGGCGGGCGGCGTTTGCGGTGAATCGGAGTTACAGCCCGCGCGAGGCGGTACTGCGCGACGGCGACGAGGTGGCGGTGATTCCGCCGGTGAGCGGGGGGTGAGGCGTGGGTGCGATGGCCGACTGGGTGGAGATTACGGGCGAGCCGCTGCGGGTCGCGGCGTCGGTGGAGTTTGTGAGCGATCCGGCGGCGGGGGGAATCGCGGTGTTTCTCGGGACGACACGAGAGGAGCGCGGCGAGCGCGGCGTTGAGTTGGCCGCGCTGGATTACGAGGCGTATGGCGAGATGGCGGTGGGGCAGATGAGGGAACTGGCGCGGCGGACGCGCGACAAGTGGGAGGTGGTGAAGATCGCCGTCCTGCACCGGGTGGGGCGCGTCGCGCTGGCGGAGCCGTCGGTGGTGATTGCCGTTTCGACGCCGCACCGGGCCGAAGCGTTTGAGGCGTGCCGGTTTCTGATCGACGCGCTCAAGGCGGAGGTGGCGATCTGGAAGAAGGAGGTCTGGGCGGATGGCTCGGGGACGTGGGTGCATCCGGGCGAGGCCCCGCGTCTATAATCACGCCCATGGGATTCCAGATCGTGCAGATCGTTTACTGGCTGGCGCTGTCCACCTGGTTCGGGGGCGTGCTGTTCGTGGCCGTCGCGGCGCCGATCGTGTTCCGGACGGTGCGCGAGAACAACCCGCTGCTGCCGCACGTGCTGAGCGTGAACCTGGAGGGGCAGCACGGGACGCTGTTGGCCGGGTCGATCGTGGGGAACATCCTCGATCGACTGGCGCGCGTGGAGCTGATCTGCGGCGGGGTGCTGCTGCTGATGCTGATCGCGCAGCCGTTCTTGATCGACCTGCGGGGGCAGAATTTGACGGCGGCCATTCTGCGTTCGGCGATGTTTCTGGCGGCGC
>Ga0308176_10000768_pt1 | contig 20003 bp, 23 predicted proteins | sample PhyCR2_3_FD_203890 | JGI IMG/M metagenome (GOLD analysis project Ga0308176, IMG submission 203890) | Soil microbial communities from UC Gill Tract Community Farm, Albany, California, United States - DLSLS.C.R2 | ecosystem: Environmental > Terrestrial > Soil > Agricultural land | place: USA... | reverse complement strand
AGCTCGCGGATCCGCTCGGCGCCGTCCTTGCCGACGAGGCGGCGCTTGATCAGTTGCTGCTGGGTGCGATGTGGCATCGGCATCGCGACGTACACCTCCGATCCGTTGCTGGAAGCTGTCGGCGGCAAGCCGCCGACAGCCCGGCGAAGACCGGGCCGCCGAAGGGCGGCCCCGGGCGGAACGCGTCGCGTCCCGCCGCTTCCCTTGGACGCTGTAGTGGGAAGCGGCGGACTAGCCGTTTTGGCGGAGAACTGTTGCGCGCCAGGATTCCATCGCGCGCTGAGCTTAGCCCTAGACTCGGCCGATGGTCAACGTGCGCTTCGCGCCGAGCCCGACGGGGTCGCTGCACCTCGGCAACGCACTGAGCGCGGTCGCGAACCGGCGCTTCGCCGACGAGCGCCAGGGCCGGCTGTTGCTGCGGATCGACGACACGGATCCGGCGCGGAACGTCGAGGGCGGCTTCGAGGCGATCCTGGCCGATCTCGAGTGGCTCGGGATCGCCTGGGACAAGGGGCCGCTGCGGCAGAGCCAGCGCCATGTGCGGCACCGCGAGGCGGCGCACCTGGTCGGCGAGCCGGACCCCGAGGGCGCGCTCCGCTTCGGTCGCGCGACGCTCCTGCGACCCGACGGGAGCCCGACGTACCAGCTCGCCACCGCGGTCGACGACCTCGACTTCGAGATCACGCACGTCCTTCGCGGCAGCGACCACCGCGCGAACACCGAGCTGCAGAGCGCGCTGATCCGCGGCCTCGGCGGCGAGCCGCCGGAGTACATCCACCACGGTTTACTGCTGGGGCTCGACGGGCGGAAACTCTCGAAGCGGCACGGTGCGTCGTCGCTCGCCGACCTGCGCGAGGAGGGCTTCCCGGCCGAGGCGGTGCGGGCGTATCTCGAGGAGCTCGGACTGCCGCGCCACGACGTCCACCTCGACCTCGCGCGCGTGCGCCGGCTCTCGACAGAGACGCTTGCCGGGTTGAGCGACGAGGAGCTCGCAGGTCGGGTCGGGGTGCCGGTCTCGGTCGCGCCGGTGCTGCGCGGGGCGCGGGATCTCGCCGAGGCACGCGAGTACGCAGCTCAGGTGCTCGAGCCGGCCGAGGCAGAGGTGGACTCGCCCGAGACGCTCGCCCGCTTCCGCGAGCTGGTGGAGGCCGGCCTGGAGCCGCGGGCGATCGTGCGGGAGCTGAAAGCGGTCGGCGGCGACCTGAAAGCGGTTCGCCTGACGCTGACCGGGCGGGATCGCGGCCCGGAGCTCGCCGCCGTGATCGCGGCGCTGCCTCGCGACGAGCTGCTCTCTAGGCTGGAGAGATGAGGCTCTACAACACGCTCTCGCGGCAACTCGAGGAGCTGCCGCCGCCGCCCGGGCCGATCCGGATGTACTTCTGCGGACCGACGGTCTACCAGCGCGCGCATATCGGCAATGCGCGGCCCTTCGTGCTCGGCATGTGGGTTCGAGCCTGGCTCCGCGGGCGCGGATACGACGCGACCCTCGTCCACAACATCACCGACGTCAACGACAAGATCTACGACGCCGCACCCGGCGCTAGCGCGGAGCTCGCAGTGCGCGCGACGGAGTGGTATCTCCAGGACACCGGTGATCTCGGCCTTGGCATGCCGGACCAGCTCCCGAAGGCGACGGAGGCGATCCCTTCGATCGTCCGTTTCATCGAGCAGCTCGTGGACTCCGGCCACGCGTACGCCGTGGACGGCGATGTCTACTTCCGCGTCGCGAGCGATCCCGGTTACGGCCGCCTCTCGGGCCAGCGTCCCGATCAGATGGAGGAGCAAGAGCCGAATCCGCTGAAGGAGGACCCGCGGGACTTCGCCCTCTGGAAGGCGAACAAGCCGGGGGAGGACACTGCCTGGGACTCGCACTGGGGTCGCGGGCGGCCAGGTTGGCACATCGAGTGCTCGGCGATGGCCGAGGACGCATTCGGGCCCGTGTTCGAGATCCATGGCGGCGGGCTCGACCTCGTCTTCCCGCATCACGAGAACGAAGTCGCGCAGTCGCTCGCGCTCGGCCACGAGTTCGCGCGCGTCTGGATGCACAACGGAATGGTCGGTGGCCTGGGCGGCGAGAAGATGTCGAAGTCGCTCGGCAACGACGTGTCCCTGCGCAACGTCCTCGACACCTGGGGACGTGAGGTTGCGCTGGTGTTCTTCCTCGGCGCGCACTGGCGGAAGCCGATCGAGTTCGGCGACGAGGTCCTCGTTCAGGCCAGGGCGCAGGTCGAGGCGTTTCGCAACTTCTTCCTCGAGGAGCGGTCCGGCGACGAAGCGGGCGAAACGGTGCTCGAGGAGGAGCTCGCCGCTGTCCTCGACGACGACTTCAACACGCCCGAGGCTCTCGCGCTCTTCCACGCGTGGCGCGATCGCGAAGAGTGGACCTCGCTGCGCTGGGGCCTCGGGCTGTTCGGCCTCGGGTCCCTCGCCGAGATCGAGGACGCGCCGGCGGAGGTTGCAGAGCTTGCCGAGCAGCGGCGCGAGGCGCGAGATTCCAAGGACTTCGCGGGAGCGGATCGCCTCCGCGACGAGATCGCCGCCGCGGGCTGGGAGGTGCGCGACGTCGCGGAGCCTCCCGGCTACCGGCTCGTGCGCCGCTCGTGACGCGGGAGCTCGTCTACGGGCGCCGCCCCGTGCGCGAGGCACTGCGCGGCCCGCGCGAGGTACTCGAGCTGTGGGCGAGTGAGCGGGCGGCGCGGAGCGAAGCCTGGCTGCGCGAGGTCGAGCGGCCGCGGGTGCAGACGAAGCTGGAGCGAGACCTGACGGAGGCTGCGGTCACGCGCGACCATCAAGGAGTCGTCGCGTGGTGCGAGCCGTACCGGTACGCGGATGCGTTCGGGCTTGCCGCAGGCCCGGCGCCCCTCCTCGCCTGTCTCGACCAGGTCAGCGACCCCAGGAACCTCGGTGCCGTGATCCGTAGTGCCGAGGGAGCGGGCGCCAGCGGGGTGGTCGTGCCGGCGCACGGCGCGGCAAGGGTCACCGCCGCGGTCTGCCGCTCCTCCGCCGGGGCCGTCGAGCATCTTCCGGTCGCCGTGGTGCCGAACCTCGCCCGCTACCTCGCCGACGTGAAGAGCGGCCACCTCTGGGTCGCGGGCGCCGTTGGCGAGTCGGGAACGCCGATGTGGGAGGCCGATCTGTCCGGTGGCCTCGCCTTCGTCTTCGGGGCCGAGGGAAAGGGGCTGCGTCCGCTGGTGCGGCGCACCTGCGACCTGGAGGTCTCTATCCCGCAGCTCGGCCGGGTCGAGTCGCTCAACGTCAGTGTCGCCGCCGCGCTCCTCCTCTACGAGGCGCGAAGACAGCGCGATGTCTGAACCGACGCTCTACCTCTTCGACGGCTTCAACCTGCTGCACGCGGGCGACTTCGGCTCGCCGGAGGAGCTGCGCGATCTGCTCGCGAGCTGGGTGGCGGCCCAGGGCGCGCGCGGCGTGCTCGTTTTCGACGGCCAGGGAGCGAACGAGCGACGCGGCCCGCTCGAAGTGCGCTGGGCCAAGGACGCCGACACGCTGCTCGAGCGCCTCGCGGCCGAGAACCGGAGCAAGGAACAGGTCGCGATCGTCTCCTCCGACACTGCCGTTCGCGGTACAGCCGGCGTCGAGGTGCGCAAGCTCGCGTCCCAGACCTTCCTCGCCGAGCTGGCGCGGCCGAGCCAGCCGCCGTCGACGCGGGGAGACCTGCGCGACCGCCTCGATCCCGACACGCTCGCCCAGCTCGAGCGGTTACGTCGCGGTGAGAGCTAGGTCCCGCTAGCTTCCTGGGTCCAAGGCAAGCTGGGTCCATAGCAATTCGACTTGTAAAACCTTGGACCACTTGCTATCTTCGCCTCGACCACAGGGTGAGACTTAACCCTCAAGACGCCGGAGGCGCCAATGGCTGCTGCTCGCGCTGCCACTGCACGTTCGCCGCAGAAAGTCCAACGAGAGCTCGAGGATCTCCAGCTCGTGCTCAAGGCCCGGAACGGCAACAGCGTCGCGATGGACGCGCTCATCCGCCGCTACACGGGCTTCGTCCGCCTCAAGGCGAGCTCGTACTTCCTCGCCGGTGGCGACAACGACGATCTTTTGCAGGAGGGGCTGATCGGTCTCTACAAGGCCGTGCGCGACTTCCGCGCCGACAAGGAGACGTCGTTCCGCAGCTTCGCGGAGCTCTGCGTCACGCGCCAGATCATCACCGCGATCAAGACCGCCACCCGCTTCAAGCACTCGCCGCTCAACACGTACGTCTCGTTCAGCCACACTCCGGCGGGACAGGACGGCGAGGGCGAGTGCACGCTCGGCGACGCGCTGCCCGGCCCGGCAGTGCACGAGCCGCCGCTCGTGGTGATCTCGACCGAGGAGCTGCAAAGCCTCGTCTTCAGCCTGGGCACAGGCCTCTCGCCGCTCGAGTCGGATGCGCTGCGCCTCTACCTCGAGGGCTCGTCCTACGAGGACATGGCCGAGGAGCTCGGCTGCGACACGAAGACGATCGACAACGCGCTCCAGCGCGTCAAGCGCAAGATCCTCGCGCACCAGAAAGGCCGCGAAGTCCCGCTGTAACGGCCGCTAGGCTGGTCGTCGCGCCGGAGTAGCTCAGCTGGTAGAGCACCTGATTTGTAATCAGGCGGCCGTCGGTTCGAGTCCGACCTCCGGCTTCTCTCAGGTCTGGCTGCTCGGGTCACATGCGCATTCTGCTTGGGTCGAGCAGGGCCGCCAGTGCCCGCGGGAGCTCCGCGGCCATACGCGCCTTGCGGACGTAGTCGTCGGCGCCGGCCTGCCGGATCTCGAGCACACGCTCCTCGTAGTCATGCCCGCTCACCGCGACGATCGGGAGCTCCGGCGCCCTGGCTCGTAGCTGCCTGGTCGCCTCGACGCCGTCGAGGACGGGCATTTCGATGTCGAGGACGACGCCGTCCGGCGCAAACTCGTCCGCCAGCGCGACGGCCTCCTGCCCGTTGCGCGCCTTCCCGGCCACGACGAACCGGTCGTCCTGCTCGAGCAGGAGCGCGATGGCGTCGAGGAACGACTCGTCGTCCTCGGCAACCAGGATCCGGTAAGGCGGGGGCACCTACAGCATCGCTACCCGTCAGGGCGTCGCGGCAAGCTAGCCCAACGCCTGCTCGAGATCGGCCCAGAGCGCCTGGGCCTCCTCGAGCCCGGCGCTGACGCGGAGCAGTCCCGGCGGGACACGGTCTCCCTCCCAGCGGCTGCGGCTCTCGATCAAGGTCGTCACACCGCCGAGCGACGACGCGTTGACAAGCATGCGCGTCGACGTCTCGACCTTCCGCGCCGTCTCGGCATCGGCCACGTCGAAGGAGAGTAGCCCGCCGAGGCCCGGGTAGCGGACGGTCTCGACCGCCGGATGCGCACGCAGTCGCTCGGCGAGGAAGGCGGCGGTCTCGGTCTGCCGCCGTACGCGGAGCTCGAGGGTCTTCAGGCCCCGCAGCAGGAGCCAGGCCGGATCCGGCGCGGCGACGATGCCGATGCGTCCACGGAACGTCCGCAGCTCGTCGGCCGACACGTCGTCGCGGCAGATCACCGCGCCGAGCAGCGCGTCGTCGTGGCCGGCGAGGTACTTCGTCGCGCTGTGCAGGACGAAGTCGGCGCCGTGCTCGAGCGGACGCAGGTGGACGGGAGTCGCGACGGTCGCGTCCACGACCACAGGCGCCGGGTGAGCGGCAGCGGCTGCGAGATTCGGCATCGTGAGGTACGGGTTGGTGGGCGCCTCCAGCCAGACGAGCTGGACACCTTCGGGCGGTGGGCCGGTCTGGTCGAACTCGACGACGCGGAGCCCCCACGACGAGAGCGCGGCGAAGGTGACGCCGGTGCCGTAGTACCCGCCGCGGGCGAGCGCGATCGTATCGTCCGGCTGGAGCAGCGACAGGGCGAGCGCCGTGGTCGCACCCGCGCCGGACGGGAAGAGGAGCGCGGTGCCGCCGTCCAGCTCGCCCAGCGCGGCCTCGGCGGCCGCGACCGTGGGACTCCCGAAGCGCTGGTAGTAGAAGTCGCGGAGCTCGCCCTGCTCGTCGTACGGCCAGATCGTCGACCGGTCCAGCGGCTCCATCGGTCGAGCCTATACCGGCTCCGGCTGAAGCTCTTCGAGTCGGCCCATGTGCGCAAGCTCGGGGAAGAGCCGCCCCCACGAAGCCGCGACGCCGATCATCACGGCACCACCGGCGACGACGGCCGCCACCGTTCCGATCAATGAGGCAACCGCGCCGGACTCGAATGCGCCGAGCTCGTTGGAGGCGCTGATGAACACCCACTCGACGGCGCTGACGCGGCCCTGCAGCTCGGGCGGCGTAACGAGGAGAACCGTCGTGGAGCGGATGTTCATGCTGATCATGTCCGCGAAGCCGGCGACCGCGAGCGCGGCGAGCGAGAGCGGTAGCGACTTCGACAGCCCGAAGACGATCATCATCGCTCCGAACGTCGCGACGACGACAAGCAGAGTCGGGCCGGCGCGGTGGCGGAGGGGGCGGCGGGCGAGGACGATGCCCGCGAGCAGCGCTCCGGCCGCGGGCGCGGCCCGCAGCAGGCCGACGCCGATGGGGCCGACGTGGAGAATCGTGAGCGCGAAGACCGGCGCGAGCGCGATCGAGTCGCCGAAGAGCACGGCGACGAGGTCGAGCGAGATCGCGCCGAGGAGCATGCGCGTGTGGACGATGAACCCGATCCCGGCCGACAGGTTTTTCCACGTCAGCTCCATCGCCGGTGCAGTCGCTCGCACCGACTCGACGCCGAGGATGGCGACGAGAGCGAGCACGAACAGCGCCCCCGCGGTGAGGTAGACGGCGACCGGTTCCAATTTGAAGATCAGCGCGCCGATCGCTGGGCCGACGACGATTCCGAGTTGGTTCGCCACGCTCCGGAGAGCGATCGCTCCCGGCAGGAGCTCGGTGGGCACGATCTCCGGCGTCAGGGCGCGTCCAGCCGGGTTGGTGAGCGCCGAGGCACTCCCGGCGATGGCGCCGACGGTGAGGAAGGGCCAGAGCTCGTCGGCTCCGGAGAGTGTGATCAACACGAGGATCGTCGCGATCACGATCTGGAAGACGAGGCCGACGGCGACGACCGTGCGGCGAGAGAAACGGTCGGCGATCTGCCCCGCGGGCAGGGCGAGAACCAGGAGCGGCAGGAACTCCGCGAGCCCGACGAGGCCGAGGTCGAGCGGATCCTCGTGGATCAAGTAGACCTGCACGCCGATCGCGACGACGATCATCTGGAGCGCGAACCCGCTCGCGAGCGACGACGTCCAGAGGAACGCGAACGAGCGCACGCGCAGAGCGGGGGGCAGGCGTTGCCGCACGAGCGCGAACGTTAGGCTCCGCGACGGTGGCAGAGAGGCACGAGACGACGGCGGGCAAGCTCGAGTGGCTGCAGGAGCTGCGCGGAGAAGCTCTCCACGCCGGCAGCGAGAAGGCCGTCGCGCGCCGGCGCGAGGAGGGGAGGCTCCTGGCCCGCGAGCGCGCCGAGAAGCTCTGCGACCCGGGATCGTTCGTCGAGCTCGACCGCTACGTTCGCCACCGAGAGTCGAACTTCGGGATGATGGATCGCCGCCCGTACGGCGACGCCGTCGTCACGGGCTGCGGCACGATCTTCGGCCGCCGCGTCTTCGTCTTCTCCCAGGACTTCACCGTCTTCGGCGGCTCGTTGAGCGAGGTCTTCGCCGAGAAGATCTGCAAGGTCATGGATCTTGCGGTCAAGTACGGCTGCCCGGTGATCGGGATCAACGACTCCGGTGGGGCGCGGATCCAGGAGGGAGTCGTGTCGCTCGCCGGGTACGCCGAGATCTTCTGGCGCAACGTGCAGGCCTCGGGGGTGATCCCGCAGATCTCGCTGGTGATGGGCCCGTGCGCGGGCGGCGCCGTCTACTCGCCGGCGATGACCGATTTCATCTTCATGGTCGAGGGCTCGTCGTACATGTTCATCACGGGCCCCGACGTCGTGAAGACGGTGACCGGGGAGGAGGTGACGTTCGAGGAGCTCGGCGGCGCGACCACGCACGCGACGAAATCGGGCGTCGCCCAGTTCACGGCTCCCGACGAGGAGGCGTGCCTCGAGGACGCGCGTTATCTCCTCTCGTTCCTGCCGCAGAACAGCGCCGAGCGTCCCGCGTGGAGCGCGCCGACCGACCCGGCCGACCGCGAAGACGCGGAGCTCGACACGCTCGTCCCCGACGAGCCGAACAAGCCGTATGACATGCACGACGTGGTCAGGCGCGTCGTCGACGACGGCGAGTTCCTCGAGGTCAACGAGCGCTGGGCGGAGAACATCGTCACGGGGTTCGCGCGGCTAGGCGGGCACCCCGTCGGCGTCGTCGGCAACCAGCCGCGCTCGCTCGCCGGTGTGCTCGACATCGACGCCTCGAACAAGGCGGCGCGCTTCGTCCGCACGTGCGACGCCTTCAACGTCCCGCTCGTGACCTTCGTCGACGTCCCGGGCTTCCTGCCGGGGACAGCGCAGGAGTGGGGCGGCATCATCCGCCACGGCGCGAAGCTCCTCTACGCGTACTGCGAGGCGACCGTCCCGAAGCTGACGGTGATCACGCGCAAGGCGTATGGCGGCGCCTACGACGTCATGAGCTCCAAGCACATCCGCGCCGACTTCAACTTCGCCTGGCCGACGGCGGAGGTCGCGGTGATGGGGCCGGAAGGCGCCGTCAACATCGTCTACCGCGACCGGCCGGAGGACGAGCGGGCGGAGCTGATCGCCGACTACAAGGAGAAGTTCGCGAACCCCTACAGCGCCGCCGAGCGCGGCTACGTCGACGACGTGATCGAGCCGCGGCGGACCCGTCCCATCCTGATCGACGCCCTCGAGACCGCGCTGACGAAGGCGGAGCCCAGGCCCCGCCGCAAGCACGGGAACATCCCGCTCTAGCGTGGAACGAGTGGACGACTGACGTAAAGCGTCGAGGGACCATCCGAGGCGTTACAGAACGGCGGCGTGGTCTCGTCGGCGGTCGCGCGGACGGCGAGCTGGGCGAGACGAAGCTCGAACGTCGGGCTGATCGTTCGTCCGGCACCTGGCCCGCAATAGTTCCACCACTGCAGGAGGACTACCGACTGCGCGCCGGGCAGCACCACGCGTGCCGCCTCCCAACTCGGCCATCGCTGCGGGTTGCTAGTGCGGGTCTCGACGGGCATCGGGGTGCCACGCCAGCTCACGCTCACGGCTGGTATTGCAGCTGGGATGGAGCAGGCGATGCCGCTCCTATTCGTAATCGTGACGCCGCCGAGCATGGAACCTGTGGCGCCCACAAATCCGGCGCCCGCAGAGCGTTGCGAGGAGAGGCAAGGCGGCGCACCGGCCGAAGCGAGGCCGCTCCCGGACGCGGGCCGACTGACGCCACCCATCGTCGTCGCATAGACACTGAGGGCGATCGCCGCCGAGACGGCGATTGCTGCTGCGCCGAATAGCCTCCGTCGCAACTGGCGCGCTCGAGCCTCCTTGATGAGGGCCGCGAGCGCGTCGTGGGAGGGTAGCCTTGGTGGCGCGATCATCTAGTGATAGTGTGAGCAGCACGATGCTAAAAGTCAAGATCGATCGACAGGAACCGACCGAGCTGTTCGAGCAGGTGGCGGCGGAGATCCGGCGTGCGATCGCGGACGGCGAGGCCAAGCCGGGGGAGCGGCTGCCTCCGGCCCGTGACCTCGCTGCCGTCCTCGGCGTGAACACGAACACCGTGCTGCGCTCGCTTCGCCTTCTGCGCGACGAGGGGATGCTCGAGTTCCGGCGTGGGCGCGGTGTCACCGTCGCCGGCACGCCGGAGAAGGGCGCCGTGATCGCGCGGACCCGCGAGCTCGTCAGCTTCGCGCGGCAACAGGGCTACAGGCGCGACGAGCTGATCCAGCTCATCGACGACATCGCCTAGCGCGAAGGAGAAAGCGGCGGGAAGGCCGCGGTCCCCCCAAAACCTCCCCGCCGGAGGCACCCAGGTGGAGCCTGGGCGGCCGGGCATGGTGCCAGAGAACGTGTCTCGGTGCCTGGCACCAGGACGTGTCCCGGGGAGCCATGCCCAGCTACTGGTTCCAGTTGTCTGCGGTCTTCTTCTTGTGGCCGCTGCTCTTGAGGCGCGGGTCCGGGACGTCAAAGTCGATGGGCGGCTGTTCCTCGCGAGCCATCGGCTCGTACTCGGGCTGAGACTTGGGATGCCGGCGCTGCTTGCGGTTCGGCTTCACCTCGCGCATCTCGGGCACACGCGGTTGTTTCTTCGCCATGCCCGTGTCCTACGCGGGCACGGCCGCTTCTAAACGGCGACCGCTTCGCCGCCGGCCGGCAGCAGCTCCTCGGCCAGCGCTCTGACGACCGCAGGATCGAATTGCGTCCCTGCACACCGCCCGAGCTCGGCGAGTGCTTCTCGCTGTGACATCGACTGCGAGTAGGCGCGGTCGGACGTCATCGCGTCGTAGGCGTCGGCGACGAAGATGATCCTCGCCCCGAGCGGGATCTGATCGCCCGCGAGACGGTTCGGGTAGCCGGCGCCGTCCCAGCGCTCATGGTGATGGAGGACCCACTCCGCGACGGGCTCGACGCCGAGGCTCTCGAGCATCCGGTAGCCGATCTGCGGATGCCGCTCCAGGATGAGCCGCTCCGCCTCGCTCAGCTCTTCGGGCTTGCGGAGGACGTCCTCGGGAATCGCGAGCTTGCCGAGGTCGTGGAGGTTGCCGGCGAGCCGGGTCAGCTCCACCGCCGGATCGTCCGCGCCGAGGCGGCGCGCGATTCGCGCGGAGTAGTCGCCGACGCGCTGTGAGTGGCTTCCCGTATAGGCGTCGCGCTCGTCGACCGCCTTCGCCAGGCTCTCCGCCGCCCGGTACTGCGCCGTGCGGTCCGGCGTGTCGGCGATCTGCTCGAGGTTGGCCCGCAGGATCGACTCGGCCGCGTAGGCCCGGACCCGGTTCTTGCCGTCCTTCTTCGCCCAGTACAGCGCACTGTCCGCGAGCCGGATCAGCTCGTCCCGTCCGGAGCCGTGCATGGGGTATGTCGCGACACCGGCGCTCACGGTCACCGGGCCGACGCCCTCGACGTCCAGTGCCGCGACGCGCTCGACGATCGCGCGTGCGACAGCCGTCGCCTGCCGCTCGTCCTGCCGTGGCAGGAGCACCGCGAACTCGTCTCCGCCGAGCCGGAACGCCTCGCCGCCCTGGCGCAGGCGCGATGCGACCTGGCCGAGCACGAGATCGCCGACGGGGTGACCGAAGCGGTCGTTGACGCTCTTCAGGTCGTCGAAGTCGACGAGGCAGAGCGCAAGCGACGAGCCCTCGTGCTCGGCGGCGACGAGCTCGCGCTGCAGGCGTTCGTGGAAGCTGCGGTGGTTGCCGAGACCCGTCAGCGGGTCGGTCAGCGCGAGTCGCATCGCCTGCATGGCCTTGTGAGTCGAGCGCTGATAGAGCGCGATCGCCAGCAGCGGGCCGACCAGCGCGATCGACAACACGGGCTGGCGCTGCCAGAGGACGATCAGCGTCAGCGCGGCCGAGGCCATGAAGGCGAACGGCGCCGTCGTCTGCGTGATGTTCTCCTTCGCGATTGTGAAGAACGAGCGGCCGGAGCTCGCCGCGAGGATGGCGCTGATCAGGATGAGGTTGACGACCCAGTAGTAGACGAACCCGCAGACCACGACCTGCGCGACGAGGCTCGCGACCGAGTTCCCGTCGATGTGCTCGACCGCGAGCCCGGCCACGAGTGCCGAGAGTGCGAACATTGCGCCGTTGTAGGCCACGCGCAGCGGAGGGCGCCGCTGGAGAAGATGCGTGACCATCGGAGCTCCGGCGGCGACGATCACGCCCGCCGGCCACCCGAGCAGGATGATCGCGGAGACGGCAAAGACGAAGCCGAGGGTGACGCCACCGGCGCTGACTCCCTCCACGGGCACCGGGAACCGCTCGGCGACGGCCATGCTCACGAAGAGGCCGGCGAGCTCGGCCAGATCTCGGACCGAGGGCGATGTCCCGACGTAGCGATAGACCGCGTACACGAGCGCCGCGGTGCCCGCGATGATCACGGGCACCGCGATCGCCAGCACCTTGGCCGGAACTTGCGCTTTCGTGCCGGCGAGAGCCGGTTGCTCTTCAGCCGCCACCCTCACCTCCCCTACGAGGTTCGCGAGCGCTTACCAGCCGAAGTTGCGAACCAAGCCGCCGAGAGTCCCGAGGCCAACGGCGATGACGCCGGCGAGGGCCAGGAGAATCACGAGGCGAAACTTCCACTCGAGCATTGTGCCTCCAGGGGAGTACGTCGTAAGGACGCCAGACGGGGAGATTGTGGGGGCAGCCGTTCCGGGCGGGAATCACCCGAAGGGGGTAGCGCCGTCACTCGAAGGGGGGAACTACGGCCGAATCGGCCTTTTCTAGGGCTCAAGACCGGCCTCGCGCAGCGGCCGCCGGCCCCAGGCGAACTTCTGCCTGTACCAGCCGGTGAGCTGGGCGAGCGCGACGCCTCTGTCGGAGGACTGGATGAACCAGCCGTTGCCGACGTAGATCGCCGTGTGGAAGATCTGCGATCCCTTCGAATTCGGGCCGCGCGAGCCGAAGAAGATCACGTCCGCGGGCTGCAGCTTCTTGAAGCCGATCCGCTTCGAGCGTGGGACCTCGACGCTCATCCTGTACGTCGTCCGTCCCCGAAGCGTCGAGGCGAGCGCGCCCTCGTTCGCGTAGCTCTGAAGCTTGTAGACCCGCCAGACGAAGCCCGAGCAGTCGTAGCCGCCGCGTGAGGTGACGCCGAACTCGGTCTCGGTGTTGTCGCTCGTCCCACCCCAGATGTACGGCATCCCGATCTTCGAGAAGGCGACGTCGAGGACCTGACGCTGCCAGTCGTCGACCTGCGGGAGGGTGAAGGAGGCCGCGAGGCTCTTCACCTGGGCGATCTGCCAGCTGTCGGCGAGCAGGCCGAAGTTGAGGATCTGCGCCGCCGAGTACGCGGCTTCGGCGCGCGTTGCCGGATCCTGCGGTCGCAGTTCGAGGGAGTCCTGGGCCGCGGGATGGTTGAGGCGGAGGCCGAGCAAACGGGCGACGACCTCGGAGCCGAAGCGGCTCGGGACGGCGAGGCCGTCGGCGCGTGCGCCCTGCACGAATTCGCTCGCCGCCTTCTTGAGGCCGATCGCCTGCACGAGACTCTTGTCGAGCTGCGCCATCGTCTCCGGAACGCTCGATGAGCCGCCCGAGGTGGTGGTCGTCGTGCCAGTGGTCGTCGTGGTGCCGGTCGTGCCCGTCGTCGTCGTGTCGGTCGAGGTCCCGGAGCCCGAGCTGCTTGGCGGGGTTCCGAGCTGTTCCTTCAGGCCGGCGGCGAGGCCAGTCAGCGTCCTCTGTGTGAGGGTCGCATCGGGCCGGAACTTCTTCACGCTCTTCGCGCCCATCAGCTTGTGCGCCACGACGGTGGCGATCTGCGGAGCCGCCCAGTTCGGGGAGCTCGATCCGGCCGCCGCAGCGGTGGCAATGGCAGCGACCGCGCAGGCGGCCGCGAGGGTGGCAAGGCGCTGACCCACGTTCCGGACATCGACCGGGATGCCTCGGGCCTTTAACCTCTTTCAAGTGCTGCCTGTACAACAGATCACGCCGGAGCCCGACGAGGCCGAGAGGAAGGCGATCCTCGCGGCGCTCGCAGCCGAGGAGGCCGAGCAGCGCGGCGCGTCCGAATGGGCGGCCGCGCTCCGTCCGGCACGCGAGGACGAGCCGGAGCCGTAACCGCGCGGAGCCGTGAGCCGTTCCTTCCTCATGTGGGAGGAGTGCATCCGCTGTAACGAGGCTCCCGCCGTCGACGATCAGGGCTACTGCGGCCATTGCCACTGGGCCGTCCGGGCCGAGGTCGAGGAGGGGTTCTACGCCCTTCGCGAGTACCTCCGTGCGTGGGCCCGCTTCGACGAATGGTGTGAGACCCGCAACATCGCAGCCTGACCGGCAGCGCTGACGAGACGAGTTCTAAGCGCGGCTGAACAGCCGTGGAGCGCTGCGGGCGTAGTCGAGACCCGAGACCCAGGTGAGAACCACCGCGACGAGTAGCGCCCACCAGGCGACGCGATCGCTCCAGGCGCCCGCCGCGGCAAAGCCCGCGATGGCTGCGGCGACGGCCTGAGCCCACGTCTTCAGCTTTCCGAGGTCGCGCGCCGCGAGAACGACGCCGCGCTCGATGGCAGCCTGCCGCAGGCCGGTGACCAACACTTCGCGCACGACGATCGCCGCCACCATCCAGGCCGGCGCGACTCCCTGCTCGATCAGCATCACGAGCACGGCCAGCACGAGGATCTTGTCGGCGATCGGGTCGAGGAGCGTTCCGACGGAACTGGCGCGGCCCTGCCGGCGCGCGAGTTTCCCGTCGAGCCAGTCCGTCGTCATCGCAATGCAGAAGACCGCCGTGGCCCAGTAGTCGTGGTTGGGGAAGCTCCACGCGTAGAGCACGACCACGAGCGGGACCGATGCGGCGCGCGCAATGGTGAGCTGATCGGCAGCCGTGAGGCCCACGGCGTGGAGAATACGGCCCGCTCATGTTCGACAAGGTTCTCGTCGCCAATCGAGGGGAGATCGCGATCCGCGTCTTCCGAACGCTGCGCGAGCTCGGCATCGGCGCGGTCGGTGTCTACTCGGAGGGCGACCGGGACGCGCTGCACGTCGCCTCTGCGGACGAGGCGTTTCTGCTCGGGCCGACACCGGCGGCCGAGAGCTACCTCGCGGTCGACCGCATCCTGGACGCGGCACAGCGCGCCGCGGCGCAGGCCGTGCATCCCGGCTACGGCTTTCTCGCCGAGAACGCGGCGTTCGCTCGAGGTGTGGAGGATGCCGGGCTCGTCTGGATCGGCCCGCCGCCCGCCGCGATCGAGCTGATGGGGAACAAGACGGCCGCCCGCGCTGCGATGCAGGCGGCGGGAGTCCCGATCATCCCCGGCACGACCGATCCCCTCGGCTCGGTCGATGAGCTGCTCTCCCTTGGCGACGAGCTCGGCTACCCGCTCCTGATCAAGGCGGCGGCGGGCGGCGGCGGCAAGGGCATGGAGGAGGTGCACGACCCGGCACAGGCGGAGCAGGCGTTCGAGCGCGCGCGGCGGCAGGGGCAGTCGTACTTCGCGAACCCGGACGTCTACGTCGAGAAGCTGATCGTCGACCCGCGCCACGTCGAGGTGCAGGTGCTCGCCGACTCGCACGGCAACGTCGTCCATCTCGGCGAGCGCGACTGCACGATCCAGCGGCGCCACCAGAAGCTGATCGAGGAGACGCCGTCGCCGGCAGTGGACGAGGAGCTACGGCGGCGGATCGGCGCGATCGGCGTCGAGGCGGCCCGGGCGTGCGGCTACCGCTCCGCGGGGACGATCGAAGGCCTGCTCACACAGGACGGTGACTACTTCTTCATGGAGATGAACACGCGCATCCAGGTCGAGCACACCGTCACCGAGGTGGTGACGGGGCTCGATCTCGTGCGCGAGCAGATCCTCGTCGCGCTCGGCGAGCCGTTGTCCGTGCGACAGGAGGACGTCGAGCTGCGGGGGCACGCGATCGAATGCCGAATCAACGCGGAAGATGCTGCGCGCGGCTTCCTGCCCGCGCCTGCTCGCGTCACCGGCTACCGCGAGCCGTCAGGGCCTGGCGTGCGCGTCGACTCCGGTGTCGCGGCCGGCTACGAGGTCTCCGGCGCCTACGACCCGATGGTGGCCAAGCTCATCGTCCACGGCGTCGACCGCGAGCACGCAAGGAGGCGGATGCTCCGCGCGCTCGACGAGTTCTGGATCGAGGGGCCGACGACGCTGATCGGTTTCCACAAGGCGCTGTTCTCCCATCCCTGCTTCGTCGCCGGGGGGACATGCCACGGAGTGGTGGAATCCGATGAGCTCGCCACTCGCGCCGCCGAGCTTGCCGGGGCGCGGCCGGTCGCCCCTCCTACTAGTAACAGTCTGTTACAAGGAACGACAGGTCCTGTTCCGACGGCGGAACGGGTGCGCACCGTCGAGGTGGACGGCCGGAGGTTCGAGGTGCTCCTGTCCGAGCCCGAGCCGGAGTGGCGCGCGCTCGCACGGCGGCGGCAGGAGCGCACGCAGCTCGGCGGCGCCGGTGCCGGCGGCAGCGACGCGGTCGTCTCGCCGATGCAGGGCACGGTCCTCTCCGTCCCGGTGGCCGAGGGCGACGAGGTCGAGGCCGGGCGGGTGATCTGCATCGTCGAGGCGATGAAGATGGAGAACGAGGTGCACGCGCACCGCGCCGGCACCGTTCAGAGCCTCTCGGTCGCGCCGGGCGAGCCGGTGACGACGGGACAGGTCATCTGCAAAATCGAGGCCGGCTAGCAATCCGGGGCTCGCCGACCGTCGTATAACTCTGGCGAACCCAGTAGGAGGAGAGAGATGCTGAAAAGAACCGTTCTGGGCGCCGTGCTCGCAGTCGCCCTCGCTGCCGCCGGCGTCGCCGCAGCAGCAGCGGTCACACATCAGAGCTCTGCCGCCAGCAACGCGACGGCCGGGCGCGTCACGCTCCACAAGACGAAGATCGGGAACGTGCTCGCGACGAGCTCGGGCCGGACGCTCTATCTCTTCTTGAAGGACAAGAACAGGAAGAGCGCCTGTTACGGCCAGTGTGCGACCTACTGGCCGCCGCTCATGAAGAAGGGAGCGCTGCGCGCGGGCGCCGGCGTCAAGGCCAAGCTGCTCGGCACCACGAAGCGCAAGAACGGCAAGGCGCAGGTCACGTACCGGGGCCATCCGCTCTACCTGTTCAAGCTCGACCACGCCGCGGGCCAGATCGCGGGCCAGGGCCAGAACACCTTCGGCGCCAAGTGGTACGCGCTCTCGGCGTCCGGAACCGCCAACAAGAAGGCGCCTCCGGCAGGGGGAGGGACGACGACGTCGACCACCACCACCGGCACGACCTGCGGCATCTACGGCTGCCCGTAGAGGGAGGCCTTCAGGGCTGAACTGCGCGGTCCACCGGCGTCGCACCGTTAGTGTCCGGCGCCGGTGGACCTCTACGAGTACCAGGGCAAGGATCTCTTTGGACGCGTCGGGATCCCTGTCTCCGAGGGGCGTCTCGCCACCACTCCCGAGGAGGCGCGCGAGGCGGCCGAGCAACTCGCCGGCCCGGTCGTCGTGAAAGCGCAGGTGCTGACCGGGGGTCGCGGCAAGGCCGGCGGCGTCAAGCTCGCGGACGATCCCGCCGACGCCGAGGCGAAGGCGCGCGACATCCTCGGCCTCGACATCAACGGCCATATCGTCCGCACGCTCTGGGTCGAGCAGGCGTCGGAAATCGCGCGCGAGTACTACCTCTCCGTCACGTTCGACCGCGGCGCAAAGAAGCCGCTCTTCATGTTCACGACGCAGGGTGGCGTCGAGATCGAGCAGGTCGCGGAGGAGAGCCCGGACGCGCTGGTGCGGCTCCACGTCGATCCGCTCGAGGGCTTCCAGCCGTGGGTAGCGCGCCGGCTGGTCTACGCAGGCGGCGTCGAGGATCCTTCCGAGCAGAAGCAGATCGCGGCGATCGTCGAGAAGCTCTATCGCGCGTTCTTCGAGTTCGACGCAATGCTCTGCGAGATCAACCCACTGATCGTCACTCCGGAGGGGGAGGTGAAGGCGCTCGACTCGAAGTTCACGGTCGACGACAGCGGCCTCTTCCGCCACCCGGACGTCGCAGAATGGCGCGACCCGACCGCCGCCGATCCGATCGAGACCTTCGCGCGCGAGAAGGGCGTCACCTACGTGAAGCTCGACGGGGACGTCGGCGTCCTCGCCAACGGCGCCGGACTCGGAATGTCCACCGTGGACGTCGTCGCGCAGGCGGGCGGGCGCCCGGCGAACTTCTGCGATCTCGGCGGCGGCGGCAGCTCGGAGGGCGTCGTGGACGCGCTCGAGGTGATCACTCGCGATGAGCAGGTCCGCTCGATCTTCTTCAACATCTTCGGCGGTATCACCCGCTGCGACGAGGTTGCGCGCGGGATCCTCGCCGCGCTCGACCGGCTCGACATGTCGCGCTATCCGATCGTCGTCCGGCTCGACGGGACGAACGCGGCGGAGGGGCGGCAGATCCTCGCCGACGCCGGGCGCGAGAACATCCATCCCGAGGCGACGATGCTCGACGGCGCGCGGCGGGCTGTGGAGCTGGCGGTGTGACTGACGTCTGGAACGAACGCGCGCAGGCGTACCGCGACAGCGCCACGCATGCCTCCGGCGACGACCTCGACCTCGTCGTGACGTGGTGTGAGCCGGCTCCGGGTGTGAACGTCCTGGACGTCGCCACCGGCGGCGGTCATGTCGCGCGGCGGCTGCGGGAAGCGGGAGCGAAAGTTGTCACCGTCGACCCGGCGCCCGGCATGGAGCCCGACGTGATCGCGCCGGCCGACCATCTTCCGTTCGCCGACTCGAGCTTCGACGCCGTCGCCTGCCGCATCGCGGCGCACCACTTCCCGGACGTGCTGGCTGCGGTGAAGGAGATGGCGCGCGTGGCGCGCGACCGGGTGGTGATCGGCGACAACACGTTCACGAGCGAGTCCGCCGAGGAGGCCGACCGCCTGCGCGACCCGAGTCACGTCCGCAACTACGGCGTCCCCGAGTGGCACAGCTTCTTCGAGCTCGCCGGGTTGGAGGTCGCCGAGCAAGAGATCATGGTGCGCGACACCGGCTTCGAAGGGTGGCTCGACCGCACCGAGACGCCGCGAGAAGTCCGTCCGCGCGTGCGCGAGCTGCTCGACAGCCGCATCCGCGACGGCCGGCTCGAGCTGCCGACCGTCGTGCTCAAGGGGACGAAGGCCGCCTGATGGCGATCATCGTCGACAACGACACGCGCCTCGTCGTCGCCGGCCTGACCGGCTCGGAGGGCCGCTTCCACGGCCTGCGCAACCGGGCCTACGGGACGAACCTCGTCGCGGGCGTCACGCCCGGGAAGGGCGGCCAGGACGTCGAGGGCGTGCCCGTCTTCGACACCGTCGCGGAGGCGGTCGACGAGGCCGGCGCGAACACGTCGCTCATCTTCGTCCCGGCCCGCTTCGCGGTCGACGCGATCTACGAGGCCGTGGACGCGGGCATCCACACGGTGATCTGCATCACCGAGCACATCCCGGCGCACGACATGCTGCGCGCGTACACGTACTTCCGTGGCCAGGGCACGACCATGATCGGCCCGAACTGCCCCGGTGTCCTCTCGCCGGGCAAGGCGAACGCGGGGATCATCCCGGCCGAGATCTTCAGCGAGGGGAGCGTCGGGCTCGTCTCGCGCTCGGGGACGCTCACGTACCAGATCGGCCACGAGCTCACGCAGCTCGGGCTCGGCAACTCCACGATCGTCGGCATCGGCGGCGACCCCGTCGTCGGCTCGTCCTTCGTCGATGTGATCGCGAAGTTCGAGGCCGACGAGCAAACGGAGCTGATCGTGCTCGTCGGCGAGATCGGCGGCGACGAGGAGGAGAAGGCCGCGGCGTTCGTCGCCGAGCACGTGACGAAGCCGGTGCTCGCGTACATCGCCGGCTTCTCCGCGCCGCCCGGCAAGACGATGGGCCACGCGGGGGCGATCATCTCCGGCTCCTCGGGGACGGCGCAGGGAAAGAAGGAGGCGCTCGAGGCCCGCGGGATCGCGGTCGGCACTACGCCGACCGAGGTTGCGCAGATGGTGGCCGAGCGGATGAAGTAATAGCCTCGTGCCGTGAGCGCCTGCGCAGCATGCGGCCACGAGATCCCCGAGGGCGCGCTGTACGAGGAGAAGGGCCGGACGGTCGGGAAGGCGCGTGTCATGGACCTGCGTGACGAGCTTGCGGCGACTACGTCGTGAACGAGCTCTCTCCTCGCGCGTCCGACGTGGATCGCGAGCGCGCCGTGCACGTCCTGCGGACGCATCTGGTGGAGGGACGGCTCACACTCGATGAGTTCGCGCAGCGAGTCGAGGTCGCCCTTCGAGCCGGCACCTTCGATGAGCTCACCGCGACCGCCGAGGCGTTGCCGGCCGAGCGGCCACCGAGCGGCCGCCGCCGCCCGGCCCGCATCACGGCCGGGCTGTTCGCGCACGTGGTCCGGCGCGGCCGGCTCCGGCTCCCGCGCCGTGCCGTCGTCATCTCCGGCTTCGCCGACGTGGACCTCG
>Ga0308176_10000767_pt1 | contig 20016 bp, 11 predicted proteins | sample PhyCR2_3_FD_203890 | JGI IMG/M metagenome (GOLD analysis project Ga0308176, IMG submission 203890) | Soil microbial communities from UC Gill Tract Community Farm, Albany, California, United States - DLSLS.C.R2 | ecosystem: Environmental > Terrestrial > Soil > Agricultural land | place: USA... | reverse complement strand
AAGTTCCCCGCGAAGTACCAGGATGCGTTCTTCGCCTGCGACTGGAGCTACGGAAAACTCTACGCGATTCACCTGACGCCGGAGGGTTCCTGCTACCGCGCGGAGAAGGAAGAGTTCCTCAACGGCACCCCCCTGCCGCTCACGGACATCGTGGTCAATCCCAAGGACCAAGCGATGTACTTCACCACCGGCGGCCGGCGCACGCAGTCGGGGCTGTACCGCCTGACCTACACCGGCAGCGAATCGATCGAGCCTTCCAGGGGCGACGACACCTTCGAGGACCAGCGCGCCATCCGACGCAAGCTCGAAGCCTTCCACGGCCACCAGGACCCCAAGGCCGTGACGACCGCGTGGCCGTACCTGTCGAGCCCCGACCGCTTCATCCGCTTCGCGGCCCGCGTCGCCGTCGAGCACCAGCCGGTGAAACAGTGGGGTGAAAAGGCGCTGAAGGAAAAGGACCCGGAGGCGGCAATCACGGCGCTGATCGCGTTGGTGCGTTGCAGCGCGCGCGACCAGTTCCACTGGAAGCCGACCGACCCGCCGGTGGACCCGGCGCTGAAGGGCAAGGTGCTTGCCGCGTTGGACAAGATCGACTGGGACAAGCTGAGCGACGCGCAGAGGCTCGAGCTGATCCGCGCCTACGACCTGACCTTCATCCGCCTCGGCCCGCCGACGCCGGCGGAGGCGGTGAACATGATCGAGCGCTTCGATCCCAGGTACCCGGCGCAGACGCGCGAGCTCAACTCGATGCTCAGCGAGCTGATGATCTACCTCCAGGCGCCTTCGGCCGCGACCAAGACGATGGCCCTGCTCGCGCAGGCGCCGTCGCAGCAGGAGCAGCTCGACTACGCCAAGTCGCTGCGCATGCTCAGGGTCGGCTGGACGATGGACCAGCGGCGGCAGTACATGGAATGGTTCCTCAAGGCGATGAATTACCGCGGCGGGGCGAGCTTCGGGCTGTTCATCGAGCACATCAAGACCGAAGCGGTCGCGGCGTTGCCCGACGACGCGCGCAAGGCGCTCAAGCCGATCATCGACGCCAAGCCGGAGAAGATCTCGCCGCAGCAGACTTACGCGAAAATGCTCGAAGGCCGCACTGTCGTGAAGCAGTGGACAGTCGATGAACTCGCACCGGTGGTCGAAAAGGGCCTTAAGGGCGGCCGCGACTTCGATCACGGCAAGCGGCTCTTCGGCGCCGTCGGCTGCTTCGCCTGCCACCGCTTCGACAACGACGGCGGCGCGATCGGCCCCGACCTCACCGGCGTCGGCGGCCGCTTCAGCCCGCGCGACCTGCTCGAATCCATCGTCGAACCGAGCAAGGTTATCAGCGACCAGTATCAGCAGACGGTCATCACGACGACCACCGGCGACGTGATCGTCGGACGGATCGCAAATCTCAAGGAGGACACCTACCAGGTCATGACCAACATGTACGAGCCGGACCACCTCACCGGCGTCAACGCGCGGGTTGTCAAGTCGATCAAGCCTTCCAAGCTTTCCCCGATGCCCGAGGGCCTGCTCAACGTGCTGCACGAGAGCGAGATCGAGGACCTGATGGCGTATCTGCTCTCCGGCGGGGACAAGAGCAACAAGATGTTCGCCAGCGCCACGCGGTAGAAAGGCCGTTTCACGGCCGAGGCGCGGAGGACGCGGAGATGAAAACGGGACTGTTGCTTGCGGTGGTGAGTGCGGCGTTTGCCGTTGGGGTTCACGGGCAAGCCGCGCCTAAAGGCAAGGGTAAGAAACTTCCCGAGGGCGTCCGCGTGTTGCGCGACCTCGAGTACGCCAAGCCCGGCGGCAAGCCACTGCTGTTGGACCTCTACCTTCCGGAAAAGCCGTCCGCGGCGGCGCTCCCGGTGGTCGTCTGGGTCCACGGCGGCGGTTGGAACAAGGGGAGCAAGGATAACTGCCCGGCCGCGTGGTTGGCTGGCGACGGTTTCGCGGTTGCCAGCATCAACTACCGCCTGAGCACCGAGGGCCCTTGGCCGGCGCAGATCGACGATTGCCACGCCGCCGTGCGGTGGCTGCGCGAGCACGCCGGCGAGTACAAGATCGACGGCGGGCACGTCGGCGCCTGGGGCGGCTCCGCCGGCGGTCACCTCGTCGCGATCATGGGCACGCGAAACCCGTCCGACGCGGCCGAGGCGGTGCAGGCGGTATGCGACTGGTATGGTCCGGCGGACCTGCTGACGATGCCGAACAACGTGCCGTCCGAGAAGCGCTCGCCCGATGCGCTGGCCAAGAGCAACGGGGCGATCCTGCTCGGGGCCGCCGTCAAGGACGTCCCGGACAAGGCGAAGGACGCCAGCGCGATCTATCACGTCTCCGCAGACGACCCTCCGTTCCTGATCATGCACGGCGACGAGGACCCGCAAGTGCCGATCGAGCAGAGCCGCAGGTTTTACCAGACGCTTAAGTCGGCGGGCGTGCCGGTCACGCTGGAGGTGGTGAAGGGCGGCGGGCACGGCGGGCCGGCCTTCCAGACTGAGCAGGTGAAGGGGACCGTCAAAGCGTTCTTTGAGAAAACGCTGAGGCCGCCTGAAGCCAATTCAAGGGGCAGCCGATAAATACGATCGGCGGGCCATTGCATTTGAATCGGGATTATTTCTTGACCCTCGGTGCCGTCGCGGGCGTATAGTTACCGTATGCAACTATTGTTCGACGCAAGTAAGCAGGGGCTGTCGGACGAAGCGTGTGCGCGGCAGGTGCTCGACACGGTTCCGATGGTGATGCGGGTGATCCGTAACCACATGCGGCGGCACCGCTGCGGCCTGACCGTCCCGCAGTTCCGCACCCTCTGCTACGTCAGCACGTCCGGCGGGAGCTCGCTCTCGGCCGTCGCGGATTTCGTCGGGCTTTCGCTGCCGGCCATGAGCCGGCTGGTGGACGGTCTGGTCGAGAAGCGGCTGATGGAGCGCCGCCCCAGCGACGACGACCGCCGCCACGTGCGCCTGTGGGTCACGCGCGACGGCGAAACCTCGCTCGGCGAGGCGCGCGAACTGGCGCAGGCGGAGCTGGCCAAGGCATTGGGCACGTTGAACAACGAGCAGCGGGCGTTGCTGATGGAGACAATGAGGACGCTGCGCGAGGTGTTCTCGCCGGAACTATCCGCCGCCGACGAGGGGACGGGCAAGGCTTAGTCAACACTTTCAGTCCATCGGGGAACAGAGCAGTTATATGTGGATTGTTCGTCTCGCACTTCGCAGGCCTTACACGTTCGTCGTGATGGCGATGGCCATCGCGCTGCTGGGCATCGTCGCGATCATGCGCATGCCCACCGACATTTTCCCGGAGGTGGACATCCCCGTCATCTCCGTCGTCTGGCGCTACCCCGGCATGTCGCCGACCGAGATGGAACTGCGGATGGTCCGGACCTTCGAAGGATTCCTCACCACCACCGTCAACGACATCGAGCACATCGAGAGCCAGTCGCTCAACGGCGTGGCCGTCATCCGCGTGTACTTCCAACCGGGCGCCAAGATCGAGGAAGCCGAGGCGCAGGTGACCGCCGCGGGGGCGACGGCGGTCCGCCTCATGCCGCCCGGCACTGACCCGCCGCTGATCCTGCGCTACAGTGCGTCCACGGTCCCCATCCTCCAGCTCTCGATGGGCAGCAACACGCTCCCCGAGCAGCAGCTCTTCGACATCAGCGCCAACTTCCTTCGCACCGAACTGGCCACGGTCCAGGGCGCAATGATCCCCTGGCCGTACGGCGGGAAGCAGCGCTTCATCGTCGTGGACCTCGAACCGGACAAGCTCTACGGCTACGGGCTGAGCGCCGCCGACGTCAGCCAGGCCATCAACCTGCAAAACCTGATCCTGCCGTCCGGCACGGCGAAGATGGGCACGCAGGAGTACTACGTCCGCCTCAACTCCAGCCCGGAGGTGGTGGACGCGATCAACGACCTGCCGGTCAAGACCGTCAACGGCACGACGGTGTACGTCCGCGACGTGGCTCACGTCAGTGACAAGTACATGCCGCAGACGAACATGGTCCACGCCGAGGGGAAGAAGGGCGCGCTCGTCTCCATCTACAAGCTCGGCAAGGCCTCGACTCTGGACATCGTCAAGCGGATTAAGGAGGCGGTGCCGAAGATCTACCCGCGCCTGCCGAACTACAAGGAACTGAAGATCACGCCGCTGTTCGACCAGTCGATCTTCGTCCGCGCGGCCGTCATGGGCGTGGTGAAGGAAGCCGCGATCGCCGCCGGCCTGACCGGGCTGATGATCCTGCTGTTCCTCGGCAGCTGGCGCAGCACGCTGATCATCTGCATCTCCATCCCGCTCTCGATCCTCGTCTCGGTCATCTGTCTCTGGCTGCTCGGCCAGACGCTCAACGTCATGACCCTCGGGGGCATGGCGCTGGCCGTCGGCATCCTCGTGGACGACGCGACGGTGGAGATCGAAAACATCCACCGCAACCTCCACCAGCGCAAGCGCCTGGTCCAGGCCATCCTCGACGGCGCCTCGCAGATCGCGGTGCCGGCGTTCGTCTCCACCCTGTGCATCTGCATCGTGTTCGTCCCCGTGGTCTTCATCACCGGCCCGGCCAAGAGCCTCTTCGTCCCGCTCGGCATGGCCGTCGTCTTCGCGATGATGACCAGCTACATCCTCAGCCGAACCCTCGTCCCCACCATGGTGCACTACCTTCTGGAGAACGAGGTATCGCTTTACGGCGGGGTCGAGCAGGAAGGCGTCGAGCACCAGCACGGCGATCGCAACCTGCACGTCAGTTTCTGGCGGTCGCTGCTGTGGGCGCTGAAGGTCTGGATCATCGCCGCCGCTGCGATGGCCGCGGTCGGCCTGGCGATGCTGGTCCTGCCGGCCCACTGGCGGGCGGAAGTCGTCGGCCGGCTGCCCGGATGGGTCACCGGCCTGCCCCGGGAGCTGCGCGAGCACACCGGAGCGGCGGTCCTGTCGATCACCCGCGTGGTCGTGTTCGGCATCGTGCTGACGGCCGTCGCCTACGAGGTCTTCGAGAACGACCTAATCTGGCGCTCGCACCAGGCGTTCAACCGCCAATTCGAAAAACTCCGCCGGTTCTACGGCGGGTTCCTCAAACTTGCCCTCGAGCACCGCGCGATCACCGCCGCCGTCACCCTGATCTTCGTCGTCGGCTCCTGCTTCCTGTTCCCGCTGGTTGGTGAGGACTTCTTCCCGTCGGTGGACGCCGGCCAGATCCGCCTGCACGTGCGCTGCCCGGCCGGCACGCGCCTGGAGGAGTCGGAGCGCTACTTCGCCGGCGTCGAGGACTTCCTCCGCCAGCAGATCCCGCCGGGCGAGATCAGCACGATGCTCGACAACATCGGCATCCCCAACAGCGGCATCAACCTGTCGCTCAGCGACGGCTCGCAGATTTCGCCGGCGGACGGTGAAATCCTCATCGCGCTTAACGAGCAGCACCAGCCCACCGCCGAGTACATGAAGAAGCTCCGCAAGGCGCTTCCCAGGCAGTTCCCCGGCCTGACCTTTTACTTCGCCCCCAGCGACATCGCGACGCAGGTGTTGAACTTCGGCCTGCCCGCGCCGATCGACGTGCAGATCATGGGCCCCAAGACGGCGGCGGAAAAGAACCTGGAAATCGCGGAGGAGCTGCGCAAGCAGATCGCCGGCGTCCCGGGCGCGGCCGACGTGCACATCCACCAGGTCACGCACACGCCCGAGCTGCGCGTGGTCGTGGACCGCACCCGCGCCGGGCAGGTGGGCCTGACCCAGCGCGACGTGGCCAACGACCTGCTGGTGTCCCTCTCCTCCAGCGGCCAGGTGTCGCCGAACTTCTGGCTCGATCCCAAGCGCGGCGTGACGTACCAGGTCGCGGTGATGACGCCGCAGTATCGCGTGCAGAACATCACCGCGATCGAGAACACGCCGGTCGTGTCCGGCGACGTCCAGAACCCGCAGCTCCTGAGCAACCTCGCCACCATCGAGCGCGGCGACAGCGCCACCAACGTCACCCACTACAACATCGCCCCGACCTTCGACATCCAGTCCAACGTCCAGGGCGCCGACCTCGGCTCGGTCTCGAGCCGGATCCAGCAGATCGTTGACAAGGTCAAGCCCGAGCTCCCGCCGGGCACGCAGATCACGCTCCGCGGACAGGTCGAGAGCATGCACTCGTCGTTCAGCGGCCTGGCGGTCGGGCTCGTGGGGGCGGTCATCCTGGTTTACCTGCTGATGGCGGTGAACTTCCAGTCGTGGCTGGACCCGCTGATCATCCTGATGGCGCTGCCGGCCGCGCTGGCGGGCATCGTCTGGATGCTCCTGGCGACGCACACGACCATCAGCGTCCCGTCGCTCATGGGCTCGATCATGTGCGTCGGCGTGGCGACGGCCAACAGCATCCTGATGATCACCTTCGCCAACGACCAGCGCACCGAGAAGGGCATGAACGCCCACGACGCGGCGCTGGCCGCCGGCATGACGCGCCTCCGCCCGGTCATCATGACCGCGCTGGCCATGATCATCGGCATGCTGCCGATGTCGCTCGGGCTGGGCGAAGGCGGCGAGCAGAACGCGCCGCTCGGCCGCGCCGTGATCGGCGGCCTTTCGGTGGCCACCTTCGCGACGCTCTTCTTCGTCCCGGTGGTGTACAGCGCCCTGCGCAAGCGCCCGCCCCACCGCGCGGTCGAACCGGAATTGCAGGAATCGTAAGTCGTTATCTGAGGAACCTCATGGAAAGCACGCAACTCTCGGAAGCACGCGGGCAACAACGCCTCGGGCAGCCCCCCGGCGACGGGAATGGCACGCAAGGCGGCAATGGCCACGGGCACGACGAGATCGACCTGAACGTCCCCAAGCCCAGGCCCGTGTGGGTCGTCCTGCTCGCGGTCGTCGCCGTCGCCGCGCTGGCGGCGCTGCTGGTTACCGGGCTGCTCCCGCGCCACCAGAACCAGGAGCAGCTCAACGCCGAAGCCGCGGAGGCGATGAACGCGCCGGTGCAGGTGAACGTCGTGCGGCCGAAGCGCTCGCCCGAGACGGTCCAGATGACCCTCCCCGGCACGCTGCGGCCGTGGCAGGAGGTGTCGCTCTTCTCGCGCACGACCGGGTACCTGAAGAAGTACTACGTGGACATCAGCAACCCCGTGGAGGCGGGCCAGTTGATGGCGGAGATCGATTCGCCGGAGGTGGACCAGGAGCTTCTTCAGGCCCAGGCCGCCCTGACGCAATCCAGGGCCGCCGTCGCCAAGGCGACGACCGACCGCGACCTCGCCCAGGTCACGCTCAACCGCTTTAACACACTCAAGGGGACCAACAGCGTGTCGCAGCAGGACCTGGACGAGAAGCAGGCCGCCCTCAACGCCGCGCAGGCCAACCTCGGCGCCGCCCAGGCGAACGTCACCGCGGCGGAAGCGAACGTCCAGCGCCTCACGGAAATGAAGCAGTTCGAACACGTGGTGGCGCCGTTCAGCGGCGTGGTGACCGGGCGCGCGTACGACAACGGGTCCCTGATCACGGCGAACCCGACCGCGACCGACATCAAACCGATGTTCAAGATCGCCGAGAACGACGTCCTCCGCGCCTTCGTCAACGTCCCCCAGTCCTCCGCCCTGTCCATCCGCAAGGGAATGGAAGTGAAAGTGACGGCGCGGGAGCGGCCGGGGCGGGTGTTCGTGGGGAAGGTGATGGGCACGACCAATTACCTCGACCCGGCGAACCGGTCGCTGCTGACGGAGGTGAAGGTGCCGAACGTGAAGGAGGCGGACGGCGAGTTCGCGCTGCTGCCGGGCATGTTCATCGAGGCGAGCTTCGCGGTGACGCGGCCGGCGCCGCCGCTTTCGGTGCCGGGGCCGGCGATCGTGTCCAACGCCGAAGGGACGCAGGTGGCGGTGGTGCGTGACGGCGCCGTGCACTTCGTGAAGGTCACGCTCGGCAAGGATTACGGAACCGATGTGGAAGTGGTCGAAGGCCTCACGGGCGACGAGCAGGTGATTACCAACCCCGGCGAGCGGGTCTCCGAAGGCGTGGCGGTGCGTACCAGCGGCGATGAGCCGCCGGGCCCCCCGCGCGGGATGGCCGGGGCGGAGCCCAAGGAGCGCGTGTCGCAGTTGCCACAAAAGTGACGCCCGCGCGGTAACAGGATAGAAGAGGAAGGCCGGCCCTCTTTGGGGCCGGCCTTCTCTGTTTTGCGGATACGCGGGAGGACGCGGTGATTCGTACCAGGTGTTCGGCGGCGCGGGCGGCATTGCTCGTCGGGCTGGTGCTATTTGGCGGACGCGCGGCGGCGGGGGAAGCGGACGGGGTCTGGCCGGGGCTGGACCGCGCCGCGGAATTGGCGGGGCGGCGGGCTGCGCTGCCAGTCACCCCCCTGCCGGCCGAGCGGGAGGTGACGTCTCCGGGCATGTCCGCCGGGCCGGCGGAAGGGGCACGGCGGGAACGCGACCTGGCCGAGGGCTGGTCGCAGGTGGCGGTGGAGGCGGGCGGGCGGTTGGGCGCGGCGAAGGCGATCAAATTGCCCGCCCCCTTGCAGCCGTCGGCCAATTCGCACGCGCTTTGGTACGTGCTGCGTACGAACCTGAAGCGATCGCCGGGCGAGCGGCTGGTGGTGCGGTTCCAGCGCGTTTCGATGTTCTGCGTGATGTTCGTGAACGGCAAGGAGTGCGGCCGACACCTCGGGGCGTACACGCCGTTCGAGTTCGACGTCACCGACGCGGTCGGCGACGGCGACAGCTTCCTGGCGCTGTACGTGCACGACCGCACGGGCGCCGAGGACGGGCGCAAGGCGTTCAACCAGATGGGGTCGGACAAGGCGCCCACGCGCCGCGAGCTGGACAACTTCTGGACCGCCGGCGCGCCGGTGCTGGAACGCCGCAAGGCGGCGTACGTGCGCGACGTGTTCGTGAAGACGTCCACCCGCAACGGCGCGACGGAGCTCGTCGCCGAAGTGGTCAACGCGTTGAAACGGCCGGCGTCGGCACGATTGTCGTTTGAGGTCAGGCGATGGCCCGACGGAGCGACCGAGCAACTTACCATTCCGGCGCAGTCGCTTGATCTGCCGGCAGGCGGCGCGCGGACTGTGACGATGAAAGTTCCATGGCCGGACCCGCGCCTGTGGAGCCCGGAACATCCCAACCTCTACGTGCTCGAGAGCACGCTGGCGGCGAATGGGGCGAGCGACACGCTCCAGACGCGCTTCGGATTCCGCGAGTTCTGGGTCGAGGGAAAGCAGTTCATGCTGAACGGCTCGCCCATCCGCCTGCGCGGGCAGTCCTTCTGCGGGCTGGTCCACATGCCCGAGGCGCGCGACCGGGACCTTTGCCGGGAATACTTCCGGCGGCAGAAGGAGCAGTACGACGTCAACGCCTGCCGCGTGCACGCGCGGATCGGAGACGCCGCCATCTATCAGGCGGCCGACGAGATTGGCGTGCTGCTGATCGATCAATCCTCCATCTGGTCCAACATGGGCTCGCGCTACGACCAGGGCGGCGACCTGTTCGTCGAAAACACGCGGCGGGAGTTCGGCGAATGGGTGCGGCGGGACCGCAACTGCCCGTCGGTCGTCGTCTGGGACGTCGAAAACGAAATGATCCGCGCCCAGCGCAACGAGAAGCGCACCTCCTGGGTGATGAAGCTCGACGGCTTCGTCAAGGCGCACGACGACACGCGCCCGGTCGAGCATTCCGGCGCCGGCTGGTACGACCCCGGCCAGCAGATCGTCCACATCCACATGCAGGAGAATTACACGCGCCTGCTCGACGAGTGGGCGAAGCGCGGGACTGGGCCACTGGTCATGGGCGAATTCTGGATCGGCGGGACGGGCGCCGAGCGGCGGCTCACGTCCGGCGCGGAGGTCCATTCCGCCGGGCAGGTCCGCGAGGAGTACGGGAGGCTCTTCGAGGAGCGGATGCTGGAGATGCGCTATTACGGCGCGTCGGGGGTGATGCCGTTCACCGGCGGGGAGCCGGAGCGCTTCCGCCACGGGCTTCAGCCAGCGACGGTTTTCTTCTGGCCGCGGGGGGCGGCGGTCGAAGCGGGCGGCACGGTTGGCCGGGAGCTGGTGGTCTGCAACGATCGCGAGGGGCCGGCGGAGTTCGACGTCCGCTGGCAGAGCGGGCGCGAGCACGTTCGTCTGGGCCCGGCGGCGCAGTGGAGGAAGACGGTTGAGGTCAAGGCCGACGGGGAATTCGTCGCGGAGCTCACCGAGCGGGGGAAGGTGATTTCAAGCGACCGGTTGCCCGTAAGGGTCATCGCCGCCGATCGATTGGCGGCGCCGAAGCTTGGCCGCCGCGTCGTCGTTTACCAAGGCAGGACCGAATGTGCGTCACCGCTGGGGGAAATGGGAGTGCGCGCCGACGCGGCGCCGGGCGTGCCTGACCATCCGGAGAATGCGATCTGGGTCATTGGCCCGGGCGCCAGCGACGCGGCGCTCGACCGGCAGGCGGAGGGAATCCGGCTGTTCCTGCAAGCGGGCGGGCGGATTCTGTGCCTGCCGCAGGACCACTGGCCGCGATGGGCGCCCGTTCGGCTGCCGTTCTGGTCCGCCGTGCGCGAGCCGCCGACCGCGTACGTCGCCTTCGGCTGGCCGGAGAAGGACAAGGACATGTATTTCTCGCGCTACGCGCCGATTTATGCCGCGGGTCACCCGGCGTTTGAGGGGCTTGGCGCCGAGGACCTGCGGTGGTGGTCGGCGTACGACGGGCGCGTGAGCGACGACGCGATCATCCGGCCGGCCGCGGTCGGCGTCAGGTCGCAGGGCGCGTGGCGCATCCTGGCCGGCGCGTGCCGGCCGGAGAACGGCTCGCTGGCGGAGGCGCGCGTGGGGCGTGGTTTGATCGTGTTCTGCCAGTTGCAGGTGCTGAGGCAGCGGCAGAACCCCGAGGCGCGGGCGGTGCTGATGAACCTCCTGCGATACCTCGACGGCCCGGGTTGGCCGGCCCGCCGCGCGGCGGTGCGGCTGGGGGGAAAGCTGTCGGCGGAAAAGATCGGCCGCCAGACCGGCGCGCCCGCGCAGGACCTGAACGCCGCCGGGCCGGAGGACGGCGGCGTGCTGATCGCCGGCGACGGCGCGTCCGCGGCAGAGCTGCAATCCTGGGCCGACCGCGGCGGAACGGCCGTGGTGCTCTCGGCCGAAACCGCCGCACGCCTGAGCGGGTTCGCGGTTCGCAAAGGCGATGGCGTGACGGCTTCGCGCGGGGCCGACGAGCCACTGCTCTGGGGAGTCGCGTCCGGCAGCTTCGGCGACGCCGACCGTTCGCCGGCCGCCGGCGTGCTGAAGTCCTACCCCGGAGGAGCCGCCGTCCTGTTGCACGGCGCCGACGGCGAAGGGCCGGTGGCGGTGCGCCTGCCGCACGGCCGCGGGAAGTGGATCGTGACCACGCTCGAGCCGTGGCGCGGTCGCTCGGCGTACGACGACGAGCTGATGTCTCTCCTTCTGGCCAACGCCGGAGTCAACATCCCCCCTACCGCCGGGCAGGCGGTCGTGCGCGCCTTCAGGACGGCGCCGCCGGTCATCGACGGCCGGCTGGACGACTGGACGAACGACATGGAGGACCGCAACGTGTCGAAGTACCGGCACGCCGAGCCGCTCGTCCTCTCGTCCCGGGACGGCGTGCCCCAGGCACCGGGCGGCGACGCGCAACTTTCCACGGTGCTCTACTTCCTGTGGGACGACCGGGCGGCGTATCTGGCCGGCGCGGTTTTTGGATCCGAAGCGGACGGGGCGAAAATCACATTCCGCCTCAACGAAAAGGAGATCACCGTCGGACCGGTCGGACCGGGCGCCAAGGCCCGGCTGGGTACGGTCGACCTGGACGCCGCCGGGGGTGAACTGCCGCCGGAGAAGCTGGTTGACGCGCGGGTGCTGGATTTCGGCTCGCCCCAACCGGCGGCAAGGCAGCGCGGGCCGGCGCCGGAGGTGGCGGGCAGGACATTCGAAGTGCGGGTGCCGTGGGCGCACCTGGGTGAGGCGAAAGCCCCCGAACGGGCGGATCTCTTGGTGACGCTGCAAGGAGGCGGGGGCGCGCGTTTACAGACGCCGGCGGCGGCGGGGCTGCTGATCGCGCCGTAAAACCATGCCCGCACTGTTACGCAACGGCGTAGATGTTGTCGTGGGGCCGTGAAGTCGGGAAAATTATTTCGGCGGTGAAACATTCGGGGAACGGGTGAGTCTAACCTGGGGGGATGCTGCGCGGTCGCGAAAACCGCGTGGCAGAGGGTCATGTCGAGAACAGCCGGTACGGGTCGTCAGGGAAGGAGTGTGCCGAGGAAAGCGAACGCGGGTTGGGTGGTCGGACGTGGTTTTTGTGCGGAGCTTGGCCGCGGGCGGGTAGAGGCGTGGTGACGATTCGCCGCTCAAGGAAAGTACTGGGAATCTCGCTGGGCGACCGCGCGCTCGTCGCCGCCGAAGTGGTCTGGACCGGCCACGGCCCGCAGATCGCGCGCGCCGCCGAGTTTGCCTATCCCCCGGGTGTTACGGTGGACCACGGGGAGGTCCTGGGGGAAGCACTGGGGGACTTTCTTCGGCGAGAGGGCTTCTCCGCCCGCCGCGGCGTCGTCGGCGTCCCCGCGAAGTGGCTGAAGGTCAAGGCGTGCGAGGTGCCGCCTTCGGACTCCCACACGGCGGCGTCGGTAGTCGCGATGCAGGCGGAAAAGGAGAGCGAATCGGACCTGGGTGCGATGGCCTTCGACTTCACCGGCGAAGTCAACCCGGAACGCGCCAGCACGTTGCTCCTGATGGGACTGCCGCGGCGCAAGATGGACCGGATATTGGCCGTGGCGGCGGGCGCGAAGCTCGCCGTGGGATCGGTGACGCCGTGCGCGACCGCGCTGGCGGATGCGGCGGCTTCGACGGCTGGCGGGACCGCCGCTTCGATGATGCTCTGGCTGCGGCCGGACGGGGCCGAACTGTCGGCGCGCGAGGGGCGCCAGACGCGCTTCCTGCGCCACCTCGGCGCCGCGGTATCCGGGCCGAGCTTCATCGCCGAGCTGCGGCGGGCGGCGGCGACGCTGGCGGCCAAGGCGGAGGTCGCGGAATTCGCCGCCGGCGCCGCGCGGGGCCACGGCGGGCGTCCGGCCGCCGCGGGCGTGGTCTTGTGGGACGGCGTCGGCCTCGACGAGCCGGCGCGGCGCGGCATCGAGGGCGCGCTGGGGATGCCCGTCACCCGCGGCGAGCTCAAAGGCGTCGGCCGCAACGGTTGCGGCGATTCGGAGGCGCGGCTGGGCACTTCCGCCGTCGCCGTCGCGCTGCCGCTGCTCGCGGGGCGCCGGCCCTCGGTCGATTTCCTGCACCCGCGGTTGGCGCGCCGCAAGGACCGGCAGGTGCCCCGACGCACGGCGTGGCTGGCCGCCGGCGGGGCGGCTTTGGTACTCGCCGCCCTGGCGGGTTACCTCGACCTGGCGCGCATCCGCAGCACCGCCGAGCGCGACGAGCGCCAATTGGACGCGCTCAAGCCGGCCCTCAAGACCGCAAAGCCCTTCGTCGCCAACACCCAGTGGGTCGAGTCGTTCCAGACCGGCCAGCCGCGCTTCCTCGCGTGCCTGCGCGACGTTGCCGCCGCGACCCCGCCGGACGGCCGCACGTACCTCCTCAATTTCCACCTGCAATCGAACATGAAGGGCGAGTTCGCCGGGCGATCCGGCGGCGACAAGGACGTGGTCGATCTCATGGACAAGCTCGCCGCCGGCGGGAGATTCACCGACCTCCGCCGCAAGCTGGACGCCCGCGGCAAGAGCGGAGAGGTGTCGTTTTCGGTGACCTTTACCTATGCGCCCGCCGGCGCGCCGGCCGCTACCGCGATCACGGCGGCCGCCAAGCTGCCGCCGCGCACCTCGCGCGAGCGGCGGACCGCGGAGTGACCCATGCGATCCAACCGTGAACAGTACGTCTGGACGCTGGTCGCGCTGGCGGTCAGTGCGTTCATTCTCGACCGGCTGGTCGTGGGGCCGTACATCGAGCACAGGGCGTCGCTGGTGACGCGCCGGGACGAAGCGGCACACGATCTCGCCGAAGGCCATCGCATCCTCGACCAGGAAAGACGCCTCCGCCGGACCCTCGAGCACATGGGCGACTCGATCAAACTCACCCCATCCGAAGTCGAAGGCCAGTTGTTGCACCGCGTGCAGGACTGGAAGCAGCAGGCCGGCGTGGCCAGCGCGTCCTTCCAGCGCGTCCGGTCGATCGACGAGCGCGGGTTCACGCACATGACCTTCCAGGTGTCGGGCGGCGGCCCGATGGGCGCGGTGGCCATGCTGGTTTACCGCGTCGAGACCGCCCCCATCCCGCTGCGCGTGGACGATCTGGAGCTGACGCCGCGCGGCGACGGCAACGAGGTGCAGGTGCGGCTGACGATCTCGACCGTGTGCCGTATCGAAGGCGGCGAACGGTCGCGTCGAGCCGATACGCTCGTCAGCCTGTCGGAGAGCCGCCCATGACCCGCTCGGCCGGGTGGCTTGTGGCGGCGGCCCTCCTTTTGGCGTCGGCGGCGCGTGCGCAGGAGCCCTCGGGCGCGGCTTCGAAGGCGGCGCGGCGCGCGACGACCCGATCGGCGACGACGAGACCGGCGACGAGTGGATCGACCACCGGCCCGGCCACAACTCAGGCGGCAACCGGCCCCTCGCTCCCGGAGGAGTTTGCCATCCTCAAGACGCGCAACCCCTTCGCGCACGGCAAGGGCAAGCAGCGCCCCGGCACGCAGGGCGGCCCGGAGAGCTCGCTGGTGTTGATCGGCGTGGTGGACGCGGGATCGCGGATGGTCGCGTTCGTCGAGGACCGCGCCGCCAAGCGGGTCGTGCAGGTGGGCGCCGGCGAGCCGCTCGCCCGCGGCCGCGTGAAGGCCGTCAATCTGGACGCGATCGAATACGAAGGCGCCGCGGGTGCCAAGAAGATCGAAGTGGGACAGAACCTCAACGGCGAAACGGCGCCGCCGGTGGCGCCGGCGTCAAAGCCGTCGGGCCCGCCGGGCGCGCCCGGGCCCGGGGCGCCGCCCGTACCGGGGCCGGTTCCGCCGGGGAGCAAAGGGCCGGTGCGCGTGAGGACGGCGCCGGGGGGCGCGCCGCCACCCGCGGCCGAGACGGGAGCTTCGCCGGGGTAGCGTGTGTGTTCTGTAAAGCGTCTGCGGAAGGACGGTTCCAGCATGCGGGCTGTGGCAATGCGTGTACGGCACCTCTTGATCGTCTTGGTTCTGTGCGGTGCACCCGGCACACGGGGGCAACCCGCGACGCGCCCCGCCGCCGGGGCGTCACGCCCCAGCACCCTCGCCGCGACGGGCCCATCTACGATGCCCGTCAAGATCAGCCTGAATTTCAAGGACGCCCCGCTCGACACCGTGCTGAACTACCTCTCGGAGCAGGCCGGCTTCGTCATCATCAAGGACGGCCCGGTGGACGGGCGCGTCACGATCCTCAGCAAGCAGCCGGTCTCGGCCGAGGAGGCGATCACACTGGTCAACGCCAGCCTGAAGGTGAACGGCTTCACCGCCGTGCGCGACGGCCGCGTCCTGCGGATTTCCCCGCGCGACAGGGCCAAAAAAGGCGACATCCCGGTGCACTTCGGGTCCAACCCGGACGAAATCGCCAACACCGACGAGCTGATCACTCAGGTCATCCCCGTGCAGAACGTGCCGGCCCCCAAGCTGCGGGACGACCTCAAGCCAATGATCAGCACGGACGCCGACGTGGCGGCGAACGAGGGGAGCAACACGATCGTCATCACCGACGCGTCGTCGGCGATCCGCCGGGTGGTGAAGATCATCGCCGAGCTGGACCAGCACGCGGCGGCGACGTCGGAAATCCGATCGTTCCCGCTCCGCTACGCCAACGCCGCGCAGGCCGTCAAGCTGCTCGACCAGTTCTTCAAGGCGCAGGGCGGCGGGCCGCAGCAGCCGCAGCCGGGCATGCCGATCCAGATGATGCAGGGCGGCCAGCAGCCCGGCGGAGCGGGCGCCGCCAAGGGGGACCGCCACGGCCAGAACGTCGTCTCCGCCGCCGACGAGCGCACCAACACCGTAGTTGTGATGGGCACGCCGGCCACCCTGAAGATGGTGGAGGACCTGCTCAAGAAGCTGGATTCCGACCCCGCCCCCGCCACCGAGATGAAGTCGTTCTCCCTCAAATACGCCGAGGCCGACGCCACCGCCAAGCTGATCAACAACCTCGCCAAGCCCGCCAAAGGCGACAACGACAACTACCCCTTCTACTACTTCCGAATGCGCAGCGACGACGAAAAGAAGCAGGACTTCAAAGTCAACGCCGTCTCCGACGACCGCACGAACACGCTCATCGTCACGGGCTCGGCCGAAGCGATCAAGAACGTCGAGGAGCTGATCAAGATGCTCGACGCCAACCCGATGGCCTCGGCCGACCTGCGCATTTTCCAGCTCAAGTACGCCGACGCGTACGTCGTCGGCAAGCAGATCGAGGACATGTTCAAGAGCAAGGACGACGGCAGCTCGCGGTTCCCGTTCTACTACTTCTTCGGGACCGAGGCGCCGCCGCAGGGGAAGCAGGTGAAGGTGAACGTCAGCTCCGACGACCGCACCAACAGCCTCATGGTCACCGCCCCGACCGAGCTACTGAAGGTCATCGAAAAGGTCGTGGAGCACCTCGACTCCATCCCCGCCACCGAAGACACCATGTTCATCTACCACCTGCGCAACGCGCAGGCGTCGAGCCTCGAATACGTCCTGAACGTGCTGTTCGGCAACATCGAATCCCCGCAGCAGAACCAAGGCCCCAACGCCCAGGGACAGCAGGTCAACCAGCAGCAGCAGAACCAGAACCGCCTGGGCGCGCAGACGTCGTCCCTGACCGACAACGGCCCCAACCGCAACACCTCCATCAACCGCCAGCGAAACCGCAACCGCCCCGGCATCCCGCGCGTCAGCGGCGCCATCCAGAAGGCGGTGAACGAGCTAACCGGCCGCGTGTTCGTCGTCGCCGACCTCGACACCAATTCCCTGCTGGTCACGACCGCTGCGAAGTACCAGAAATCCGTGCAGCAGATCATCGACGACCTGGACCGCCCGGTGCCGCAGGTGCTGATCAAGGTGCTCGTCGCCGAGGTCACGCACGACAACTCCGCCGACCTCGGCCTGGACTTTTCCGTGCTCAACATGCGACCCAGCGGCCAGGGCCAGAAGGGAGGCACGAACTTCGGCAACGCGCTGCAGACCCAGGGACTGGTCGTCTCCGTCCTGGAGGCCAACCTGGCCGCCACCCTGCACGCGCTGGCGGTCGAGGACAAGCTCGACGTGCTCTCCCGCCCCTACCTCCTCACCAGCGACAACCAGCTCGCTAACATCCTCATCGGCAGCCAGGTCCCGCTGATCACCAACTCCAACTTCACGGACTTCGGGCAGCAGATCAATACCATCAAGTACACCGACATCGGCCTGAGCCTCAACGTCACGCCGCACATCAACCCCGACGGCATGGTCATCCTCGACGTCGCCCCGGAGATCTCCCAGCTCACCGCCGAGACCGTGCCGATCTCCAGCACCACGGTGGCCCCGGTGATCTCCGTCCGCCGCGCCGACAGCCGCATCGGCGTCATGGACGGCCAGACCGTCGTCATCGGCGGGCTGATGGAAGACCGCAACACCTCGACGATCAACAAGGTGCCGATCCTCGGCGACATCCCGGTCCTGAACCTGCTGCTGAACCGCACGCAGACCAAGAAAACCAAGACCGAGCTGCTGATCTTCCTCACCCCCCACGTCGCGCGCAAGCCGGAGGTCCTCGCGCCGATGTCGCGGGACGAGGAGGAAGGCACGCGCCTGACGCCCAACGCGGTCGCCCCGGGGACCTTCGACGAGCACATGCGCGGCATGCGCCGCGGCGAGGACCCCCAGACCCAGCCGGCCGAATCGCTGTCGCCGATCAATTCGATCAACCTCAGCGAACCACAGGACAAGGCTTCCGGCCGCCTCGAAAGCCTTACGCCGTCGACGGGGCCCTCGACGCGCCCGCCGGGCGAGAGATAATCGACGATCATGCCGCCCGGCAGATCGATCAACAAGTTCGCAGCTTTGGCGGCGTGCGCCACCGCCGCCGTTACGCTCCTCGGTTGTCAGCAAAAACCCGCCGCCGCACCGCGCCAACCACTGGCCGTCACAGTCCGCGGCGCCAGCTCCCCCGAGGCCGCCGCACGGGGCCGCATCGACTCCGCCGCGGTGGACGCCGACCCGTGCGCCGCGCGGCTCCAGGAAATCAGCGGCGCTTTGCTCGAGTACTACGCCATCCACAGCGCCCTGCCCAAGTCGCTCGACGAGCTGCAATCGCTGCCCGACCTCGACCGGCCGCTGACCTTCGCCTGCCCCGGATCGTCCAAGCCGTTCGTGTACGTGCCGGGAGGACTCACCTCCCCCGCCGACCAGAGGGTAATCCTGCTGTACGACCCCCGGTCGGACACTGCCGGCATGCGCTGGGTCATCCTGATGCGGCGTCCGACCGGCCGCCAGACGGCCGCCGCGTGGGCGGAGCGCCTGTCGGACGCGACATTCCTCGGCTACGCGCCCGCCGCGCAGCCCACCACCGCCACGCGACCGTCAACCGGCAAGTAATCACTGGACACGGACAGCTTCCCCGATTTTGCCACAGGCTATGGGAGGCGCAAAAAAGAGGGCGGGAGGTGCCAGCGCCGGAGGGGGGGACGGCGCGTGGCGGGGGACTCCCGCCCAGTGTCGGCATTCTACACCGCCCCGAGCGCGATTGCCACTCCGGGCAAAAAACCTGTATGAGATTACGGGCGCGCCACGACTACCCGCGCCTGCGGCCCCCCCGCCGCCGGACCTTTCACCCCGCGCCCCAGCGCCGCCACTTCCCGCTGCGCCTTGTCGATCCCCGTCACCACCGAGACCACCTGCGTCCCGAACCGCCCGTGCGCGTCCGACCATGACGTCACCGGCACCGCGCACGCCCGGAGCTCGCGCTTGGCCGGCCTCGCCGCGTCACGCGGATACCCTCCGCGCAGCGCATCCCAGCCCGCCTCCGGCCTGAGAACAATCGCGAATAAGCGTTCGGCCATCACGGTCCCTCGTCCCGGCGACAAAAACACCACCCCTGCTGTTATCGTCATATGGGGATGCGTTCTTAACAGCGCAGCCAGCTCATTCCGCTGCCGCCTGCACCTTTGCAGGGTAATTCGGCGAATACAGCATGCCCTTGAGCCTGGGCGCGAGGTCGTCGTCCACCACGAACCGTGCCCCGCGCTCGCGCAGGTGATCGACCAGCCGGCGCCGCCACTGGCGGCGGAGTTCTCGGTGCTTCGGATCGGCCGATAAATCGTGCAGTTCCCCGGGGTCCTCCGTCAGGTCGAACAGTTGCTCCTCGCCGTGCTGCGCGTGGTAAATGTACTTCGTCCGGCCGTCGGTCAGGCCGCTGTAATGATTCGTCGGGCTGTAGCAGACGTCGTGTTCCAGATCGATCCACCGGCGCCATCCGCCGGTCTGGCCGCGCAGCAGCGGCAGAATGCTCCTGCCATCGAGGGTGCCCGGCGCTTGCACCCCGGCAACGTCGAGAAACGTCGGCAGTATGTCCCGAATTTCCACGCATGGGTCGAGCACCCGCCCGCGCGGGGCGTCCAACGCCGCCGGCGGGCGCACGAAGAACGGGACGTGGGCCGACGCCTCGTAGGCGTAGGACTTGCGCCAAAGGTGGTGGTCGCCGGTCATGTCCCCGTGGTCGGAAACGAAGAGGATGAAGGTCTCTTCGAGCGTGCCCCGCTTTTCGAGCGCCGCGATGATCCGGCCGATCTGCTCGTCCACGAACGAGATCGAGCCGTAATACCCGCGCCGCGACTTGCGCGCCTGCTCCACGCCCAGGTCCCCCTGCCAGAGGTCGTTGGGGTGGGGCTTGCCGCGCTGCGCGTGCCGCTCGGCCCAGTCCCCCACGTACGGCGCCGGCATCTCGTCCTCGCGATACGCCTCCATGAAGCGCTTCGGCGGGTCGTAGGGACTGTGCGGCCGCGCGAAGGAGACCTTCAGAAAGAACGGGGATTCGCCGCGGTAATTCTGCAAAAAATCGACGGCGGTGTCGGCGGTCCATCGCGTCGGGTGCAGTTCCTCCGGCAGCGCGTAGACCGCC
>Ga0308176_10000766_pt1 | contig 20032 bp, 14 predicted proteins | sample PhyCR2_3_FD_203890 | JGI IMG/M metagenome (GOLD analysis project Ga0308176, IMG submission 203890) | Soil microbial communities from UC Gill Tract Community Farm, Albany, California, United States - DLSLS.C.R2 | ecosystem: Environmental > Terrestrial > Soil > Agricultural land | place: USA... | reverse complement strand
GCACGGTGATCGCGATGGCGTAGAGCACGGTCGTCACGGACAGGTGAGGATCGTACCAGAAGGGAAGCATCGCGTAGTCGCTCTTGAGGTACTGGTAGCCCCATCGATCGATGGTGAAGCCAGCGGCCGCGAGACCCACAAACGCTGCCAATCCGCCGAGGACGAGCGCCTCGGCGAAGAGCTGTGCGACGATCCGGCGGCGGCTCGCGCCGAGGGCACTCCGCACCACCAGCTCGGTCTCGCGTGTCGCCGCGCGCGCGAAGAGCAGGAGGGCGACGTTGCTGCAGACGAGGCCGAGCAGCATCACCGCGAACACTGGGATGGAAAGCATCAACAACATGTCCTGCGGATTCGGCTCCATGAACAGAGTCGTGTACGGTTTGACCTGCGGCAGCAGGTGCGCGTGCGTCACCGGCAGCTCGCTTGCCTCGCGCCTCCCGAGTGACGCGAGCTCCGCCCGCGCCGTGCCGATCGAGACGCCCGGCGCGAGACGGCCGAAGACGGTGATCGCGGGCCCCTCGCGAGGCGCCTGGTCTGCGACATCCGGCCGGAACGGCATCCACAGCTCGTGCGCCATCGGGAACGCGAAGCCGTCAGGCATCACGCCGACGACGGTCGCGAAGTCGTTGCCGATGCGAACGCTCCAGCCGATGATGTCGGGGCGGCTGTTGAATCGTGTCCGCCAGAGGTCGTAGCCGAGCACCGCGACCGGCGGCGCGCCGGGCCGTTCGTCGGATTCAACGAGCGTGCGTCCCATCAGCGGCGCGTCCGGCGCGATGCGGAACGCCGACGCGGTGATCTCGGCGGTGACGGCGGGTCGCGCTTCGCCGTCATCGGCGAACACGTTGCGCGACACATCCTCGAACGCACCGAGGTCGGTCACCGAGCGCACCGCGTCGCGCCAGACCACGTAGTCGTGCAGCGCGCGCGGCTCAGTGTTGCTCGCCTCGGCGTCCCACAGCCGGATCTGCACGATGCGGTCGCCGCCGGGGAGCGGCAGGGTCGGGTGGACGACGAGGCCGACGAGCTCGAAGGTGACCGCGCCGAGCCAGATGCCGAACGCCATCGCCAGTCCGCCGACGAGGGTGAGCCCGGGATACTTGCGCAGCATTCTTGCGCCGAGCCTGAGGTCGAGCGAGACGCCTGGCAGCCAGGACATCCAGCGGGCGTCGCGCGTTTCGGCTTTGTGCTGGCGCACTGCGCCGAAGGCGAGCCTCGCTTTTCTCCGCGCTTGTTCGGGTGTAAGCCCGAGGCGCACGTGCTTCTCCGTTTCCATCTCGAGGTGGAAGGCGAGCTCCTCATCCAGCTCGCGATCCACCGTCTCGGTGTGCAGCAGCGCACGCATGCGCTTTCGCCACCGCTTGATGATGCGCATCACGTGATGACTCCTGTCACTCAGCTGCTGCGGAGAATCAGCTCGACCATGTCGACGTACAGGTGCCAGCTCGCCGTCTCGGCACCGAGTGCGCGACGTCCGGCGGGGGTCAGCTCGTAGAACCGCGCGCGACGTCCCTGGTCGGTGGAGCGCCACTCGCTGTCGATCCAGCCTTTCTCCTCGAGCCGCTGGAGCGCGGGGTAGAGCGAGCCCTGGCCGACGCGGAGCACGTCGCGCGAGAGCTGTTCGAGGCGCTGGGCGATGGCCCAGCCGTGCATCGGCTGGAGGGAGACGGCCTTGAGGATCAGGAGGTCGAGCGTGCCGCGGAGCACATCGCTCGACGGGTGAGGGGGAGGGGGCGTGGATCGCGAAGTCATGAGCGCTGGGGATGCTGGTGTCGGAAGTCGACACCAGCATACGACGGCTATTGTCGGATGTCAACAACAGAGGCGAAGATGGCCGCCGGCCCAGTCGTCGGCGGGTAACTTTCCCCTTGACAGCTTAGGGAACCGCTCGCAGCTTCTCCCCTAATCATTCTATGGGGAGCCGATGGCGGAGCGTGCGCAGGACGAAGGGCTCGAGCTGCTGCAGGGGACACTCGACGTCCTCATCCTGAAGACCCTGAGCTGGGGACCACGGCACGGGTACGCCGTGGCGCGCTGGCTGCTCGACACCTCCGGCGAGGTGCTCCGCGTCGAGGAAGGAGCACTCTATCCGGCGCTGCACCGGCTCGAGGGCCGCGGGTGGATCGAGAGCGAATGGGGGCTCTCCGAGAACAACCGCCGCGCGAAATACTACCAGCTCACCGTCCGCGGGCGGCAGCAGCTCCGCGTGAAGGCGAAGACATGGGGCCAGTACGCCGCCGCGGTCGCCCGCGTGCTCTCGGCCGAGAAGCAGAGCGCCTGACATGCCGCGGCTTCCCGGGGTCCGCCGGTTCTTCCGCCTGCCGAGCACCGAGCGCGACGTCAGCGCGGCGGTGGACGACGAGCTGGCGTTCCACGTCGACATGCTCACCGAGCACCTGGTCTCGCGCGGGCGCTCGCCCGCCGAGGCGCGGCGCGAGGCGCTGGAGCGATTCGGCGATCTCGCCGAGCTGCGCCGGCGATGCTACGACATCTCCACTCATCACGAGGCCGCCGTGCGCCGGACTGAAAGCTGGACCAATATCTGGCAGGATGTGAAGTATGCGGCGCGCAGCCTGCGCCGCGCACCCGGTTTCTCACTCGTCGTGCTGCTCACCCTGGCGCTCGGGATCGGTGCGACCACCGCGATGTTCAGCGTGGTGCGCGGCGTGCTCCTGCGCCCGCTGCCGTATCCCGAGGCGGAGCGAGTCGTGCGCATCGTACCCGGCGGGCCTACGGTGGATCAGGGTTACGTGAGCACGACAGAGCTGGAGGACTGGACACGCGAGCTCACGAAGTTCAGCGCCGTCGGAGGTTACCGGCAGTGGGAGACCGGTCAGGTGTACGGCGATGGCGCGGAGCCGATCTATGTGAACACCACGCACGTGTCAGCGGGATTCTTCCCCGCGCTCGGCACGCGCGCGGAGCTGGGACATACGTTCCTGCCGAGCGAGCACGTGATCGGATCGAACCATGCCGTCGTCGTGAGCAACGCATTCTGGCAGAGCCAGCTCGGCGGCGAACCCCAGGCGATCGGCCAGACGATTCGACTGGGCGGCGAGCCGTTCACCGTGGTCGGGGTGATGCCGCCGGAATTCGCCTTCCCGTCGGCGGGTGCGGCGGTGTGGCTGCCATCGAGCCTGCTCGGCGAGGATGACGTCGGCGCCGGACGCGAGGCGCGCTGGATGAACGTCGTAGCACGACTGCGGCCCGACGCGACGCCGGCGCAGGGGCGCGCCGAGGTGGAGCGGCTGCTGAACCGGCTGGCGGCAGCGTATCCGAAGAGCAACGCCAGCTGGACGACGGCGAATGTGGAGAGCGTGCGCGACTTCATCGTCGGACCGGTGCGCCGTGGCCTGTTCGTGCTGCTCGGCGCGGTGGCGCTCGTGCTGCTGGTGGTGTGCGTGAACGTCGCGAGCCTGATGCTCGTACGCGGCACGGCGCGCGAGCGCGAGCTGGCGCTTCGCGCCGCGATCGGGGCGGGTCGCGGGCGGCTCGTGCGACTGCTGCTGACTGAGAGCCTGATGCTCGCGGTGGTCGGCGGGGTGCTCGGCGTGCTCGCGGCGTGGTGGGGTGTGCACGCACTCCTCGCGCTGAGCGGCAGCTTCCTCCCGCGATCCGCCGACATCCGTGTCGACGGCGGGGTGCTGATGTTCGCGGTTGCGATCTCGCTGCTCACCGGCGCGCTGTTCGGGCTCTGGCCCGCGTTGCGCGCGTCAGGTACGACCGCCGCAGGCGGGCTGCGCGAAGATTCACGGGCCAGCATCGGGAGCGGCGGTGCCAATCGTGCGCGGGCGGCACTGGTGGCAGCCGAAGTGGCGCTCGCCGTGGTGCTCGTTGTGGGAGCGGGACTGATGTTGCGGAGCTTCGAGCGCCTAACGTCGGCGGATCCAGGGTTCCGCGCGGAGAACGTGCTGCTGGCGCGCTTCAGCTTCCCCGATCCGCCGGCCGACGCGCCGCCGGGATTTCGCGGCGAGCGGCGGCAGCGCGTGGTGTCTCGCGTCGCGCTGGTGCCAGGGGTGCTCGACGTCGGCGCGACGAAGATCGCGCCACTGACCGGAGGAACAGCGGGGGAGTCGGTGCCATTCAGCGTTCCCGGTCGCCAGACGCAAGAGAGCGAGGAGCCGCACGTCTTTCTCGCGCCGGCGACCCCCGGGTACCTGCACGCGATGGGGATCCCGCTGCTGGCGGGGCAGGACATCGACGCATCATCGGGGGACAGCACGTCAGGCCCGGTGGCGGTGATCAGCCGTCGCATGGCAGAGCGCATCTGGCCCGGGCAGTCGGCGATCGGCAAGACGTTCGAGTTCTTCGAGATTCCCGTCCGGGTGATCGGCGTGGCGGGAGACGTCCGGAGCACACGGCTCGATTCGATCAGCGGCTTCACGGCCTACGTGCCCGACCGGATGATGCCGCGCAACGCGATGTCACTCGTGGTGCGCACCGCCGGCGATCCGATGCGAATGGCGGAGCCGGTACGTGCCGCGATCCGCGAGGTGATGCCAAGGATGGCATTCCAGGAAGTGGTACCCTTCCGCAACAAGCTGTCGGAGGCGGCATCGACTCCGCGCTTCTTCACCGTGCTGGTGGCGATCTTCGGCGTGGTCGCGCTCGTGCTCGCGGCGGTCGGGCTGTACGGTGTCGTGTCGTACACGGTGCGGCAGCGTGAGCGCGAGATGGCGGTGCGGCTGGCGCTCGGCGCGGCGCCGTCGCGGGTGACGACGCTGATGCTGCGGCAGGGAATGATGCCGGTCCTGCTCGGGCTGGCGATCGGGCTGGTCGCGGCGTTCGCGGCGACGCGGGTGATGCGGTCGCTGCTGTTCGAAGTGAGCGCGACCGATCCGCTGACGTATCTCGGGGTGGCGCTGCTGCTTGCGGCGGTCGCGCTCGTGGCGTCCTACCTGCCGTCGCGGCGCGCGGCGCGAGTTCATCCGGCGATGACACTGCGGGCGGAGTAACCGCGCTCGGTCGGGGGCGAGCGGTCGGCGCGGGCGACGGGATCCTGACAATCGCGGTTACAACCATTGACGCGGTGGTGCGGTCCAAGCTGCATCCACCGCGTCGCGGTCTTCCGCTCGCGGGTTCTACATTGTAGAATCGACGCCAACCCGAACCCCGCCGGCATCGATGCATTCCCGCCAAAAGCTGGCGATGGCCATCCTCCGGGCGCTGCTTCCCCGCGCCGAGCGCGACGAAGTGATCGCGGACATCGCGGCCGAACATGCATCGATCGAGTCGGCGCACGGGACAGGGGCCGCGCAACGATGGCTCTGGTGGCAAGCGGTTCGGTCGGCCCCCGCGCTCCTCGGATGGAGCTGGTGGCGCAACTGGAGCGGCTTCGAGCCGCGCGCAAATGCCTATCGGCCCGGAGGGCCCATGCTCAGGACCTGGATCTCGGACGCCCGGTATGCAACGCGCCGGCTTCGCGCACGCCCAACCTACACGATCCTCGCCATGCTGACGCTGGCGCTCGGTATCGGCGGGACGACCGCGGTGTTCGGCGTCGCGCGACCATTGGTCTTCGATCCGCTGCCGTACGCGCACGCGGACGAAGTGGTCACGTTCTGGATGCCGTACTGGTGGACGGAGGAGGAGTTCGTCTACCTGCGCGACAAGTACACGGGCTTCCAGTCAGTTGGCGCGCAGCGACCGGGCGACGTCACACTCCGATTCGGTGACGGCCCGACGCGGCTGCTGCCCGGACGCACGGTGACGGCCGAGCTGTTCGACGTGCTTGGCGCGCGCCCGATGCTCGGCCGCGGCTTCAACGCGGGTGACGACGCGCCCGGCGGCGAGCCGGTCGCCGTCATCAGCTACGGGCTCTGGCAGGAGCTCGGCGGGCAACCCTCGATCGTCGGCCAGCGCCTAACGCTCGACGGCACGCCGCGAACGGTGATCGGGGTGATGCCGCGCGGCTTCTGGTATCCCGATCCCTCGACGCGCATCTGGCTGACCAAGCAGCTCGACCCGACGAGCCGGAACGGGAGCTGGGAGCTCGTCGGCCGAGTCGCGCCCGGTGTCGATCCGCGCAACATGCAGCCGCACGTCGATCACCTGATGTCGGTGCTCAAGGACCGCTTCCAGTACAGCATCAAAGGCGACAAGACGCAGAACGGAAAGATGATCCCGATTCGCGAGACGCTGCTCGGCGCGATGCGACCGGCGGTCGTCGCGACATTCGTGGCCATGGGCCTCATCCTGCTGATCGCGTGCGCGAACGTCGCCGCGCTGATGCTCGGGCAGGTCGAAGGTCGCTCCAGCGAGCTCGCGGTGCGCGCAGCGTTAGGCGCGAGCCGGCGGCGGCTGACGCAGCAGCTGGTGGTCGAAGCGCTGCTCGTCGGCGTCGGCGCGGCGGTGATCGGGGGCGCGCTGGCGGCGGCGGGGTTCCGGTTTCTCGCATCCTCGCTGCCGATCGGCGCCTGGCGCGAAAACGCGACGTTCGACTGGACGATGTTCGTCGTCGCCCTGGCGGTGGCGATCGGCGCGGTGCTGCTCGTCGTGCTGGTGCCGGCGATCTCACTCTGGCGCGGCGACATTCGCGGCACGATGAGCAGTGCGCGGATGGGCGGCATCCAGGGACGCGGCGGCCGGCTCGAGCAGGGACTCGTCGTCGCGCAGGTCGCGCTGGCGATGCTCATCGTTTCGGGCGCGGCGCTGCTCGTGCGCAGCGTGTCGAAGCTCTACGCGATCAATCCCGGCGTCGAGACGTCGAGCGTGTCGGTGCTCGACATCCTCGCCAGCAGCGACGAGACGGACGCGGCGCGGCGGCAGAAGATCGAAGAGGTGAACGCGGCGCTGGCCGAGCTTCCGGGAGTACGCGCGACGGCGGCGACGGGAAAGCTGCCATTGCGCGGGAAGGGGAACAGCTTCGGCATCACGGTCGAAGGAGCCGAGAGCCAGGAGCGGACGACGACGTACTTCCGGATCGTGACGCGGGGTTATTTCGACGCGATGGGCATCAAGCTGCGCGACGGGCGGACGTTCGACATCTCTGACCGCCAGAGCGATTCGGGAGGAGTGGTCGTGATCAACGAAGCGCTGGCGAAGAAGTATTTTCCTGGAGAGAATCCGATCGGCCGCCGGGTTCGCGGTGGCTTCACGGGGTCGTGGGAGATCATTGGAGTCGTTGCCGACGTCTCCGAAGGAGACCTGACCGACGACCCCGAGCCGGCGCGCTATTACTCGGCGGAGCAGGTCGACTGGTTCGGGACGTCGGCGACGCTCGTCGCGCGGACGAATCGTCCCGAGGACGCTGCGCGACTTCTCGACTCGATGCGGCGGACGGTCAATCGCGTCGCTCCGGGATTCGCGATCCAGGAAGCGACCACGATGTCGCGCGTGCTCGATACCGCGGTCGGGCCGGCGAAGCAGGTGATGATGCTGCTCGCGCTGCTCTCGACGCTGGCGATGGTGCTCGGCGCGATCGGGATCTATGGAGTGATCTCGCACTTCGCGGCGCGGCGGAAGCGAGACTGGGCGATCCGCGTCGCGCTCGGACTGCCGACGTCACGCGTGTTGACGAACATCGTCGGCCAGGGTGCGTCGCTCGTGGCGCTCGGGATCCTCGTCGGCGTGATTGGTACCATCGCGCTGGCGCGTCTCCTCACGTCGTTCCTCTACGAAGTGGGCACCCTCGACCCAATCGCGCTCGCGACGGCGAGCCTTGTGCTGCTCCTGCTGGGAATTGCGGCAGCGTTCATCCCGGCGCATCGGGCGTCGACGGTGGATCCGGCACTCGTGCTGCGCGAGCAATGAGCGACTTCACTCCGCTCGGCGTGCTCGAGGAGCAGGTGCTGGTCGCCGTGCTGCGGACGCGCGGCGAGGCGTACGGCATGGAGGTGCGCCGCGAGATCGAGCGCGTCACCGGGCGCGACCTGGCAATCGGCGCGGTGTACGCCACGCTCGACCGTCTCGAGCAGAAGGGGCTGCTCGGATCGAAGCGGACATTCAGCGACGGTCCGTCGCGGCGGCTGTTCGACGTCCGGCCGAAGGGCGCCAGGGCACTCGCCGAAACGCGGGCGATGCGCGAGCGCCTCTGGCAGGGGGTGAGCGTGAACGGGCTTCTCGCACTCGCTCGCGGCTGACGAGATGAAGCCGCCTAACGCTGCCTGACGCTGCCGGCCTCACTCGCTCTGCAGCGCGACCGTCGGCGGGACGTGGGTGGCGCGGCGCGCCGGGAGGTAGGTCGCGAGGAAGGCGGTACCGATGAGGAAGAGCGGAACGAGGACGAAGGTGACGGGGTCCATCGCGCTCACGCCGTAGAGAAGGCTGGCGATGAGCCGCGAGGCGGCGATCGCGCCGAGGAGACCGACGCCGACTCCGACGAGCGCGGGAAGCATGCCCTGCCTGACGATGAGCCGCTGGACGTTCCGCGGGCCCGCACCGAGCGCCATGCGCACGCCGATCTCGCGGGTGCGCTGCGCGACGGTGTAGGCCATGACGCCATAGATCCCGATCGCGGCGAGGATGAGCGCGATCCCCGAGAATGCGCCGAGGAGGAGCACGCTCAGTCGCGGACGGGCAATGTTCTCGGCGACGCGGTCCTCGAGTGGCTGGATCTCGTTCACGAGGAGATCCGGATCGACCGCGCGCACGGACTGCCGTGCCGCCGCCGCGAGTGCAATCGGCTCGCGGTTCGTGCGAACCGACATGAACACTCCGTTGGATGCCGCTTGCGCGAGTGGCCGGTAGAGCTGGGCGTACGGCTTCGCCGTCACTCCTTCCTGGGCGACGTTCCCGACGATGCCGACGATCGTGTACCAGGTCGTCGCCGGATTGGTCGGGTTGCCGAAGGTGATGCGCTGGCCGATCGGATCGCGGCCATCGCTGAAGTAATGGCGGACCATCTCGTCGTTGATCACCGCGACCAGTGTCCTCCCCGGCTGGTCGGTCGGCTCAAAGACGCGGCCGCGGCGAAGCGGGATGTGGAGCGTCGCGAAGTAGTCCGGCGACACGGCGAAGGGCTGCGCGTCCTGCGGCGGCCCGCCGTCGCTCGGCGAGCGCGGAGGACGACCCTCGATCGCGATGGTGTAATACCCTGCGCCGTCCATCGGCAGGTCAGCGCTGAGCGCGGCCTGCTGAGCGCCGGGGAGCGTGCGTGCGCGCTCGAGGAGCTGGTCGTAGAGCGGAAGCAGCTGCGCGTCCTCGCGGAACTTCGCCGCGGGGAAGATGATGTAATAGGTGAGCACGCCCGCTGGCTCGAAGCCGACGTCGACGCGATTGAGCTTCGTGAAGCTGCGAATGAGGAGGCCAGCGCCGAGCAGGAGCATCAGCGCGAGCGCAACCTCGCCGAGTACGAGCCCGCTGCGGAGACGAGCGAGAGAACCGCCAGTCGACCCACGGGCACCTTCGCGAAGGGTGTGCTGGAGCGAGCCGCGCGTGAGGTGCAGCGCCGGCGCGAGCCCGAACAGCAGGCCGGTGACCGCAGCGAGGACGAGCGAGAACACGACAACCGTCGTGTCGACGGCGATCTCGCCCTGACGCGGCAGGAACTGGACACCGGTAGTGCGGACCGCGGACACTGCCCACGATGCGAGCACGACACCGAAGATTCCGCCGAGCAGGGCGAGGACGACACTCTCGGTGAGGAGCTGACGGATGAGGCGACCACGTCCAGCGCCTAACGCGACGCGAACGGCGATCTCGCGGTCACGTGCCGCAGCGCGGGCAAGAAGCAGATTGGCGACGTTGGCGCAGGCAATGAGGAGGACGAGGGCGACCGCGCCCATGAAGGCGAGAAGGGCGGGGCGAACACCGCCGACCAGGTCATCCTGGAGCCCGATCACCTCGCTCTTGATGTTCCCGTTGGTGGCGGGGTATTCCTCGGCAAGCTGCTGGACCACGCCGGCGAGATCGGTGCTCGCCTGGGCAACGCTGACGCCGGGCTTGAGCCGAGCGAACACTTCGAGGAACTCCGAGCGGCGCGACCGCGTGGTGTCGACACGCGCCGGCGCCCAGAGGTCGACCTTGCCGCCGTAGCGGAATTCCTCGGGGGCAACGCCGATCACGGTGTACGGATGGCCGCTGAGCTGGATCTGCCGGCCGACGATCCGCGGATCGCCGCCGAACCGGCGCTGCCAATAGCCGTAGCTGAGCACCGTGACGTAATCGTCGCCGCCGACCTGCTCCTCCTCGGGGAGAAAGCCGCGACCGAGGAGGGGGCGAACGCCAAGGGTCGGGAAGAAGTTCGCGGTCACGCGATTGGCGGTGACCAGCTCCGGCTCGCCGTCGCCGGTGAGGATGAAGCCCGCGCCATGACGGGCAGCCATCTGCTCGAACGAGTGCGTACGATCGCGGAAGTCGCGGAAGTCGGGAAGCGATGTCGACGTCCGGCCGAACTCGGGATAGCGGCCGTAGATCATCACGAGTCGGTCGGGACTCGCGTACGGCAGCGGGCGCATCAGGACGCTGTGGACGACGCTGAAGATCGCCGAATTCGCGCCGATCCCGAGCGCGAGCGTCAACACGACGGCGAGAGCGAAGCCCGGCGCGCGGTAGAGGGCGCGCAGCGCATAGCGCAGGTCAGCGAGCATTACTCCATCCACCCGTCTCTGAGGTTGATCGTGCGCCCGCCATAACGTGCGTTCTCTTCCGAGTGGGTGACCTGAACGATCGTGGTGCCCTCGGTGTTGAGGCGGGCGAACAGCTCCATGATGTCGCGCGCCTGCGCCGAGTGGAGGTTGCCAGTCGGCTCGTCGGCGAGGATGAGCGACGGCTTGCCGATCACGGCACGGGCGATGCCGACGAGCTGCTGCTGGCCGCCGGAGAGCTGCCGCGGGTACAGGTCCTTCTTGCCGACGATGCTGAAGCGGTCGAGGATGTCGGCGACCCGGGCGGAGCGCTCGCTCCTCGGAACGCCGCGGTAATCGAGCGGCACCGCGAGATTCTCGGCGACGGTGAGCTCGTCGAGGAGGTGATACTGCTGGAAGACGAAACCAATGTGCTCGCGGGCCAGGTCCCGGCGCTGCGCCGCGCCTAACGTGTGGACGGGCTTCCCGCGGAGCTCGTACTCGCCGGTGAAGTCCATGTCGAGCATGCCGAGGATCGCCAGCAGCGTGCTCTTGCCGGCGCCCGACGGGCCCATGATGGTTGCGAACTCACCGCGGGCGATGTCGAGGCTGATGCGCCGAAGCGCATAGCTCGCTCCGCCGGCGGTCCGGTGCGCCTTCTCGACGTTGCGGAGCGAGATGAGCGGTGCCGGGCCGCCGGCCTGCGCGCGCGAATCGGCAACCGCTGTCGGGTGGGAGAACATGCGAGCTCCTCAGGCTGCGCGGCGGGGCCGGACGTGCGCCCGTTAGGCAGGAGTGGCCGGTGCGACACCCGCGCGGCGGCTTTCGGCGTGGCCCGTGTCCTCGACCACGCGACCGTCGAAGAGATGGATCGAGCGGTCGGCGTGCTCGGCATAGCGCGAGTCGTGGGTGACCATGCAGATCGTCGCGCCGCCTTCGTGGAGCTCCTTGAGCAGCGCCATCACCGCCTCGCCATTCTGCGAGTCGAGATTTCCTGTCGGCTCGTCAGCGAGGAGGATCGCCGGCTCACCGGCGACGGCGCGGGCCACGGCGACGCGCTGCTGCTGACCGCCGGAGAGCTGCGCCGGATAATGGTTGGTGCGGTGCGACATCCCGACGCGCTCGAGCGCATCCATTACCCGCCGCTTCCGCTCGCCGGCGTCGAGCGCGGCGTCGCCGGCGCGGTAGGTCAGGGGCAGCTCGACATTCTCATAGACCGTGAGGTCGCCGATCAGGTTGAAGGACTGAAAGATGAAGCCGATCTGCCGATTGCGAACACGTGCGCGCTCGGCCGCCGACAGCCCGGACACCGGTTCGCCGGCGAGCCGGTACTCACCTTCAGTCGTTGCGTCGAGCAGGCCGAGGATCGAGAGCAGCGTCGTCTTCCCGCAACCCGAGGGACCGGAGATCGCGACGAATTCGCCCTGCTTCACGTCGAGATGAACCTCGACGAGCGCGTGCGTCTCCACCTCGTCAGTGGCGAACACTTTCTTGATGTTGCGCATGCTGATCAGCGAATCAGCATCCATCGGCGGGGTGGTGCGCTCCGGGGCAGTGGCGGTCATGGCTCTTCGGTCTGAAGTGGAGGGAGAGTCGGATGGTTGCTACTTCAGCTTCACGCGCTTCACGTTGTCCCACTGGCTCATGTCCGAGGTGATCACCCGGTCGCCTGCATTGAGGCCCTCGAGGATCTCGATCATCGTCACCGACGAGCGCCCGAACTTCACCTGCGTCCGCGTCGCGTACTTGCCGTCGGGATCGAGCTTGAAGATGCCGACGGTCGTCTCGCCCTGGCCGTATGCCGGCCGGCCGACATGGAGAACGTCAGGCAGCCGCTCGATCTCGATCGTCCCGTCGACGGAGAGGTCGGGACGCGCGCCCCGCGGCAGGGTGCCGTCGAGCGCGACTTCGACGGTGACCGTCCCGTTCTGGACGGAAGGATCGACGCGCATGACGTGTCCCTTGGCGATCCCATTCCGCGTGTCGATGTCGACCAGCTGTCCGACGACGACGTCGCGTGCCTGCGTCTCGGGAACGCGCAGCTGCGCCTTGAGGCGTCCAGGTTGTGCGAGTGTCGCCAGCACCTGTCCGGGGACCACCCACTGGCCGAGCTCGAGCGGCAGCGTCTGAAGCACGCCGTCTTCAGGGGCCGATACCTTCATCGACGCGACGCGCTCCCGCTGGAAGTCGGCGATCGCGCGCGCGCGCTGCACCTCGCTCTTCTGCAGCGCGATGCGTTGCGCGCGGGCACCGTCGAGCACCGCCAGCCGTCCTTTCTCGGCGACGAGGCGCGCGGCCTGCTCGGTGGCCAGCTCGTTGGCCTGGAGAATGTCGTTCTCGTTGGCGAACTGCTTTGCACCGAGCGTGGCGAGCAACGCCGCCTGACGCTTCGCACCGCTCGCCGTCGCCTCGGCCGTTGCCACGCTCGCCTCTTGAGTGAACCGCTCGGTGGCGAGCGATGTCTCGAGGTTGAGAAGGGCCGCCTCGGCGGCAGCCACCTGACGCTGCGCATCGAGCGCCTCGAGCTGCACGTCGGGATTCGACAGCTCGAGGAGCGGCGATCCTGCGGTGACGGCGGCGCCGGGACGAATCGGAAGCCGTTCGACGCGACCGGCGGTGAGCGCAGAGACGAGGTGCACGCGTTCGGGCACCAGCGTTCCCGGCGCGCGGACGGCGCGCAGCATGGTGCCGCGCTGCACGGAGTCGATCATCAGCGAGGACCGCTCGACCGACGGCGCGGCCTGCGGCAGCATCCCGAGCGCGACGGTGCCGATGATGAGCACCGCAGCGGCCGCAGCACCGATGACGTACTTCGAGGTCTTCTTCCGGGGGGTACGGGCAATGTCCATCGGCTTGTTCCGGGAGGATCAGCGTGAAATCGCGACGGTACTGAAGGCGAGGACCGTGCCCGCCGAACGAAACGCCTAACGTGTTGTCTGACAGCGCCTTACCGGGAACGCGGCGGTCGTCGCGCAAGGTACGATCGTCCGCTTCCGGGAATCGCCGTCCCGGAAACGGACACTCCCGAGGCTCACTGCCGGAGCGGGAGGCGCAGCTGCGCGACACAGCCGCGCGCGTCTTCGCGGTCCTCGAGGGTGAGGGTGCCGCCGTGTGCCTCGGCGATCTGGCGCGAGAGCACGAGCCCGATCCCCGTACCGTTAGGCTTGGTGGTGAAGAACGGGGTGAACAGGTTCGCGGTCGCCGGGAGTCCGGGGCCGTCGTCGACGACGCGAAGGATGCAGTCGCCGTTGCGCGTCTCCCAGCCGACTTCGACCGCACCGTGCGTCTCCGAGGCGGCATCGACGGCGTTGCTCACGATGTTGATCAGGAGCTGTTCGAGCTGGTCGCCGTCGGCCGAGATGGTGAGCGCAGGCCCGGGGACGATGCGCACGGGGATGCGCTTCTCCAGCTGCACGACGCGGTCGATGAGCGCACCGACGTTCACCGGTGCGAGCGCTGGTGCGGGGAGCCGTGCCATCCGGGCGTAGCTGCGCATGAAGCGGCCGAGGCTCTCGGCGCGGCCGCCGATCACGTCGAGCCCGCGCTGCAGGTCGGTGTCGGCGTCGGCAGGCCGCGGTGAGCGAGTCATCAGCGTGCGCAGGCTGCCGGCGATGGAACGGATCGGCGCGAGGGAATTGTTGATCTCGTGACTCAACACCCGCACGAGTCGCTGCCAAGCCTGACGCTCCTCCTCGCGGAGGGCGCGGCGCAGGTCGGTGAGCACGAGCAGCTGCATCGGCACGCCGCCCTGGCGAAAGCTGCTGCGCCGGAGCTCCCAGCGGCCTTCGTCGGCGGGGAATCGTACGTCGAGCACGCGGCGTGGTTCGCCGATCAGGCAATCGCCCAGGCCGACCGACCTCGCAGTCCGCCCGACGAGCTGCGAGGCCGGCTGTCCGAGCAGTCGCTCGGCGGCGCGGTTCACGAGGCGAAGCGTTCCCGCTTCGTCGGTGGCGAATACGGCGACATCGATCTCGGCCATCACGCGCTGCAGCAGCGCAACCGCCTCGAGGGCGCCGAGCCGCTGCGCACGGAGCGGCTCGCGGAGCGCATTCACTTCAGCGAAGGCGAGACCGAGTGGGTCATCGAGATCGGCGCCGCGGGCGTGGAGCGAGTAGTCGCCAGCCCGCAGCGCGGCGAGCAGGTTGGCGAGCGTCTGCAGGGGGCGAACGACACGCGCACGGACGGCCGATGCGGCGACCAGCCAGACGCCGATGATGAGCGCGCCGGCGGTTCCGCGCGCGAGCGCCGAATAGTCGCCGGCGCGCAGTAGCACGAGAGCGAGCACCACTGCCGGAAGCCCGCCGGCGAGGGCGAGGGCGAGGATGCGAATGTCGTGCGACAGCCGCCGCCTAACGGTGCGGGGGCGCGGCCGGATGCCGGTCACAGGCCGAACTGCTGCAGCCGCCGATAGAGTGCGCTGCGGCTGACGCCGAGTGCTTCCGCTGCCTTGGTGACGTTGCCACCGTGACGGCTGAGCGCACGCTGGATGAGCGTGCGCTCCGCCTCCTCGAGCGTCAGGTCGCCAATCGATGACGCCGCATCGGGACGCGGCGGCTGCAGGCCGAGATCCTGCTCGGTCACCGCCGTGCCCTCGGACATCAGCACCGCGCGCTCGACCGCGTGGCGGAGCTCGCGGACGTTGCCCGGCCAGGAGTGGTCGAGCAGGGCGCGCATCGCAGCCGGCGTCAGCGCGGCAGCGGGCTTCTTGTAGCGCGAGGCCTGCTCGCGGAGAAAGTGCGCCGCGAGCTGCGGGACGTCGTCGCGGCGCTCGCGGAGGGGAGGAACACGAATCTCGACGGTGTTCAACCTGTAGAGCAGATCCTCGCGAAAGCGGCCCTCGGCCACCTCGGCGCCGAGGTCGGCGTTGGTGGCGGAGATGACGCGGACGTCGACATGCCTGACGCGCGAGGAGCCGACGCGCTGCAGGTCGCCGCTCTCAAGCACGCGCAGCAGCTTTGCCTGCTGTTTCGCGGCGACGTTGGCGATCTCGTCGAGGAAGAGCGTCCCGCCATCCGCAAGCTCGAAGGAGCCGACGCGATCGGTGCGCGCATCGGTGAAGGCGCCCTTCACGTGACCGAACAACTCACTCTCGAACAAGGTCTCGGCGATTCCGCCCGCGTTCACCGTGACGAGCGGCCGGTTGGCGCGGCCCGATGCGGCGTGGATCCAACGGGCGATCACGTCCTTGCCGGTGCCGTGCTCTCCGGTGATGAGCACGTTGGCGTCGCTGGGCGCAATCCGCTCGAGCTGGGAGAGCACCGCCTGCATCGGCCGCGACTCGGCGACGAACACCGGTCTCGCATTCGCGCCGCGCAGCCGCTCGTTGTCGGCAGCGAGGCGCCCGGTCGCGCGCAGCGCGCGAGCGAGCTCGGTCTGCGTGCGGAGCGTGGCGAGAAGGCGATGGTTGTCCCACGGCTTCTCGACATAGTCGCGGGCACCGAGGCGCATCGCCTCGACCGCGCCTTCGACTGATCCCCAGGCAGTCATGACGACGACGGGCAGGGTGCTGTCGATCGCCTGCAGCTTGCCGAGGAGCGTCAGCCCCTCGCGCCCGCTGGTGGTGTCACGCGTGTAATTGAGGTCGATGAGCGCGGCGTCGAATTCGGTGGACTCGGCAGCGCGCAGGAGGGCTGCCGCCGCGGTGACCGTCTCGACGACGAAGCCTTCGCCCTTGAGCAGGAGGCGCAGCGCCTCGAGCACGTCGGGCTGGTCGTCAGCGATCAGAATTCGCGGAGCTGCGTGGGACATCCGATCGGCGAGGTGCTCGAGGAGGTGTTCACCGCAAGTCAGTCGGGGCGGTGCGGTCTCCCCAAGCTATTCGCCGATGCGGTGTCGAAGCCAGTCGTCGGGATTCCGGAGCGCCGCGGCCCCCTCGGGCATCAGATATCTTTCGCCAATGACGATTCCCGAGCTGTACCCCGATCTGGCCCGCCTCCTCGGCGAGTACTTCTCGCTCGAGAACGCACGCAACGGGGCGCGGTATCGCGACGCAGTCCTCGTCTTCGTCCTCACCGAATCGCATGGGACACTGCTGCAGACGGCGAGCGACGCGCGAGCGATCCTCGCCGTCGATTCGGAGCTGGAGGCCTTCGACGCCTTCGTCCGCGAGCAGGGGCTCGATTTCGCGTCGCTCGGGCCGGGAGTGACGGCGGAGGATTGGCTGGCCGACGTCGTCAACCTGATCGGGTCGTCGGTCTGACGTCGCGCGGCCGAGCGCCTCGTTTCCGCGCGGCCGGCTGACGCGTCTTCAGAGACGGCGGTGACGATCGTCCCGCATGCTTCTCCTTCCGACGCGATGCCGCTCTCCAACTGGTTTCGACGCGCGCCACTCGCACCGCATGCCACGGCCAGCTCCGCAAAGACGTGCAACGGCTGCCAGGTCGCGCTGCCGGAGGCGGCGCGCTACTGCTTCATCTGTGGGCAGGAGGTAGCAGCCAGCACCGACGGCGGCGCGACGACGAGCGGCGACGACGACGCGGCCGCGGCGACGATGCAGGCGCGACTCGCTCACACGTTAGGCAGCCGCTACCGGATCCGCGGCGTGCTCGGCAAGGGCGGGATGGGGATCGTGTTCCTCGCCGACGATCTCGAGGACGAGGTGCAGGTCGCAATCAAGGTGCTTCGGCCGGAGCTCGGCGGCGACGACACCGGAGTCGCCCGCTTCCGTCGCGAGGCAGAGATCGCGGCGAGCCTCGAGCATCCGGGGATCATCCGGATCCTGCGCGTCGGCAGCGAGCAGGGACTGCACTACTTCGTGATGCGCTACGTCGACGGGTGCTCGCTCGACGCGCTGCTGCGCGAGCGCAGGTCCGAGCAGCGTCCGCTGCCGGTCGCCGCGGTCGCGCGCATCCTCCGCGAAGCGGCGGCGACGCTCGCCTACGCGCACGAGCGGGGAATCGTCCATCGCGACGTGAAGCCGGCGAACATCATGCTCGACGAGGAGAGCCGCGTACTGCTCACCGACTTCGGCATCTCGAAGAGCGCGGTGACGAGCAATGGCGCGACGACTGCCGCGGCGCTCACCGAGTTCGGCACGGTCCTCGGGACGCCGCACTACCTCGCGCCGGAGCAGGCGTTGAGCCGCAGCGTCGACGGACGGGCGGACCAGTACGCGCTGGCGATCGTCGGCTACGAGATGCTCACGGGTGCGGTGCCCTTCGACGACGAGACGACGCATGGAATCATCCATCGCCACGTGAACGAGCTGCCGCCGCGCGTCACGGCGCTGCGCCCGGAGGTGCCCGAGCACATCGCGGCCGCGATCGCGCGCGCCCTGCTCAAGGCGCCGTCACACCGCTTCGCGACGATCGACGAATTTGCGCGCGCGCTCGACCCCGATGCCGCTCGCGCCGCGCGCCGCCGGCGACTGGTGCGCATAGCAGCGGCGACGCTGGTGTCGGCGGGAGTGCTCGCCGCCGCGGTGTGGATGAGCGGCGTCGTGCGCTGAGGTCAGGCGACCAGCTGCGCCGCGAGCTGGCGCAGCGCGGCCGCCGCGAGGAGCGCCTCGTCGCTCGGTGTCGCGCCGCCGCGGATCGCCGCGATCAGCTTGTCGTCACGCGAGTAGAGATCGGGGCCGAAGTGCAGCTCCTCCTCCGACATGAAGGTCGTGAAGTAGACGATGAAGACGGGGATCTTCTCCTTGATCTTCACGGTCTTGTTGTCCGGCTCATTCTCCATCGCCGACTGCACGGAGTCGGCCGACCAGCCGAGCACCCACTGCGCGAGCTCGGCGGGCTTCTCGACGCGGATGCAGCCGTGGCTGAAAGCGCGGACGTCCTTTTCGAACAGGGAACGAGCCGGCGTGTCGTGGAGGTAGATGTTGAAGCTGTTCGGGAAGAGGAACTTCACGAGGCCGAGGGAGTTCTTCGGGCCCGGCTTCTGGCGGATCGCCGTGCGTGAGCCGTCCTTCCAGTACTCGTAGTCGTTGGCGTCCATGTAGTCCGGATCGGCGGCGATCTTCGGCTCGAGCTCCTTTTCCTGGATGTCGGGGGTCACGTTCCAGTAGGGGCGGAAGACGACGTACTCCATCAGGTCGCTGAAGGTGGGGGTGTTCTTGTCCTTGTAGTCGGCGCCGACGATGACCTTCATCTCGAGCGCGAGCTCGTTGTCCTGGTAGCCCTCGAAGCGGAAGGCAGGAACGTTGACGAGGATGTAGCGGCTGCCTAACGTGCGCGGCAGCCAGCGATAGCGCTCGAGGTTGGCGGCGATCTGGGCGAGCCGGTAGTCGGCGGGGATGTTGAGGGCCTCGATGGTGCCGGGGCCGAGCAGGCTGTCGACGACGATCCCGTGCGACGCCTGGAAGTGGGCGACCGCACCGGCGAGGGCGTCGTCGTAGAGGACGCCGTCAGGCATCAGGGTGTCGGGCGGCGTCGGAGCGACGGGACGCGGCGCACCGGAGTCGATCAGCCCCTCGACGCGCAGGCGGTCGTAGAGCGCATCGAGGCGGGCAGGGGAATCGACGTCACCGGGCTTGAGCGACTTGCCCTTCGGCACGGGCTTCCAGCCACCGGCCTTCACGATCGCGCGGAAGCGCTGCAGCTGGTGGCGGAGCGCATCGTAATCCTGCTCCTGCGGGCGCAGCTGGGCGATCGCCTTGACGAGATCCTCGGAGCGGATGACGTCGACGAGGGCGCTGTCGACGTCCTCCTCGCGGGGATCGATGTGCCAGTCCTGCGACATCTTGCGAGGATCGACCTGACCGGTGAGGTAGTCGCCGCCGAGCGCAGCGTAGGCGGCGGTGAGCAGGACGTCGGCGTCAGCGAGGGCGGCGGCGCTCGGCGTCCGCTTCGTGCGCACGCCGGCCAGCGCGCTGCCTAACGCGGAGAGCGGATAGGAACTCAGTTCGAGCGCATCGCTGTCAGCGGCGGCGATCGCCTGGAGGAGGGCAGCGGTGCGCTCGCCGCGGAGGCCCTGCGCGTCGAGCCAGAGCGGGCTGTCGGCATACTTGCCGTAGAGATCCGCGGTGCGCTTCCACGCACTGCCGGCGAGGGGCGATGGCGCCTTCGCCGCGAGCCGCTTCGTGATCGCGGCGCGGATCGAATCAGCAGGGACGCCACGAACGAGGGTGACCGACTCGGGCCGCCAGCTGTTGTCGACCGGTGGGAGGACGAGTCCGCGATGGCGGGCGACCTTCGGCTCCTGAGTCTTGCAGGCGGCGAGCGTGACGAGCGAGAGAAAGAGCGCGCTCACGAAGCGGCGCGTATTGCGTGACGTCATGAAAGTAGCAGTCATCAATAAAACGGGCTCGAGTAGGCAGCCCGCGGGTGGCGAGCGTACGGTGCAGGGAGCACAGCCATACATGGCGAGAGTCGGGCCAGCGCGGCCCGCTCTTCGTACCCCGCTGCCGTCGCTGAGGGCCATCGAGGCGGTGGGCCGGAACTTTTCCGCGGGCTGGGACTTCAACACGTATGACACACGGACATCGCGCGGGATCGATTGCGGCGGGAGCCGCGCTGGTGATGGCGGCGCTCGCGGGAACGACGGCAACGCTGAGGGCGCAGGGATCGATGAGCCAGGGGAGGCCGAAG
>Ga0308176_10000765_pt1 | contig 20044 bp, 16 predicted proteins | sample PhyCR2_3_FD_203890 | JGI IMG/M metagenome (GOLD analysis project Ga0308176, IMG submission 203890) | Soil microbial communities from UC Gill Tract Community Farm, Albany, California, United States - DLSLS.C.R2 | ecosystem: Environmental > Terrestrial > Soil > Agricultural land | place: USA... | reverse complement strand
CCCCGGGGGGGGGGGGGGGGGGGGGGGGGGTCATTATCTTCCGGGGGATATGGCGAAGAAGGTGCGAATTGGCGTCGTGGGGTGCGGGAAGATCAGCGGGGCGTACTTCGAGATGGCCAGGAGTTTTGCGGTCCTGGACGTCGTCGCGTGTGCGGACCTGAACATGGATGCGGCCAGGGCGGCCGCGGAGATGAACGGGGTGAGCAGGCCGTGTACGGTCGAGGAGTTGATGAAGGACCCGGCGATCGATCTGGTCTTGAACCTGACGGTGCCGAAGGCGCACGTGCCGGTGTCGCTGGCTGCGGTCGAGGCTGGGAAGCACGTGTACAGCGAGAAGCCGCTGGGGATCACGCGGGAGGAGGGCAGGCGGCTGATGGAGGCGGCGAAGGCGAATAAGGTGCGCGTCGGGTGTGCGCCGGACACGTTCATGGGGGCGGGCATCCAGACCGCGCGGAAGGTGATCGACGACGGGCGGATCGGGCGGCCGGTGGCGTTTACGGCGTTCATGATGGGGCGCGGGCACGAGTCGTGGCACCCGAGTCCGGAGTTTTTCTACGAGGCCGGCGGGGGGCCTATGTTTGACATGGGGCCGTATTATCTCACGGCGCTGATGAACCTGCTGGGGCCGGTGAGGCGCATCAGCGGGGCGGCGACCATTGCGATCCCGGAGCGCACGATTACGAGCGAGCCGAAGCGTGGGAAGAAGATTGTGGTGCAGACGCCAGACCATATCGCGGGGACGATAGAGTTTGAGAACGGGTGCGTGGGGACGATCGTGACGAGCTTTGCGACGATGCACCCGCAGTACGACAAGCCGCAGCCGATTACGATTTACGGGACTGAGGGGACGATGCGTGTGCCGGACCCGAATACGTTCGACGGGCCGGTACACGTGCGGGGGCCGAAACAGGAGGAGTGGGAGGAGGTGACGCCGGCGTTCGTGAAGGGGTGCGGAAGGGCTGTGGGCGTGGCGGATATGGCGTACGCGATACGCTCGGGGCGGAAGCACAGGGCGAGCGGGGAGCAGGCGTATGCGGTGCTGGATTTGATGGCGGGGTTTTTGGATTCGGCGGAGAGCGGGCGAGCGTACACGCCGGCGGTGAAGTACGAGCGGCCGGCAGGGATGCGGGGGGATTTGCCGTTCGGCGAACTGGATGATTAAGGGGTTACCTGTGCCACCACGATCCAGCCGGGGACGTCGGCGCCGGCGTCGAGGCGGAGGATTTCGGATTGGGCCGAGATCTCGGCGAGATCGGCGTCCTGAATCAGGCGGCTGAAGTATTCCCGGGAGTGGGCGTAGCGCAACGTTTTGGGGCGGAGGATGAAATCTTTGCCGGCTTCGGCGGCTGTGGCGGCTTCGACCGAGAAGGCGAACAATCCGCCGCCGCGCAGGGCGAGGGCGGCGCGGCGGAAGATGTCGGCGAGGTCACCGACGTAGCAGAGGACGTCGCCGGCGAGAATCAGGTCCAGCTCGTGGTTGAATGCGTCGAGGGCTTCGGCGGCCTCGCCGACGCGGAGGTCGTCGTAGATGCCGCGTTTGGCGGCCTCGTCGATCATTTTCGGCGCGAGGTCCACGCCGATCAGCGTGCGGGCGAGGGGGCGGAAGCGGACGCCGCACAGGCCGGTGCCGCAGCCGAGGTCGAGGACGGTGCCGAAGCGGTTTGGTGGTGACGTGGTGGCGGTGACGGCGCGGAAGAGCAGTTCGGGCACGCGGTAATGCAGGTTTTCGCTCAGGTGGCGGTCAAAGGTGGGGGCGAAGCGGTCGAACAGGTCGGCGACGAGTCGCGGCGGGGGCGCCGCGGGGGCAGGTTGGTTCGACTGCTCGGCGCCGACCGCGGCGCGGTGGAACTGGAGGGCGGCCAGGCGCGGCTTGAGGCGGGCGGCCTCGGTATGAGCGGCGCGGGATTCGTCATACCGGCCGAGGTTCGCCAAGGCGACGCCGAGGTTTTCGTGCGCCTCGGCCATGTCGGGACGGAGGCGGATGGCCGCCTTGCACGCTTCGGCGGCTTCATCGGCGCGGCCGGCCTCGAGCAGGGCGACGGCGAGGTGGTTGTGGGCGTCGGCCAAGTCCGGCTTTAGCTCGATTGCTCGACGGCAGGCGGCAATGGCGTCTTCAGGCACGCCAAGGGATGCGAGACACGCGCCCAAGCTGCTGAACGCTTCGGCAAAATCACTTCGGGCGGTGATTGCCTTCCGGTAGCAATCCACCGCCTCGCTCGGCCGGTGGGCGGCTTCCAAGGCCAGACCGAGGTTCCGCCATGCCTCGGCGTAGTTCGGCGCTGCGGCGACGGCGGCGCGGTGGGCGGCGATGGCGTTTTCGAGCCTTCCCATGGCCAGCAGGGCTAGGCCGAAGTTGTTGTGTGCCTGGGCCAAATCCGGCTGAAGGCCCAGGGCCGTGCGGTATGCGTCGGCGGCTTCGGCGTGGCGGCCGGTGGCGCGCAGGGCTTCGCCGAGGTTGCTGTGGTACATCGCCGCGTTGGGGTCGATCGCGATGGCACGGCGGATGAGGGCGATCGCTTCTTCGTGCCGGCTTTGTTGGTGCGCGATCACGCCGAGCAGGTGCAGGGCGTCGTCATGATTGGGATCGGCGGCGAGGACCTGCTCGTAGAGCGCCTTCGCTTCATCGAGTCGGCCGGCCTGATGATGGGTGATGGCGGCATCGATGATTTGCCGCGGGCTGGGATCGGGCATACGTTCTGGCAATGTAACAGACCGTGCGAAAGGGCACTGCAACGATGGAACCGCAAATCAACGGGAGCGTAGCAGGAGGGTAATGCTTAAGTGGCAGCCGGGGAGCAACTTCCGGCTGCGCGCCCGTGGTGATATGATAGGCGGGAGCACGTCGGCGGCTTTCGAGTCACGAGACGGAATGAACTACGCTCTGACCATGCGGCGGGGGGTGACGGCTGCCCACATGTTGGGGCTGCTGGCGGCTGTAGCGTTCATTGCGGCACCGGCCGCCGCGGGCGAGATCGGTCCGTCGTTTCGCAATGACGTGATGGCGGTCATTGCCAAAGCGGGGTGCAACGCGGGGGCGTGTCACGGGAATAAGAGCGGCAAGGCTGGATTCAAGCTGTCGCTGCGCGGGCAGGACCCGGACGCGGACTACCTCGTCCTCACGCGCGACCTGTTCGCCCGGCGGACCAACCCGATCGAGCCGGACCAGAGTTTGATCCTGCTCAAGGCGACGGCACAGGTGCCGCACGAGGGCGGGCAGCGTTTTAAAAAGGAGTCGGAGGAGTATGCCATCCTGCGGCGGTGGATCGAGGCGGGGGTGCCGCGGGATGGAGAAGCGACGCCGCAGGTGGCGCGGTTGGAGGTGATTCCGAGCCAGGCCGTGCTGGTCGAGCCGGCGGATTCGGTGCGTCTGAAAACGACGGCGGTGTTTACCGACGGCAGCCGGCGGGACGTGTCGCGGATGGCGGTGTACGATCAGTCGTCGGAGCTGGCGGAGATTTCGGTTGACGGGCTGGCGAAGCGCAAGCGGACCGGCGAGACGACGGTGATCGTGCGCTACCTCCAGTGCCAGGAGCCGGTGCGGGTGACGTTCGTGCCGGCGCGGCCGGGGTTTGCGTGGAAAGACGTGCCGGCCAGCAACTACATCGACGATGCGGTGTTCGCGAAGCTGCGGACGCTGCGGATGAATCCGTCGGGGCTGTGCGGCGACAGTGAGTTCGTGCGGCGCGCGTATCTCGATCTGCTGGGGCTGCTGCCGACGGCCGAGGTGGCACGGGCCTTTGTCGCCGATACGCAGTTGGACAAGCGGGCGAGATTGGTCGATGCGTTGCTGGAGCGGCCGGAGTATGCGGACTTCTGGGCGCTGAAGCGGGCTGACCTGCTGCGGATCGAGGAGCGGTCGCTGGACCGCAAGGGCGTGCAGGCGTTTCACCACTGGATTCGTCAGAGCATCGCCGAGAATAAGCCGCTGGATCAGTTCGTGCGGGAGTTGATCGCGGCGAGAGGCAGCACGTACACGAACCCGCCGACGAATTACTACCGTGCGAACCGGGACGCGGTCTCGCGCGCCGTGGCGACGGCGGAGGTGTTCCTGGGGACGCGGCTGCAATGTGCCCAATGCCACAACCACCCGTTCGACCGCTGGACGCAGGACGATTACTACTCCTGGGCGGCGGTGTTCGCGCGGGTGGATTACAAGATCATCGAGAACAAGCGTCGGGACAAGAACGACAAGCACGAGTTCGTCGGCGAGCAGGTCGTGTTCACGTCCGACAAAGGCAACGTGACCAACGACCGCACCGGCAAGCCGGCCGACCCGCGGCTGCTCGGCGAGGCGGGGCCGGCGGGGTGCTTCAGCGAGGACGAGGAGCGATTGGATCGCGCGGCAGCGTGGGTGACCAGTCCGAAGAACACGCTGTTCGCCAAGGCGCAGGTGAACCGGATCTGGTACCACCTGATGGGGCGGGGCATCGTCGATCCGATCGACGACTTCCGCGCGACCAACCCGCCGAGCCATCCGGAGCTGCTGGACCGGCTGGCGGCGGATTTCGTGGCGCATCACTTCGACGTAAAGTACATGATCCGGCTGGTCATGAACTCGCGGACGTATTCGCTGTCGTGGGTGCCGAACGAAACGAACGCTGAGGATGAGGTCAACTACTCGCACGCGGTGCCGCGGCGGCTGACGGCCGAGCAGCTACTCGATTGCGAGCACGAGGTGGCGGCGGTGCCGGCGGAGTTCAACGGGTACCCGGTGGGGATTCGGGCGGCGCAGGTGCCGGGCACCGAGGCGGTGCGGTCGCGCGACCAGCGGCCGGCGTCGGCGGATGCGTTCTTGAAGAGTTTTGGCAAGCCGGCGCGGGAGCTGACCTGCGAGTGCGAGCGTTCGAGCGACGCGGGGATGGGACAGGTGTTTCAACTCATCAGCGGGCCGGAAATTACGTCGCTGCTGGCGCGGGCGGACAATCGGATTGGAACGCTGGTGAATAGCGGATTGTCTAACGAGAAGGTCGTGGACGAGTTGTACTGGACGGCCTTGAGCCGGGCGCCGACGGCCGAGGAATTGGCATCGATGACGAAGTACATCGCCGGCGCGAAGGACCGCCGCAAGGCGGTGGAGGACGTGGCCTGGGCGATTCTGAACGCGAAGGAGTTCGTGCTTCGCAGGTAGGTGGATATGGCCCGACGCGCGACATCGTTCGCTTGTGACAGCTACCACGCGTGCTCGTTTTCGCGGCGGCACCTGCTGCGCGTCGGCGGGGCGGGGTTGCTGGGCCTGACCATGCAGGGGTTGCTGCGCGCCGAAGGCGTTTCACCCGACCCGGCGGCGAAGGCGCCCGTGGCCAAAGCCAAGTCGATCATCTTCCTTTACCAGTTCGGCGGGCCGAGCCACCTGGACATGTTCGACATGAAGCCGGACGCGCCCGACGGCATCCGCGGGCCGTATAAGCCGATGGGGTCTAAGGCCGACTACATCCAGGTCAGCGAGCGCCTGCCGAAGGTGGCGAAGATCATGGACAAGGTGACGCTCATCCGGAGCATGCACCACACCATGAAGAATCACAACTCGGCGTCGTACTACGCGCTGACCGGGCACGCGCCGCCGCTGGACGACATCCGGTTGCGCGACACGCTGGATCTTTACCCGGCGTACGGGTCGGTCGTGGACCGCCTCGCGTCCGTCAGTGGGGAGATGCCGACGTTCGTGGCTTACCCGCACGTGATGCGGGATGGGTCTATCACGCCGGGGCAGCACGCGAGCTTTCTGGGCAAGGCGCACGACCCGCTGTTCATCGGGCAGGACCCGAATTCGCCGGACTTCAGCCTGCCGGAGCTGAGCCTGCCGGCCGACGTGCCGGTCGGGCGGCTGGAGCAGCGGCGGGAACTCCAGGCGATGATCGACAAGCAGGCCCGCCTGCTCGACTACTCGGCCACCGCGCAGGGGCTGGACGATTACTACAAGAAGGCGCTGGCGATGCTGAACTCGTCGCGTCTGCGCGGCGCGTTCGACCTGGCGGCCGAGCCGGAAAAGGTGCGGGATGCTTATGGCCACACGACCTACGGCCAGGGTTGCCTGCTGGCCCGGCGTCTGGTCGAGGCGGGGGCGAAGTTCGTCAGCGTCTATTTCTCCAACAGCATCGGCGGGCAGAGCTTCACGTCCGGCGGGTGGGACACGCACGGGTTCAACAACACGCACATGTACCCGATCATCGAGAAGTACCACCTGCCGATGACCGAGCAAACGCTGCCGACGCTGCTGATTGATCTCGACGAGCGGGGATTGCTGGACACAACGCTCGTGGTGTGGATGGGCGAATTCGGGCGGACGCCGAAGATCAACGCGCAGAACAGCCGCGACCACTGGCCGCAGTGCTACACGACGCTGCTGGCCGGCGGGGGAGTGAAGCGCGGGTTCGTGTACGGGGCGTCCGATAAAAACGGCGCGTACCCGGCGAAGGACCCCGTACGGCCGGACGACCTGGCGGCGACGATGTTCTATCTGCTCGGCATCGACCCGCACACGCAGGTGATCGGAAATGGCGGCCGGCCGGTGGCGATCGCGGACGGCGAGCCGGTGATGGGGGTGATGGCGTGAGGGCAAATACCGGCCCGGGGACGGGCCGGCTCGGTTTGGAGGCGTGGGTGAATCGGCTGGTGGCGGTCGTGGTGTGGGTGGTCGTCGCGGGGGCCGTGGGGGCGCAGGGCCCGGAATTGAGCTACGTCTCGCCATCGGCCGTCACGCCGGGTGGCACGACCGTCGTGACTTTCCACGGGATGAATCTGGCGGGCGTGGTTTCGTTGTGGACAAGTTTTCCCGCAAAGGCCGAACGCATGGAGGGCGGCGGCAGCGGCCAAGTTTCGTTTCGTGTTTCGGTTGCGAAGGACGTTCCCGTCGGGATCGCCGGCGTGCGGGTCGGCGGGAAAAACGGGGTGTCGAGTTTGATGCTGGTGCTGGTGGACGATCTTCCGACGATCACGGCGAGCGGGAACAATCGGACGGGGACGCGGGCGCAGCGGATCGACTTTCCCGAGGCCGTGGACGGCGTGTGTGAGCCGGGCGCTTCGCAGTTCTACCGCTTCGAAGGTAAGTGCGGCCAGCGGGTTTCGGCTGAGGTCGTGGCGCAGCGGCTCGGGTCGCAACTCGACCCCGTTGTGCGCGTCACGGACTCGGGCGGGCGCGAGCTGGCGTATTGCGACGACGAGGAGGGCCTCGGCGGCGACTGCCGCACGGGTTGCGTCCTGCCGGCCGACGGCGAGTACGTCGTCGAGGTGAGGGACACGAAATACGACGGGGGACCGGAGTATCGATACCGGCTGCGCGTCGGCGATTTCCCGCTGGTGACGGCGCCGTTCCCGCTGGGCCGGCAGGGCGACACCGAGGCGGAGTTCGTTTTCTGCGGCCCGGATATCGAAGGGGTGACGCCGATCAAGCTCGTCATGCCGACGGGCGTGGATAAAGTGGCGCTCGGCCCAAAGCGGCTGAAGGGGAAAAGCTCCGCGATCATCTCGGCCGTCGTGGGGCGGTGGGCGGAGGTGGTCGAGGAGGAGCCGAACGACACGCCGGCAACCGCCACGGTCGTCGCGCTACCGGGGGCGGTGGACGGGAGACTCGGGCGGGCCGGCGACCGGGACTGGTATCAGTTCGGCGCGCGCAAGGGGCAGAAGATCATTGCCAAGGGGATGACGCGGAGCCTCGGATGCCCCTGCGACGCGGTCCTGAAGCTGACCAGGCCGGATGGCGGCGTGCTGGCCGAATCCAAGCCGACTGCGGCGGACGAGGGCAGCGTGTCGGCGGTCGTCCCGGCGGACGGCGTGTACCGCCTGATGGTGCAAGACATCGCCGGCCGAGGCGGGCCGGAGATGGCGTATCGCGTTGAGATCAACGCGGACGGGGCGTTTTCACTAAGCGCCGATGTTGAAAAGATCGAGACGACGGCCGCGGCGACGTTCGAGGTCCCGGTGACGTGCACGCGCGAGGGGTACACCGGTGAAATCAAGCTGGCCGTCGATGGAGTTGAGGGGCTGCTGGTCGAAAAAGGTGTAATCGACACGGGCAAGGACTCGGCAAAGATGCGCGTCAAATTGCCGGTGGACGTTCGGCCGGGCGTGTACGGTTTCCGCATCAGCGGCCGCGGCGGCGACGCCCCGCCCGTGCGCGTGAGCACCGCCCCCGCCCTCAAGAAGTTGTGGCCAACAATGCCCTATCCGCCCGGCGAACTGGACGGCTGGATCGGTTTGGGCGTCAGGTGATGAGAAGTCTCCTACTAACCCCTGACCCCTGATCCTTAACCCCTATTCAATCAGGTTCTTCTCAAACACCACGAGGTTGTCCGCGTGCGTCGAGTCCCAGCGAATGCCGACGATGTCGAAGCCGAGGCCTATGGCAAAGTGGATGAACTCGCGCTGGTGGTTCATGCATTCGCAGCGGATGTACTCGTAGCCGTGGTCCTTGGCCCAGGCTTGCTGGGCCTCCTGGAGCTGGCGGCCGATGCCGTGGCGGCGCAGGTCCGCGACCACCGCGCCCAGCCAGTGGTAGAACATGCCCGGCTTCAGCTCGAAGCCGATCCAGAACCCCACCGGCTTGTCGTCCATGCGGGCCAGTAGCGTGAGGGGGTTGTAGCGGCCCATGAAGCGGCGCTTGAAGAAGTCCAGCTCGCGCTTGGGCCGGAAGACGGCGTTGTACAGCTCCACCGCCTGCGGCAGGTGCTTCTCGTCCGCGATGATGATGTCGGCCTGGGCCACGGGCGGGGTATTGTAGCGGAAGGGCCCGGCGATTCCACAGGTTAGGGATGAGGGATCGCGTCGGATGGGGACTGGTCCGGCGAAGCCGCAAGCGGCGGCGGGGCGCATAAACGGGCGGCCCCCATTGGGACGGCCCGATCATTTCATCATGATAGCGCTACCGGTCACCCCGGTGAGGGAAGCGCGCCTCCGGGGATCACGTCCGGCCCCGAGTCGGAGGGGGCGGGCTGGATGACGGTGCCCGGGCGCTTCGATTCCTTTTCCAGCAGGTCGCCGACGGTCGGTTTGGTGAGATTTTCGCCGCGCATGATGCGGTCGATGTCGCCGCTATCCAGCGTCTCGTAGCGGGTCAGGGCCTTGGCGATCGCCTCGACGCGGTCACGGTTGGCCTCGAGCAGCTTTCGCGTCTCTTCGTACAGGCTGTCGATGAGCTTCTTGACCTCTTCGTCGATGGCCTGCTGCGTCTGCTCGGAGTACTCGCGGGAGCCTCCGAAGTCGCCGAAGAGGTTGGGGCGGGACTCGTCGTCGCCGTAGTAGATGAAGCCGACGCGGTCGTTCATGCCCCAGTCGCGGACCATCCGGCGGGCGAGGCCCGTCGCCTGGCGGATGTCGCCGATCGCGCCGGTGTTGATGTCGCCGCAGAACATCTGTTCGGCGATGCGCCCGCCGAACATCGTCTTCATCGTGGCGATGCACCAGCGGCGGCTATAGTTGGTCCGGTCCTTCTCCGGCAGCGCGAACGTCGCCCCGCCCATTTGCCCGCGGGGGATGATGGTGACCTTGTGGATCGGGTCGGCGTCCTTCTCCAGGTACTGGACGACGGCGTGGCCGGCCTCGTGGTACGCGGTGGCGATCTTTTCCTTCTCGTCGATCACGCGGCTCTTACGCGCCCGGCCCCAGCGGACCTTGTCGCGCGCCTCCTCCAGGTCCGATTGTTCGATGAATTCCTTGCCCGCCAGCGTCGCGCCCAGCGCCGATTCGTTGATGATCGCGGCCAGGTCGGCGCCGCTGAACCCCGGCGTCGCGCGGGCCAGGCGGAGCAGGTCCACGTTGGGCCCGAGCTTCACCTTGCGGCTGTGGACCTTGAGGATGTCCATGCGCCCCTTCACGTCGGGCAGCGGCACGTAAATCTGCCGGTCAAAGCGGCCGGGGCGGGTCAGGGCCGGGTCCAGCACGTCCACGCGGTTGGTGGCAGCGCAGACGATGACCTGGTCGTTGGTATCGAAGCCGTCCATTTCGACGAGGATTGCATTGAGCGTCTGCTCGCGCTCGTCGTGCCCGCCGGAGGAGAAACCGCTGCCGCGGCGCCGCCCGACGGCGTCAATTTCGTCCAAAAAGATGATGCACGGCGAGTTGTCTTTGGCCTGTTTGAACAGGTCGCGGACGCGTGACGCGCCCACGCCGACGAACATCTCGACGAAGTCGGAGCCGGAGATCGAGAAGAACGGCACATCCGCCTCGCCGGCGATGGCCTTGGCGAGCAGCGTCTTGCCGGTGCCGGGCTCGCCAACCAGCAGCACGCCGCGGGGGATGCGCCCGCCCAGCCGCTGGAACTTCTTGGGGTTCTTGAGGAACTCGACGATCTCCATCACCTCTTCCTTGGCCTCCTCGATGCCGGCCACGTCGTCGAAGGTGACGTTGGTGTGTTCCTTGCTCGTGATCTTGTGGCGGCTGCGGCCGAAGTTGCCCAGCATACCGCCGGCACCCGCGGAGTTGCGGAGCTGGCGGAAGACGAAGAACCAGATGAACCCGAAGATCAGCAGCCAGGGGACCAGCGGCACGAGCAGGTTGATCAGCACGTTCTGCCCGCTGTCAATCCGGACCGTGGCGGTGCCCTTGTTCTCGTTGATGTACTTGATCGCCTCCCACGGCGTGGTGTTGTCGGTCGACAGGGTGGTGCGGAAGTCGTGAACCTTGACAGTGGCGGAGCTGGTCGAGGAGACCTGCACGCTGATGTCGTTGCGGAAGCTGCCGGTCGCGTCGCTGCCCTCGACGGTGACGTCGCGGACGTTGTCGGCCCGGAGCTGCTTGTCGAACTCGCTGAACGGGATGGTCTGGGTCTGCTTGGTGCCGCCCTTGAGCAGCAGAAAGAGCATGATGGCCAGCCCGGCGAAGAGGACCCAGCCGAAGACGTTTCGGCCGAATCGCATGCCCGCCGCCGGTGCGGGCGGTCGGCCGTTCTTTCGCTGGGGGCGGTCGGGGCGTTGTTCTGCCATAAATCGGGGTTCCTTGACTTCCGTGCCGCGGTTGATGGTCGCGTGTGAGCTTAATTACCCGGCGATCGCGCGGCGGGCCGCCGGTGACACTCTGTCATGATACTTACGTCGGCGAGAATCATAAGGTCGTTCGGGGGTTCTTTTCTACCGGGCGGGCGCGGCCGTAACGGCCTTGCCGTTACCCTCAGCAAAGGCGTTACCAGACCGAAGGACTCGACACGGCATTATCCCACAAAAGAGCGTACTGTGCGGCGGCCGCGGCCGGGAGGCATGACGCGATTCCTACCAGTCGGCCTGGAGTTCCTGCACGATGCTCAACGCGAGGCGTTCGATCGCCTGCTGCGAACCGACGAACTCGCCTTCGCCTTGCGGGGGGAAAAAGCTGGCGGACTGATCGAAATTGTGCCGCTCGACGAGGATCCGGCCGCTGCGCAGGTCCTTCCATGTGAAGCTGACGGTGACGGTCATCAGCCGTTCCTGCGGCAGGGACGAGCGAATGTCGTTGTTGATCGTGTTGCTGCGGACGCTGAGGACCTCGCCTTCGAGGATGGTGTCGGCCCGCTCGCGGGAGACGACCTTGTAAGGCGTGGTGGCCTCGATGTTCTTGATAATGGCCTCGGTCAGGCGGAATTCGTAGCCGCGGCGGAAGTCCTTGGTCGCGAAGATCGGGACTGCGACGCTGCGGATGTCCTCGCGGTAGAGGGAGTGCCACTTGTACCCGGTGGATGGCGAGCCGAAGTCGCCGGAAGCGCCGGACTGCTGGTAGCCGCAGCCGGACAAGAGCGAGGTGGTGAGGAGTAGGCAGAAGATTGGCGGGCGGTGCGTCATTGATGGGGCGACGTTGGTTGAGCGGCGGCCGAGCCCGGCGGGTATGAAGGCTGCGGGTATCGTTTGCGCATCGGCCGGATGAAAAAGAACCAGATGAAGCCGAAGATCACGATCCAGGGCACCAGCGGCACGAAGAGGTTCAGCAGGAGGTTCTGCTGGTTCTCCACGTAAACGCTCGCCGCGCCGCGGTTATTCAGGAGCCACTCGGTAAAAGACCAATTGCCGGAGGTGCCGTTCGGCAGAGGGGTGCGGAAGTCGCGGGCGAGCGCCGTTGCCGTGCCGCTGCCGCGGATGGGTGTGACGACCGCCGTACGGAATGTGCCGGTGAGCTCGTCGGAATCGATCGTCACTTGCAGTACGTTGTCGCCCCGCAGTTGCTTGTCGAACTCGCTGAGCGGGATGGTGACGGTGGTGCTGGAACGGGGGCTGCGGCTGAGAAGTAAGAACACGACGATCGCGAGGCCGACAAAGATGAGCCAGCCGAGGATCCCCTTCATGCGCGGCCCCGCGGGTGCGGGGGAGTACTCGAGCGGGGTGGCGGCTTGGCGGGTCATATCGAGCGGGTTCGTTCAGTCGGCCCGCGCCGACGGCATGGTCGTCGGGGCAAAGCCGTTGCCCGTCGCCGGCGGCGGGCTGTCCAGGGCCCACGCCGGCATGCGCTGGAGGTCCCGGCGGGCGCGGTCGGCTTCGGGGGACGCGGGGTAGGTTCCGATCAGGTAACGGTAGTTGTAAACGGCCGCCCGGGGGTCGTGCGTGCGGCGGTAGTAGTCGGCCGTGTTGTAGAGCTTGCGGGCGAAGGTCGAGTCGATCCGTTCGACAACCGACTGCACGTTCTCCTCGGCGGCGAGTTGCGGGTAGGCGGCGGCGATCTCCAGGAGCTGCGCCCGGGCGTCGAGCAGGGGGGTGGCGTCGAATCGCAGGCCGCGGAACTGCGCCAGCGACGAGAACGCCTGCCGCAGCCGCACGCGCGGCATTGCCGGGCTCCGCGGGTAGGCGCGGGCGTAGGCGCCGTAGGCGTCGGCGGCGAGGTCGAACTGCGAGTCGGCGTAGTAATAGTCGGCCGTCCGCAGCAGGGCGCGTTCGGCCAGCGGCGAGCCGGGCGAGCGCTGCTGGATGCGGAAGAGCATCTCCACCGCCTCCTCTTCGGCGCCGAACATGGGAATTCCCAGGAACCTTTTCTTGTAGCCGTTCAGGAACCCGTCGGCGATGCGGTACTGCAATTCCAGCGCCCGGTAGAACAGCGCGCTGTCGGGGTACGTGTCCATCAGCTCGTCGCAGTAGTAGAAGGCCTCCTCGCGGTCGCCGTCGTGGTAGTGGCATTCGGCCAGCGCGAGCACGGCGCGGTCGCGGGACGGCGCGTCCTTGGCGTGCGACTTGAGCCAGCGGCGGACGACCGTGTGGGCCTCGCCGTAGCGGCCGTTGGCGAGCAGATCGTCAACGTGATCGAGGACCGGCTCGGCGCTGATCTGCGTGGTCGGGGCGGCCGCGACCGCCTGCCAGCGGCCATCGCGCAGCTCCCAAGTTTCCATGGGCTGCTGGGGCTGCTGGTCGGCCGCCACGGCCAAGGGGGGGAGCAGCGCGATGGCGGCGATCAAACAAACGCGGATCGCAGGAAATCGGGGCATTTCCAGCGGATTGTAATGGGCAAAGGTGGCGGAACAAGGGCCGGCGGGGCTCTTAAAAGAGCGAGCCGTTGTCCTCGGGGCCCATCATCGCCCGGCGGATCAGCGGGATGGGCGGGCCGCCGAATTTCAGAAACTCGTCGTGGAACTGCTTCCACGCCGCACGGCCGCCGCGCGTGGCGGTCCAGTCGTCGCGCAGCTTGCGGATCATCAGCTTGCCCATCGTGTAGTTCAGGTACGCCGGGTCGAACGCCCCGCGCTCGGCCTGCTGCTGCGCGTTGCCCTCGTCCTGGAACGCGTCGGCGATGAACATCTGCTTTGCCCGCTCGACGCTCATGCCTTGCGTGTGCAGCCCGATCGACACCAGGAACCGCACGTTGCGCAGGAGTGCCTCCTGCAACTGCCCGACGTGCGCCTCCGGGTCGCCGCCGCCGAGGCCGGCGTCGTACATCATTTCCTCGCAGTAATGGGCCCAGCCCTCGGCGAAGGCGTAGCCGACGAAGACCTGGCCGACTTTGGACGGCGAGCGGTTGGCATGGAGGAACTGCACGAAGTGACCCGGATAGACCTCGTGGGCCGACGTGAACAGCAGGGCGGCCTCGCTGGGCAGGTAGGCGTCCTGCACCGCCTTGGACCAGGTCGGGTCCGGCGGCGAGACGTAGTAGATCGACGGCAAATTCTTTTCGTACGGCCCGGGGATGTTGATGTAGGCGAAATTCCACGCGCGGTACGCGGGCGCCTGCCGGACCTTCGCCTGCTCGGTCCCGGGGACGGTCACGATGTCGTGTTGCTGGAGAAAGCCTAGCAGGTTCCCGAGTTGATCGGTCGCGGCCGCGACCGGGTCCGGATTCTTGGGCTTATGCGCGGCCGCCAGGATCATGCAGTCCTGCACCGACTTGCCGGGCGCGAAACTGGCGCACGCCAGCCGCAACGCTTGCTGGTTCCGCTCGAGGTCACGCCGCCCGATCGCCTCCAACTCGCTCAGCGGAACGTCAACCGCCTCGGTCATTCTCAGCATTAGAGCGAACTTCTCGGCGCCCAGTGCAAACTTGTCCGTCGCCGTCGCCTCCTGCGAAGCAAGCCACGCGTCGAATGCCCGAACCGCGGCGATGGCCGCGTCATTTGCGGCGCGAAATTCCCGCTGCAATTGCTCGTCTTTGACCGGGGCGAAAACCGTTGTCACGTCGTTGGCATAGAAGTCGGCCAACCCGCCGATGGTCCGGCGGCCGATCTTCACCATCGTTTTGGCCATCGGCAGGCGCAGGTTCGCCTTGACTTGCTGCAACGCCGCCGGCACGTTTCGCGCGTACTGGGTGAAGGCCTTGATGCGCGTCTCCAGCGGTGCGTACTCGCGGGAGACGTAAACGTCCGGGTCCAGCGAACCCGAATACGAGGTGGGGTTCGTGTAAGGAGATTCGGAGACCTCCAGCCAGTACCGCTCGTTGTCCACCTCGTCGATCAGGTAATCGCGCTCGAACCGCCGGCGCTCGTCCAGCTCGTCCGGCCTGAATGCCATCGCGCGCTCGCGCTGGGCTTTCAGTCGTTCCGATTCGCGCCGCAGACCGGCCGGAGTCCAGTCCGGGAGTTGTCCGTCGAACTCGTGGCGGCCGGCCGCGGCGGCGCTATCGGGGTGTGCGGCGAAATACCCGTTGAGAAACTGCTCGACGTAGCTGTCCCACCGCGCCGCCGGGGTGTGCGCCGCTCCGCCGATTTCCGTCTGCGCAACGGCCCGTGGTAATCCGCTGAACAGCACGGCAGCCACGGCTGCCAGGACGATCCCACGCCACCCGAGTACCCGATTGCCCATACGACCTCCCATTTACCCCAACGTGATTGCTGAGGATACACGCTTGCTATCCCAGAACGTACCCCGGCAGGCGCAGGCGCCGGCCGAGGGTGTGCTCGATCTGGCCGGCGAAGAGCCGGTTGAGGGGGTCGGTCTGGTGGCGGGTCAGGCGGGGGAGGCGCTGGGCGGCGCCGTTGTTGCGCGGCAGGCGCAAGACTCCCTGGACCAGCCGGAGCAGGCGGGGGTCGAAGGAGACGCGGTCGTGGACGACGCCTTCGCAGTTGCGGCAGACAATGCCGCCCTGGCCGGGGGAGAAGTATGCGGGCTCGCGCTCGCCGACGGTTTGGCCGCAGGAGACGCAGGCGGAGAGTTCGGCGAGGTACCCGGTCTCGCGGAGCAGGTCGAGCTCGAAGGCGAGGAAGGCCTCTTCGAGTCGCGGCGTGCCGCACTCGAGGAGGGTGGCTTCGAGGCGGTCGAAGAGGTCGGGGTGGGGGTCGTGCTCCTCTACGAGGGTGCCGACGAGCTCGGCGGCGTAGGTGCCGAGGTAGAGGCCGCGGAGGCTGGAGCGCAAGGCGCGGTGGCCGTCGCGGAGGGACCATTCGGTGAGGGTGCCAAGGTCGCGGCCGGGGTCGCCGGTGAAGACGGCGTCGCCGACGTCCAGCAGGTCCACGCCGCCGTCGAACTTGCTCGCGCCGGCCTTGGTGCGGCGGTGGGCGCCTTTGGCGATGACGCGGACGAGGCCGTGTCCGCGCGCGAACAGGGCGAGGATCTGCGAGGTCTCGCTGTATTCGATCTTGCGGAGGCAGATGCAGCGGTCGTTGACGAGGGGCATGGGCGCGGGCGGATTCCCGTGGTTTTCCGAAGGAAAATGACGCCCCAATTATAGGCGCGCGCTGGGCCGCGCCAGGCAGTCACTGCCCGCTGAGGTCCCAGACGTTTTTGTAGTTGGGGTGGCTGCTGCTGCTGGCGGGCCAGGTCCACCAGTTGTCGCAGCAGGCGATCTGGTCGCGGCGCATGCTGGCGGCGTGGCCGTCCCAGAAGGCGACGTTGATGCGGTCGAACCTGCGGCTGTGGCGGTAGGCGACGTAGTTGGCGGTGCCGTTCTGGCGGTACTCGTCGCATCCGGGCTTGTTGGGGTTCATGTAGTAATTGGAGCCCTGCCAGTTGATGTTCCAGTCCATGCCGTCGGCGAACATGAGCTTGTCGGACGAGCGGCGGATGCGGCTGACCTTGATCCCGCGGAAGGCGACGTTCGCCAGGGCCGTGGCGCCGCTGGTGTCGTACTCGTTTTTCATGTTGGTCGTGTTGTACGCGTAGCTGTACTGGATGTCGGCCCCACCGGACTTGTCCACGTCGAGATAGGGCTTGTTGGCGCTGGGGCAGTGGATTTTAAGTGGCCAGCGGTTGTTGGTCGTCTCCGGCACACCGAGATACCGTAAAAACGCGGTATTCTTCCGCCAGTCGGTCCGCGGGCTGATTCCCATGATGTGCGGCACGCCCCAGCCCTTCCAGCCGGTTGCGTACATGACCTCGGCGTTGCCCATCTGCCGCATGTTGCTGAGGCAGGCGATGTTCTTGGCCGATTCCCGGGCCCGGCTGAGGGTGGGGAGCAGGATGGAAATCAGCAGCGCGATGATGCCGATGACGACGAGGAGTTCGACGAGCGTGAAGGCGCGCGTCAACGCGCGACTGAAGTTACGGCGGGGTGTCATGGGTGCCTCTGTTAGCTTCCTCACGGAACTGGCCGGGCAAAGCCTGTGGTTCCTTGATACGAGAGGGGGCGGAAAATTACCACAACATTTCTGAATTTCAATGAAGCAGGCGCGTCGCCCGGCGGGCGGGACCTTGTGGACTTTGTGACGCCGGCGAATACGATCCGCTGCCGTCGTAATCCCTCGTGGTTCGAGCTCGTAGCTCAGTTGGTAGAGCAACGGACTTTTAATCCGTAGGTCGTGGGTTCGAGTCCCACCGGGCTCAGTGCGGGTGGCGGTCTGGCCTCGGGGTCTATGGCGTATGGCGGCGGTTCTGGTCCAGGTCAACGTCTCCGGCGGGGGGATGCCGAAGGTGGCGGTGCCGGAGGCGCGGGTGACGGCGCGGGGCGTCGAGGGGGACCGCCAGCGGAACCGCAAATACCACGGCGGGCCGGACCGGGCGGTGTGCCTCTTTTCCGAAGAGCTGTACGGGCAATTGCGTGAGGAGGGGATCGACCTGCGGAACGGCGATGTGGGCGAGAACTTCACCACGCGGGGGTTGAACCTCCAGCGGTTGGGTAAAGGTGACCGCCTTCGCGTCGGCGGCACCGGGGGGTGTACGATTGAGATTACCAACGTGCGGACCCCCTGCTCGAGTTTGAAGAAGTGGGACGTGGACCTGCCGGAGCTGATCGTGGGGCGATCGGGGTGGGTGGCGAAGGTGGTCGAAGAAGGCGTCGTGCGGGCCGCCGATCCGATTGATTTGTTGCCGCGGAGAATGCCATGAACAGCGGACGTTTCGAATTGATTTCCGACGAACAGAACCGGCTGAGCCTGCGCCGCCCCGGCGAGGAGGACGTGAAGGACGTGCGCGTGCGGCGGTCGTTTCCCTGGTCGAACCCGGGGAGGCACGTCAGCGTGCGGTCGGCGGAGGGGAAGGAGCTGGTGCTGATCGAGGACCTGGCGGCGCTGGAAGAGGGACAGCGGACGCTGATCGAGGGGCATTTGGCGGCGGCGACGTTTATTCCGACGATCACGCGCGTGGAGAACGTGGACGTGCGGTTCGGGTTCCAGCAGTGGGACGTGCGGACGGACCGGGGGCCGGCGTCGTTCCGCGTGCAGGAGCGGGAAGACATCCGGTTCCACGGCGATGGGCGGTTCTCCATCCGGGATGCGGACGGGAACGTGTATGAGTTGCCGCCGCTGGGGGAGTTGGATGCGCATAGCCGGAAGGCGGTGGAGGCGATTATTTGAGGGGTGGGGGATTTTCGATTTGCGATTTGCGATTGGGGAGGGGTTCGGACATCGGCGAGCTCAGTCGAGCCGTGGGTTCGTTTTTTCTGGCGCGCGTGGGGGCGGGCAGAATCGGGCGTTTTCGGGCATTTTGTGGCGCCTTGCGGGAGCGCCAAGGACGCCAAGGGGCCAAGGGCGCCAAGGTGGGAGGGCAAGTTGGGTTCGTTTTTTCCCGCTGCGCTGGTGTAAGAAAAGGGAACATTCTGGAACATGGCAGGGGCGGGGGTGTGAAGATGGGGTAGCAAAACGTGTGGGTTTTGCACTGTTTCGCACTGTTTTGCACAATCGGCGGCGCGGGATGGGAAGATGGGGGAGGCACAGACGCGGCGGATGGATGGGAGAGCGCGCGGCGGGAGGACTCTGTAGCTCGCTCGAGCCGATGATGCGATCCGTTTGGTCATGACCCCCATCCCCCCTGTTTGGACGTACCGAGTTGCTACGAGGGCCTGGGCGGAAGGTTCGGGGGAAATCGGCGGCGGTGGGAGGGGGGTTGGGGTGGGTGTAGAATCGGGGGATGGCTGAGACGCGGGATCAGGAGCGGGTGGCGGGGGCGGGGCCGAAGAAGATTGCGCTGTTCGACATGGATGGGACGCTGTGCGACTACACGGGGCGGATGCTGGAGGATTTGGAGCGGGTGCGGTCGCCGGAGGAGGAGCGCATCGGCGAGATTCCGCACCCGGCGCCGCCTTGGCTGGAGCGGCGGATGGAGGTGATCCGGTCGGTGCCGGGGTGGTGGAGGGGGCTGCCGCGGCTGGAGGATGGGTTTGCGATTTTTGATATGGTTGTGGAGATCGGGTTTCGGCCGCACATTGCGACGAAGGGGCCGGTGAGGCCGTCGCTGGCGTGGGATGAGAAGGTGGTGTGGTGCCGGGAGAATATCGACGCGGCGGGGCACAGCCGGTCGCCGATTGATATTACGGTGACGCTGGATAAGTCGTTGTTGTATGGGAGGGTGCTGGTGGAGGATTGGGTGCCGTATGTGAAGAAGTGGCTGGCTTGGAGGAAGAGGGGGCTCGTGGTGTTGTTGGATCGGGCGTACAACCGGAAGTTCGAGCATCCGCAGGTGGTGAGGTATCGGGCGGGCGAGGAGGGGGTGGTGAGGGAGAGGTTGGTGGGGGCGTATGAAAGGGAGTGATGGCTTGGCCGCGCGGGTCTGGGGGAAGATTCACCGCGGAGGCGCGGAGGACGCAGAGAATTCGGATGTGATGGAGATCTGTTCGGCGCTACTAGGGCGATGAGATTGAACACGACTTTCGTAGGGTGGAAGGCGGGGATGAGCCTCCCGTACGTCATGGCGCTTGGGGAGGGGCGGATGCTCGCGATCAATTTGGAACCGCGGTGGCTTAAGGCGGATCGGTCGGGGAGGCCGCTGTTGCTGCCGCCGGCGGTGCGGGCGCTGGATCGGTTGCGGGCGGTGTTTGCGGATCAGGAGAAGCTGACGCCGGGGTTCATTGGCAGCCTGCGGGAGGCGATGGGGATGACGCAGGGGGAATTCGGGGAGAGACTGGGTGTGTCGAAGATGACAGTGAGCCGGTGGGAGTGCGGGAGGATGCGGCCGGGGACGGCGATGGCCCGGGAGATTTGGAAATTGCAGGAGGAGGCGCAACGGGAGGGGGTGAAGATCGACGGCAATAGGCGGACGAGCCGACGTGTGAGCTTGGTGCGGCGGTGAGGGTGCTCAGGGCAATTCGGCTACCCCAACCGGCACGTCGTCTTCGTCTGCCAATTACTTGACTGAGCGAGGCGGCAGGCGCTCGAGATTCAGAGTGAGCGACTGACCTCACGACTGGTTTCGGAACGTCTATTTCGGGCGAAGTCTACGCAGTAACGGGTGTAGTTCCTCTGCCGGGTAGATGATGCGTCACGCGGCGGCGGGTTTCCAGAAGTTTTCCCACTGGCCGCTGGCGT
>Ga0308176_10000764_pt1 | contig 20051 bp, 16 predicted proteins | sample PhyCR2_3_FD_203890 | JGI IMG/M metagenome (GOLD analysis project Ga0308176, IMG submission 203890) | Soil microbial communities from UC Gill Tract Community Farm, Albany, California, United States - DLSLS.C.R2 | ecosystem: Environmental > Terrestrial > Soil > Agricultural land | place: USA... | reverse complement strand
CTCGAACATGCGGATGGTCTGGAAGACCGTGCCGAACGCGTTGACGGCGATGGTGGAGCGCGACGTCGGCTCCCCGTCGTACACGAACCTCCCACGGATCGCCGTGCCGGTCCTTCCCGGCACGAACCGCGCAGGTGGCGGCAGGGGCGCACCCGTCCTCGGGTCGAAGTCGACGACCGCGATGCGACGGCACGCGGGCCCGTCGAGGAACCGGTCCTGCCGGTCGGCCGGGATCGTGAGCCGTCTGGTCTCCCGACCGTGGTCACGGCCGACGTCCACGGTGCCGTCCTGGATCAGCAGCTCGACCTCCGCCATCGCCTCCGGCGTTGTCGTCTCCATCGCGATCACCCTCTGCAGAGCAGCCCGACCCGGCGCCAGGACACCGGGGCCGGCGAGCTTTCGGGATCGGGCCGTCCCGGTACGGCAGTGTCCGGGCGTCCTCGCCGGTGAACCGCCGGAGGGTGCCTGTCTCGCCGTCTCCACGGCACTCTGCCTCGGGCAGCGCCCGCGACGGTATGGCCCGATCGGGGGGTCACGCCGGCGCGTGTGCGGGCCGGCCGGTGAGGTTGCCGGTGAGCACACCGATGCCGGTCAGCCGGCCTCGGAGATGCGGACCACGCATTCGGGGTCCGCGAGGTAGACGGGGCTCGCTCCGTTGGGGTCCATGACGACGGTCGACCGCCCCGGAGCAGCAGTGGCGAGGTCCACGGGTCGACCCGTGTCGACGGACATGAGCTCCAGATCGCAGGAGCTGGAGCCGGAGAAGTCGGTCACGGTCACCGACACCTTGCCCTTCGGGCGGAAGGCGTCGGAGTCGCCGGCCGCGACCGGCTGCAGGAAGGGAAGTCCGGCGTTCCCCGACCCGCTGCGCTGCACGACCAGGCACGCCGGGTCGTTGGAGGTCCACCGGAACCGGCCGCGGCCGGGCACCTGGAACGACTTCGTGCCGTACATCTCGGTCACGTTGCGTCCGTCCCCGTCCGGGTTCGACACCGTGATGTCGCAGCCGGTGTCATCCTGCCGCTCGTCGCGGACGACGATCCGCCAGGGACCGGGCGCGGTGAACACACCGCTCGTGGACGTCGACGTTGACCCGGACGTTGACCCGGACGTTGACCCGGACGTTGACCCGGACGTTGACCCGGACGTGGACCCGGTCCCGGGTCCGCGCGCCCCGTCGCGGTTCGACAGGAGGACGGCCGTCACCGCGGCTACGAGGACAACCACGCCGATCGCGAGGACGAGCACCCGCGACGACAGCCGACGTCGAATGCCGGATGACGTGGTCCCGCCGGCGAGGCCCGGGTCCGCCGGAGCCGGCACGGTGACGTCGGAGATCGGCGGCCCGTCCGCCCGCTGGTCCGCGAGCAGGGGGTTGCGGGCCAGCACGATCCCGCCCTCGGCACCGTAGAGCCATCGCTGCGGGGTCTGCTGGGCACCTGCGCGCCGCACCTGTTCGAACGCGTAGGCGTAGGCGTCGTCCACGGAGATGTACCCGTCCTGGTCGAGGTCTGCGGCGCCGCTGCGGATCCCGGCCACGAGAGCACCGGTGAACACTGACCCCTGGGAGAGGCCGTCACCGGTGACGTCACCTTCGAAGGAGTACTCCGTGCCGCGGGATGCGGTGAGGACGACTCTCCCGCGGCCCTGACCGAGCAGCCGCTCGCCCAGCGCCAGGTCGGGGTCACCCTTGGCGCCCTGCGCGAAGGCACCGCTGAAGCAGCAGTCGAGGACGACGACCTGCCGCCGGGCCCTGCAGTCCTCCAGCTGGTCGAGCAGCCAGTGGGCCTCGATGCCCGAGGCGGCCAGACGGTTCTTGACGGTGTCACGGGCCGCGAAGTACAGCCGGCGTCGAAGGTCGACGAGCCCGTGACACGACAGGTAGACGAGCAGCAGGTCTTCCGGTCGGCGATCGGTCAGCATCTCCTCGACGGCGAGCCGGATGTGCTGCGCGTCCTGGTCGAGAATGGAGGTCACCTCGAACCCGCCGATGCTCGGGTCGGCGAGCACGTCGCGCAGGCTCGTTGCGTCATCCGCCGGAGCCCGGAGCCGACGCAGCGCCGGATCGACGTACTGGCTGACGGCGACGACCAGCGCCAGCCGGCGACCCCGCTGCACCTCGGTCATCGAGGAACGGTGCTCCTCCATCGCCACCACGACCTGTCTCGCGTGGATCCTCCTGTCAGGTATACGGCACATCGGGGCCGCCCGCACCGGACCGGTCGGACCGGTCATCGTGAGCCCGGCCGGATGTTGACGGCTCCCCACCCGTGTGGTCGAGTTGATGGCGACGCCCGACAGAGGACGCACGAAGACGAGGGAAGCACGTGGGCACGCAGCTGAAGGTCGAGCTCGTCGAGCCGGATGCCGACCCCGAGGTCGTGGACGAGCTGACCCGCCATCTTCACCTGGAGCTGCTCGAGCTCGACGTCGACTCGGTCTCACCGGTCGCCGTGGGTTCGGCACCTCCGGGCAGCAAGGGTCTCGACCTCGCGGCGATGGGCGCGCTCTTCGTGCAGGTCACCGGCTCCGTGGACGCGGTCAGGTCCGTGGTCGACACGCTGTGGTCGTGGCTCCAGCGAGGCTCCTCATCACGGCGCCGCCTCACGATCAGCGTCGACGGGCACACCCTCGAGCTGGCGTCGGCGACGGACGCGCAGCAGCAGCAGCTCGTCGACGAGTTCGTCCGTGCTCTGTCCCGCCCCGCCTGACCGCCTGAGCCGACCGTTCAACGGACCCTGACCCAGGGCGCGAAGGCGTTCCGAGCCCCTTCCAGCGCAGGAGCCAGCTCCGGGTAGTGGCGCACCAGGACGGTGGACATCGTGTTGTCGTCGAGCCACGCCATCCCCTCAGGGGTGTACATCTCGGGCGTGAAGTCGACGGTGAAGAAGCGGTCGCTCTTCAGGCGCCGCGACGCCATGAGGATGAAGATCCGGAAGGCGGTGTCGCTGAACCCGAACCCACGCGGCAGCCTCTCGCCGAGCATGCCGACGGTCAGGTCGATCTTCTCCAGGTCGTCGTCGTAGACGGACCGGAGCTCCTCCCTGGTCGACGCGTCCACGGCGAAGTCGTCGAAGCTGCGCAGGGGCGTCATGTGCAGTCGTCGCCGGAACTCCGCGTACCTCGGGACGCCGCGCTCGCGTGAACGCAGCACGTCCAGGGCCGTGACGTCGACGAAGACGCCGTCGGTCCGCCTGAGCCGGTGCATGAAACGGGGGCTGTTATGCAGCGTGACCGCACCAGGGTTGGCCAGCCCCAACGAGTAGAACGCGTTCGCCGCACCGACTCGCTGGATCACGTCCCGCGACCCCAGCCCGTGCAGGCTCACGAACTCCAGCCGCTCGAGAGGGAGCCCGGTCCGCACATCCCACAGGTCGTAGTCGTCCGGCATCAGAGGATGCATCCGGTAGACGCTCACGAAGTCCTCGGTGATGGAGTACGGGGCGGCGTGCTGCTCGGTTCGAGAGCCGGGGATGCCGAAGAGCACGTCACCGCGCCCGTGGCGCCCGAGCAGCCGATGGACTCGCTCGCCGGCGATCCCCCACCAGTTGGCGCGCATGCCCACCTGCAGCGTCGGGTGACCCAGGATGGCAGGTGTCCACTCCACGGTGTGGATCTTCGCGAGCAGCGCCGCATTGATGATCCGCGCCTTCTGGAACAGCCGCTCGTCCGTCCACTCCGGGTACGCGCGTTCGAGTCGCTCGCAGATGGAGTTGTGCTCCCGCATGAACAGCGTGTGCATCAGCTCGAGGCCGAGCCAGAACCCGTCGGCGCCCCCGGAGCTGCCCAGCAGGGACGGGTCGACGTCGATGAGGCCGTCCGAGCCGACGCGGAGCCTGCCACCCGCTCCGGTGCGGACGCTCTGCTGGAACTCGATCCTGCTCCCGTAGACTTGGGACGCGTCCCACCAGTGCGTCTCGGTGTTCAGGTGCGTCGCCGTACGTCCTCCGGCCACCACCGCGGTGGGGTCGTTCGCCGTCGAGGGAAGCCGCATCGGGTCCTCGGGCCAGTCGTCACCAGGTGGGCGCGGCAGCAGGATCGGTCTGGTCGTGTCGCTCTCGTGGCTGAACCAGTCCCGGGTCTCGAACTGCAGCCAGGCGGCTGCCAGCACGTTGAGCGTGGTCGCCGGCTTGAACTCGGTGCGCAGCAGCAGTCGGTCCGAGACGGTGCGGGGGTTCGGGACCAACAACGTGGACGGCGGTTCCGGCGTCGCCCCGTCGATTGGCACATTGCGCCCGAACCGGGTCATCACCATGCCCATGGTGGCCGCGGCCGGGTCGGTGAACGACCCGTCGACGGTACGGCCGTCCCGCAGCCAGCCGTCCGGAGGCGGCGTCGGCGGCTCGCCCCTGTAGGTGTCGTGGAGGTTGTTCAGGCGGAGGTCCTCGCGGATGCCGAGCAACGCGAGCAGGCCCAGCGGTAGTGGGAGCCTGTCCCAGCCGAACCGATGGTCGACGGCACGCCCGAGCCGGGCGGCGACCCTGGTGGGGAACGAGGGACGGTACATGGGACCCCTTAGGAAGGGTTCGATGGTGCTCCGCCGACGATGGCGTGTAAAGCCGGGCAGGAACAGAACGCGGTGTGCTGGTCCAGAGACCCCCCGTCCTCGGTGGAAGACCGGCCGTTGACAGGCGAGGGGGACCCTGCCAGCGTGGATCGAGCCCGTTGGCGGAGGTGCGACATGGGCAGCAGTCCGAGCGCAGCGCCGACCTCGGCCTCCGTGGTAGCCGGACTGAGTGCCCGGCTCCGGCGGCGGCACTCCCGAGGCCTCGAGTGGAGCGCGCGCACATGTCTGGTCACCGGGGCCACGGGTGGGATCGGCATGGCGATCGCGCGTCGCCTGCACGCGGAGGGCGCTCGCCTCGTCATCACCGGTCGCCATGAGGGGAGACTCGCGAACCTCGCCTCCGAGCTGGGTCCGCCCAGCCAGGCCCTGGCCGCGGACCTCAGCCGGACCGGGGACGTGCAGGGTCTGGCTGCCCGGTCCGGCCCGGTGGACGTGCTGGTGGCCGGTGCCGGCCTCCCGGCCAACGGTGATCTCGCGGACCTGCCCGTCGAGGACATCACGTCCGCCGTCGACCTGAACATCCGATCCACGCTGGTCTTGACCCGGCTGCTCCTACCCGCGATGCTCCAGCGCGGCTCGGGACACGTGGTGATCATCGGCTCCCTGGCCGGCCTGGCATCCACCCCACGTTCGTCGGTCTACAACGCCAGCAAGTTCGCGCTGCGCGGCTTCGGCCATGCTCTGCGCGAGGAGCTGCGCGGGACAGGGGTAGGGGTCTCCCTGGTGAGCCCGACGTTCGTGTCGGAGGCCGGGATGTGGGCAGACACCGGCCTGCGTGCCACCCATCCGGAAGTGACCCCGGAACAGGTGGCGGACGCCTGCGTGGAAGCCCTCACCAGGGACCGCGCCGAGATCCTGGTGGCCCCCGCGTCGCAACGACTGGTGACGCGCCTGGCCGGCGTGTTCCCAGAGCTCCTCCAACCCGTGCTCCGGTCCTCGGTCGTGCCCCCGGAGGCGGTCCTGGCCCAGCAGGCCAAGCGATGACGAGCAGCGAGAGTCGGGAGGCAACCATGGACACGAAGGTCTTGACCAACTGGTTCGGCAGCGTGACGTCGGCCCCGCACACGGTGGTCGAGGTGACGAGCGTCGAGCAGATCATCGACATCGTCAGGGACACCGCGCGCTACCCGGCTCCCGTGCGAGCAGTGGGGTCGAACCACTCGACGACTCCGTGCGGGACGGCAGACGACGGCACGGTGATCGTCACCCGCAAGATGGACGCGATCCTCGCCCACGGGGTCGACACCGTCACCGTCCAGGCCGGGGCCCTCTACATCGACGTGAACACGGAGCTTCGGAAGCGGGGACGCCAGTTCTACGTCAACGTCGAGCTCGGCAACCTCACCATCGGCAGCGCATGCTGCGGCGGCACGAAGGACGCCTCGATGGCCGACGAGTTCGGCCAGATCGCGTCGTACGTCGTCGCCATCAAGATGGTCCTCCCCAGCGGCGAGCTGCTGGAGGTCGACGAGAGCGACCCTGAGCTGCTGCAGGTGGCCCGGTCGAGCTACGGCCTGTTCGGGATCGTCTACGAGGCGACCTTCCGCGTACGAGAGCTCGCGGCCATGGAGGTGCACCACGAGCTGTTCTCGTTCGACGAGTTCGCCAGCCGGCTCCCGGCGCTACGTGCCCGAGGCGACTCGATGATGCTGTACATCAACCCGTTCAAGGACACGATCACGGTCGAGTTCCGTCGCTACCACGAGACCGACTCCGACCGCCGTCTGAGCGAGTGGCAGTGGAGGCTTCGCAACGAGGTCTGGAGCCACCTTGCTCCCCTGTGGGCGTTCAACGTCAGCCGACTCGTGTCGTGGCGCTGGCTGAGCTCCGCCCTCACCGACCTCTACAACGGACTGATCAACCTCGCGCTGACCAGGGTCATCAAGGGCAAGGCGACGGTGCCGATGGCGCAACAGATCCGCTACCCCGCGGTGTCGAACAATTCCCGCTACACCTTCAGCATCTGGGCCTTCCCCGAGGAGCGCTACCTGCAGTGCCTGAGGGCCTACTTCGACTTCTCGAAGGAGCACTACGCGCGGACCGGGTACCGGATCAACCTGCTCAGCGTCGGCTACCGCATCCTCGACGACCAGAGCTCGCTCTTCTCCTACAGCTACCACGGAACGGCTATCACGTTCGACCCCGTCTCGACCGGCGGCTACGGGTGGGAGCGGTTCCTGCGCGAGTACAACGCCCTGTGCAGCGAGCTGGGCGGGACGCCCCTGTTCAACCAGACGAACCTGCTCACCCGCGGCCAGGTCGTCCGGGCGTTCGGCGACCGGCTCGACCACTTCGAGAAGTACCGGCAACGCTTCGACCCGGCGAACCGGTTGCTCAACACCTACTTCGCCGAGCTGCTCGGCGCCCGCGATGGTGCCTGAGATGGCCTCCGCGATGACGGTCGACGAGGTGAAGGCGATCGCGAGGAGCTACTTCGACGAGCTCACCAACAAGCAGGACGTCGACTACGTCGAGCATCTCTTCGCCGAGGACGTCTCGTTCTACGACCCGGCGATCGTGCCGGACGGCGAGGCCCACGGGCACGCGGAGGTGAGGCAGTTCTTCTCGGTCTTCTTCAAGGTCTTCCCCGACGTGCACTTCCGGATCGACGACTTCTTCGCCGAGGGACACAACGTCGCGGCCCGGTTCACCTGGACCGGCACGCACCGGACCGAGTTCCTCGGGGTCGAGCTCAAGGAGCGACACGTCGCGGTCCCTGGCATCGACATCTTCCACGTCGAAGACGGGATGATCGACGAGGTCAGGGTGGCCTTCGACCGTGGGCACCTGCTGCAGCAGCTCGGCGGAGTACGGCACCCGTTCTGAGCCTCGTTGCGCCGGCAGCTCGACGGAGCCCACTGGACCCACCAGGAGTGGAGCCGACATGACGCACCAGGTGGCCCTGACGATCAGCGCACATGTGATCCCCGAGCGCCTCGCCGAGCTCGAGCGCGTCGTCGCCTCCATGGCCGGCGACCCGGCACGCAACCCCGTTCTCCCGTTCGCGGAGGTCCCGCACACCCACTTCGCCCGGGTCCTGTTGCTCGGGCCGCCGTCCGGGCCCGGCGAGACGACGCTGATCATCACTCTCGACTGCGACTCGTCGGTCGCCGACCGTCTCCACGACCTCGTCGAGGTCGCCGGACCAGGTCTCGACGAGCTGTTCGGAGCCTGTGCCGACTACCCACGGAAACCGACGGCCGAGGACCGGCTCGCCTTCCTGCGCACCCATCTCCAGGGCTCCCGGGTCTTCTACGTCCACGCGGTGGGACGCACCCTGACCCAGATCCGCGATGAGGCCCGGCTGCGGTGCGCGATCGAGGCGCACCTGGACCAGCAGGCCGAGCTGCTGGCGGGACTCGGCCCGGCCGAGGTCCGCGCCGTCATCCTTCGTCACGTCGCCTCCGACCCCGCGCTGTCATGGGCTCTCGTGCCCGCGCAACGGCCGGCGCTGGCCTGGCGACTGCACGAGACACTGCACGAGGTCGCCGTGCCTGCGCTCATCGTGGCGACGCTCCCGGTCGGCCTCCCGGCAGCGGTCGTCTGGCTGCTTGCGCTCCGCTGGCACGAGCGGTTCGACGACTTTCCGGAGGTCGAGCCGGACCTCGTACGGCTGCGCCGGCTGGGCGACCAGGAGGACTTCCTCGTCCAGAACGCGTTCACCAGCCGAGCGCCCATCCGGCCCGGACTCTTCTGGAGCATCACCTCGCGACTGACCGAGCTGGTCGGTGACTACACCGCCCGACACGTGTTCACGAGCGGCAGCCTCTCCGGCCTGACGACCGTGCACTTCGCGCGCTTCATGCGCGTCGGGCCCGATGCCGAGGTGCTGTTCACGAGCTACTACGACGGCAGCCTCGAGAGCTACAACAACGACTTCGTCGACCAAGTGGCCTGGGTGCTGAACACCGTGTTCGGCCAGCAGGCCGGCTACCCGCGCACCCGCTGGATGGTCCGGGAGGGTGCTCACAACGAGCGGTGGTTCAAGGCCTTCATCCGCGGACACCAGGTCCCCACGCCAGTCTGGTACACGGCCTACCCGAACCTAACGGCCGTGACGATCGACCAGAATGCCCGGTTGCGTGCCGGCCTGAGCGAGCAGCTCAAGGGAGAGGAGCTTGCGGCATGGTTGCGAATCCTCTGAAGCGCGCCGGTGTCGAGACCGACGACGTCCAAGGGCTGGTACTCCAGGGATACGGCAAGCTGCGCGCCGCGTCGTACCTGGTGCTGAGGCTCACCGACGGCCCCCGTGCCCGGTCGTGGCTGGCCACCGTGCTCCCGGAGCTGTCGACCGGGCGATCACGCCCGACGGGGGGCGCGCTGAACGCCGCCTTCACCGCCATGGGCCTGCGCAGGCTGGGTCTCCCGGAGAGCACCATCTCCGGCTTCTCCCTCGAGTTCCTCGAGGGCATGACGAGCGCTCACCGCAGCCGGTTGCTCGGCGACGTGGGGGCTGCCGCCGCAGACCACTGGTCGTGGGGTGCCCCCGGCCGAGGCGACGTCGACGCTCTGCTGCTCGTCTTCGCTACCGACGACGAGGCTCTCGCTCTCTCCCTGGCCGGGTACCGAGCCGGCCTGGTCGAGCACGGGATCGAGGAGCTCGCGACCCTCGACACCTGCGACATCGGCCGCGGCGAGCACTTCGGGTTCCGGGACGGGATCTCCCAGCCGGTGATCTCCGGCGTCGGCCGACGGGGGCCGGCGATGCACACGGTCGACGCCGGTGAGTTCCTCTTGGGCTATCCCAACGCGCACGGGCAGTATCCCCGTTCACCCCTGGTCCCCGCAGACATGGACCGCCTCGACCGCCTACCGAGGCCGCCACGCGGCCCGGCCGGGACGACGGCGCCCGTCGCAGCGGGTGAGGAGGACTCACGCGACTTCGGGCGCAACGGCAGCTACCTCGTGGTGCGCACGCTCAGCCAGGACGTCGGAGCCTTCTGGCGGTTCGCGGACCAGGCGACCCGCCGCCCGGACGGCTCAGCCGATGTCGCTGCGCGCACGGCGCTGGCGGCCCGGATGGTCGGGCGATGGCCGAGTGGAGCGCCACTCACCACGTCTCCGGACGGGGACCGCCCCGAGCTCGCGAGTGACAACGACTTCATGTACGGCCCAGTCGATCTGACGGGCGACCGGTGCCCGTTGGGAGCACACGTCCGCCGGACGAACCCCCGCGACTCGCTCCCGCCGAGACCGGGGACCTCGGCGTCCCTCGACGTAGGCAAGCGCCATCGGCTCATCCGCCGCGGGCGTGCCTTCGGTCCGCCGATCCAGCCCGATCGGGCGCTCGCCGGAGATCCTGGCACGCGCACCGACCGCGGTCTGCACTTCATCGCGCTGTGCGCCGACATCGCCCGTCAGTTCGAGTTCGTCTCGCACACCTGGGTGATGAACCCGAGCTTCACCGGCCTGCTGGACGAGGTCGATCCTCTGCTCGGCGGTCACACCGGCCGGGGCAGCTCGTTCACCATCCAAGCAGATCCGGTGCGACGGCGGCTGTCCGATGTCCCGGTCTTCGTCACCCCTCGCGGGGGCGGCTACTTCTTCCTCCCGGGAGCCCGCGCCCTGCGCTACTTGGCCGGATCCTGACGGCCGACCGAGGAGGTGGGCGTGCAGCGTCGCGCGAGCAGCGCGAGGACGGTGTTGACCCCGGAGACGGCGACCGCCCTGCGCGCGGCCGGCCGCGGCAGGTCGCCGCGCAACCCGCCGACGGCGGCGCACACCGTGTCGGTGGCGTGGATGAGGACCGCCTCCGTGCGTGCCCGTCGCTGGGCCTTGCCGGAGACCAGCAGCAGGTCGGCTCCCAGCACGATCGTCCTGATCCCGAACATCCGGAAGGCGTAGTACGGTGCGGACGAGTGAGGGTCCGCGCTCGTCCGGGCCACGAGCACGCCGGGGGCCAGCAGGCCGAGACCCCCGTTGACGAGCCGGACCGCTGCGAGCGCGCGCGCTGCGGTGGTGCCGAGGGTGGCCTTGTTCACGATGGGCCTCCGACCCTCCTGTGCGTGGACAGGCCGGCCAGCGCGCCCATCGGGTCCCAGGCCGGCAGCACGATGGGGTCGTCGTCGACACGATCGCGCAGTGCGGGCGGCAGCGCGTCTCGACGGACGGCGGTCTCGAAGACGTGTTCGGCGAACCACGAGTCGTTCATCGTCCAGAAGCCCTTGTCGGCCTTCTCGTCGCCCCAGCTGTTCTCCACCCGCCAGCGGCGCGGCGCACCGTCGACGACGTCGACGCCGGTGAGCAGCATCGCGTGTGTCATCGCGGTGCCCTGGTGCAGCAGCCGGTCGGCCTTGTCCAGGGCGGTGGTGTGCCGGTAGAGGTCGTCGTAGGTGTAGAGCGAGGCGTCCCAGATGCCCTGCTGGGGGTCGTACATCTGTCCGACGTCACAGCCGAACCACACCGGCTCACCGTTCACGATGCTCTCCATGGCGAGCCTCTTGATCAGGTCGATCTCGACGTTGAGGTAGGTCACGGGCGGTGCGCCCACGACGTTGCCGAGCGCCTCGACGGTGAAGGTGCGGCCCACCGGGCTGGAGGCACGTGGATCGTGGACCACGCAGACGTAGTCGGCCACCGGGAGGGTGAGGTAGCGGTCGGCGAACTCCAGTGGCGTCAGCTCACCGTCGCGGTGGAAGCCGTTCTCCTTGTCCCGCCACTGCCACCAGAACCGCTCGGGTGGGGTACCGAGGTGCAGCGCCAGCATCCGGTGCACCACGTCCATCGTCTCGGACTTGCGCTCCGCGAGGTCCTCGGCCGAAGCGCCCTTCGCCGCCTCCGCCCGCAGGTCCCTGGCGGCCTGCCGCAGCACGGCGGCGAGGTCGCGGTTCAGCGGCTCCGTGGCCGAGGACGAGACGGTCTCCGGCATCACCGACTTGGGTACCAGCCCGTGCTTGCGCACCAAGGCAACGAACATGTTCCACTGGCCGCCGTCCTCGGCGGGGGTCCGCATGAGGTGCGCCACCGTGCGGTCGTCGATGTCGCGCTCGGCCGTGGCCAGCACCTGCTCGAGCCAGAAGTTGGCCTTCTCCAGCCGGTCCCAGAACTGCAGATGGCTCTGCGAGAACTCGAAGTCCTTCATGCCGAGCGCAGCGGCCGCGCCGACGCGCAGCAGGTTGAGGCCGGCGAACATCCAGCAGCGTCCACTCTTCTTCTGGTTGGTGACCGACCAGTCGTCGAGCTGGTGTGACATGGACCGGTCGAGCGATGTCGCCACCCTGTGGTCGAGCGCCACCTCGTCGACCCGGTTGCGGGTCACGGCATTCTGCAGCAGCCGGTTGCCGGGGTCTGCCTCGAACTCCTTCGCCATCCGCTCCAGCTGCATGCGGTCCAGGTCACGCGCCATGGTCGGTCTCCCATCATCCTCGATGCGTCAGCCGCTCGTGAGCGGCGTGGTCGTGGGCCGCTACGTCGCCGACGCTAGCCGTGGAGCCGACGAACGTCGATAGCCCGGCCACGGAGCAACGGGCCCCACCGGTGTCAGCGGCGGTCGAGCATCACCACGGGGATCACCCGGTCGGTCTTGGCCTCGTAGTCGGCGAACCCCGGGAAGCGCGTCTTCTGCTCCGCCCAGATCGGCTCGCGCTGCTGGGCGTCGAGAACGCGCGCCGTCACGTCCAGTACGTCGGAGCCGACCTCGATCCGGGCCCGCGGATGTGCTCTCAGGTTGTGGTACCAGTCCGGGTGGCTGTCGGCGCCGGCCTTGGACGCGAAGATGGCGAACCCGTCCTCGACGGCCTGGTACATCACCGGGGTCACCCGCTCCCGCCCGCTCCTCGCACCGGTGCTGTGCAGCAGGAGCAGGGGTGCTCCGTCGAAGCTGCCACCGACCTTGCCTCCGTTGGCGCGGAACTCGGCGATGATCTTGTCGTTCCAGTCGCTCATGGTGGAAACCTACTGCGGTCGGCGCGTGGCAGAGTCTGCCGAGCGGGTGCGAGACGGGCGGCAGGCGGTGTCTCGGCCGCCGATGGGCACGTACCGAGCGGAAGGCGAGGCGATGACCGCACACACCAGTGACGAGACCGACACTCATGGGCTGCTGGCCCGCGAGCTGTCGTCCACGCTCGGCCGGGACGCCGTCACCCAGCGCGCCCTGGACCGGCTCAAGTACGCCCACGACGCGTCCCACTACCTCCTCGTGCCACAGACGGTCGTCACCCCGCGAAGTGCGGAGCAGGTCTCGGTGCTGCTGCGCGCCTGCGACCGCGCGGGCGTGCCGCTCACGTTCCGCTCCGCAGGCACCAGCCTGTCCGGACAGGGCCTCACCGACAGCGTGCTGGTCGACACCCGGAAGCGGTTCCAAGGCGCGGAGGTCCTGGACGGCGGGACGCGGGTGCGCGTCCAGCCGGGCGTCACGGTCCGTGCGGTCAACAGCCTGCTGGCCCCTTACGGCCGCAAGCTCGGCCCCGACCCGGCCAGCGAGAGCGTGTGCACGGTCGGTGGAGTCGTCGCGAACAACTCCTCGGGCATGCACTGCGGGACCCGGTCCAACACGTACCGCACGCTGGAGTCGATGGTTCTCGTCCTGCCCAGCGGCACCGTCCTCGACTCGGGGGACCCGCAGGCGGCCTCGCGGCTCGCCGAGGCGGAGCCGGAGCTGCACGCGGGACTCCTGCGCCTGCGTCGGCGGGTGCTGGAGCGCCCCGAGTCGGTGGCCACCATCGAGCGGTTGTTCGCGATGAAGAACACCATGGGCTACGGCCTCAACGCCTTCCTCGACCACGAGGACCCGCTCGACATCCTGGTGCACCTGGTCGTCGGCAGTGAAGGAACGCTGGGCTTCGTGGCGGAGGCGGTCTTCCGCACCGTCGAGGTCGTTCCGCATGTGGCCACCGGCCTCCTGGTCTTCGCCGACGTGGAGACGGCCACGTCCGCCGTACCCGAGCTGATCGAGGCCGGCTCGGTCACCGCCGAGCTGATGGACGCGGCCTCGCTGATGGTCTCCGCGCGGGACCCTCGGTGTCCGGCCGTGATCCGCGACGTGGAGGTCGACCGCCACGCGGCGCTGCTGGTGGAGTTCGAGGCGGCCTCGGCCGACGAGCTCGACGCGAGCCGGCGCACCGTCGAGCCGGGGTTGCAGGCGCTGAGCGGCGGTACGTCGTTCCGGCTCACCACCGACGCAGCCGAGCGTGCGACGCTCTGGCACCTCCGCAAGGGGCTGTTCAGCGCGGTGGCCAGCGCCCGGCCGGCGGGCACGAACGCGCTCCTCGAGGACGTCGTGGTGCCCGTGGCCCGCCTGGGTGAGACGTGCGGTGCACTGTCCGAGCTGTTCGACCGGCATCGATACGAGGAGTCGGTCATCTTCGGGCACGCCCGTGACGGCAACGTGCACTTCCTCCTGAAGGAGCGGTTCGACGACGCCGGGCACATGGCCCGCTACGAGGCGTTCACCGACGACATGGTCGACCTCGTCCTGGGCAACGGCGGCTCGCTCAAGGCCGAGCACGGCACCGGCCGCATCATGGCCTCGTTCGTCCGCCGGCAGTACGGCGACGAGCTGTACGACGTGATGTGGTCCCTCAAGCGGCTGGTCGACCCGCACGGCATCCTCAACCCGGGGTCCGTGCTGTCCGACGACCCGCGGTCCTACCTGCGGGACCTCAAGGCCACCGCCCAGGTCGAGGAGGAGGTGGACCGCTGCGTCGAGTGTGGCTACTGCGAGCCTGTCTGCCCCAGCCGCGGTCTGACCACCACGCCCCGTCAGCGCATCGTCCTGCGCCGGGAGATGGAGGGAGCGCGCCGACGCGGGGACCTCGGGCTGCTCGCGGAGCTCGAGCGCGACTACGACTACGAGGCGGTCCAGACGTGTGCCGTCGACGGCATGTGCCAGACGGCCTGCCCGGTTCACATCAACACCGGGGACCTCGTGCGCCGGCTGCGCGCCCGGGACACCGGTCCGGTGGCAGGCAGGGCCTGGAGGACGGCGGCAGGCCACTGGGGCCAGGTCACCAAGGGGGCCGGTGCGGCGCTCAGCGCCGCGGACGTGCTGCCGGTCCGCGTCCCGACCGCGGCGAGCAGGGCGGGTCGTCGCCTGCTCGGAGCGGAGCAGGTCCCGCTCTACGACCGGCGCCTGCCGCGCGGCGGCTCCTCCCGGCCTGCGCTGGCGGACGACGGGGCCGAGGCGGTCTTCTTCGCGTCCTGCCTCGGCACCATGTTCGGGGCCGAGGCGGACGGCGGCGGCGCCGGGGCGAGCCGCGCGTTCGTCACGCTGGCCCGGCGCACCGGCATCGCCCTGCGTACGCCCGAGGCCCTGCCCGGCCTGTGCTGCGGCACGCCGTGGAAGTCCAAGGGGCACCGCGACGGCTACGACGTGATGGTGTCGAAGGTGCTGCCCGCCCTGGCCCTCGCGAGCGACCATGGACGGCTGCCGGTGGTGGTCGACGCGTCGTCGTGCGCGCAGGGTCTGGTGACCATGGCCGCGAGCGAGGAGTCGTCGGCGCACCTCGTCGTCGTCGATGCGATCGAGTTCGTGGCCACCCGGATGCTCGCGCGCCTGACGGTGACCGCGCCCGTCCCGTCACTGGCGCTGCACCCGACGTGCTCGTCGACCGAGATGGGGACTGCGGCCGCCATGGAGGTGATCGGGCGGGCCATCTCCCCCGACGTGCTGGTCCCGCGTGCCTGGGGCTGCTGTGCGTTCGCGGGCGACCGCGGGCTGCTGCACCCCGAGCTCACGGCCTCGGCCACCGAGCCCGAGGCGGAGGAGCTCGCGACCCGGACGTTCACGGCCTACGCCTCGTCGAACCGCACCTGCGAGATCGGGATGACCCGCGCCACCGGCAAGCCCTACGTGCACATCCTCGAGCTGCTCGAGACGGCCACGCGGGGGGTTAGAATCCGGGAGCCCACCGGTCTCCTTCCTCGCACGAACGAGGTCATCGGAGGCGAGGAGAAGCGATGAGCACGGTGGTGATGCACGCGGTGGCGTCGGTCGATGGCTACATCGCCGACGAGAACGACGAGGTCGGAGCACTGTTCGACTGGTACTTCAACGGTGACCGGCCGATCGTCGACGAGCCCTCGGAGCAGCAGCACGCGCCGTTCCGCATCTCTGCGGCCTCGCAGTCGTACGTCGGGCCGTTCTGGGACAGCATCGGCGCGACCATCCAGGGTCGGCACCTGTTCGACCTGACCAACGGCTGGGAGGCCCGGCCCCCCGCCGGGGAGCACCTGCTGGTCGTGTCGCACCGGCCCAGGCCCGACGGCTGGCACCCCGAGGCGGACGTGCCGTTCTTCGACGACATCACCGCTGCCGTGGCGGAGGCCGAGCGGCGTGCCGGGGACGCCGTCGTGGCGGTGTGTGCCGGGAACGTCGGCGGGCAGGCACTCGCGCTCGGCCTCGTCGACGAGGTCGCGATCGACGTCGCGCCGGTCGTCCTCGGCACGGGCAAGCGGTACTTCGGGCCGGTCGACGCGCAGCACCTGCTGGAGGACCCCGATGTCGTGATCCGAGGTTCCCGGGTATTACACCTCCGGTTCAAGGTGCGTCGCTGAGAGCAGTCCCGGGCCGCGCGACCGTGGTGCGGCCGATGCCGACGCCGAGCCCGGCCGCCCGTCGAGGCGGGCGGCCGGGCTGTCGGCCCGGAGATCTCAGTCGAGGTCGAACCGGTCGAGCTCCATCACCTTGGTCCAGGCGGCGACGAAGTCGCGGACGAGCTTCTGGCGGGCGTCGGCGCTCGCGTAGACCTCGGCGACGGCGCGCAGCTGCGAGTTGGACCCGAAGACGAGATCGACCGCGGTGGCGGTCCACGTGACGTCGCCGGTGGCGAGGTCGCGGATCTCGTAGACGTTCTCCTCCGACTCCGACGCCTTCCACTGCGTCCCCGGCGCGAGGAGGTTGACGAAGTAGTCGTTGGTCAGCGCGCCCGGCCGGTCGGTGAGGACGCCGTGCGCGACGCCTCCGACGTTGCCGCCGAGCACCCGCAAGCCGCCGACGAGGACGGTCATCTCGGGGGCCGTCAGGCTGAGCATGTACGCGCGGTCGACGAGCAGGACCTCCGGCTGCTGCTTCGACCCCGGTCGCACGTAGTTGCGGAACCCGTCGGCCCGGGGCTCGAGGACCCGGAAGGACTCGACGTCCGTCTGCTCTTGGGTGGCGTCGGTGCGACCCGGGCGGAACGGCACCGTGACCTCGACCCCGGCGTCCTTCGCGGCCTTCTCGACCGCCGCCGAACCGGCGAGAACGATCAGGTCGGCGAGCGAGATCCTCGCGCCACCGGCGTCGTTGAACGCCCGCTGGATGCCCTCGAGCGTCTCGAGGACCCGGGCGAGCTGCTCGGGCTGGTTGACGGCCCAGCTGCGCTGGGGCTCGAGCCGGATGCGGGCGCCGTTGGCACCACCGCGCTTGTCGGTGGACCGGAAGCTGGCGGCCGAGGCCCACGCCGTCGTCACGAGCTCGGACACCGTCAGGCCGGAGTCGAGCACCGTGGCCTTGAGGGTGGCCACGTCGGCGTCGCCGACCAGCTCGTGGTCGACGGCTGGTACCGGGTCCTGCCACAGCTGCGCCTCGGGGACCCACGGGCCGCGGAAGCGGGAGACCGGACCCATGTCGCGGTGCAGCAGCTTGTACCAGGCCTTGGCGAACGCCAGGCGGAACTCCTCGGGGTTCTCGAGGAACCGTCGCGAGATCTTCCCGTACGCCGGGTCGAAGCGCAGCGCCAGGTCGGAGGTGAGCATCCGGGGCTCGCGTCGCTTCGAAGGGTCATGCGCCTCGGGCACCATGTCACTGCCGGCGGCATCGCTCGGACGCCACTGGTAGGCCCCGGCCGGGGACTTCATCAGCTCCCAGTCATAGGCGAACAGGATGTGGAAGAACTCGTTGTCCCAGCGGGTGGGGTGGTAGGTCCAGGTGACCTCGAGGCCAGAGGTGATCGCGTCGGCGCCCTTGCCGGAGCCGGACGAGCTCTTCCAGCCCAGCCCCTGGTCCTCCAGGGGAGCCGCCTCCGGCTCGGGGCCGACCAGGTCGGCGTCACCGGCACCGTGGGTCTTGCCGAAGGTGTGGCCACCGGCGATGAGCGCGACGGTCTCCTCGTCGTTCATGGCCATCCGGGCGAACGTCACCCGGATGTCGTGCGCGGAGGCCAGTGGATCGGGGTTGCCGTTGGGGCCCTCGGGGTTGACGTAGATCAAGCCCATCTGGACCGCGCCCAGGACCTCGTCCAGCTCACGCTCGCCGGCGTACCGCTCGTCGCCCAGCCAGGTGTCCTCCGGCCCCCAGAAGATCTCCTCCGGCTCCCACACGTCCTCACGGCCGAAGGCGAAGCCGAACGTCTCGAAGCCCATGTCCTCCAAGGCCACGTTGCCGGCGAGCACCAGCAGGTCGGCCCACGAGATCCTCTGCCCGTACTTCTGCTTGACCGGCCACAGCAGTCGGCGGGCCTTGTCGAGGTTGGCGTTGTCCGGCCAGCTGTTGAGCGGTGCGAACCGCTGACCGCCGTCGCCGGCGCCGCCACGCCCGTCGAAGATGCGGTAGGTGCCCGCCGCGTGCCAGCTCATCCGGACGAAGAGGCCGCCGTAGTGGCCGAAGTCGGCCGGCCACCAGTCCTGCGAGTCGGTGAGCACCGCGGCGATGTCTCGCTTCAGCGCCTCGACGTCGAGCTTCTCGAGCTCTCTGCGGTAGTCGAAGTCGTCGCCCAGCGGGTTGCCCTTCGAGGAGTGGGCGTGCAGGACGGAGAGGTCGAGCTGGTTCGGCCACCAGTCCTTGAGCGTGTGCGGGCGACCACCCGTCGCCGGAGTGGGTGAGTCGATCGCCGGGTTCTCGCTCTCGCTGCCCTGTGCGGCAGCCGACCCGTGCATGACCGGGCATCCGTCCTCGGACTTGCGGTCCGTCCCCTGCGGGCTGATGGGGGCGCTGTTGTCCTGGCTGTCGCTCATCTACTTCCTTCCGGGCTGGGTCTTCACTGAGGGGCTACGGACGGTCGCGCACGCGGGGCAGGTCCCCCAGTACACGACCTCCGCCTCGTCGACCGTGAAGCCGTGGTCGTCGGAGGCGGTGAGACAGGGCGTGTGGCCGACGGCGCAGTCGACGTCGGCGATGGCACCGCACGAGCGGCAGACGACGTGGTGGTGGTTGTCACCGACTCGGGCCTCGTAACGGGCCGTCGCGCCGGCTGGCTGGATGCGGCGGACCAGGCCTGCGTCGGTCAGCGCACGCAGCACGTCGTACACCGCCTGGTGCGACACGGTCACCAGCTCCGCCCTGACGAGCCGGATCAACGCCTCGGTGTCGAGATGGGGATGCTCGTGAACCGCTGTCAGCACAGCCAACCGGGGACGGGTCACCCGCAGCGACGCATCCCGCAGGACGGTCGAGAGGCTCGGCGTCGGCATAGGAGCATCATGGCCCCCTATCTGGAACAGATCAAGTCAGCAGCTCTCCGGCTTGGGCGGCGGGACTCCGTCTATGACCGGCCGGCTCCTCCGAGTTGCCTGCCGGGGGACGACTGGCGGACAGTGGCGACATGGAGAAGCGCAGGCTCGGTCGCCTCGAGCACGACAGCTCGGTCCTGATCTACGGCGCGGCGGCCCTGGGGGACGTGTCGCAGGACGTCGCGGACCGCTCCATCCAGGAGGCCCTCGACGGGGGCATCAACCACTTCGACGTGGCAGCGGACTACGGAGAGGCCGAGCTGCGGCTGGGACCCTGGATGTCCCACGTCCGCGACCGGGTCTTCCTGGCGACGAAGACGGGTCAGCGCGACGGGGAGTCGGCCTGGAGGCAGATCAACGACTCGTTGCGCCGGCTGCAGACCGACCGCGTCGACCTGTTGCAGCTCCACGCGGTCGGCGACCTGGGCGAGCTCGACGCCGCCACGCGGCCGGACGGCGCCCTCTCGGCCGCGATCAGGGCGCAGGAGGAGGGCATGGTCGGCGCCGTCGGCATCACCGGCCACGGCCATCGGGCCCCCGCCACCCACCTCGAGGCGTTGCGCCGCCATCCGTTCGCGACGGTTCTCACGCCGCTCAACCCGGTGCTGTGGCGCGACGTGTCCTACCGGGCCGACTACGAGGCCCTCGTGGGCGAGGTGCAGCGCCAGGACGTCGGACTCATGACCATCAAGACCGTGTCGCGTCGCAACTGGCCGACGGATGCGGAGCACTCGCATGCCACGTGGTACGAGCCGTACGCCGACCAGGCGCGGATCACGGCTGCCGTCTCGTGGGTCCTGTCGCACCGTGAGGTCACGGGCATCGCCACCGCCGGGGACGTCGGGGTCCTGGGCATGCTGATCCACGCGGAGCAGGACCGGATCTCCGTCGTCGACGCCGAGGAGCAGCTGGCCGCCGACGTCGAGTACTCCTCGCCGTTCGTCTCCATGCCGTTCTGAGGCGGATGACGAGCGGGCTCGTCGGCCCCTCCCGGACGGTCAGGGGATGTCGAGCAGCTTCTCGCGCACGGCGTACATGACGGCCTCCATCCGCGAGTGCAGCTGGAGCTTCTCCAAGATGTTGCGGACGTGGTTCTTCACGGTGTTCTCGCTGATGA
>Ga0308176_10000763_pt1 | contig 20059 bp, 22 predicted proteins | sample PhyCR2_3_FD_203890 | JGI IMG/M metagenome (GOLD analysis project Ga0308176, IMG submission 203890) | Soil microbial communities from UC Gill Tract Community Farm, Albany, California, United States - DLSLS.C.R2 | ecosystem: Environmental > Terrestrial > Soil > Agricultural land | place: USA... | reverse complement strand
CGTGCTCGAGGAGATCGCGATGCGCGACGACGATCCGGAGGACACGCTCGGCGACGTGTTTCTGTCGGCGATGTTCGGAGCGCACCCGGTGGGCCGTCCTGTGATCGGCAGCGCTGCATCGGTTTCGGCGATGACGCGATCGCAACTGCATTCGTTTCACGTCCGCCGCTACACCCCTGAAAGGATGGTGGTGGCCGTTGCGGGCAACATCGACCACGACGAGGTGGTGGGTCTGGTGCGCGAGCACTTCGGCCCGCACTTGATGCGCGATCGCATCGCCGTGCCGCCCCGCAAGGGCACCGGCCGAGTGACTGGCCAGCCTTCCCTGGAGGTGGTCAACCGGGACGCCGAACAGACCCACATGTCGCTCGGGGTCCGCGTGCCCGGCCGGCACTGGAAACATCGGTGGGCACTGTCCGTGCTCAACACCGCGCTCGGCGGCGGCCTGAGTTCTCGCTTGTTTCAACAGATTCGCGAATCGCGCGGGCTGGCCTACTCGGTGTATTCGACGGTGGACACCTTCTCCGACACCGGCGCATTGTCGGTCTATGCGGCATGCCTGCCTGAGCGTTTCGCCGAGGTTGCCCGGGTGACCACTGACGTGCTGGCGGCGGTGGCCCGCGACGGGATCACCGAAGACGAGTGCCGGATCGCGAAGGGGTCGCTGCGCGGCGGGCTCGTGCTCGGTCTCGAGGACTCCGGCTCCCGGATGAACCGCATCGGCCGCAGCGAACTGAACCACGGCGAGCACCGAAGCATCGACCAGACACTGGGACTGATCAATGAGGTCACCCTCGACGAGGTCAACGCGGTGGCGCGCCGGCTGCTGATCAGGCCGTTCGGCGCGGCGGTGCTGGGCCCGTATCGGACCAAAAGGTCACTGCCCCAGCCGCTTCGGGCCATCGCAGGCTGATCACCTACCGTGGGGGCGGTGAGCAGACTGTCCCGACGAAGCGTGCTCGTCGGGGGGTTGGCTGTGGCCGGCCTCGCCGCGTGCGCTCAGAAACCCGTGCTGGCCGACCCCGCCGAGCCCGTCCCTCCGGTCAACGACCGCATCGAGGCGCTGCAGAAACGCGACAACGCCAAGATCGGCGTGTACGCGGTCGACTTGCACACCGGTCGCACGGTGTCCTACCTCGACGGCGAGCCGTTCGCCTTGTGCTCGACGTTCAAGGGATACGCCGCCGCCCGAGTGCTGCAGATGGTTCAGCACGGTGAGTTGGCCCTGAATCAGCCGGTATTCGTCGATCCAGCCGAAATTGTGACGTACTCACCGTTGACCGGTTCGCACGCGGGCGGCACGATGCCGCTGGCGGACGTGTGTGAAGTGGCGGTGAGAGTCAGCGACAACACGGCGGGCAATCTGCTGCTCAAGACGATCGGCGGCCCGCCTGCCATCACCGAATTCGCCCGCAGCATCGGCGACGACAGTACCCGGCTCGATCGGTGGGAGACCGAACTCAATTCGGCGGTTCCCGGCGACCCCCGGGACACCACGACGCCCTATGCGCTCGGCACCGGGTATCGCAACCTGCTGACCGGTGACGTACTCGCGCCACCGCAACGGCAGCAGCTGGAGAACTGGATGCGCTCCAACGAGACCTCGAGCGTCCGGCCCGGCCTACCCAAGGGCTGGACCATCGCCGACAAGACGGGCAACGGCGACTACGCCAGCACCAACGACGTCGGGATCGCTTATGGCCCCGACGGGCGGCAGCTGCTGCTGTCGGTGATGACGCGTACGAGTGGCGACGACCCGAAGGCGCCGAACAACAGGGCGGCGATCATCGAACTCACTACGCTGCTGGTGCCGTGGCTGCTTGGTGGTTGACTACCAACCCATGACCACCCCGAGCTGTTTTCGTCACCCGGACCGGACGACATACGTCCAGTGCACGCGGTGTCATCGGTACATCTGCCCGGAGTGCATGCACGATGCCGCGGTCGGCCACCAATGTGCGGAGTGCGTCGGCGGGGACGCTCGAACTGTGCGCCAGCCGCGAATGAAGTCCGGCGGACCGCCGAGATCGACGATCCCGGTGATCACCTACGGGTTGATCGCGGTCAACGTGCTCGCCTTCGTCGCGCAGGTGGCATCGTCGCGCGTTGAGAACGAACTCGTCATGTGGTCGCCCGCGGTCGCCAACGGGGAGCTGTACCGCTTGATCACATCGGCGTTTCTGCACAACGGGATCACCCACATTCTGTTCAACATGTTCGCCTTGTTCGTGGTCGGGCCACCGCTGGAGATATGGCTCGGCCGGTTGCGGTTCGGCGCGCTTTACGTGCTCAGCGCGTTGGGTGGCTCCGTGCTCGTCTACCTGCTGGCTCCGCTGGACGCCGCGACGGAAGGTGCCTCGGGCGCGGTGTTCGGTCTGTTCGCAGCCACCTTCGTGGTCGCCAAAAAGGTCAACGTCGATGTCCGCTGGGTGGTCATCATGATCGTGATCAACCTTGTCATTACGTTCACCGTGCCGTCGATCAGCTGGCAGGGACACCTTGGCGGATTGGTGACAGGCACGCTGATCGCGCTGGCCTACGCGTACGCTCCCGCCAAGCACAGAATTTCCGTGCAGGCGGGCGCGACGGTTGGCATGCTCGTGCTGTTGGCCGTTCTGATCTGGTGGCGCACAAGCGAACTGCTGGTGCTGGCCTGAGGCGTCAGGCCAGCACGGTGGCAGGGTCGGTGTAGGCCAGTTCCAGATCGGATGCCACCTGCTCGGAAAGCAGCGCACCCTCATGTGTCGAAAGTCCCTTGGCCAGAGCCGCATCGGCCTGGCAGGCGGCCTTCCAGCCGTTATTGGCAAGCTTGAGCACGTACGGCATCGTCGAGTTGGTCAGAGCATAAGTCGACGTGCGCGGGACGGCGCCGGGCATATTGGCCACGCAGTAGAACAACGTGTCGTGCACCGCGAAGGTCGGGTCGTCGTGCGTCGTGGGATGGGAGTCCTCGAAGCAGCCACCCTGGTCGATCGCGATGTCCACCAACACCGCACCCGACTTCATGCGTGCGACAGTCGAATTGGTGACCAGCTTGGGCGCCTTCGCCCCGGGCACCAGCACGGCGCCGATCACCAGGTCGGCCTCCTTGACGGCGTCCTCGAGGTCGAGCATGGACGAGTAGCGAGTCTCGATGGCTCCGCTGTTCTCGTTGTCGATCTTGCGCAGCGTGTTGATGTTGACGTCGAACACGCTCACGTGAGCACCCATGCCCTTGGCGATGCGGGCGGCGTTGTAGCCGGCCACGCCGCCGCCGATGACGACGACCTCAGCCGGCGCAACGCCCGGCACGCCACCCATCAGCACGCCACGGCCGCCGAGGCTGCGCATCATGTGATAGGCGCCGACTTGCGCGGACAACCGTCCTGCGACCTCGCTCATCGGGGCCAGCAAGGGCAGCGCGCCGTCGGCGGTCTGCACGGTTTCATAGGCGATCGACGTGGTGCCCGAGGCCAGCAGCGCGTCGGTGCACTGCTTGGAGGCGGCCAGGTGCAGATAGGTGAACAGCGTCTGGCCCTTACGCATGCGGCTGTATTCGGGCTCGATCGGCTCCTTGACCTTGAGCAGAAGATCGGCCTCGGCCCACACCTCGTCGGCGCCGGTGATCATCTGGGCACCGGCCCGCTTGAAGTCGGCGTCGGAAATCGCGGAGCCGTCGCCCGCTCCGGACTGAATGATTACCTCGTGGCCGCGATGGACCAGCTCGGCCACACCTGCCGGGGTGATGGCGACTCGAAACTCGTTGTTCTTGATCTCGGTCGGGATGCCGACGCGCATGAACGCTCCTGTAGATCGTTGGACTGCTTAAATTGTGAAGAATATTCGGCCTAATAACAAGGACACTGATGATCGTTCGATATACTTCCGATATGACCGAAGAAGCCACGAAATCATTGGTCGCGGCGGCTCGCCCGCCGAAGGATGTTCAGCCGGTCGACATCGATCCCGTCGACCAGCGCATTCTGACCGCGCTGCATGCCGATGCGCGGATGTCGAACAGTGCCCTCGCCGAGCTGGTCGGCATCGCGCCATCGACGTGTCACGGCCGCGTGCGGAGGCTGCAGGAGCTCGGTGTGATCCGCGGCTTCTACACCGACATCGACCCTGGGGCCATCGGCCTGTCGCTGCAGGCGATGATCTCAGTCACCCTGCAGTCCAACGCCAGGGCCAAGATCCGCAGCTTCATCCAGCAGATCCGGCGTAAGCCGCAGGTGATGGACGTCTACTTCCTGGCGGGCGCCGACGACTTCATCCTGCACGTGGCCGCCCGCGACACCGAGGATCTCCGGTCGTTCGTGGTGGAGAACCTCAACGCCGACGCCGACGTCGCGGGCACACAGACGTCGCTGATCTTCGAGCACCTGCGGGGTGCCTCTCCGCTGTAGCTAGGTTGGGTGTTGTGCTGCACGGGAGGGCGGCAGAGCTGGCCGACATCCACGGGCTTCTCGCGGATGCCCGTGGCGGCCGCAGCTCCCTGTTGGTGCTCCAGGGCGAGGCGGGCAGCGGTAAGACCGCGCTGCTGGAACACGTCGCCGCAGATGCGGAGGACTTCGCGATCCTGCGCTGCACGGGCGTGGAGTCGGAGGCCGAGCTGCCGTTTGCAGCCCTGCACCTGCTGCTGCTCGACAGCCTGGATCACCTCGACGCGCTGCCTGGCCCCCAGGCCGCCGCCCTGCGCGCGGCGTTCGGCCTCGAAGACGCACCGGGTGTGGACCGCTTTCTCGCCGGGTTGGCCACGCTGACACTGCTGTCGGAAGTCGCCGCCGACGGGCCGCTGCTGTGTCTGGTCGACGACGCGCAGTGGCTCGACCGTGCCACGGTCGACGCGTTGCTGTTCGCGGGACGCCGGCTGGGTGCCGAAGGTGTGGTGATGCTGATCGCAGGTCGCGACGACGACCGGGCAGGAGAATTCCGCGGGCTGCGCGCGCTGCGGCTGTCCGGCCTCACTAAGTCGGCGTCGGCCGCCCTGCTCGAAGAGCGGGCCGCCGACCTTGCGCCGAACATGCGTGACCGGCTGATCGAGGAAGCCACCGGAAACCCGTTGGCGCTCTTCGAACTTGCGACCGCACCGTGCGCGGGAGATCCCATTTCGGGCCCCCCGACCGTGGCGGCCGCGCTGTCCACTGGCGGCCGCCGGGTGCTGGACGCGTTCGGACTGCAGATCGATCGGCTTCCGCGATCCACCCGGATGGCCCTGCTGGTCGCGGCGGCCGAGGACACAGGCGAACTGGGCGTGGTGTTTGATGCCCTGCGCCGAATCAAATTTGAACTGAACGACTTTGAGGCAGCCGAGCGGGCACGGCTGGTCGGGCTGTCAGACGGCGTGCTGACATTTCGGCATCCGCTGATCCGGTCGGCGGTGTACGGGCGGGCCGCCGTCACCGATCGCATCATGGCCCACCGCGCATTGGCCGATGCGCTGGCAGCGCCCGAGTTGGCCGATCGGCGTGCCTGGCATCTGGCTGCGGCAGCGGTCGGTTTCGACGACGACGCCGCCGACGCCATGGAGGCCGCGGCGGTCCGGGCCGATCGCCGCGGCGGCTACGCGGCCAGTGCGGCCGCACACGAGCGCGCAGCCCGGCTCACCGCCGACCCGGTGGTGCGCGGCGGGCGGCTGGCGGCCGCGGCGATGGGTGCCCGTGACTCCGGTCAGCTGGACCGCGCGGCGGCGCTCGCGCAGGAGGCGGCGGCCTTCAGTGGCGACCCGCGAACTTTGGCCAAGCTGGCCTGGGTGCGGGCGCGGGTGGAGTTCGAACGCGGAACACCAAGGCACGCATCCGAAATGGTGCTCGACGGCGCGGAGATGGTTTACGACTGCGACCAGGAAGAGGCCGCCAGGATGTTGATCGAGGTGGTCCGGATGGCGTACTTCGCCGACGAAGCTCCGAAGCTCCCGCGCGCCGCGGAGCTGATCGACCGGTTGTCGTTGCGTGCCGACCATCCGCTGGCACCCATGCTCGCCGCCAGCGCGATTTTCGCCAGGCTGCAGTCCGGTGTTCCAGAAGATCAGGTCCCGTCGTTGCCGGATGCCGTACGCAAGATCCGAGCGGAGCGGTTGGGAATGACGGTGGGCAACTTGGCCATTCACAGCGCGTTCCTGCGGATGGTCATCGGCGACGCGGACGAGGCGTGGGCGCAGACCGAGCGGATGCTCCTCGAGGCCCGCGAACGAGGCTTGATCGGCGGGCTGCCGCACATCCTGTTGCAGCATGCACAGGCCGCACTCGTGTCAGGGCGTCTGCAGGACGCGCTGCGAACGGCGAACGAGGGTGTGCGGGTCGCCGAGGACACCGGGCAGCTCCACTCCGCGGCGAACATGCGCGGCGTCGTAGCCCGGATCACCGCAATGACCGGCGACGAGGACACCTGCGTTGCGCTGGCCAACGAGGCCATCCGCCTTGGCGCGGAACGGCGTTCGTCCGGTGTGGGACTGGCGGTGCTCGCGTTGGCCGTGCTCGACCTGGGCTATGGACGGTATAGCTCCGCACTGGAACGGCTCGCATCGCTGCCGACCCGGTTGCAGCGGCATCCGACGTTTGCCTACCTGTCGCCGCCGGAGTGGGCCGAGGCCGCGGCGCGCAGCGGCGAACCGCGTCGATCCGATGACACGATGGCGGCCTATGTGCCGTGGGCGACCCACCGAGACAATCCTGTCGTGCAGGCCAACCTGCACCGCTGCCGGGCACTGCTCGGTCCCGACGACGATGCCGAGGGTCATTACCAGGCGGCCATCCGTCTCTACGACGAGGTCAACCGACCCATGGCGCGGGCCCGCACCGAACTGCTCTACGGCGAGTGGCTGCGCCGGGTCAGGCGCCGGTCGGATGCCCGTGAGCCGTTGCGTGCGGCGCTGCGCGTGTTCGACGTGATCGGCGCCCGATCGTGGGCCGATCGCGCCGGTGCCGAACTACGGGCGACCGGCGAGAGCGTCGCCGCCGCTGAGCAGACGGGCCAGGACCAGTTGACTCCGCAGGAACTGCAGGTGGTGCGGCTGGCGGCGACGGGGCTGAGCAACCGGGACATCGGCGCGCAGCTGTTCATCAGTCCTCGCACCGTCGGCTACCACCTCTACAAGGCGTTTCCCAAGCTGGGTGTGGCGGGCCGGCACGAGCTCGCCGCCCTCGGCCTGGTCTGAATACAGTCATTCGACAGATTCGAACGCTGTGCCGTTCCGGTCATCGTGGACTGCATGAAGTTTGGAGTCGATGTCCCGACCTGTCTGGCGGGGATGGCGTATCCAGTGCCCTTTGCCACGGCCGACGAAGTGGTCCGGATCGCCGTCGAAGCCGAGCAGCTCGGCTATGACGAAGTGGCGGGCAATGATCACCTCAGCACGCAGCGGTTCGTCCGCGACGCCTGGCAGAGGGCACCCGACTACTTCGAACCGCTGATGATGCTCGCCACCATCGCCGCCAAGACGTCGGTGGTGCGATTGGGTACGGGGATCCTGGTGCTGCCGATGCGCGACCCGGTGCTGCTGGCCAAACAGGTGGCCACCCTGGACCACATCAGCGGCGGGCGGGTGAACCTGGCCGTCGCGGGCGGCGGTTACCGCGACGAATTCGAAAGCGTGGTGCCGGATCTGGCCGCGGCGAATCGCAACGATCTGATGGTCGAGGGCATCGAGGCGCTGCGCGTCCTGTTCGAGCAGCCGAGGTCCAGCTACGACGGCAAGTACCGGCGGTTCGTCGACGTCGAGTCATATCCCAAACCCGTGCAGTCGCCGCTGCCGATCTTCTCCGGCGGAAACGGGAAGAGCGCGATCCGGCGCGCGGGGGAGCGGTGCGAGGGATGGCTTCCCGCCAAGCTCGGTCCTGCCGACATTGCGTCAGGCCGAACGAAGGTCCTTGCGCATGCCCGCGAGGCGGGCCGCGACCCGGCCGCGATAACCATTGCCCTGCAATCGGTTGTCTGCATCGCCGACACGGCAGCCCAGGCACGCGAAAAGTTCCAGCGCTCCACCTTCGAGCTGTTCCGCGGCTCGCTGAAGAACACCATGATGAAAGGCGTCGACGAGGACAAATATGTCGCCGACAACCTCATCGGGACGCCCGACGAGGTGTGCGCGAAGGTCTCCGCCTTCGAGCAGGCGGGCCTCGACGCCTTCTACGCAACATTGTTCGTCGCCGACACGGTCGACGAAATGCTGGAGCAGATGCGGCTTTTCGCTCGATACGTGGTGCTGGCCTTCCCAGAGGAATCTACACAGTTGGAGGAAAAATGATCTGCCCGCATCCGCACGCGGTAGTTACCGGCGCATCGTCCGGCATCGGCAGGGCCACGGTTCTTCGCCTAGCCGACGCGGGGTGGCACGTGTACGCAGGGGTTCGCCGAGCCGACGACGGCAAGGCCTTGATACGCGCGTCGGGCCCGGACAACATCACACCGCTGATCATGGACGTCACCAAACCAGAGCAGATCATCGCCGGGGCAGAGACGGTCGAGCAGCACGTCGGTCCCGCCGGGCTGAACGCATTGGTGGACAACGCCGGAATCGGCGTGGCGGTACCGATGGAGCTGGTCGAGATGGGGGCGCTGCGTTGGCAGTTCGAGGTCAATGTGTTCGGTCAGATCGCGGTCACGCAGAAATTTCTGCCGCTGCTGCGGAGGGCAAACGGCCACCTTGTGGTGATCGGCTCGATCGGTGACAGGTTCACGCCGCCGTTCGGCGGGCCGCTCGCCGCGTCGAAGGCCGCCATCGCGACGATGACCGACGCCTTCCGGCAAGAGTTGGCGCCGTGGGGGATCCGGGTGGTTCTTGTGGAACCGGCGAGCATCCACACCGACGCGGTCGACAAGCTGGAACGCGATGCCACCAGTGCGGCGAACGAATTCCCGCCCGACGGTCGAGAGCTGTACCGAGAAAGCTACCTGGGCATGGTCGGCACGGCGTTGAAGCGGGAAAGCAAAGGGAGCTCGCCGGATGTGGTGGCCGACAAGATCCTGGAGGTGTTGAAGAAGTCTCGCCCCCGCGCCCGGTATCTCGTCGGCAAGGATGCCACGCTGATGGCGAACCTGGTGCGCTTCGTGCCGACGCGCATGCTGGATAGGATGCGCCGCAAGATCTTCCGCTTGCCAGCTCCCGGCTCGCGGTCAGTCACACCGGTCCGTGAAGGAGCGACCCGATGAAGCTCGCCAACCAGGACCAGGTTGCGGCCCTCGATCCGGAGTTCGGCCGAATGGCCGCCGAAGTCGGCATGCATGCATGGTCGCTGCCTCAACTCACCATGCGGGAGAAGTCGTTCGTGTTCCTCGCCGCCGACCTGTGCACCGCCAATGTCGGCTTCCCGCTGCTGACCCATGTGCAGATGGCCGGGGCCAACGGGGTCTCGGTTCCAGAATGCATTGCGGCGATCCGCCACCTCGCGCCGTACGTGGGATATCCGACCGCGGCGGTCGCGCTGCAAAAGCTGCAGCAGCTGGATCGGCCGGGCGGCCTCGACGGGATCCCGCGTGGCGACCGGCAGGAGCTACCACGGCACGTCGCCGACACTCTCGCCGCGTTGAACACCGACTTCGCCGAGTTCTTCACCGACCAGTTCAACCAGCGCTGGAGCTCGGGTGACATGACGCCACGAGAGCGGGCGCTTGCGTGCCTGGCCGCCGACGTCCTCTATCAGACCCTCGATGAATCCCTCACGCTGCATGCGGATCTCGCGGCCGCAGCAGGAGCGGGCCGCGAACAGATCAACGCTGTGCTTCTGCTGGTGGCCGAATTCGGGATCGCGAAGGCGTGGAAGGCCTACCGAGCCCTGGCAACTCGCTAGCGTTCCGGTGCAGAAGCCGGTCATGTTTCGACGCTACGAACATGGCCGCTTGCCTCGCATCCGTCAGATGACCGGTGTAACCCATGCTCCTATCTCCATCCAGGAGCGCTGTTGCAACGCACGACGAGCAACAGCATGAAAGGATGTTCGATGAAGTACGTAAAGCCCGTCATCACGGCCGGGGCAATCGCCCTCGCCGGCTCGGGATTGATCGGTGTCGCCAATGCGGCTCCGTCGGGACCCACAACCGCGTCCGAGGAGGTGAGCACCCTGCAGGCGCACGGGTTTCACGTGATCCTCAACAAGATCGGCACAGCGCCACTCGATCAGTGTGTGGTCAAGGCGGTGCGCCCGGGTCAGACCTTTTCGCGGATGGATTCGGGAGCGCCGGGAGCGACGAACGACATCGTCACGACAGTCACTGCCAAGACCGTTTACGTCGACGTCGTCTGCTGATCATCTGGGCGGCGCTGGCCGCATGTATCCCATGTAATACGTTTCGTTGCCGGTCGGGTATCCGCCGCCGTCGGTCGAGATGTGAACATGGTCGAAGTGGTTGGCGGTCTCTGAGCCGTAATCGGCCGTCCAGCTGGGCGCGCCGATGCCGGGGTAGAAGCCTTGCCTCCAAATCACATGGAGCACTCCCCATCGTTCCGCGTTAGCCAGTGCAAGCCCGGCGATCTGGTTGCCGAGCTCGATGCCCTCCTGGCTGTGGAAGTTCGGGATCATCACATCGATCGCCAACCCGTTTGGATGCCACTTCAACGGGTCCTGCCGAAATCCGCCGATCGTTTTGATCTCGGGGAACATCACGCTGATGGCGCGGGCCGCCCAGATGGTCTTGACCTGCAGCCCCTCCTCCGGCGCGACACCGACGGGCAGCGCGAATGAGATATCGGGGTTGGCGACAGGCGCGCTCGCCGCCAGCAGTTCCGACTCCGCGGGAATGCCGCTGTCCGGCACGCTGGCCGCCGCAGACTCTTGACCCGCCGGCGTTTGAGCCGGCACCTCGGCGCAACACGCGGGCTTCGGTCTCTGGTCGTAGAGCATGGCGGCAGAGACGACTAACGAAATCACGAGCAACAACACCCGCCCGCGGCCGTTGGCTAATAGGTCCCTGCGCACGAACAGCACTTTACTGCCGCGTCGGACACGATGTGGCAAGCTCGCGCTAGACAATGAAATCAGCCATTGCCCGCGCTTTGAAGGGTTGAATGTCCCGCACGTCAGCGCATCAGCCCCCGGCTTCGGCTCCCTGCGTTCGCCGGTGGCGATGAGCGGCCAAAGCCTCTGCGAGAAATGCATGACACAGGTCCCTTTCACCGGAGGTAGTGGCGACTTGATCGATAACAGTCTCAGGCTCGCGGGCTTCGCCAAGGCAAAGGTCTTCATCAGCAACGTGGTGCATTGTCATCCGCCGCTCAACCGCAAGTCGCATGACTACGAGATCGTGAATTGCTGCTCGTATCTGCACCGCGAGCTTGAGATCGTGCGTCCAAGACTGGTCATCACGTTAAGCCGCGATGCCGAACGCGTCCTCAAGTTCTTCTTTCCTGGGGCGCGGATTCTGCCGTGGCCTTTCGGTGCTCCCCGTGGCCGTCGGCCGAAGGATGCACCTTATGTCCTTCATGCGAAACACCCGTCATGGATCAAACGTCAGCATGATGCCGTGCTCGAAACCGAGTATGTGTCGAGTTTGGCGGCGGCAGTGACGTGGAGCTTCGGTGACGCTGCTCGCGCAGCTACATCGAACGGGTCGTCGGATGAGGGGGTTCGGTGAAGGCAGCTGTTTACCTCCGAATCAGCTCCGGCCCGTCTGGCAGCTCGGCCCTGCGCCGCCAGCGCGAGGACTGTCTAGCCTAGGCCCACGAACCGCGCCGCTGCTTCAGCGGTGCGCGACCCCCCGACAAAATTTGGGCACCCTCACGAAAGGCGGCCTCATCGGCGAATCCCGCATCGGGGGAGTGCCGAAGGGGTATTCAGGGCAATATCGTCGAGTCATCTGCGGAAGGCAGCGATGGGCACCTTCGGAATAGCCGGTCTCTGGCTGGTTCTCGTCCTGGTCCTGGTGATCTCGGTTTTGATCGGTGTCGGCAGCATGTGGCTGGCGCATCACACACTGCCGAAACCGGTCAGCCAAGGGCACAACGGGGCGCTGTCACCGTTTCTGACTTGTGTCGGTCTGGTTTACGGCGCGCTGCTCGGTTTCACCATCGTCGTGGCATGGGAGCAGTTCTCCTCCGCCGAGGCGAATGTCTCGAACGAGGCGTCCACACTGACGACGATGTATAGACAAACCGTCGGCATGCCCGTTCCAGAGCAGACACGGATGCGGCAACTGCTCCGGAATTACACGACGGCGGTCGCTGGCCCCGAATGGGATAAAGCAGTACGCGCCGGTGGGGGAACCGAAAGCGCACGAGATGCCCTCAACGAGATGTACCGGGTGCTTGGCAGTGAGCAATCCAGCGTCAAGTCGAACCCGATCAGCCAGAGGTTTCTCGACAAGGTGGACACGTTGGCGTCGGAGCGGAGTCAGCGAATCCTGGACGCCAAACCACGAATACCCGGGTTGCTGTGGACGGGGCTGCTCTTCGGCGGTGTCGTCCTAGTGGCGCTCGGCGGTTTCATGCGGCTGGGAAGTGCGCGCGCTCATCTCCTCCTGCTGAGTGCGGTCGCCGTCCTGCTCGGCCTGCTGCTGTTCGTCGTCTTCTGGCTCGACCATCCATTCGGGAACCAGCTGGGCGTCACTTCCGAACCATTTGAGCAGTCCCTGACCGCTTTCGACTCGATCGACCGTGGGACCTGATCAGGTCCTCTAGACGTCTACCCGGCGCGAGAGCGTGAGCCAGTACGCCTGAATCACCGCGAAGATGAACGCCGTGCTGATGCCGAAGAGCAGCACGCCGTTCACGGCCTCCAGCGCGCCCAGCATTCTCAACCGGGACGGCAACACCAATGCCGGTATTTCGAACGTCGTCATGGTGCCGAGAGAATAGACCGATGCGTCCGTGAACGAACCGAAGCCGCCGAGCCACCGATATGCCGACGCCCATACCACGCTGTCCACCCCGTGTAGAGCCGCCAATATCAACGCGACCGCTCCGATGTGGCCGATCACGGCTGGAATCGCCCGTCGTGGATCATTTTCGTGCTGGTCGACCCGGCCTCGAATCCTCCTTTCGAGGCCGAACGCCATCATCACGACTCCGGTCGTGTGGATCGCGATGGTCAGCACGATGAGGCACAGGCCCAAGGTCCAGCTCGCCAGGTCCATCAGTTCTCCTTCCACCGGTCCACATTGACGCTCGGAGATACCTGCAGAACCTACGCCGCGACACATGGCCTCAGCGGCCAATTGTCACCGGACTAGGGTGTGGTCATGCAGGTCGCGGTGCTTGGTAGCAAGGGCAAGGTCGGCGCGACCATGGTTCAGGCAGTCCAAGATGCCGACGACCTCAGCTTGTCGGCCGAGGTCGACGCGGGCGATCCGCTCAGCCTCCTCACCGACAGCGACACCGAGGTAGTCATCGACTTCACCCACCCCGATGTGGTGATGGACAACCTGAAATTCCTCATCGAGAACGGCATCCACGCCGTCGTCGGCACCACCGGTTTCGACGACAAGCGGGTTGGTCAGGTTCGCAGCTGGCTGACCGCCAGGCCCGAAGTCTCGGTGCTCATCGCACCGAACTTCGCCATCGGCGCCGTGCTGTCAATGCACTTCGCACGGCAGGCGGCCCGGTTCTTCGAGTCGGTCGAAGTCATCGAACTGCACCATCCGCACAAGGCCGACGCCCCGTCGGGCACGGCAGCGCGCACGGCGCGGCTCATCGCCGAAGCGCGAAAAGACATGCCGCCCAACCCGGATGCCACCAGCACAGGGCTGGCGAGCGCGCGCGGCGCAGATGTCGACGGCATACCGGTGCACTCCGTGCGGTTGGCCGGGCTCGTCGCGCACCAGGAGGTGCTGTTCGGCACGCAGGGCGAGACGCTGACCATTCGGCATGACAGCCTCGATCGCACGTCGTTCGTCCCCGGTGTGCTGCTGGCGGTCCGGCACGTCAAGGAACACCCAGGGCTCACGGTGGGCATCGAGCCGCTGCTCGACCTGGGCTGACATGAGTGAGGGCGCGCGATCACTGCGCATCCAGCTGCTCATCGGCTTCATGTGCGTCGCGCTGGTCGTGTACTTCCTATTGCTCGGCCGCATCGCGATGGCTTTCATCGCCTCCGGCAGCGCCGCCGCCGTGGGGCTTGGCCTTTCGGTGCTGATCATGCCGCTGATCGGCATCTGGGCGATGGTCAGCACCCTGCAGGCCGGCTTAGCGCACCAGCGGCTGGCGCGACTGGCCCGCGAAGACGGCGTGGACCTCGATGTCAGCGGCCTGCCCAGGATGCCGTCCGGCCGCATCGAGCGCGATGCCGCCGACGCCTTGTTCGAAACCGTCCGCGACGAGCTGGAGCAGGACCCCGACAACTGGCGGCGGTGGTACCGGCTGGCGCGGGCGTACGACTACGCGGGCGACCGCAGCCGTGCCAGGGAGGCGATGAAGAAGGCGGTCGAATTGGAGCGAGCACTGCAGGGGAGCGGATGACAAAGAGGCTGCTGATCGTCCACCACACACCGTCGCCGCACACGCACGAGATGTTCGAGGCGGTCGTGTCCGGTGCAAGCGACCCCGAGATTGAGGGAGTCGAGGTCGTGCGACGACCGGCCCTCGCGGTTTCGCCGACCGACGTGCTGGAAGCCGACGGCTATGTCCTCGGTAGCCCCGCCAACCTCGGCTACATGAGCGGCGCTCTCAAGCACGCATTCGACGTCTGCTACTACCCATGTCTGGACGCCACGCGTGGACGACCGTTCGGTCTGTATCTCCACGGCAACGAGGGCACCGAGGGAGCCGAGCGGGGCGTCGATGCGATTACGACCGGGCTCGGCTGGGTGAAAGCCGCTGAATACGTGGTGGTGTCGGGCAAGCCGAGCAAGGCCGACCTGGAATCGTGTTGGGAACTCGGCGCGACGGTTGCAGCTCAGTTGATGGGATGAGGCGTCAATGACTGGGTCCGTGTCGTGCCGGTGCAACTGGCGGCGCTGGCGCAAAGACGCGCAGCGTTGATAACGACACCGTCGCGGTGACAACGCGGTAGAAAGAGCTATGCCTGGTATCGCCGAACTTGCCTTGGGCGCAGCGCCGATCGCAGGCGGGGCTTTGCTGGGCGCCGCCGCGGGCAGCTTCAAGGGCCCCGATGTCCGCGGCATGATCTTGAAGGACATGGACTTGCTCGATCGTATTCCAGACGATCAGCCAGAGCTGAAAGTTCGGTTCAAGGCCAGCATCGACGAGCGCATCACCGACCTGATCGCGGCGACGGAGAAGAGCCGGGCCCTACGCGAGGCCGCAGCCTCCTACGGCGGCAACTGGCGCGACATAGTGGTGTTGATCTGCGCGGTGTTGTTCACCATCATCTGGTGGAACGTCAGTCACAGCCGGTCCAATTGGCTGTTGATGTTCATCGTGATGATCATTCTGTCGGTCGTCGCCGCCATCTACGCGGGCCGGGGTGTCGCGCGTGCAGTGAGCAGTTTCCTGCACCGCAAAGATCGCGACGAGGAAGAGTCGACCGCTCAGTAGTGGTAGGTGTCCGACGGCGCGGGGATGTGCGCCGGGTCGTCGACATCGTCGAATTCGGACGGGCCGATGCCGTACGCGCGGGCCAGATCGAGGATCTTGTTCGCGCGGGCGATGCGTGGCAGGTCTGAGCCATTGCGAATCTCGCCGCCGTCGCGCTCGAATTCGACGAAAAACTCTTTGGCCCAAGTGATTTCGTCCAGGGACGGCGAAAGTCCCTCGTTCACCGTGGCACACTGATCGGGTGTCAGGCAGATCTTTCCGGTCATCCCGAACTCGGCGGAAACCGCGGTCGCCTCACTCAGCTTCAGCGCACTGGAGCCCACGGTCGGTCCGTCGATGGCACTCGGCAGGTGGGCGGCCTTGGCCGCGATCGTGAACCGCGAGCGCGCATAGGCCAGCGTCGTCGGATTGTCGCCGAAGCCCGTGTCGCGGCGAAAGTCACCGATACCGAAGGCCAGCCGGAAAGTGCCCTTCGTTGCGGCGATCTCGGTGATGCGTTCCAGGCCGCGGGCCGTTTCCACCAGTGCGACGATCGGCACGTTAGGCAGGCGTTTGGCCGTTTCCGTGACGTGGTCGACCGACTCGACCATCGCCAGCATCACCCCGCCCACCGACGTGCCCGACAGCATGTCCAGGTCGTCGGCCCACCACTGCGTGCCGAAGCCGTTGACGCGGACCCAGTCGCCGTTGCCCTCGCCGAGCCACTTGATCACGTTGCCGCGGGCGGCGACCTTGTCCTTGGGGGCGACAGCATCCTCGATGTCGAGGACTACGATGTCGGCGCGGGACTGAGTGGCAGGCACGAACCTCTCGTACTGCGCGCCGTTCACCAGCAGCCAGCTCCTGGCGAGTACGGGGTCTATCCGCGACCCGACGTCGCCTGGGTCCTGTTCTTCGTCCACCCGAATATGTTCGCGCACCGCGACATCACGGCCGACAGCGGGGTCTGTCCAGGTCAGGACAGCGAGGCGCCGAACAGTCGCTCCAGTGCGGCCCAGTGCCGGTCCGCGGCCGCTTTGTCGTAGGGCGGGTTGTCCGGCACCGCGAAGCCGTGCCCGGCGGGATAGAACTCGACCATGTGCTCGACATCGGCCGCGGTCAGCGCCTTGTCGAGGGTTTCGGCGTGTTCGGCAGTGAAGCCGTGGTCGTTTTCCGCGCCTGCCACATACACCGTCGCCTTCATCCGGTCGGCGAGCAGGTGGGGACTGTTCGGGTCGTCGGTGACCAGACCGCCGCCATGGAAAGAGGCTGCGGCGGCAACCCGGTCGGGCTGGCGCCCGGCGACGGTCACGGAGGTCCGGCCGCCCATGCAGTACCCGAAGACGCCGAAGCGATTGCCCTTCACCTCGGGCCGAGAATCGAGAAAGTCGAAGAATGCGCCCGCGTCGCTGGCGACCATGTCCGGTGTCACCGACCCGACCATCGACATCAGCCGGGTCCGCTCCTCGGCATTGGAGAACGCCGTCCTCATGTCGAACGGCGCCCAGTCACCATGCCGGTAATACACGTCGGGCACCAGCACGGCGTAGCCGTAGCCGGCCAGTTTCTCGGCCATCTCCTGCATGGTGTCGCGGACGCCGCCTGCGTCGACGTACATGAGGACCCCCGGCCACGGCCCGGTGCCCTCGGGGGTGTGCAGGGTGACAGGGCAGGAGCCGTCGGGTGTGGTGACGGTAGCGGAGACACTCGGCATGGTTCCGTTCTACGCCACGCCTCTGGACGTAAGCTGGGCGGCGTGCCGATCGCTGTGCCCTACGAGGATCTGCTGCGCGTGGTGCTGGAGCGGGGCACCCCCAAATCCGACCGGACGGGTACCGGCACCCGCAGCCTGTTCGGCCACCAGCTGCGCTACGACCTGGCGGCAGGCTTCCCGCTGATCACCACCAAGAAGGTGCACACGAAGTCGGTGATCTACGAGCTGCTGTGGTTCCTTCGCGGCGACTCGAACGTGCGCTGGCTTCAGGACCACGGCGTCACGATCTGGGACGAATGGGCGAGCGAGACAGGAGATCTCGGTCCCGTCTACGGCGTGCAATGGCGCTCGTGGCCGACGCCGTCCGGCGAGCACATCGACCAGATCAGCGCCGCGCTGGAGCTGCTCAAGTCCGACCCCGATTCGCGGCGCAACATCGTCTCGGCGTGGAACGTCGGCGAGATCCCGCAGATGGCACTGCCGCCGTGTCACGCGTTCTTCCAGTTCTATGTGGCCGACGGCCGGCTGAGCTGCCAGCTCTACCAGCGCAGCGCCGACCTCTTCCTCGGCGTGCCGTTCAACATCGCCAGCTATGCGCTGCTCACTCACATGATGGCGGCACAGGCCGGACTTGACGTCGGTGAGTTCGTCTGGACCGGCGGCGACTGCCACATCTACGACAACCATGTCGAGCAGGTCACAGAACAGCTGAGCCGCGAGCCGCGACCGTACCCAAAACTTGTTCTGGCGCCGCGATATTCGATCTTCGACTACACCTACGACGACATCGTCATCAAGAACTACGATCCCCATCCGGCGATCAAGGCAACCGTAGCGGTATGACCTTGGGTCTGATCTGGGCCCAGTCGCCCACCGGTGTGATCGGCCGTGCCGGCGGCATCCCGTGGCAGCTGCCTGAGGACCAGGCCCGCTTCAAGGAGCTGACGCTCGGACACACCGTGGTGATGGGCCGCCTGACGTGGGAGTCGTTGCCGAGCAAGGTGCGCCCGCTGCCCGGGCGCAGAAATGTCGTAGTGACCCGGCAAGCTGACTACATGGCCGACGGGGCGACGGTGGTGAGCAGCCTGGACGAGGCGGTCGCCGACGATGAGACGTGGGTGATCGGCGGCGAGGAGATATACATGCTGGCGTTGCCGGCGGCGACTCGGTGCGAGGTCACCGAGGTGGATGTCGATCTGCGGCGCGAGGACGGCGACGCGATCGCACCGGTTCTCGACGAGTCGTGGGTTGGCACCACGGGGGACTGGATGAGCAGCAGTTCCGGCCTGCGCTACCGGTTTCACAGCTACACCAAGGCATGAGCAGCCTCACCGCGGCCCAGGCCCGGAGGATAGGCATCGCGGCGCAGGGACTGACCGAGCAGAAGCCGCGGGGCCCCCTCACCCGCGCGCATCTGCGGCGGCTGATCTCCCGGATCCAGGTGCTGCAGCTGGACTCCGTTTCGGTCGCGGTGCGGGCACACTACGCGCCGGTGTTCAGCCGCCTCGGTCCCTACGACCGCGATGTGGTGGACCGCGCCGCGTGGCAGCACAGCGCCCGCTCGCCGAGGCTGCTCGTCGAGTACTGGGCGCACGAGGCGGCGCTGATGGCGGTCGACGACTGGCCGCTGCTGCGCTGGCGGATGCGCGAGTACACGCATGGTCGCTGGGGCAAAGAGATTGTCAAGAGGAACACGAAGCTGGCCGACGACATCGTCGCCGCTGTCGCCGAGCTGGGACCGTCAACCGCCGGTCAGATCGAGGCACATCTCGGAGCCGGACAGCGCGGCAAGAAGGGCCCGTGGTGGGACCGAAGCGACACAAAGTGGGTGACGGAGGCGCTGTTCGCGGCAGGAGTGCTGACGACCGCTACTCGGGTCGGATTCGCCCGGCACTACGACCTCTCCGAGAAGGTGCTGCCGCCGGACGTGCTGGCGCGCGAGATCGACGACGACGAAGCCGTCCGCGAGCTGATGCTGCGTGCGGGGACCGCACTTGGCGTCGGGACAGAGGCCGACCTTCGCGACTATTTCCGGCTGTCCGCCGCGCAGGTGAAACCGGCGCTTGCCAAGCTCGTCGCGGACGGCGAGCTCGAACCCGTTGAGGTGGACGGCTGGAAGGCGCCGGCGTATCTGAGGGCCGGCCAGATCGTGCCCCGCTTCGACAGGGGCACGGCGCTGCTCTGCCCGTTCGATCCGCTGATCTTCTTCCGGCCGCGCGTCGAGCGATTGTTCGGCGGATTCCGCTATCGGATTGAAATCTATACTCCGGCGCCGAAGCGCCAATTCGGTTACTACGTATGGCCATTCCTGCTCGACGGGCAGTTGGTGGGCCGGGTCGACCTGAAAGCCGAACGCGCGCGGGACGCGCTGCACGTCGTGGGCGCGTTCGCCGAACCCGGGCAGGACGCAGTGCAGGTTGCGACTGCGCTGGCAGAGGAGTTGCGATCGATGGCGTCGTGGCTGGGGCTGGCGGACGTGACGGTCGGCAAACGCGGCGACCTCGCACCGCAACTGCGCCGCCTGCGGGGCCTACATACCTGAAGGCGCGGCGATTTCCGTACCTAACGCCCACATACTGGCATGACATCACGTCGGACAGCTGGGCGAACGACTAGTCAGTTGAACGGAATGTCGTTGTTGCCCTTGGATTGCTGGTACTGCTCGGACAGCGCCGCGTAGACGTCGCGGATCCGCTTATCCTGTTCACGCAACTTGGTGCGTAGCGGCTCGGGTTCGGTCTCGACCAGGGCACCGATCGAGTAGGCGGTCCAGAACGCATTGCTTCGCCGGTATGCGCCGTCCTCGACGCCGAAAACTTCCTTCAGGATCTTCAAGACGTGCGGAATGCCGAAAGCGTCGCGGGAATCTTCGTAGGTGAAGAAGTAGTAGAAATTGTCGAAGCCCGCCCACGTGATCGCGGACAGGCACAGCGGACACGGTTCGTGGGTGGAGAGAAACACCA
>Ga0308176_10000762_pt1 | contig 20068 bp, 18 predicted proteins | sample PhyCR2_3_FD_203890 | JGI IMG/M metagenome (GOLD analysis project Ga0308176, IMG submission 203890) | Soil microbial communities from UC Gill Tract Community Farm, Albany, California, United States - DLSLS.C.R2 | ecosystem: Environmental > Terrestrial > Soil > Agricultural land | place: USA... | reverse complement strand
CTGTCTCCCACCACGCGCAGCGCGGCGTAGCGGCCGGGCGGGACTCCGGGCGGCAGCGCGACTCTCGTGTCGCACGGCTCCTCCAGCAGCTCGCGGCCCGTGCCCGCCGCCACGCCGAGCTCGATCAGCGGCGCCGTCCCGGACCGATCGGCGTGCACCGGCTCGGGCAGATGGTCGATGAGCCCGACGCCGAGGCCGGCCGAAGCTACCCGCGCGCGCACCCGCTGGGCGAACCGCGCGGCCCCGGCCTCGAGCTCGCCGGCCGCGCGCCAGGACTCGAAACCGGGGTGCGTCGGCCGCCCCCCGTCCCGCTCCTCGATCCGACGCCCGGCAAGCCACACGACCAGGTCACGTTCCCACTCGTTGCGTTCACTCATGCGCTCTCCTGTGCGCCTTCGCGCACGGCCGCGAGCCGCGCGGCGGGGCCGGGAGCGAGCGAGGCCCGTCCCAGAAAGCCGAGCAGCTCCCGGCGCTCCTCGCCGTCGGTGGTCTCCACGTGCCGGAGCGCGACGGTCTGCAATCGCTCCCGCAGTCGCTCGATCCGTTTGGCCGCGGCCTTGTAGGCGATGCCCATCCACCGGGCGATGTCGCGTGGCGGCGCGCAGTTGCTCATCCATACCACAAGGAGACGCTCTTCCTGGTCGAGCTCGCGCTCGAGCGCGGCCGCGAGTCGCTCGAGTGGCGGCGAGAGCGGCGAAGTCTCGAGCGCCCCAGAGGCGCGAAGCGCATGCTGAGATGAGCCGGCCAGCTCGGCCTGGGTGGGCGCGGCGTCGAGCTCGCGCCGATCGGCGCGGGCTCGGGTCCGCACGTCGTTCAGGAGCCGGTTCCGAAGGCTCCGCGCGAGATAGGCAGGAACGGATCGGGGAGGTGGGCCGCTGGTGGCGATGAGATGCACGGCCACGTCGGCCAGGCAATCGTCCGCCGCGGCCTCACGCTCGCCCGGAGGCACCCCGAGGCGAGCGGCGGCACCCACCAAGGCAGGGCGGAAACGAAGGTAGAACTCTCGCAGGGCACCCTCGTCCTGGCACCGGAGCGCTGCGACCAGGGCGACGTCGCCCATGGCGGGCCGTCGCCCCGAGACCGCGCGCCGATTCGCTGACTGATGGTCCATGCGGGAGAGACACCGCGGGGCGACATCAGCCGTCGCGGCCGGCGCGCGCCGCGTGATCCTCCATCCGCTGCTGGATGAAGCGCCGAAGCTCGTGCTGGACCTCCGCGACCTCCGCCGGCGGCAACCCGCGGCCCACCCGCGCCCGCAGCGTCTGCACCCGTGCCGGCTCGAGCCCGGCCCGTTCGGCCGTGCGGAGCAGCTGCCGGAGATCCGGCTCGGCCCCCAGCCGCGCGCGCACGCGGCCGGCCTTGGCCACCTCCTCGGCGCTCGGGCGGAGCCGCGCGGCCAGAAAGCCGAGGTTGGCCAGGGCGCGGCCAATGGCGGAGGTTTCGGTGTTTTCCAGGCACGCGACGGCGTTGATCTCGCCGTCGCCCACGCGCTCGGCGGCCCAGCCGGTGGCTGCCGGGTCGCGGTCGTCGGCGGTGCGGTATACCGCGGCCCGGAAGACGATCTCCTGGTCGGTGTGCTGAACCAGCTCGGTCAGAATGCGACCGCTGGGATAGCGCTGGTAGAAGAGCTCGACGCGGGCGGCCACCGGCGCGTAGCTCTCGGGATCGAAGTCGTAAGTGTTCTTGGGCATGGAGGCGGAAGGGCAGGGGTGGTCGGTTGACCCCACTAACATACCGAACAAATGCCGAACCCGATAGGGGCCTCTCGGTGTCGCGTGCCGGTGTCTTCGAGGGCGTCGGTCCCTTCTAACCCAGGCTTTGGAGGCACCATGATGTGGTACATCTTCGGGGTCGCGCTTGCGATCGTGATCGCGGCCGCGTACGTCCTCTCGCGTCGGCCCGCCCGCCGCACCACCATCGTTCTCGAGCGTGACTGAACCGGCCGCGCTGCGGCGGCGATGCAACGTCTCGAGCGCTACACGCATCCTGCTGACCGTCAGGCCCGGCCTCGATGCCGGGCCTATTGGTGGCTCACGACGAGGAGACTGACGTATGTCGCATGGATGGTTCAACCGCGCCCGGTCCGGCAGTGTCGGACTGGCATTTCTGGCAGGCCTGCTCGTGGCGGGCGTTCTGCATCTTCCCCAGCTCTCTTCGGCTCAGCAGCCGAGCTCGCCCGCGGTGGCCACCAGCAAGCCGGCTCCGGCGGGGAACGTGGCGGCGCTCTCGGATCTGAGCGAAGCCTTCGCCTCGGTGGCCGAGCACGTGAAGCCGAGCGTGGTATTCATCAAATCAGGACACACGGAGCGCGCCCAGCAGCAGGGCCCCCAGTTCCAAGTGCCGCCCGGCTTCGAGCAGTTCTTTCCCCGCCCCCCGCAGCAGGGTCCCGACTTCCAGGAGAGCGCCGGTTCAGGGTTCATCGTCTCGAAGGACGGGTACATCCTGACCAACGACCACGTGGTCGAGGGCTCGGACCAGGTGACCGTGCGGCTGCTGGACCGGCGTGAGTTTCCGGCCAAGGTCGTGGGCACCGATCCGGGGACCGACCTTGCCGTGCTCAAGATCGACGCCACCAATCTGACGCCGGCGCCCCTGGGCGACAGCGACGACTCGCGGGTGGGCGAGTGGGTATTGGCGGTGGGGAACCCACTGGGCGAGAACCTGACCTTCACGGTCACCTCGGGCATCATCAGCGCCAAGGGACGGACTCTGGCGCTGCCCAACTCGAGCGACCGCAGCATTCAGGACTTCATCCAGACCGACGCGGCCATCAACCCCGGCAACTCGGGCGGCCCGCTGGTGAGCGTGCGGGGCCAGGTCATCGGCGTCAACTCCGCCATCGCGAGCCAGACAGGGTTCTATTCGGGGTACGGCTTCGCGATTCCGATCAACCTGGCGCGCCGGGTGATGGACCAGATCATCGCGCACGGACACGTGCAGCGCGCGGCGCTGGGCGTGACGGTGCGAAACGTCTCGCCCAACGACGCGGCATATGTCGGCCTCCCCGACATTCGGGGCGTGGTGGTCGAGGACTTCGGCAGTGCCAACTCGCCGGCCCAGAAGGCCGGGCTGGAGCCGGGCGACATCATCGTGTCGGTCGACGGCAAGCCGGTGGAGTACGTGGGCCAGCTCCAGCAGGAGATCGCGTTCCGGCAGCCGGGCGAGACGGTGCGGGTGGAAGTGGCACGGAAGGGCGGCGCCCACAAGACACTGGATGTCAAGCTTCAGGAGCTGCCGTCCAAGACCTCCGTGGCTTCGAAGAACACCGACTCCACGTCGGACAACGACGACAGCAGGAACGCTTCGGCGGCCAACCTCGCCAAGCTGGGCATCACGGTGGCGCCGCTCGACGACGACGACGTTCAGCAGCTCCAGCTCAAGGCCGACCAGCGCGGCGCCCTGGTAACCGATGTGAAGGCCGGTGGCCCGGCTTATGGTGAGCTCAGGGCGCCCGATAACGGCGGGCCGGACATCATTCTGAGCATCGAGGGCACCCCGGTGCGGACGCCGGCGGACCTCAAGAAGGCGATTGCCGCGCAGAAGCCCGGCAGCATCGTGAGCCTCCGGGTGTACAACGCGCCGACGCAGACGCGGCGGGTGGAGCGGATCAAGCTGGGCGAGTAACTGTCGCCGGTTCGAGCTCCGGGGCCTGGCTGGCCCGAGCGGGATAGGCCGAGCCGCCACAAGAGAACGCAGTGGCGGCTCGGCCTATCCGCTTGCCTTCGACAGCTCCTTCATGGCGCCGGCGAGCGGGAGGCGCCGGAGTCTGGTGCCGGTGAGGGCGAAGATCGCGTTGGCGAGGGCCGGCGCCACCGGCGGCACGGGTGGCTCGCCGAGCCCTGAGGGCGGAGCGGCGGAGGCGATGAAGTGGACTTCTACGGGAGGCGCCTCGCGCATGCGGAGGAGCGGGTAGCCATCGAAATTCCGCTGCTGCACCCGCCCTTTCTGCACGGTGATCTCACCGTGGAGCGCGGCGCTCAATCCATCGAGGACTCCCCCCTGCACCTGAGCCTCGGCGCCGCTCAGGTTCACTACCTGGCCGCAGTCCACTGCCACCACGATGCGCTCGACTCGGACCCCCACAGCCGGATCACGTGAGACCTGCACGACGTGCGCGGCGTAGCTGCCGAAGGTGAAGTGTCCGGCGATGCCGCGGGCCTGTTCCGCCGAGGGGGGCCGGGACCAGCCGGCCCGGTCGGCCGCCAGCCGGAGCACGCCCGCGAGCCGCCCGGTATCGAAGACCGGCCCCCCGTGGCCGCCGTATTCCAGCTCGCGCGGGGCACCGAGCAGCTCGAGGCGAAACGCCAACGGGTCGCGGCCGGCGACGTGGGCCAGCTCGTCGACGAAGCTCTGGACCGCGAACGCGTTCGACGAATGCAGGGTGGAGCGCCACGCCCCGCCCGGGATGCCGCTGTCGATCAGCGCGTAGGTAACCCGCACATTCTCGATGCACCGAGCCGGGAAGTCGTCGGCATAGAGTTCGGAGGATACCGGCGGGCGGTCGGCCTTGGCGTAGGCATAGCGCGACGGGTTGGCCAGCCGCTGATCCCAGGCCACGACGCGGCCCTCGCGGCTCAGTGCCGCGCGCAGCCGGTGTACGCCGCACGGCCGGTAGAAGTCCTGCGACAGGTCCTCTTCCCGAGTCCACAGCACCTGGACCGGGCGACCCGCCGCCTTGGACAGGTAGGCGGCCTCGGCGCCGTAATCGGACATCAGGCGCCGTCCGAATCCTCCGCCCGAGCGGGTCATATGCACGGTGATGGCCCTGGGGTCGAGTCCGGTCACACGCGCCGCGAGCTCGCGCACGCCGTCGGGGTCCTGCATCGGTCCCCAGAGCTCCGCGCGGTCCGGGCGCACGTGGGCCAGGCAGTTGATCGGCTCCATGGCCGCGTGGGCCAGCAGCGGGACCTCGTAGGTGGCGTCCACGGTGCGGGCGGCCCCGGCAAAGGCCGCGTCCACGTCGCCGTCGCTACGGACCGCCAGGCCCGGGCGCTCGATCGCCGCCAGCATGGCCGTCCGGACCTCGCTCGAATCGATGGGCGCCCCGCCGAGCGGGGTCCAGCGGACCTCGAGTGCCTGGGCGCCCTGAATGGCGGCCCAGGTGGACTGCGCCAGCACGGCCACCCCTTCGCGCAGGTGAAGCGGACTGGGCAGCGGCTCGATCCGGACTATGTTCACGACCCCGGGCACGCGCCGGGCGCGCGAATCGTCGAGCGATGCGATGCGATGGCCAAAGGGTGGATGCACGACCGACGCGTGCAGCATCCCGGGCACACGGGCATCGATTCCGTAGGTGGCTCGGCCCGTGACGATCGTGCCGTTGTCGACCCCGCGCACCCGCGTTCCGATCAAGCGGTAGGCCGCGCGACTCTTGAGCGGGACAGCGCCCGGGACCGGAAGGCGGGCGGCCTCCCTCGCAAGCGAGCCGTAGGGCGCGCGGCGTCCACTGGCCTGATGCACCACCGCCCCTTCCTCGGTGCGGCAACTGGCGGCCTCGACGTCCCAGCGCGCTGCCGCCGCCGCGATCAGAAGATGTCGGGCGGTAGCTCCCGCGCGCCTGAGTGCCTCCCAGTTCTCGCTCACGGCCGTGCTGCCGCCCGCGAACTGATCGCCGTAGCGAGCATCCAGGTCGGTCTGGATCACGCGGACTCGCTCCCACGGCATATCCAGCTCCTCGGCCACCAGCAGCGGCAGCGAAGTTTTTACCCCCTGGCCGATCTCCGGGTTCTTCGACGCGATCGTGACGCTGCCGTCGCTGCCGATCTCGACGAACGGTCCCAGCGACACGCCTGGTCCGGCCCGATCGTCGGCGAGCGCCCGACGGGCCGTAGCCGGCACGGCCACCGCGACCAGCAGTCCACCGGTGGCCGTGGCGCTCACACGGACGAATTCGCGCCGCCGCATCAGGCTCCCGCTCCAGCGGCCCGATGGATGGCCGCGCGAATCCGCTGATACGTGCCGCAGCGGCACAGATTCCCCGACATGGCCGAGTCAATTTCCGCATCGGTGGGCCGCGGAGTGCGGCCCAGCAGCGCCGCGGCAGTCATGATCTGCCCCGCCTGGCAGTAGCCGCATTGGGGCACGTCCTCCTCCATCCACGCCTGCTGAACCGGATGGTGCCCATCAGCCGAAAGACCTTCGATCGTGACGATGGGCTTTCCCACGGCCTGCTCTACCGGAACGCTGCAGGACCGTACGGCCCCGCCTCCCAGGTGGATGGTACACGCACCACACAGGCCGGCACCGCATCCGTACTTGGCGCCAGTGAGCCCTAGCGCGTCACGGAGAACCCAGAGTAGCGGCGTGCCGGCCGAAACCGTCACCCGGCGCCGGGCACCGTTGATCTGCAGCAGGTAATCGGACATATGGCTCCGGCGGGTGACGCGAGGGGACCGCGAGTAGAACCTGTACTCTGAACTACGGCCGGCCCTGCTGCGTCGTTTCGGACGCAGGGCCGGCGCGCCCGTCCGGACCTCAGGCCTTCCGCTCGGGCTTTCGCTCCCACAGCACATTGACGATCTGCCAGCGGCCGTCGGCCTTGACCAGCTGCAAGTAGTCGATCCAGTCGGCCATCACCACCTTGGCGACGGCGGCGTTGCCGAACACATCGAGGATCCGCACGTCCTTCTGCTGGCGCTCGGCCGGCGTGGCCTTGCCGTATCCGTGCCGGGCGCCGTTCACCAGGGCCGACGCGCCCATGGTCTGGACGAACGCTCGGCCCGTCGCCGTGTCGGTGACCAGGATCCGCTTCACCAGCTCGGGATGGACCGCGCGGGACATGCGGTCGCCGTCGCCGGTGTACCAGCCTTCGGCATAGTCGAGAGCGGCGCTACGTATCCCGGTGGAATCGGCGGCAGCCTGGGCCTGGGCGGCCGGGGCCGCGACGAGCAGCGGAAACAGCATGGCGACGAAGCGGGCACGCATGGCGAGTACCTCGGCTGGGGTTGGGGAGGCCGAGCCACTACGGGTGTTCATGCGCTCACGTTTCGGCACCGGTGAGGCTGGTCACCGCCCGCGCCCGCGGGGCCGCGCATCGTGCCGCTGTCAACCAATGGGGCTCATCCGGGGAGGAACAGTGGCAGTCAAGAAACGCACCGGACGCTGGTCCGGCAGCAGGAAGGCGGCGGGGACGTCCGCTGCCGGAAAGAAGAAGGCGGGATCGGATCGCCGGCTGCAACGGAAGGCCGAAGGGGGCCGCCAGCGGCAAACCCGATCGAAGGGCGAGGGCGCCGCTCACACCGGGGCCCGTCGCTATCCAGAGCCGCCGCTGCCCAAGCAGCATCAGGCCAAACCGGGGATCGAGGCCGAGCTCCGTCCGAGGCCATTGTACGAGGCCGAAGACTACCGAGGCTCAGGCAAGCTGGAAGGAAAGGTCGCGCTGATCACGGGCGGAGATTCGGGCATCGGTCGAGCGGTGGCGGTGCTGTTCGCCCGCGAGGGCGCCGACGTGGCGATCGTCTATCTCAGTGAGGACCAGGACGCCGAAGAGACCCGCCGCGCGGTGGAAGACGAGGGCCGGCGCGCCCTCCTCATTCCCGGCGACGTCACCGACTCCGCGTTCTGCCAGGACGCGGTCGAGCGGACAGTCCGCGAGCTCGGCAAGCTGGACATCCTGGTGAACAACGCGGCTTTCCAGGAGCACGTCCCGGCCATCGAAGACATTACCGATGAGCAGTTCGAGCACACCTTTCGCACCAACATCTTCGGCTACTTCTACATGGCGCGCGCCGCGGCGCCCCATCTGGGCGAGGGCGACTGCATCATCAACACCGGCTCGGTGACCGGTCTCGAGGGAAGCAAGGAGCTGTTGGATTACGCCTCGACCAAGGGGGCCATCCACGCCTTTACCAAGTCACTCGCACAGCAGTTGCTGGACCGCGGCATCCGGGTCAACTGCGTCGCGCCCGGCCCGGTGTGGACCCCGCTCAATCCGGCCGACCAGGACGCGGAACAGGTCGCCAAGTTCGGCTCCGACGTTCCGATGAAGCGCCCCGCCCAGCCGGAAGAGCTCGCGCCCGCGTTCGTCTTTCTCGCGGCGCCGGTGTGTTCGAGCTATATCACGGGGGAAGTGTTGCCGGTGGTGGGGGGCGTCGGCGGGGGATGAGAGCGCGGGCCGATCTCACCGTCATCCTCACATCGTACGCCGCCCGGTCCGACCGCTGCACCATGCTCAGCACGTAGTCCTGAGCGGTCCCACCCGGGCGGCGTACAGCCGCTGGCGCCCATCATCCTGTTTTCGTTCCCGGCGCTGACCACGCCGGACTGAGAGCCGCGAGCGGCGCCGACCGCCACGGCTGCGGCTGGCGCTCGAGCACCACCAGCACCACCATGGGCGGCTCCGGCGCCAGCGCCCCGATCACGCCGAAAGCCTGCCGGCTGCCGTCCTTCCGACGGAACACCACGCCGGCCACCCGCTCGAGTCCCCGGTCGACCAGCGCCACGACCCGCCCCTGCTCCTCCCGGCTGCCGAACACGCCCAGCGTATCGGCCACGCGAAGCAATTCGGCGGTGGAGTCGTAACCCAGCAGCTTGGCGAACGGCCGGTTGGCGGCGATCGGCTCACCGTTGAGCCGCAGCAGGCATAGCCCCACCGGCGCGGCGTCCACCAGGGCGCGGATCTGCTCTTCGGATTGCCGCAGCGCCTCCTCCACCCGGCGGCGGGCGGTCATCGCCTCGCGCAGATCGGCCACCTGCTTGCGCAGGGCGATCACCTCGGTGATGAGATCCTGTTTCGGTCGATGTTGGTCGCGCATCGCAGACTAGGACGGCTGGCCGCCCCGGTCTTGCACCGCGACCGCTCGGGCCCGCTGACGGTCCGGGTGATCGCGGCCGGAAATCGAGGCGTCACGCGAGCGGCACTCGGCCCAACGTCCGACCCTTGCCTCGCCCATTCGCCCGATCCCCACGGGGAGGGAAACCGGACATGATGCACTCCGGTTATCTCACATTGGAGCACTCGATGTCTGCATCCCCCGGTCCCCTGACCGAACTTTCGAACGACCTGGCCGCCGCCGTCGACGCCGTGGGCCGGTCGGTGGTTGCCGTGCATGCCCGGCGCCGTATTCCGGCCTCGGGCGTCGTGTGGCAGCCCGGCGTGGTGGTCGCCACCCACCACACTATTCAGCGCGACGATGACATCACGATCGGCCTGCACGACGGCACCACGGTCGAGGCCACGCTCGCGGGGCGCGACCCGTCCACCGATCTCGCCGTCCTGCGCCTGGCGAGCGCAGGCTCGGCCCCGGCGGCCGCGCTTGCCACCGAAGCGCCGCGAGTCGGCCAGCTGGTGCTTGCCCTCGGGCGTCCCGGCGCTTCGGTGACCGCGAGCCTCGGCATCGTGAGCGCCCTGGGCGGCGAGTGGCGCACCTGGCAGGGCGGCACGATCGACCGGTTCATGCGGCTCGATGTGGCCGTGTACGATGGGTTCTCCGGCGGCCCGCTGGTGGATGCGACCGGCCGGGTGGCGGGCGTCAACACCTCCGGGCTCGCCCGGGCCACCGCGCTTACCGTCCCCGCGTCGACGGTGTCGCGGGTTGCGGCCCAGTTGCTCTCGCGCGGGCACATCACCCGTGGCTGGCTCGGCATCGCCACCCAGCCGGTGCGGCTGCCCGCGGCCCTCCAACAGAGCCTCGGCGTTGACGCGGCGATCGGCCTGGTGGTGGTGAACGTCGAGCCCGAGAGCCCGGCCGACCGCGGCGGCGTGCTGCTGGGCGACATCGTGCTCGCGGTGGACGACCGGCGCGTGAGCGAGCCGGGCGATGTGATCGCCGCGTTGGGCGGCGACAGAATCGGCCAGGCGGTCGGGTTGCGGGTGGCGCGGGGCGGCCGCGCCGAGCAATTGACCGTGACGGTGGGAGAGCGGCCACGTGGACGGAACTGAGGCGCTCCAACGAGTGCCCGGCCTGACGGCGGCACTCGGCGATCTGACCGAGCGGCTGCGCCGGGTTACCGTGCAGGTTCGGGCCGGACCGCGGAGCACGGGTGGCGGCATCGTGTGGCGGCGGCAAGGCCTGATCGTGACCAATGCGCACGTGGCGACCGGCTCGAGCTTCGAGGTGGTGCTGCCGAACGATCGCGCCGTCCGCGCCCGGCTGGTCGCGCGGGATCCGGAACGGGATCTCGCCGCGCTCGAGCTCTCGCCGGGAGACCACGAGCCGGCGGTTCGGGCCGATGCTCGGGGTCTCCGTACAGGCGAGCTGGTCGTCGCCGTCGGCCATCCGCACGGTGTCGCCTACGCGGCGGCGCTCGGGCTGGTCCACCGGCCCCCCACGGGCGGCCGCGGGCCGGCGGCCTGGCTCCAGGCCGACATCCGCCTGGCCCCGGGGAACTCCGGCGGACCGCTGGCCGACGCCGCCGGCCGCGTGGTCGGCATCAACGCGATGATCGTCTACGGGCTCGGCTTCGCGGTGCCGACACACATGGTCGAGAGCTTCGTCGACCGCATCGGCCAAGCGAGCCGTGGGGCGCGAGCGGCGTGATTCGCGTGCTGGTCGTAGCGCGATCGGAGCTGGAGCGTGCGGGGCTCGAGGCGTTGCTGGCGTCGCGGGGCCACGTGCCGACGGGCGGCGGCAGCGCGAGCCTGGCGGACGCTCGACGCCGGCTGGAGGATGGCTCGCTGGAGGCGGTGCAGGTGGTGCTGGTGCTGCTCGAGCGCGGCGCCGATCCGCCTCGGCTCGCGTTGCCGCCGGATACCGCCGCCGAGGCGCCGGCGCTGGTGGTCCTGGGCGAGTCGTTGCCGCGGGGGTGGGCAGTGCGCGCCGCGCGATCGGGTGTCCGAGCGGTGGTGTCGCGCAATGCCACCGCGGATGCGATCGCCGCGGCCGTCGAAGCGGCCGCCGCCGGCCTGGTGGTGCTCCCGGCCGACTCGCTGGCCGAGGTGCCGGCCGGCGCCGCGGCGCGTGCGGCCGCTCCGCCCGAGCCCTTGAGCGCGCGCGAGGCGCAGATCCTGGCGCTCCTGGCCGAAGGGCTGGTAAACAAGCAGATCGCCGCCCGGCTGGGGATCTCACGGCACACGGTGAAGACGCACCTGGCGGCCTTGTTCCACAAGCTCGGGGTGTCGACCAGGGCGGAAGCGGTGGCGGCGGGGGCGCGAGCGGGGGTGATTTTGCTGTAGCTGTCGTCCCGAGACGAGGCCTCGGGACGACAGCTACCACGACCGATCGGCTACCGCAGCAAACGAAACGCGTGGGTCCAGCTATCCCGCAGGAATCCGGGTATGCACCAGAGCACCGCCAGCGGCTCGATCGCACGAGCCCCGACCGCGCCGCCCATGTCCTCGCTGTCCCACCCGAACTGGTCGAGAATCCGCGCCACCGTCGCCTTGGCGGCCGCATCGTCGCCACAGTAGAACATGGTGGGGCGGGTCCCCTGGAAGTCCGGATTCACCATCCGCGCGGAACCCACCGAATTGAACGCCTTCACGAACTTGGCCTCGGGATAGGTCCGCTGCAGCAGCTCCATCAGCGACGTATTCGCGGCCGTGAAGTACTTGAGGACCCCGCCTTCGGGCGGGTCATCGCCGATCGGGTTGGTCACGTCGATCACCAGCTTGCCCCGCAATGCATCGCGCCCCGCCTCAGCCAACGCCCGCTCGGCTCCGGTGCCCGCCACGGCCAGCACTACGGCCTCACCCCAGCGGGCCACATCGGCAAAGGTGCCGGCCGGAATACCGGTCTGCTTCGAGAAGTCCGCCAGCTTGGCCGGTGAGCGGCTGCCGATACGAACCTCGTAGCCATGCTTCTTGAGTCCCTGGGCCAGGGTCTGTCCTACTTCTCCCGAACCCAGCACGCCGAAGGTCGGCATGGGTACCACCTTTCATCCAGAATGTTTCGGCTTCCCTCCCCTCGTGCCCTCCCTCTTCCCGTCCTCCAGTCTTCCGCCTCCCGTCCTCCCGCCTCACAGCAATAGCACCTCGATCCGGTGTCCGTGCACGCTCTGCTTGGCCGGCGACCAGGCGAAGACCGTGAACCGGCCGTCCTGAGAGGCCACGAAGGCCAGCGCGTCGCGCTGGTCATGAACGAACTGCGCCGCCGAAAGGTGCCGGGTGCCGCCGAGCTCGGTGGCCGGCACCCGCACGGGCACGTCGCCGACCACCGGCTCGGTCACGATCACTTCCTCCACGGGCGGGCATCGCTCACGCCGCCGGATGGTGGCCCCGAACGCGAGCAGCTCGAATCGGTGGGTCAGGATCGCCGCGCCGTCGACCGCGGTGAGCCCGGCGATCGCGTCCACCAGGTCTCGCAGCTCATCGCCGTCCGCCTGGGGCGGACCCTCGAGCCACTCGGCCAGCGAGCGGAACGGCGGGACCATGGCGTACGACGTCGGCTGCGCGATCGAGTCGCGCCAGGCCTCGGTACCGGTTGGCACCACGAGCAGCGACGCCCCGTGTCCATGCCGCCGCATCGACACCGCGAGCTGGGTGAACACCGAACCACCCTCGGTCCACGGGATGATGCTGTCGCTGCCGAGCAAGGCCGACAGCAGCGCCGGCCGGCCCGGCATCACTCCGTCGCCTTCTTCCACGACTCGGACCTGGTCGCCGAGGAGCACCGCCAGGTTCCCGAATTTCTGGTCCCGCTGCCGCTGATACTTGAGCACCAGCAGCCCGGGCTCCACGACCTCGGCGACGAGGCAGAGATCCGGCAGGTCGCGGGCGGCGCCCCAGATCCGGAGCCGGCCATCGTCCGCCGGCCAGACGCCAAGGTGAATGCCGGGCCCCTCGACGGCGGGCCCGAGCCGCACCAGCGCGTCCGCTGCGAGCGCCAACGACCGCTCGAACGTCATGGGCTGACCGGTCATCGTCGGTGGCACCATGGCTACGGAGACCTTGGGCGACCGGCCCTCCTCCCGCCGCAGGCTGGCCCAGAACGCCGCGTTGACCACCCCGGACACGGTCCGCGGGTCCGGGACCAGGGGAGCCGGCTGGCGCGCGTAGAACTGCTGAACGATGGCAGATGCGGCGAGGGCGGGGGGGTAGGCCGGCTCGGACATGGATCCTCGGAGTGGCGGCAGGGTCGAGCACCGTTTGGCAAGCTAACCGGCTCCGGGTGTCGATCGCGCCCTGGTCATTCGCGGCCGGAGGAAGGCGACGAGCCGCCAGCTCACCTCCGCCGCCACCGATAGACGAGCGCAACGATACCAGCGCTCAGCGCGAGCGCCGCCGCCGCGAGCGCGGCCGGCCGCGAGGGATCGCGCGGTGCTTGGAGCGTCACCCGTACCAGCGGATCCCCGACCGTGATGAACGCCGCCCATGCCTTGGCGGGCTCGCCACGCCGCAGGGCGGCGAGCTTGGCCGCCCGGAGCGCGTCGCCGACCGGGAGACTGTCGGCCAGCGCCCGATAGAAATCGTCGACGAACGAGAGCACGCTCCGGTCCGCGATCCGCCATTGGCTGGCGACCACGCTGCGCGCGCCGGCCTGGAGCAGGGGCGCGGTGAGCCCCTGCACACCCTCGCCTTCGATGACGACGCCGCTCGCCGTGCGGCACCCCGACAGCACCACCAGATCGGCGTCGAGGCGGAGCGCCCCCAGATCACCCGGGCCCACCAGGCCGTTTCCGGCCGATTCGGCGGCCAGGGCGAGCACGGTGCGCGCGGTGGAGCGGTCGTCGACCACGGCATGCGTGGCGAAATGAATGACTTGGTACTGGCCCAGGGGGACATGTTCGAGAAAGCTCGCGCTGGCCTCGTCACGGAGGCGGAGCGTGGCGGCGGGGGCGTAGCGCGAGACCAGTCGTGCCTCGCGCCCCGATGCCTCCAGGCGCGGCAGGCTGGGCATCTCGCCGGCCGAGGCGGGCAGGCTGGGCATAGCGCCGACCGAGGCGGGCAGGCCGCGCTCCCCCGCAAAGGTCGGATCGCCGAACGCGAGCAGGCGCGCGGGGCGGGCAGCCTGGTCGGGCGTGCGGTGACGGCGCCAAAGCGCCGCTACGACGGCGGCCGACGGCGCGACGCTTACCGCGTACCGCTCAATCACCCGCGATCCATCCGCCAGCCGCAGCAGATCCCACGGCACCCGGTGCAGCGGTCCGTCCGGCACCACGATCACACGGGTGATGCCCGGACCCAGCTCGGCGCGGGCGGGATCCAGCAGCGCGGCGCCGAAAGCCCGGGCGAGCGAGTCGGCACCTTCGCCGCGCTGCACCAGCGCGAGAAACCGCGCGACCTCGCCGGCCAGCGAGTCTGCCGGCGGCAGGACGGTCGCGCGAACGTCGGCCGAGCCCGTGCGGCTCAGCACGAAAAGAATGGTCGGCGCGCCCAGGCCGCCGCTCACGTATTCGAGAATCGCGGTACTGCTGTCGGGCATGAGCGCCTCGACGTCTCTCGCCGAGGTGAACGGCGCCGGTCCCGGGGCCACGGGCGCCGTGGTCGGCGAGGTCCAGACCCGCAGGACCTCCGCCCGCGTCAGGCGATCCCGGAGCTCCCGGGCCCGCCGCCGCTCGGCCAGCTCGAACGCCTGCCGCGCGCGTCCGCCCACCACGAGCGCCGCCAGCACCCGGGCCACGCTGGCGCGCTGCTCGCTGACCGACACCGGTGCTGCCTGGCTCTCGTTGCTGGCCGCCTGAAAGGCGAGGAGCCGGAGCTCACGATCGGTGAGGGCCGCGCGCCAGCGCTCCAGCTCGTCCCAGGCGACGAGCGCTTCGCGCTCCGCGGCGTCCGGCCGCCGCTGCTGCGCGTAGGCGTCGGCCAGGCGGAGCCGCGCGTCGTACCGCGAGATGTGCTGGGCGCTGTCGAGGCTCTGCAGGTAGATACGGAACGCACGCTCAGCCTGGGGAAGTTCGCCGCGGGCCAGTGCGAGACACCCCTCCGCGTAGGTCAGGTTGGCTCGATAGCGAGGCCCCTCGAGCCGGGGCAGGAGCGTTCGTGCTGCGCTCAGCGCGCGTTCGGCCGCCGGCCAGTCGCGCTGGCGGATGGCGATCGCCGCGAGCACCTGCTCGAGGCCGAGCTGGTCCAGCGACTCTCCGGTCTTCTGGTAGAAGGCCAGCGCCTCGAGCGTGCGCCGCCGGGCCTGGACCGCGTCGCCGTCGGCGAGGGCGGTCAGCGCGAGGAACTTGCGCGCGTTCATGGCGCTGGATGGATCGCCCTGGGCCTCGAACATCCCGACGGCCCGGTTCAGCTGCTCGGACGCCGCCGTGAAATCCTCGAGCTGCAGCGCGATCACGCCGAGGCCGGTGTTGGCGCTGGCCACCGCCCACTGATTGTGGGACGCCTCGCCTTCGGTGGCTGCCTGCCGAAAGGCGTCCATCGCCGGGCCGATCTCGCCGCGCTTCCGGAGCAGGTTTCCCCGATTCATCAGCGTCACCGCGAGCCAGGTCCGGTCGCGCGCCTGGTGGAAGCGCCGCTCTGCTTCGGCGAACGCGGCGAGCGCCGAGTCCTCCCTGCCGCGCCAATCCAGAATCCGTCCCAGGCCGCGGAATGCCTGCGCCTGGGTTCTGAGCTCGCCGGACCGCTTCGCCAGCTCGACGCTCGCGACGGCCTCGGCCGTGGCGCCGGAGTCGGCGAGCATGGCGCGAGCCATGGCCCGGCGCCAGCCGCGCTCCGCCTGAAGATCGAGCGACGCCGCCGGGATGAGCGGGGCGGCCGAGTCGAGGATTTCCTTCACCGCGGACAGTCCCTCCACGGCCCCGCCGGCGAACGCCAGCCCGATCAGGGCCTCCGCTTCGGCGGCCTGGTCGCCGGCGGCGCGGGCGGCCTCGCGCGCGCGGGTGAAGGCATCGCTGGCCGCTTCGCTCTGGCCCCGCTCCTCCAGCGACCAGGCCTGGCCGAGCCGGGCATAGGCGGCGTAATCGTCGGGGTGGATGGCCTGGACGTCGAACAGCCGAGGATAGAGGCGGTCGGCGGTGACGTAGTCGTAGGTGAGGCGGGCAAGCGTCGCGAGCCCGAGCAGGCCGGAGCGATCCGCGCCGTCGGCCGCGACACGGGCGGTCCAGCGCGAGCGGACGGCCGCGGCGCTGTCGCCCTCGACGGCGCGCACGGCCTCGCGGACGATCGCTTGCGCCGGCTCGACGGTGTCGGCCGGAGAGGTTGCGGCGAGCGAGAGCGCGAGGACGAATAGTGGCGCGAGCATGGAGGCGCCCGCAGCGGGGCACCGGCCCATGATAGGGCCGCTCGGGGCGTCCGACAACCGTGCGGCCAGATACCCGCCGGGCCGGGGCTCTACCGCCATCACGGTGTTTGTCGGGTAGTGTCCGGTTTTGGACACTCCCGTGCCTGTCCTGTCGCTTGACAGGGGCGCGCCGCCCGGTGGATGATTGAACCGTCGCGAGCCTGTGAACACGAGATGGCGCCGTCCCTGGTGCCCATTCCATCGCGACCCGCCCGATCGTACCCGACGTCGCGGTTTTCCCACTCACCAGCCGTCACGATTGCTCGCCTAGGCCGCCCGGCCGAGCTGGCGCCTGCCGTGTCCCTAACCCGGGCTCGACCGGGCCCAACCGGCGGCGCGGCGAATACGTGTTCGCCACTCACATCGGGCAACGGCATTGTCCGGTGAGAGTCACCCGGGGTTTTGCAATTTTGCGTTCAGAGAGGGACTCGCATGGTTCGCTTCTGCCTACTGCTGGCCTCGTTCGCTCTGGCTGCCGCTCCCGCCGCGGCCCAGTCTCAGATCACTCGGGTGCAGATCTATACCGATGTCAGCGCCAAAGGCCTCGACACCGCGTTCATGGATCGCCCGACGTGGGGCATCATCAAGGCACGGCTGATTCAAAAGAATGGACAGACTGACGTGACTACCGCCGTAAACTGGCGAACGCTCGACAGTACGAAGGTCCGGCTGCGACGTCGCAAAGCGCAGTCGGTCGCCATCGAATCTCCGCTGTCGGCTGGCCTCGGCCGCACGCGAGTGATCGCCGGCGTCAACGGCCATCAGGACACGCTGACCGTAGTGGTGCGAAATGGGTTGACCGGCCTCGGGATGGCTCCGGCTTCTTCCAAGCTGTCGCCGAAATCCACTCAGCAGCTCTGTGTGTGGATGGTGACCAGGACAGGGGGACGGGTCCTCACCTCCAAGAGTGCCGCGGTGCCTTATTGCGCTCAGCAGTACCCGAATCGCTGAGCGCTCGGGCACCGCGAACGAAAACGGCCACTCGAATCGAGTGGCCGCTGAGGAACTGGAGCGAATGGCCAGAGAGGGAATCGAACCCCCGACACGCGGATTTTCAGGCCGGTGGCCGATCCGCAGGGTGGCGAAGAGACCCACACTAGCCCGGAGAACCGAGGCAAAGCCGCACGGACCCGCTACGGCTCGGCTCAGGTCCGCCGCGAAGTCGCCACAGAGGTCCCCACACTCCACTAGAGTCGTGCGCGGCGGGGGTACCCTGTAGTGTCACCTTGCCGACAGCGTGGATTACCCAGTCTCCTGGCATCTATGCTCGGGTTGTTAGCTGCAGGAGGAGGTCTATGCGCAATCCGAGCTCGACGTCATCCGCATCGCCCAAACGGTATTGCCCAGGTCGGGGAACCGCCCGCCACGCTCGTCGTGTGTCTAGAAAGCCTATTTGTCGTCGACGCCCGAGGCCTTCACACCTTGCGTGCCTTGCGTGAGCTTCTGCGACGCAGTCGAGCGGAGAGAACGCTGGTCCTCTTTTGTGGCCTAAGGCGTCAGCCCCGAGCCGCTCTCGCCCGCTCCGGACTGCTGGACGAGCTTGGTCCTCAGAACCTCGTCCCGGACTTGGAAAGCGCTCTCCGGTTAGCGGCCCAATGAGCTGTCCGCCGGCTGGGAGACGGCAGAGCCCTCCTTGATGCGCCCCAGGAGCCGCAACAGGCCATCCAAAACCGTCATGGGATGCGGTGGGCAGCCGGGTATCCATAGATCGACCGGAAGGTCATCGGGAACGCCGTCGGCTACCTCAGGGCTCCCGCGGAAGGGCCCGCCGTTGATTGCGCATGCGCCGACGGCGATGACAAGGCGAGGATCCGGGACAGCATCGTAGGTCGTGCGGAGGGCCGCGCGCATGTTGGAGCTGACGGCCCCGGTAATCACGATGCCGTCAGCATGACGGGGGGACGCGACGAACTGCACCCCGAACCGGGCGAGATCGAAGACCACGTTGCTCAGGGCCGTGAGCTCCGACTCGCACCCGCTGCAGCTGCCGGCCGCGACCGAGCGCAGCCGCAGCGACCGGCCGAAGAGGCGGCGGCTCCGTTCGTCCAGTGCCCGGGCAAGCTCCACCTCGCCGGTCGCCGAGCGGAGACCCTGCCGCGTGGAACCGGCCATTCGAAACTCCCCTGTAAACCTGACAGCTCCCTCCGGACACGCCGTCGCCTCCTCGGGGCTGAAGAGGCAGGCTCCCACGTCCATGGTCGCGGTCCCGCCGAGCTGAATGAGAGCGGATGGCATGGACTGCGCGCATTCCCGGCAGCCATCGCCGCAGCGGGATGCGTCGAAGATCGGCCGACCGCGGAAGCGTTCCGGGAACTCTGGTACTTCCTTCGGAAATCCGGATGTCCGGGTCCCTTGGTTCAGACGGGTGCGCAGCAGGTCGAGCATGAATGGTTCTCCGCGCCTACAGGTCGTGTCCCGCGTACGACAGGTTGAAGCTCTTGTTGCAGAGCGGGAAGTCCGAGATCTGGTTCCCCGGCATCGCGAGGGTCACGGCGGTCCAGTTGTGGAATGAGGGATCGGTGACCTTGTAGCGCCGGAGCCCGCCCCGTTGATCGGTGATGGCGACGTGGACGATCTCGCCGCGCCAGCCCTCCTCCATCGCGACGACCAGCTCGTCGGCCTGCAGCGTCCCGCACGCTACCCGGGGAGCCCCCGCCGGCAGCGCACCCAGCTCCTCGAGCAGAAACTCGAGCGACCGTCGGATCTCCAGCCACCGCACCAGCGCTCTCGCCAGCACGTCGCCGGCCCAAGCCGTCGCGACGGGAATGTGGGCGAACCGATAGATGCCGTACGGATGATCGTGCCGCACATCGCGCGGCACGTCGCACGCCCGGGCCACGATGCCCACGAAGCCGAACTCGAGGCACTTCTCCCGGGGAACGGCGCCGACCCCTTCCAATCGCCCGAGCACCGAAGGGCTCTCGAGCAGGATGCGGGCGGCCGGCTCGAGCTCCGCCTGCAGCCGCTCCAGCCGACCGCGAGCCTCCGATACCATGGCCGGCGGGATGTCGAACAGGACTCCGCCCGGGCGGAGCAGGCCGCGCCCGTACCGGTTGCCCGAGATCGTCATGAGCAGGTTGAGGCACTCGCCCCGCATCCGCCCGAAATAGGATGCGCCGGGCTGGAACGCCACGTCCCCAGCGATGGCGCCGAGGTCTCCGATGTGGTTGGCCAGGCGCTCCAGCTCGAGCGCGATGCCCCGGATGGCCTGCGCTCTCGGCGTCTTTCGGCTCCGCGCCAGCGCCTCGATCGCACCGCAGTGCGCGGCGGCGTGTCCCACGACCGTATCGCCCGCGATGGATTCGGCCACCAGCACGGCCCCATCCGCACTCGCTGTCTCCAGCAGCCGCTCGACGCCGCGATGCTGGTAGCCGAGCATGATCTCGAGGAAGAGCACCTCTTCACCGTGGCTCTGAAGGCGGAAGTGTCCCGGCTCGATGATGCCGGCGTGCACCGGCCCGACCGCGACCTCGTGGACCTCCTCCCCCTTGACCCGGAAGAAGGGATACGCGTCGCGGTCGACCGTGAACGGCTCCCGCCCGGGGGCGAGATGGTCAGGCGGGTGGCGCCGGAGCGGCTTGAGCCAGGGATGCCCATGGGGCACCACGCCACACTGCTCGGCGATCTCGCGTTCGAACAGGTGCGCGGAGGGACACATCGGGGTGAGGGACTCGAAGCCAGCGCCGACGATGGTGCTGGTCGCGCCTAACGAACCGGTGGCATCCTGCGCCAGGATCGCCACCAGGCGACTATCCGTCAGTCCCTCCGGCATGCCGAAGAACGAGATCAGCCGCCAGCCGTCCCGCACCGCTGCCAGCACCGTCTCGCGGAACGCGTCCTCGGTCTCGCGAGGCACGGACGCCCACGGGACGCTCCGCCGGTTCCTGAGGCCCAGCGCGTCGAAGCCGCTCATGGCGCCGCGCCACCGAGGCTCGTCGCAGCCCGCGCGAGGGCGTCGTGGAGAACCC
>Ga0308176_10000761_pt1 | contig 20087 bp, 22 predicted proteins | sample PhyCR2_3_FD_203890 | JGI IMG/M metagenome (GOLD analysis project Ga0308176, IMG submission 203890) | Soil microbial communities from UC Gill Tract Community Farm, Albany, California, United States - DLSLS.C.R2 | ecosystem: Environmental > Terrestrial > Soil > Agricultural land | place: USA... | reverse complement strand
GGCGACTGCCAAGGCCCGCCTGTTGCTGGCGCGAGAGCGCCGGGGATCGCACTACTCGTGGTCGGGCAGGCCGGTCAGGAGGTGGTTGGCGTGAGCGAGGGTCTCGGTGACGAGGCGGCGGACGTGTTCCGTTGCGGACGGCGTAGATACGGCGCCGGCCCTCGGCGTGGGATTCCACCAGGCCACCAAGACGCAGCTTGCCGAGGTGCTGGGAGACAGCCGGCCGCGGCACGCCGGTCACCTCAGTCAACTCGGTGACGTCACGGGAGGCCTCGGCGAGAGCGGAGAGCAGGCGCAGGCGGGTTGGATCGGCCATCAGTCGCAGCACGTCCGCGGCCGCCCGGGCCTTCTCCTCGTCGCGTGACGCCGCCGGCCGGCTGGCGCAGCGGGGGGCATTGACACGGGCCCAATTCGCTGACGTCAGGAACCGGTTCCGGCGTGGATCCCGTGATGGGCGACCGAGTCGTGCGCGACGCGGCCGTCGTCGTTGGACGGGCTGACGTGCACGGTCGCGTCCGAGAGCTTCGGAACGTCGTGCAGCAGCCGGTGCTGAGCCTCGTGCGCGATCCCGTGCGCCTCGGACAGGGTCAGCCCGGGATCCACCGCCAGGCCGGTCTCGGCCCGGATGCGGTGCCCGATCCAGCGCAGCCGGACCTCCTCCACGTCGCGGACGCCGGGCACCGAACGCAGGCTCGCCTCGGCCGCGTCGACCAGCTCCGGGTCGACCGCGTCCATGATCCGCCGGTAGATGTCGCGGGCGGCCCCGCGCAGCACGAACAGGATCGCCACGGTGATCAGCAGGCCGACGATCGGGTCGGCCAGCGGGAAGCCGGCCAGCACGCCAACGGCACCGACGACGACCGCCAGCGAGGTGAACCCGTCGATCCGGGCGTGCAGGCCGTCGGCGACCAGCGCGGCCGAGCCGATCTTGCGCCCGACCCGCACGCGGTAGCCGGCGACGAGCTCGTTGCCGGCGAAGCCGATGATCCCGGCCGCGATGACCACGGCGACGTTGCTGATCGGCTGCGGGTCAAGCAGCCGGCGTACGGACTCGTAGCCGGCGAGCACGGCGGACAGCGCGATCGTCGCCACGATGAACAGGCCCGCGAGGTCCTCGGCCCGGCCGTAGCCGTAGGTGTAACGCCGGCTGGCCGCCCGGCGACCGAGCACGAAGGCGATCCACAGCGGCACCGCGGTCAGCGCGTCGGAGAAGTTGTGGATCGTATCGGCCAGCAACGCCACCGACCCGGTCACGAGCACGACGACCAGCTGGGCCACCGCAGTCGCCAACAGCACGACCAGGCTGATCTTCAGCGCCCGAATGCCCTCGGCGCTCGATTCCAGCGCGGCGTCGACCGAGTCGGCCGCGTCGTGGCTGTGCGGCCGAAAGATCGACAGCACCCAGCCCCTCACCCCGCTCGCGTGCTCATGCTCGTGCTCATGGCTGTGCTCCTGGCCGTGCTCGTGGCCTTGCTCGCGGTCGTGGCCGTGCTCGTGGTCATGGCTGTCGTGCTCGTCGCCGGCGCGCTCGGGGTGGCTGTGCTCGCTCATGTGCTCTCAGTTCCAGTAGGCAGGTCCCCGGTCGGCAGCGGCGTGACAGCCGGGTCGGTCTGGTGGTGCGCCGGCACGCTGTAGCCGGCGTGCTCGGCATGGAACAGCGCGTCCTGGACAAGCTGCCGGACGTGCGAGTTCTCGATCCGGTAGAAGACCTGCGTGCCCTGCCGGCGGGTCCGCACGAGCCGGGCCATCCGCAGCTTGGCCAGGTGCTGGGAGACCCCGGCCGGAGGCTTGCCGACGATCGCGGCAAGCTCGTTGACCGGCAGCTCATCGTCCAGCAGCGCCCACAGCAGCTCGACCCGGGTCCCGTCGGCCAGCATCCGGAAGACCTCCACGGTCAGGTCGATCTGATCCCGGTCAGGCCGACGCGGCCCTTGCTGGCTACCTGCATCCATACGTATATAGTGACACAGCCAGCAAGGCCGCGGAGTCCCGCCAGACTCAGGGCCACCGGCCCAGCCGGCACCGGACCGTGCAGGTCAGTGCCGGTGGCCGTTCATCCGACGCGGGCCACAACCGGCGCGGAGTCAGACCTGGGCCTGATGATCGACATCGTCATGCGCACGCCGTCGGTGACTGCCAGAAGAGCATCGTCGATACACCCGGATATCCAGCATGCAGGAGTCACCGGATACCCGGGGGTGGTAGTCGATCGAGTAGGATCTAGGTCGTGAGGGCTGCCGGAGACCAACTGACAGTTGGTGAAAGGATTTCTTTTTATCGCCGTCGTAGAGGTCTGACACAAGCTGTCCTTGCTGGGTTGGTTGGCAGGTCTGAAGACTGGCTGAGCAAGGTCGAGCGTGGGGATCGGCAGATTCGACGGCTCGACGTTCTTACCGAGGTTGCCCAAGCACTTCGCGTAACGCTCGGCGATCTTTTGGGCCAGCCGGTGCTCATGGAGGACGAAGACAGAAACGACGATGTTCCGGCGATCCGAGACGCACTCATGGCTCCACGCCGTCTATCAAAGGTGCTGTTCGCTCGGGCGACAGTCCCGACCTCTGTAGATTCTGCTCCTTCGGTGGCGGCCGATCGGGTTGAAAGCGGCTGGGCGGATTATCAAGCCGGGCGGCTCGGTCGAGTGATAGCTGTCCTTCCGGAGCTGATCGAAGCGTCCCAGCAGCTCGAAGATCTTGTATCCGTGGCCTCACCAGAAACCCGACGGCAGTGTTGGGCGATCTCGGCTCGCACGCATCATCTGGCGGCCACCGCGTTAAGCAAGGTCGGCGAGTCCGATCTCGCATGGATCGCCGCCGAGCGCGCCATGCAGGCGGCGGACCAAGCCGACGATGTTCTGGTCCTGGCGTCGGCCGCTCGCGCAGGAACCCATGCGCTGCTGGCAGTCGGTCGTTATTCCGATGCACTTGACCTGGGTACTACTGCCAGCCAATGGCTAGCAGCTCGGCTGAATGATGATGATCCTGCGGCGCTGAGTCTCTATGGGATGTTGCAACTGCGGACCGCGGTCGCGGCGGGGCGCCGGCAAGATCGCACGACTGCCGCAGAACTACTGGCTCGCGCCTCGGACGCTGCGCAACGGCTCGGCCGAGACGCAAACTACTGGACCACTGGCTTCGGCCCAACGAACGTTGAGCTGCATCGGTTGTCGGTCGCTCTGGACTTGGGCGATGTGGCACTTGTCGTCGAGCAGGGTCCTACTGTCCGTGTCGATAGCGCTCCCGCGGAGCGGCGGGTCTCGCACTTGATCGATCTGTCTCGAGCGCTGAGCATGGTTGCGCGGGAGGAGGATGCGCTCTCAAATTTGCTGACGGCGGAGCGGTAGGCACCCCAGCTCGTTCGGCACAATCCCGGTGTGCGGGAGACGGTCAAAGCGATGTATCGGCGGGCGCCGGCTACCGCAGGCCGGTCTTCGACGCTCTTCGGTCTGGCTGAGCGGTGCCGGGCAGTCGAGTGAGGGCCGCCTCGACGCCATTCGTCGGGATCGTCTGTTCCGCTGCCGGCGGGGTCGAACACGTCAGGGAGCGACTAGTGGTTCCGGCACTCGACAAGGGATGGAGGGCGGGCGTAACCCTTACTCCCGCCGCCGCGACCTGGCTAGAGATGAGTGGCGAGCTGGCACGTATCGAGGAAGCAACGGGCCTGCCCGTCCGTTGGGCTCCTAGATTGCCTTGGGAGGAGAGCCCACATCCGTCTTCGGACTGTTGGGCCGTGGTGCCTGCCAGCGCGAATACCGTCGCCAAGCTCGCCCTTGGAGTGGCTGACAATCAAGCCTTGACCCAGGTCAGCGAGGCTATTGGTGGGCGGGAGGTGCCGGTGGTCGTCTTTCCACGCGTGAATGCCGCGCATGCGGGCCATCCGGCGTGGCCGGCGCATCTTGCTGCGTTGCGGACCGCCGGCGTGCGACTGGTGTACGGCGAGGACGTCTGGCCGCTGCATCGTCCGCGTGCCGGCGGCGGCAAGGAGCTGCCCTGGGCTGCGATCCTCGACGCGATCGAAGCTTCGTTGAAGCTCGGCCGCCCCTTGTTCTAACACCTGAACAGGAACCCGGACAGTTTGTCCGGGTCACTTCTGTCTCTGCGCCTTCTCATGGACTCGTGACCGTGGTGGTCATGGAAGTCGAGTCCCTGAGGAGGGGCCATGCGTCTGTTGGTGGACACGTCGCAGGTGCGGTTCACGGTGTCGAAGCCGCCGGAGGAGAAGAAGGACCTCGACGGGAAGCAGCGGTCGGATCGGCGTACGGGTGAGCTGCTGTTCACGGTGCAGCTGGTTGCCTTCGACTCCACGGGAGGCGAGGTCATCACGGTGACGGTGGCGGGTTCTTCGCCCAAGGTCACGGTGGGACAGGACGTCTTCCCGGTGGAGCTGGAGGCCATCCCCTGGGTGCAGGAGAAGCGCAGTGGCACTGCCTACCGCGCCAAGGACGTCCGGCCGGCGCAGCCGGCTGCGAAGGTCGCGTAACCCCTGTGGTGGCGAGACCAGCCGTGAAGAGCACTCGGGCGACCGGGTCGCCGGAGTGGGTGCAGGGTGTGTCTGCCGCCGAGTGGTGGTCGACGTATGAGGGTCTGATGGCGGAGCACGCCGAGCAGACCGTGAAGGCGGACCAGAACTGGGCCGAGTACGAGCGCCTAGCGGCGGAGCTAACTGAGCGCTCGGAGCGAGCGTGGCTCGCGTACTCCGTTGCATCCCGGCGGGCGGAGACCTGCTGGAACGAGGCACGGGCGGCGCATGCCGCCTGGAAGTCGGCCGCAGGCTGCGGCCGGTAGGTCGGCGGGGGCAGGGCCGGACAGATCTTGGCGGGTCGACCGGCCCCGCTCCCTCTCCAACACGACCCCGGAAGGGGGATCGAGTCATGTCCAAGAGTAGGGCTTCGGGCAGGTCGCCGTTCGGCCGGCGGGCTAATCGGACCGGGTGGTCGAGGTGTTCATCCGCCCCGAACGTTCGGTGCTGGTGCGCCTGGTGGCGGTGCTGTGGCGCCTGCGTACCGAGCTGACGGCGTCTGTGGTGGGCGTCTGGGTCTGGCTGTGGTTGACCGACCGCATGCCGGTCTGGGCCGCGATCGCGGTCCTGCTGCTGGCGTCAGCGGCGCTGATGGGCTGGGCGCCGTCGCGGCGGTTCGTGGTCGGGCACATGTGGTGCACGGTGACGCGGCACCGGTTGCGGGCCTGCATGATGCAGTCGCGGGTGATGAACTACCGCGGCTACGTGCCGTGGTGCCTGTGGGTGCGCCCGACAAGGGTCGGGGAGCGGGTCTGGTTGCTGATGCGACCGGGGATCTGCGTCGACGACCTCGACACCCGTACCCCACACATCGCAGCCGCATGCTGGGCGAGAGACGCCCGGGTGCGGGCGTGGCGGCGGCTGGTCTCCGTCGTGCTGGTGGACGTGGTCCGCCGTGACCCGCTGACTGCGGGCAAGCTGGTCGGCTCTCCGCTGCCCCGCCTGGCCGGCGACGGCTTACCGGCTGGCCTCACCGCGATACGGCTGGACCTGGGTGACAGTGACGACCAGGCCGACAGGCTCGGTGTCGTGCGTCCGGTCCTGTCCGACGATGCCGAGGACTGGGAGTTCGGCGCGGACGCATCGGGTGCTGTCCTCAGCGGGCCGGCGCACCGGCCGACCCTGCGGGCGGTGCATGGACGCAAGACGCAGCCGGCTTCGGCCAAGGCGTCGACATCGGCGCCAGCGACGACGGCAAGTCCCGCTGGACCGGCGACCCGGCCGGTGGGTGCGGGCGCGGTGTCGTCCTCGGGTGAGGACGTGACCGACTATGTCTGACCCGAAGCGGTCCAAGAGGAGGGGCCGGCGGTCCGATGTGGACAGTGTGCCGGTCGCGGGTCTGTCGATGTTCGACCGGGTGTTCCTCGGGATGGATGAGGACGGCCGGCGGGTCGAGATCGAGCTGGTCTACCGCAACATGCTCATCGGCGGTGAGCCCGGCGGCGGTAAGTCGGTCGCGCTGAACAACGTCGTCGCGCATGCGGCGATGTCTTCGGACTGCCGGCTGTGGCTGTTCGACGGCAAGCAGGTCGAGCTGGGCCTGTGGGCCGACGTGGCTGAGGTGTTCGTCGGAAACGACATCACCGACGCCCTGGACCGGCTGCGGGAGCTGCAGGCCAAGATGGACGCCCGGTACGCGTGGCTGCGCCGCCAGCGCCGCCGCAAGATCGTGCGGACCGACCCGGTCGAGCTGATCGTGGTGGTGATCGATGAGGTCGCCTACTACTCGGCCACGGTCGGGCGGAAGCAGGACCAGGAGGAGTTCTCCCGCCTGCTGCGCGATGTCGTCGCCCGGGGACGGGCAGCCGGCGTCATCGTGATCGCCGCGACCCAGCGGCCGAGCGTGGACATCATCCCGACGTCCCTGCGGGACCTGTTCGGGTACCGGATGGCGTTCCGGTGCACGACCGAGATCTCCTCGGACATCATCCTCGGGCACTGCTGGGCTAAGGCGGGCTACGACGCCTCCAAGATCGCACCGGAGGACCTCGGCGTCGCGTGGCTGCGGGCCGAGGGCGGCGTCCCGATCCGGATCAAGTCAGCGCTGCTAATCGACGCCCAGATCTACGGCCTGGTCGACTACGCCGCCTGGCTCCGCACGAGCCACCGACGGCCCGACCGCAACAGGTCCAAAGACCGGCCTCAGGACGGTCCCGAGGACGGCCCTGAAGACGGGCCGGTGGCCGGACCGGTGGTCGCGTGATGACCGCCCCGGCAAGCAAGAACACCGTCAAGGACGCCTTGACACCGCATCTGCCCGTTAGGCGGGCCGGTCGCTCGGGCCGCGTGGGTGCTCCGGTGGTGGAGAAAGACGCCTACAGCGCGTTCGTGCGCCGGGCCATTCGGGCCGCCGGCCGGCGGGCCGGCAACGGCGATGTCGACGGGCTGGCCGACCTGGTGTCCCTCGCGGGAGAGCTGGACCGGGCCATCGACTCCGCCGTGCGCGGTCTACGCGACGCCGGCTACTCATGGGGCGAGATCGCCTCACGGCTCGGTGTTACTCGTCAGGCCGCCCAACAGCGGTGGGGTTGCTCGGGCGGTGAGGTCCAGTGAGCGGGCCGAACCGGATCCGGGCCCGTTACTGGGATCCGGAGGGCGAGATCTATGGGATCCCGACGTACTGGTGGAAAGGCGCTCCGGAAGGGCTGGCGACTCGCCGGCAACTGCGGGAGCTGGGGCTGTGCCCGGGTGGGCATGAGCCGGTGGCTCAGGTGCTGTGGATGCGGCGGGGGAAGGACGCCGCGGCCTACCTGTACTCGATCGCGGCGGCTGAGCCCAAGCGGATCCCGACGGCAGCGCAGCTGGCGGCGGTGGGTAAGGCTCTGGCTGCCCGGCGCATCTGTCCGACGTGTGGGCAGGACGCCGGCTACTGCATCCCGACCTCGCTCGGGGAGTGCATCGACTGCCACTACGGCAGTCAGACCGGTGCGAGCCAGGCCGGTGCGGCATGAGGGCCGCTGTGGTCTCGATCGAGACCGACGAGGTATGGGCGCTGGTGGATCTGCGCCCCGATCAAGACGTGGTGATCGCCTCCCGCTTCGCGGTGTGCGAGTGCTGCGGAGTGCTGTCAGCCGTTCCTGCCGGTGAACTCCCCCAGGATGGGGACCGGTGGGCGACCGTGGATGACCTGCCGGCGGTACTGCGGCAGTGACCACCAGGTCGACGGTGACTCTCACCCCCGGGGCTACGACAGCTCCGGGGGTGGGGGCCGTTGCCGACTCAATCCCGACCGTGTCCGGGAGCGCGGTCGACAAGCTCGACGCCCGGACAGCGATGCTGGCCCGGGCCGGCCGGGGTGACTACTGGCGCTGGCTCGCCCACGTCCAGACCGCTGCTGCCTGCACCCGACCGGTCCGGCTCGCCGGCACCGTCCACACCGTCAACACCCGGACCGGGGAGCTGGTCGACTCGCGGCTCACCGCCGACATGCCCGACGCCGTCATCTACAAGGCCTGCGGCAACCGCCGCGCCTCGGTCTGCCCGGCCTGCGCCGAGGTGTACCGGGCCGACGCCTACCAGCTCGTCCTCGCCGGCCTGCGAGGTGGCAAGGGCATCCCCGATTCGGTGGCCCGCCACCCGGCCGTCTTTGCGACCCTGACCGCGCCGTCGTTCGGGCTGGTGCACTCCCAGCGCCGGCGCAACCCCGACTCCGGCGCCCGGCCCTGTCGTCCCCGCCGCACCCCCGAACGCTGCCGTCACGGCCGCGACCTGACCTGCCGCCGCACCCACGGTGATGACGACCCGGCGGTGGGCCAGCCGCTGTGCGTCGACTGCTACGACCACGCCGGCCAAGTCGTCTGGAACGCCTCAGCGTCCGAGCTGTGGCGACGCACCACCATCGCCGTCAACCGGACCCTGACCCGCCACGCAAGAGCGCATGGCGGCCGGGTCCGGGTGTCGTTCGGGAAGGTCGCCGAGTACCAGCGGCGCGGAGTCGTCCACTACCACGCCCTGATCCGGCTCGACGGGTTCGACCCGGCCGACAAGGAGCGGGTGATCGCGCCGCCGGAGTGGGCGTCGGTGTTCGTCCTCGCTCACGCGGTGACGAAGGCGATCGGGCACACTGCGTTCACCACCGCCCCGCACCCCGAGCAGCCCGACGGCTGGACCATCGGATGGGGCGACCCCGGCAAAGCCGCCGACGTCCGCCCAGTCCGGGCCGCGGCCGATCACCCCATCACCCGCGAAGCCGTCGCCGCCTACCTGGCCAAGTACGCGACCAAGTCGACAGAAGCCACCGGACACCTGTCGGCCCGGATCACGTCGGCCACCATCGACACCTACGCGGACGATACCCACACCGGCCGTCTCATCGACGCGGCCTGGACCCTCGGCCTGGACGAAGAGCACCGGGGCCTGCGCCGCTGGGCCCACAGCCTCGGCTACGGCGGCCACTTCTTCACGAAGTCCCGCCGCTACACCGGCACCTTCACCGCCGAGCGGCAACGTCGCATCGCCTGGCGGCGAGCTCGAGCTGCCGCGTCCCGGCTGGAGAGAGCCGGCGCTGTCGACCTGGTCGACGAGCACGACCAGCAGACCACCGACGTCCTGACCGAACTGACCTACGTCGGCATCGGCTGGCACACCACCGCCGACGCCGTCCTGGCCAACACCGCCGCCGCGATGGCCCGGGAGAAGCGGCAGGCGGCTCGTCTTGCCCTGGCCGATGCGATGTGAAGGAGGTTGCTGTGGAGGAGAGAGCGGCCGGCCGGATGTGGTCGGTGGAAGACCTGTCGGATTTCTTGCAGGTCCCGGTCAAGACGCTTTACCAGTGGCGTCTTCGCGGCTACGGACCCAAGGGCCGGCGGGTCGGGAAGTACGTGCGGTACAAGGAATCCGATGTGGTGGAATGGGTCGACTCGCTCGGCGGAAACGCCGCCTGATCAGTCCGGGAGGGAGTGTGATGGCTCGGCCGCGATTGCCTGTCGGCACCATGGGTGAGATCCGGTGCTACCGGCTGCCCAATGGCCGGGTCCGCGCGATCACGAATTTCCGGGACTACGACGGGCGGACTCGGCGGGTGGAGCGGACGGCCAAGTCGGAGTCTGCTGCTCGTAGCCGGCTACGGGAGGCGTGCCGGGATCGGGGCCGGACCGACAGCGCAGCGGACATCACGCCGAGGACGACCGTCGCGGCGCTGGGTGAGCAATGGTTCGCGCAGGTGCAGGCGGCGGTCGATGCTGGGGACTACTCCCCCGGTACCGCGTTGGCGTACCGGGACCGGCTGGACAAGCAGGTCGTCCCGGCGCTGGGTGCGCTTCTGGTGAGTGAGGTGACGGTGGCCCGGGTCGACCGTCTTCTGCGAGCGACCAAGGAGCGGCACGGCGTTGCGGTGGCCCGTACGACCCGGACCGTGTTGAGTGGAATGCTTGGTCTCGCTGCACGGCATGATGCGTTGGACCGTAATCCGGTCAGGGACGCCGCCGCTATTCGTGGGAAGTCGAAGTCTGCGCACGCGCTGGAATTGCAGCAGGTCTGGGATCTGCGGGCGAAACTGTCGGCCGATGAGCATGCGACGGATCTGGACCTGGTCGACTTCGTGGACATGATGATGGCGACCGGACTGCGAATCGGGGAAACGGCGGCGATAACGTGGCCAGCCGTGGACCTGGATTCCGGGACGGTGGAAGTGCGGGGAACGGTGATCCGTATTCGCGGTGAGGGTGTGGTCATCAAGCCGAAGCCGAAGAGCGAGGCCGGCTGGCGCTCGGTGGAACTGCCGAGCTGGTGTACGGCGATGCTGCGGCGGCGGGCAGCGCAGCCGCCGAACCGGTGGGAGGCGGTGTTCACCTCGCCCACCGGGCGGCTGCGTGATCCGAGTAACACCCAGGCCGATCTGCGGCAGGTCTTCGCCCGGGTCGGCTACCCGGCCATCACCTCGCACACCTTCCGCCGGACCGTCGGCACGCTGATGGACCAGGCCGGCCTGAGCGCACGCGCGGCGGCCGACCAGCTCGGCCACGCCAAGGTCTCGATGACGCAGGATCGGTACTTCGGACGCAAACTTCGTGTTACGGGCGCGGCAGCGGTCCTGGAGGCGGTCGACCGAACGAGTCCCGACGAAAGGTGTGGGTAAAGGGTGGGCGTGATCTTGATCGGCCCGGTGCTTAGGCCGCTGAGCTGCGGGTTTGCTCCCCCGAGTGGACTCGAACCACTAACCCTGCGATTAACAGTCGCATGCTCTGCCAATTGAGCTACGGGGGAACGGTCGCGCGGTGGCGACGGGGGACCACAATACCCGATCGGGGGTACGCATGCTGACGGCCGGGTAGACCCCGGGTGACCGGCTGACACGGATCGAACCAACTGAAGGAGATCACATGTACGGGAAGCTCGCCGTGGCCGCTGGGTTCGCGGCCGGGTACGTGCTGGGCAGCAGGGCCGGCCGACAGCGGTACGAAGAGATCGTCGCTCAGGCCCGCAAGGTCGCCGGCAACGAGAAGGTGCAGAGCACGGCGGGAGCGCTGCAGGCCAAGGGCACCGAGCTGGTGGACAAGGCCAAGCAGTCCGACATCGCCACCAAGGTCAAGTCTGCCGTGGGCGCCGACAAGTCGGATACCCCGTCGTACGGCACGACGGTGGACTCCAGGCCGGGCAGCAGCGACCTGTTCGAGCCGACGTCGTCGACGACGCCCAGCTCCTCGACCACGCCGAGCTCGTCCACCACGCCCAGCTCGCCCACGACGCCCAGCTCTTCGACTACCCCGAGCTCGTCCACCACGCCGAGCTCGTCGAGCTCGCGGGGGAACGGGCGGACGACGAACCCCTGAGGCATTGCGGAGGGGCGGGCCGAACCTCGGTCCGCCCCTCCGGCGTGCCGGGCTCAGCGCGAGGAGAAGGCCGCGTCGAAGGCGGCGGCCGGCGGCTCGATGGCCGCCAGTTCGCGGACGAACGCCAGCGCGGACGGCGCACCGATGAGGCGATCCATCCCGGCGTCCTCCCACTCGATCGAGATCGGCCCGTCGTAGCCGATCGCGTTGAGCATCCGGAAGCAGTCCTCCCACGGCACGTCGCCGTGCCCGGTGGACACGAAGTCCCAGCCGCGGCGCAGGTCCGCCCACGGCAGGTGCGAGCCGAGCCGGCCGTTGCGGCCGTTGCCGACCCGCCGCTTCGCATCCTTGCAGTCGACGTGGTAGATCCGGTCCCGGAAGTCCCAGAGGAATCCCACCGGGTCGAGGTCCTGCCAGACGAAGTGGGACGGGTCCCAGTTGAGCCCGAAGGCCGGGCGGTGCCCGATCGCCTCCAGCGCCCGTACGGCCGTCCAGTAGTCGTAGGCGATCTCCGACGGGTGCACCTCGTGCGCGAACCGCACCCCGACCGAGTCGAACACGTCGAGGATCGGGTTCCACCGGTCGGCGAAGTCCTGGTAGCCGGCGTCGACCATGGCCGCCGGCACCGGCGGGAACATCGCCACCGTCTTCCAGATCGACGACCCGGTGAACCCGACCACTGTGGACACGCCGAGCTTCGCGGCAGCGCGGGCAGTGTCCTTCATCTCCTCGGCGGCCCGCTGCCGCACCCCCTCCGGCGAACCGTCGCCCCAGACCCGGTCCGGCAGGATCCCGCGGTGCCGCTCGTCGATCGGGTCGTCGCAGACCGCCTGCCCGACGAGGTGGTTGGAGATCGCGAACACCCGCAGGTCGTGCTTGGCCAGGATTGCCCGCCGGCCGTCCACATACGACGGATCGGCGAGCGCGCGGTCGACTTCGAAGTGGTCGCCCCAACAGGCGATCTCCAGCCCGTCGTACCCCCACTCGGCGGCCAGCCGGCACACCTCTTCGAACGGGAGGTCGGCCCACTGGCCGGTGAACAGGGTGACGGGTCGGGGCATCGGTCCTCCTGAGTTATCGGGCGCCGAGGATGTGCTCGAGCGCGAGCTGGTCGAGCCGCTCGTAGTTCATGCCGCGGGCACCGGCGACCTCCGGGTCGAAGTCCACATCGGACTCGATCAGCCCTTGCCAGCCCTGGCCGGCGTCCAGCGTGGGCTGGGCGAGCGCGGGCACCCGGGACGCCTCCAGCGCGGCCGCCACCTCCGGGTCGGCTCGGAACGCGGCCGCCCGCTCCTTCAACAGCAGATAGGTCTTCATGCACCCGGCCGCGGACGCCCACACACCGGAGACGTCCTCGGTCCGCGGCGGCTTGAAGTCGAAGTGCCGGGGCCCGGTGTAGACCGGGCCGGTGCCACCGGCGCCCTCGAGCAGGTCGACGGTGAAGAACGCGCTCTTCAGGTCGCCGGTGCCGAACCGCAGATCCTGGTCGTACTTGACGCCGTGCTGGCCGTTGAGGTCGATGTGGAACAGCTTGCCGGCCCACAAGGCCTGGGCGATCCCGTGGGTGTAGTTGAGCCCGGCCATCTGCTCGTGCCCGGTCTCCGGGTTGACGCCGACCAGCTCGGGATGCTCCAGCTTCTCGATGAACGCCAGCGCGTGCCCGACCGTCGGCAGGAAGATGTCGCCGCGCGGCTCGTTCGGCTTCGGCTCCAACGCGAACCGGATGTCGTAGCCCCTGTCGAGCACGAACGCGCACAGCGTGTCGAAGGCCTCCTTGAACCGGTCGTACGCGGCGTGGAGGTCCTTGCCGGCGTCGCTCTCGGCGCCCTCCCGGCCGCCCCAGGCCACGTACGTCTTCGCGCCGAGCTCGGCGGCCAGGTCGATGTTGCGCAGCACCTTGCGGATCGCGAACCGGCGCACGTCCCGGTCGTTGGCGGTGAACGCGCCGTCCTTGAACACCGGGTGGGTGAACAGGTTCGTCGTCATCATCGGGACGGTCAGGCCGGTCTCCGCGAGCGCGTCCTTGAACCGCGCGATCAGCTTGGCCCGGTCGGCCTCGGACGAGCCGAACGGGATCAGGTCGTCGTCGTGGAACGTCACCCCGGCCGCGCCGAGCTCGGCCAGCCGGTGCACGGTCTCCACCGGGTCAAGCGGGGATCGGGTCGCATCGCCGAACGGGTCGCGGCCGAGCCAGCCGACCGTCCAGAGCCCGAAGGTGAACCTGTCTTCCTTAGTCGCAACAGGGGTGAGAGTCGTCACGGTTCCTCCACTTCCGTCCAGCAGCCGCGGTCGGCAGCGGAGCGCTGCACCGCGTCCAGGACGAGCTGTACTTGCAGCCCGTCCTCGAATGACGGTAGCGGGTCGGTCCCGGCCCCGACGGCGCGCACGAGGTCGGCGATCTCGTGCACGAACGTGTCACCCCAGCCCAGCGTGTGCCCGGGCGGATACCAGCCGGACAGGTACGGATGGCCCGGCTCGGTGACGACCACCCGTCGGAAGCCCTGCAGCTCGGCGTCCTCGGTGCCGTCGAGGAACTCCAGCTCGTTGAGCCGCTCGAGGTCGAACGCGAGACTGCCGGTCGAGCCGTTCACCTCGACCCGGATCGCGTTCTTCCTGCCGGTCGCGAACCGGGTCGCCTCGTACGTCGCGATCGCGCCGCCGTCGAGCCGACCGAGGAACAGCGCTGCGTCGTCGACCGTGACCTCGCCCAGCTCGCCGCCCGCCGCGGTCGCGGACAGACCGGCGGCGGCACCGGGCAGTGGCCGCCGGCGCACGAACGTCTCCAGCAGCGCGTTGACCCCCGTCAACCGCTGCCCGGTGACGAACTGGGTGAGGTCGACGATGTGCGCCCCGATGTCGCCGAGCGCGCCGCTGCCGGCCTCGTCCGCCCGCAGCCGCCAGACCAGCGGGAACTCCGGGTCGACGATCCAGTCCTGCAGGTATTGCGCGCGGACGTGGCGGATGGTGCCGATCCTGCCGGCGGCGACCAGCGCGCGGGCGAACGCCACCGCCGGCACCCGCCGGTAATTGAACCCGACCATCGAGCGCACCCCGAGCGCCCGCGCCTCCCGGGCCGCGGCCGCCATCGACCGCGCCTCGGTCACCGTGTTGGCCAGCGGCTTCTCGCACAGCACGTGCTTGCCGGCGGCGAGCGCCGCGGTGGCGATCTCGGCGTGGCTGGAGCCAGGGGTGCAGATGTCGACCAGCGCGACGTCGTCGCGTTGCAGCACGGTCTTCCAGTCCGTCTCCACCGACGCCCAGCCGAGCCGAGCCGCGGCGGCCGTGACCGCCGTGGCGTCACGTCCACAGAGGACGGTCATGCGCGGGTCCAGCGGGAGGTCGAAGACCCGGCCGGCGGAGCGCCAGGCCCGGGAGTGGGCGACGCCCATGAAGGCGTAGCCCACCATGCCGACCCCGAACGGAGGCACCGGATCCCCGACAGCGTCCGGTGTGGACATCGACAGCACCCCTCAGGACTCGAAACCGAGCGACATGTACCGGTCCACGTTGTCCTTGGTGATCGTCTCCGAGGCCAGCGTGATCGACGCCGGCACCTGCTTCTCCACCAGGTCGGACATGCCCTTGTTCTGGGCGATCAGGCGGGCCAGCGAGATCGCCGACGACGCCATGCTCGGGCTGTAGGTCACGGTCGCCTTGAGCACGCCCTTGTCGGCCTTGATCTCGCGCATCGCGTTGGCCGAGCCGGCGCCGCCGACCATGAAGAACTCGGTGCGCCCCGCCTGGTTGATCGCGGCCAGCACGCCGACGCCCTGGTCGTCGTCGTGGTTCCACATCGCGTCGATCTTCGGTTGGGCCTGCAAGAGGTTGGCCGCGACCTGCTGCCCGGACTCGACGGTGAACTGCGCGGCCTGCCGTGCCGTCACCTTGTAGCCGTACTTGGCCAGGGTCTCCTTGAAGCCGCGGCTGCGGTCCTGGGTCAGTTGCAGGTTGTCGATCCCGGCGATCTCCACGATCACCGGATTGCTGACGTTCTTGGCCTTGAGCTGGTCGCCGATGTAGGTGGCCGCGGACACGCCCATGCCGTAGTTGTCGCCCTTGATCAGGGTCCGGTACGCCTGCGGGGTGTCGAACTCCCGATCCAGGTTGACCACCGGGATGCCGGCCGCCGTCGCCTTCTGCGCCACCGCGGTCAACGCCTTGCCGTCGAACGGCAGGATCACCAGCGCGCTGACCTTCTTCGCGATCAGCGTCTCCACCGACGAGATCTGCCGGGTCACCTCGTTGGTCGCCTCGACCGGCTCGAACGTCACGTCGGAGAACTTCTTCGCCTGGTCCTCGGCGTTCTTGCTGATCGCGGCGATCCAGCCGTGGTCGGCCTGCGGAGCCGAGAACCCGATCGTCACCTCCTTGCCGGCGGCGGCGTTGTCGTTGTTGCCGACCGCGGCCTGGCCTTCGTTGTCGTTGTTGCCGGCGGTGTCGGGGTCGTTGCTGGTGCACGAGGCCAGCACGGCGCCGGCGCCCACCAGCCCGCCGACGGCGAGGAACCGCCGCCGGTCGAGTCCTGCGGTGCGGAGGTCGGACATTTGCAGCGCTCCTTCGTCGGTGCGCCCGGACACGCGGGCGGGCACGGCTGATCGAGGCATGACGGGATCGCGGCGCGGCGGGTGGGACGGTGCATCGGGCGGGGGTCCGGTCGGCGGCGCGCCCTTCTCCCGCCGGCCCCGCCGGGTCTAGGGGACGGCCGCCGTCCGGCCGCGCCGCTGCAGCAGCACGGCGGCGACGATGATGAGGCCCTTGGCGATGTTCTGGACCTCGGTCGGCAGGTTGTTGAGGACGAACAGGTTGGTGATCGTGGTGAACACCAGCACGCCGAGAATCGAACCGATCAGCGTGCCGCGGCCGCCGGTGAGCAGCGTGCCGCCGATGATGACCGCGGCGATCGCGTCCAGCTCGTACAGGTCGCCGTGGGTGCTGGAGCCGGTGGTCGTCCTGGCCATGATCATGACCGCGGCGATGCCGCAGCACAGCCCGGAGACCACGTAGAGCAGGGCGGTGTGCCGGCGGATGTCGATGCCGGCGAGGCGGGCCGCCTCGGGGTTGCCGCCGACGGCGAACGTGCGGCGGCCGAACGTGCTGCGGTTGAGCACCAGCCAGCCGATCACGATGACCGCGGCGAAGAGGTAGACCAGCAGCGGGATGCCGAGCACGTCGGTGGTGGCGATGTCGTTGATCGCGGGCACCGTGACCAGCTGGGTGCGCCGGTCCGACAGCGACTGGGCCAGCCCGCGGGCGGAGACCAGCATCGCCAGCGTGACGATGAACGGCACCAGCCGCCCGTACGCGATAAGCACCCCGTTGACCAGCCCCGCGCCCATCCCCACCAGCAGCGCGCAGATCACCATGACGAACGCGCCGTAGGACTGGGTCGCCAGCGTGGTCGCCCACACCGACGCCAGCGCCACCAGCGCGCCGACGGACAGGTCGATCCCGCCGCCGATGATGACGAAGGTCATGCCCACCGTGACGACGCCGATGATGGACGCGCTGACCAGGATGTTGAGGATGTTGCTGCGGGTGAGGAACTGCCCGTCGGTGGTGGCGATGCCGACGATCGCCAGGACCACCAGCACGCCGACCAGGCCGAGGTTGCGCACCTCGGCGAACCGCCCGCGCAGCCGGCTCTGCACGGTGGCGGACGCCGCCTGCTCGACCCGGCCCTGCTCGTCGGCGGGCGGGACCTCGACCGGCCGTGCCTCGGTCATGCGACCGCCCCTTCCATCACGAGGTCGAGGACGCCTGGCTCGTCGATCTCACCCGTCGGTCCACTGTGGACGATGCGACCGTCGCTGACGACCAGCACCCGGTCGGCCAGCCCGAGCACCTCCGGGATCTCGCTGGAGACAAGCAGCACGCCGACCCCGCGGTCGGCCAGCGAGCGCACCAGCCGGTAGAGCTCGGTGCGGGCGCCGACGTCGACACCGCGGGTCGGTTCGTCCAGGATCAGCAGCCGGCAGTCCCGCAGCAGCCAGCGGGCGAGCACCACCTTCTGCTGGTTGCCGCCGGACAGCGTGCGCACCGGCCGGCGCGGGTCGGCCGGCCGGACGTCGAGCCGCTCGGCCACCTCGACGGCGGCGGTCAGTTCACGGCCTGGCAGCACCCAGCCACCGCGGGCGAACCGGCCGAGACTGGACACCGAGATGTTCCGGTAGACCGGCTCGTACAGCAGCAGGCCCTGGCTCTTGCGCTCCTCCGGGGCGAGCCCGAGACCGGCCCGGATGGCCGAGCGGACGGAACCCGGCCGCAGCCGGCGCCCGTCCACGGTGACCGTGCCGGCGGACGGCTTGCGCGCCCCGTACACGGTCTCAACGATCTCCGACCGGCCGGAACCGACGAGCCCGGCCAGGCCGACGATCTCTCCACTATGGACGGTGAACGAGACGTCGGTGAACTCGCCGCGGCGGGTCAACCCCTCCACCCGGAGGATCTCCGCGCCGTCGTGGGCGCTGGCGGCCGCGCGGGGAAACGCGTACTCGACCGAGCGGCCGGTCATCAGCCGGACCACCTCGGCGGTCGGGGTGGTCCGGGCGGGCAGGCCGACCGCGACCGTACGGCCGTCCTTGAGCACCGTGACCCGGTCGCCGATGATCCTGATCTCGTCAAGCCGGTGGGAGATGTAGACCACGGCCACGCCGTCGGCGGTGAGTTGGCGGATGACCCGGAACAGGTTCTCCACCTCGGCGCTGTCGAGCACCGCCGACGGCTCGTCCATCACGATGAGCTTCGCGTCGTGGGACAGCGCCCTGGCCATGCTCACCACCTGCTTGCCGGCGGCGGACAGCGTGCCGACCTCGCGGGTGGGGCGGATGTCGGGGTGGCCGAGCCGGGTCAGCAGCGTCCGCGCGGCGTCGTTCGTCGCGCCGCGGCGGGTGAAGCCGAGCGTCGCCGGCTCGTGCCCGAGGACGATGTTCTCGGCCACCGACAGCCCGTCGACCAGGTCGAGCTCCTGGTAGATCGTGGCGAGACCGGCCCGCAGGGCGGCGATCGGGGTGCCGAACGCGACCGGCTCCCCCTGCCAGCGGATCTCGCCGGCGTCGGCCCGGTGCGCGCCGGAGAGCACCTTGATCAGCGTCGACTTGCCGGCCCCGTTCTGGCCGAGCAGGCAGTGCACCTCGCCGGCCGTCACCTCGAGGTCGACCCCGTCCAGCGCCCGCACGCCGGGGAACTGCTTCACCACCCCGTTGACCGTCAGCAGCGCCTGCACCGCTCACCTCCCCCGGAACCGGCTGGTGACAAGGGACGCTAGAGGACTTGCGACGGGCCGCACAAGAAGTTGGGCTCGCATCGCCGCAACTTTTTCCCGTCGGAGGAAGAAGTGGCCTCGATCAGACGGCGTAGATCCGATCGCTGATCAACCGGGCGGCGCCGACCACACCGGCCTCGTCGCCGAGCTCGGAGAGCACGATCGGCATGTTCCCGGTGGCCAGCGGCAGCGAACGCCGGTAGACCACGCCGCGGATCTCGGCCAGCAGCGAGTGGCCGATGCCGGCCACGCCGCCGCCGATCACGATCAGGCCCGGGTTGACGAAGCTGACCAGGCCGGCGAGGACCTGGCCGACCCGGCGGCCGCCGTCCCGGATCATCCGCACCGAGACCGGGTCGCCGGCCGCCGCCGCGGCGGCGACGTCGGCGGCGGTGAGCGTGCCGGTCCGCTCCAGCCGGGCGGCCAGCTCCGGGGAGCGCTCCGAGCGGGCGGCGGCCTGCGCGTCGCGGGCCAGCGCGCTGCCGCCGAAGAACGCCTCGAGGCAGCCCGTGTTACCGCACAGGCACATCGGCCCGGCGTCGTCGACGCGGATGTGGCCGATGTCGCCGGCGCTGCCGGACACCCCGCGGTAGACCTCGCCGCCGACGACGATGCCGCACCCGATGCCGGTGCCGATCTTGACGAACAGGAAGTCGTCGACCGAGCGGGCGATCCCGGCGTGCTTCTCCCCCAGCGCCATGATGTTGACGTCGTTGTCGACCAGCACCGGGCAGCCCAGCTCGGAGGCGAACGCCTCGCGGACCGGGAAGTGGTTCCAGCCCGGCATGATCGGCGGGGAGACCGGGATACCCTCGGCGAAGCTGACCGGGCCCGGTACGCCGGCCCCGGCGCCGGCCAGGCCGCCCGCGGTGTCGGCGGCCCGCAGCTTGCCGACCATCTCCAGCGCGCGGCCGATCACCACCTCCGGGCCCTGCCGCACGTCCACCGGCTCGGTCTCGTGCGAGAGCACCCGCAGCTCGCCGTCGGTGACGGCGACGTCGATCGAGGTGGCCCCGATGTCGATGCCGAGGAAGCGGGTGTTGCGGGCGATGCACACGATGGAGGAGCGGCGGCCGCCGCGGGAGGCGGCCAGGCCGGCGGTCTCCACCAGGCGGAGTTCGACCAGGCGGTCGAGCTCGACCGCGAGCCGGGACCGGGACAGCTCCACCGCGTCGCCGAGCTCGGCCCGGGAGCGCGGCCCGTCGTCGCGCAGCAGCCGCAGGAGCCGCGCCTGCTGCGCGTTGTCCGGCCGCACCACCGCCATGCGCCGAACGGTACGCGCAGGTTGCCCGGGCTCCACCCGGCCACTCCGCTCCGCGCGGCCGACCGGCCCGTGCGAGCGGGGCCGCGCGAGCGCCCGCGGCAATCCCCTCGCCGGGCGACTTCGTCTCTGCTGCACGTCGCGGAGCAAAGAGACAGTCCGGCCCGGAGCCAATCGTCCACGCCCACGGACTACGTCTCTGCTGCACCTCCCGGAGCAAAGACGTAGGCCGGCCGGGAGACAGGGACGCCGGCGTCGCAGGCTCGAGAGCGTGCGGGGG
>Ga0308176_10000760_pt1 | contig 20104 bp, 15 predicted proteins | sample PhyCR2_3_FD_203890 | JGI IMG/M metagenome (GOLD analysis project Ga0308176, IMG submission 203890) | Soil microbial communities from UC Gill Tract Community Farm, Albany, California, United States - DLSLS.C.R2 | ecosystem: Environmental > Terrestrial > Soil > Agricultural land | place: USA... | reverse complement strand
TTCATATACTTTAATTCCATATGTTTGTTTATATAAAACAGGTAAATTATTAGTACAATATCCTCTTTTATTAAAAAATTCGTATAAATAAAACAAATATTCTTTATGCTTTGCTTGTTGTCTAAATATAAATTTTACACCCCCAGTTTTTAATCTTTCAGCATGACCATCCCCTAACAATGAACCAACTAGTACAGAAATAACATCCTGATTATGGGGACCAATACGAGAAGCTGGTTTAAAGTTAGGTAATATAAAAGCTAATCTAGATTTAAGAGATGCAAATTTCGTATATAAAAATTTAGGGCCAAGAAAATCCGACCCTGCAGTGTCATGCAGTGCAATTAAATGCATTAAAACTAAAGCTACTAAGATAAAAGGTAATAGATAATGTAAAGCAAAGAATCTATTTAAAGTAGCATTATTAACTGAAAAACCTCCTCAAATGACATAAGATACATATAATATTTAATTTATATTTTACTCCCTTAAGGGTTAGTTTATTAGACTATGTCTTAAACCATCGCATTATTGCCACGGTTTTGGGGGTTTCGTGTTGAGCTTATTGTTAGTATAACTCACTCATTAGTCGTTGAACGTTCTTAATCCTTTTATATACACCTGATTAAACTTCGCTACAAATAATCTAATAAACTGGAGGTATTTATTAAACGTCCTTGTAATTTTCCCCATTTAACTTTAAAATTAATCTTCGCCCCCCCCCTTAAACCCCCGCATACTTGCCCCCCCAGCATTCTGGAAAAACGCAGACTTGCGGGGGTTTTGGGGGTGGGAAGGGGGTTTTGGGGGGGGGGTTATATGAAGATTATTTTAAGGAGCCCATTATAATTATTAATTCAGGTTTTGGTGTAAGAGTATTATAAGATTGACCTATTACTGAGGATAATTTAAACTACTATAACGTGAACTTTCACGCAAATTATTTAATCAATTAACGTATTGTATATATTTTAATCCTATTAAAGGATGTAAGCCTGAAAATGAAAAGAAATTTATAACTTTTTGTATATCAGATTTAGAACTAACACCAAATTGACTATAATTATTGGTTGTATCTATTTTTCTATCCGTATCGAATATTAATTTAAAAGCCTCGAATAAATTAGAATGTATTCTTTGTTTTAATTGAAAACAACCATCATTATTACTTTTAATAAAAAAAGAACCCTCTGAACAGGTAAATCCTACAATTCAATTTTTAAAAAAATGTAATAATGTATAATCAAGAGCTTGCGCCGGATTATTAGGAATTTCAAAAATAGTTGGTATGTTATTTATATTAGGTATTTCATTATACAATTTAATATCATTTTTTAATATATACATAGCCAAATTAAATTGATCTACTCTAGTATTAGTTAAGAAAAATATGTTATTATATAAAAGTAATGGAAACAATACTTCTTGTAGATCAGTTTTATTAATAACTAATTTGCAAGCAGGGCTTCTCAAATCCTTATAAATATTTATCTTACCTAATTTTAAAACAGAATGAATATATTCTAAAATAGAAAGATCATCTAAATGTAGTGATATAACTAATTTCATAGTTATAAACCCTTTTGGTGTTTTACTTATTTGAATATATCCGTCCCCATCTATTAATCCAACTAAAAAGGCTAAAAAAGACGAAGGAATTGAAATATATTCTTGTTTATCCAATCTTAAAGTTTTATTCCCTTTTTTTAAGGCATTCTTATGAACAACTCCTATTGTAGGTAAGGAAGCTTTGGGATCCGAAACATTTAAATGTAACGAAGCCAGATACTTGTGAACAGCTACAACTGAAAATAAAATAACAACACCAAAACATAAATTAATAATTATTGTAATAGTATTTGACTCAACAATATCTTGTCCAATTCATGGTATAGCACTTACAAGGTTAGTAATAACCGTAGCACCTCATAAGGACATTTGCCCGTAAGGCAGAACATACAAACTTACTTATTATAAACCTCGGTCGCCGCTAGGCGGCTGAGGGTGGCGACGCAAGCTCGTAGCGCGCTCGCGCGCGTACTACGCTCCGCTAGCCTCGATAATAAGCTAGAATAACTTTAAATTCGTATATTCTATTAGTTAAATGAAGAGCTTGCACCTAACCAAAAGTTTCGACTGTGCATTAAGCAGCATTTCAACCACCCATTAGTGACCCAGCCTGTCGCGATCATTTATATAACCGACGATCTTGAAGTTTAAACTTCTTTGATCGTTTTCACTAATATTGCCAAATAATCATAAAGACTATTCTATATCCCTGTCGGGACATACCACTTTAATCTTTTTTTTTCTATAAAGATTACAAAAAGATTGTTACTCATGGGACTATAATTTAATATAAAAATAAAGTATAATAAAGGATAGCTTGCTTAAAAATCCAGCCTTGATAATAAAATAACGGCCTCCCCGCGGGGGGGCGCGCGTGCGTAGCACGCGTGCCCCCCTTAAACCCCCGCATACTTGCCCCCCCAGCATTCTGGAAAAACCAAACCCCCGCAGACTTGCGGGGGTTTTGGGGGTGGGAAGGGGGTTTTGGGGGGATTTACTTGAAATCTTTTACTATTCATTGTCTTTTTACTAATCTTTTTTCTGTTTTTAATGCTCTTCTAATAGTTTTTTCGTTACAGTTTATAGATTTAGCTGCATCTAAAATAGTAGAGTATTCACCGTAAACAGTTCCATTTAAGTTATACAACACAACAGGTCTTGTATTAGTTATACACTTTCCCCCCGCGCGGGGTGACGCGCGTGTACACGCGCGCGCCCCGCGCGGAGGGTTTTGTTTAGTTACATCAGACATAGGAGGTCTATTTAAAGCCTTTTCTCTTATTTTTTCTATGGTTTCAGGAGAAAGCTTTTTATCTTTGTTTAGATTACCGATTCTTTCACGTCTAGCGTCACTATAAATATCTTTCATCTTTTGACGATCAATCTCAGTGTGTTTGTAACCAAAACTAGAACCTGCTTCTGTCAAAATATTATAATTAGGTACTAACAATTTTAAATATTTATCTTCTAAATCCAATAATTCTTTGTTATTTTCCTTAGTAACAATATTAGGATATAAATCTAATACAATAAAAGCAAAATTTATTAAATCATATTTTTTTATTGCTAATTTAACTATTTTGCTTCCTCTGAAATAAATAACATGATTACTGAATCTAGCGTAAAATCTATTAGTCGACGCAGAACCTATATAATAGTCTTTAGTTACTTTATTAACTATCATATATATACCGCTTAAACCTCTAGTATCGTTTAAAATTTGTTTTCTAGTATCTTCTAAATTTAAATTTTCATAAACATATACAGGGTTTAAACCTAATTCTTGAATAATTGTTTTTAGTCTTTCAGAAATTTCAAGATTATCTATTGGACGGTTTGTACAATATCCTCTTTTTACTATGCTTTTATTAAACAGTCTATGATTGTTTATTTTATTATGCTTTATTATATTTTCTTTATTACTTATATTAAACCATTTTGGGCTATATTCATAACCCAGGAAAGCAGTTACAATCATAACTATAAGTATCACTGTACCTATAGCTCAAACCAATGTTCTAGGAGCTCTATATGATCCATAATACATTCCTCTTCCTATATGTAAATATACTAAGAAAAAGAAAGCTGAAGCTGTATTACTGTGTAAATAACGAACTAATCACCCATTATTAACGTCTCTCATAATATGCTCTATCGAATTAAAAGCTTCTAATACATTAGGACTATAATGCCGAATTTTAGCCATATTTTTATTTATTTAGCTCTGATAATTTTTTTATTAATCCCTCTACACTTATCTCTCTTTGTACAGATCTACCCGTGGTTTGTAATATTTTTACAATTTGTATTCATAATTCATATTGCATATTTTTATTTCCTTCTAAGGGATATTTTTCAAAAAAAGGAACTAATGTATTTAATATTTGATCTCTAGTTACTAATCTATATTTACTTACACCTCTAGTTTCACTATACACTTTACCATATTCGAAATATTTAGCTATTAAGTTTAAGACATGTAAACTATCACTTCTTTGGGAAACTTCGTAGGCCAATGTGTAATCTTTTACTATTTCACCGTTAGCCTTTTTTCGGTTACGTGTAAAGTACGTAAATGAACCTTCACCGGTAGTAAACCCTGATATTCATCAAGGATCTAAATTTTCACTTAAAAGATAATTTTTTGAAGCTAATTCTAAAACTTGTGCCTCAGTATTAGGTAATTCACCTAGTAAAGATAATTTATCTAATAAAGATGGGGATAAAGGATTATTTAATTTATTAATTAAAGAAGCAATATTTAAAAATCCTTCTATGTCAACGTGATATTTCTTCCCCATTAAATTTAATATATTACAAAAAAGAATAAAATTATTAACTTTAGTAGTTTGTAAAGGATATTTATTAAAATGTGAAATAATAACTAAAAGACTATTTCTTGATCTAACTCTATAAAGTGCGAATTTATCCCCCGCAGTAGAAACAGTACCAACTTCAAAAAATGACTGAATTTTATTCAACAATTCAATATCCTTTTTATGCAATGTAATTATAAAACAGGGTTCAATAGTTCAACCTATAGCCGCAGTTTTAGATTTAAATATTGACATGGAAAAAGACCCTTCCGCGTCAATAAATCCTGTAACAAATCAAGGATTTAAGTTAGAGTTATTTTTATCTCTACTATTTAATGTACTAAAATTGGATATATTACCTAATTTAGATAATCTGCTATAAAATAGACTATTGTCTCTTAAAATAAGCTGTTTAAATATATTGTAACAATATATTAAAGTATTAAAAAAGACTATGAGTAAATAAGATAAAAATTGTCGGCCTCCCCGCGGGGGGGCGCGCGTGCGTAGCACGCGTGCCCCCCTTAAACCCCCGCAGACTTGCGGGGGTTTTGGGGGGATTTGTCCTTACTCTTTTGAGAGGTTGGACTATACCATCATATGATAATAAATTAATTATCATATGTCTTACCTCTAGTCTCTGAAGATTCAACTTTATAAGTTGCTTTCCTGCTGATTGTCCCTTTAAGGGGTGTTCCAGCAATTTGTAAGATTTTGTAGCCACACAAAGTCCGAATTTCATGGCTAAAGTTACACCTGTTATAATTTGGATAACTAAACAAAGTAATAATAAAGAACCGAAGTTTCATAAATAACTTATGTTACTTGGTTGTGACGCATCAATAAGATACGAATTAACTAATTTTAATAAAGGATGACTTTTTAATATTCTCATGGTATGTAAAAAAAAATAAATTTAAAATGTAATAAAAATAAATAAAGATCATTAAACCAAATATTCTATCCTGCAATCTACTAGGTACTACGTAGTACGTACTACTCTCCTATAAAACTTTATAATATATTTACATATTTTTGTAGCTATAGCTATAGCTATAGCTATAGCTATATCTCTTAACCAAAGAATAAAGCCCCTCCGGGCACCTGTAGATCGACGCGATCTGCAGGCCAGGTAGTGACCCCCCCCCTCCCCCGCTTTTATTTGTGGTATCCTCCAATGTCCCCTAAGATACCTCCAGTTTAACATAAATAGCGCGTAGCTTGCGCACTAAAACCAATACTACAACTTAAACTAATATAACTTAAACTAAAACCAATACAACTTAAACTAATATAACTTAAACTATTAATATAATTGCTACAAAATACAAAGTACAAAGAAACTTCTGGTGGCTTCTTGCAGCTAAACCGAAACCTCTGGTGGCTGGCAGGCTGGCTGGCTAAACCTTCGTAGCCCCGGAGGGGCTCGCGCAAGCTATGCTTGCTACGGAGGTTAGCAAGCTCCCGGGGGGTTTAGCATAAACCTTTGGTTTATGCAGCAAGAAGTCCGAAGTATAGCTTGCTACGGAGTCCGAAGTCTAGCTTACACGACTTCCCCGGGTTATATAGTAATCGAGGTGGTAATTTCACTTATTAACTATAAGGTTACGTAACGATCCTGCTACACGCTCATTTATTCTTTATATTAGTACAAGGTCGCTAATTCCTTGTACAAGGCCAAAAATAAAAACTTTTTATAGGAGCTTGCTAAACCTTCGGTTTAGCGCAGGCTGGCTGGCATACGGACTTCTAAACCGTTTCTAAATATTATTTAGCAGAAACCTCTGTGCCCCCCTAGCTTGCTACCTAGCGAAAGCGTAGGTACGCGGCGCGGGGCGCCGCTACCCCTGCATGCTTCTAAGATTATTTAGCCTTTCGCCCAGGCCTAGTACGGCTAGGTCGGAGGGCACAGAGGTTTCTTCTGCGAGAAACCTTTGGTTTCTAAACCTCCGTAGCAAGCAGAGCTTGCGCGAGCCCCTCCGGGCTACGAAGGTTTAGCCTGCCTACAAAAATTCTATAATATAAGAAGTATGGTGATTAAAAATATACAAAAATTAAAACCTAAATAATTATAAAGTAAGTATAAAATAAACCCTACTAAAATATATAGTGCATAAGTCGTAACATGACTTGTGCTTAAAGATGCTATATTTTTACTTAATTTAACTAAGCCTTTTTCTAACCCAAAAGGTCCAAATAACTCTAAACTACCTTTATCTAAAATCTTAGTTATTTGTCCCCCTAAATCTAAAATTAAATTTGTAATATATTTATTATAAAATAATTCAACTAAAAATCTTTGATTAAAGAAACCAAAAATATTATAACCTAATCTAGATAATTTAAAATAAATAACTAACTCGGACAACAATTCAGATAAACTTAAGGCTATTACACTAAAAGATATAGTAAATATAAAAGGTAATAATTTGAATATAACAGGTACAGCAAATTCAGTGTCTATCATTATCTCATGGATAGGATGAATAAATAAGCTATTGTCCGCAAAGAAGTTAGATCCTAAGCCTATGAATATATCTTTAGTAATGAAACCAAAGAATATAGAAAATAAGGCCAATATAACTAAAGGTAAACTTAAAAACAAGTCACCTTCATGGGCAGGTTTATAACTTTTAGGATTACTAAATAAGTTATCCAAAGTAAGTCTATAATAAGTTCTAGGACCGTTAGGATTAGCTAAAAAAGTTAAATATAATACCTTCACAGAATATAAAGTTGTAAATATTGCACCAATAGTAGCTATTACGTATACAGCTACCCCTGAAAAACTAAATTGCCCATAAGCAGATTCTAAAATAAAATCTTTACTATAAAAACCTGTCATGAAAGGGAAAGCTACTAAACTTAGGCTTGCTATTAACATAACAGAATATGTTAAGGGTAAATAATTTATTAATCCACCGAACTTTCTAAAATCCTGATTGTCAGCTACAGCGTGTATAACACTACCTGCACCTAAAAACAATAGTGCTTTGTAAAAAGCATGATTGATTAAATGAAATAAAGCTACATTATAAGATGATAAACCTATAGCTATAACCATCATTCCCAATTGACTCATTGTGGAATAAGCTATAACTTTTTTTATATCTTGTTGAAATAGACCAATAAGAGAACTAAACACAGTAGTTATCGCACCTAATCATAAACATAATAATAATACAGTACTACTATATTCAATTAAAGGTGAACTACGCATTAATAAATATACACCCGCAGTAACCATAGTGGCAGCGTGTATTAAAGCAGAAACTGGAGTAGGCAAAAATATGTTGATTCTTAATATATATTATTAAGAATACGCAGTTAATCACTTAACTGATCGGACTATATCTTCATTTATGCAGCCAAAGCTGGCTTTTCTTTTTAGTTTTTACTAAACCTTCGGTCTCTAAAAACACCCCCTTCCTCTAGCAAGGAGAGGAAGGGGGGTGCCGAAAATTGATTTATTCATTATAATAAGATTTATTGATGTTATTTTTATATCTCATAATCAATAATAAATTTTTAGGATCATTATGTTTTTTATCTATTACTAACTTGTATATTTTTATTCAATTAAAGTATATAAGATACTTTTTAGTTTTTAAAGGATAAAGATTAAAATATTGTACAATAGGAGATAATTTAGTGGTATTAACTGTTACATTATACCCACCGTAACTTTTTAATAAATGTTTTTTACCTCCTAATACATCAGCTAAATGATCCATTTTATCAGAGTTTCCTTTTTGAGATAAAATATATCTTAATCTAACTAATTTAGCAGTGTTAGACTTATTGTCATAAACGGAACAAGTAAAACATCCTTCTGCATCAGTAAAACCAGATAATCAAGCATCATTTAAACTAGGTTTAAATGAACTATCTATATGAGGTATATTTTCTTTATACTTTAAATTAAACGCATTTAATCATAATTTAAATTGTTCTTTTCTAGTATCAAGAAAAATATTTCCATTAAATATAGAAATAAGTTTAACAAGATTATTTTTATCTCGAACTCTATAACAATGAGTATTTCTTACTGAATCTTGTACTCTAACAACTCCGAACCCTAGCTCTTTTTTTATCAGAAATAAAATTTGAGCATCTGGGCTAGATTGTGTAATTCTAAACTCTAAATATCCATCCTTGTTAATAATAAAGGATCCATCTCCTTCTACAAAACCTATAAATCATAATTTAAATCAACTTTCCCCCCGCGCGGGGTGACGCGCGTGTACACGCGCGCGCCCCGCGCGGAGGGTTTCTTTTAACATAAAAGCTTCACATGTAGTCTCTGAGGAACTTCTGATTGAATCTCCTGCGGATTGTCCCTCATATTGGATTTTTCCGAATAAACTAAATTTAAGTGGACCAAGACTGAAAACGGGATGTTCCCGCATATAGTTAAGTTTAAGGAAAGCCCTACTAAAAAAACCTTCCATCGCCATAGGTAATCAAATGTGTAGCAGTAAAATTGGACTATATCTTTAAATAGCAATTTTAGTTTAAATTGACTATTTACTTTGAGTGTCTAAATAAACTAAATTACATTTATATGTAATAAAACCGATCTACTCTAAAAATCGATTGTTATTCAGGAGTTAAAACTCAGTCTCTGAGGGTTATCTAAATAAATTTTATTTTATATCGGCCTCCCCGCGGGGGGGCGCGCGTGCGTAGCACGCGTGCCCCCCTTAAACCCCCGCATACTTGCCCCCCCCCAGCATTCTGGAAAAACCAAACCCCCGCAGACTTGCGGGGGTTTTGGGGGTGGGAAGGGGGTTTTGGGGGGGTTACACTAAACATTGTAGATATCCACATAAGAATATAATTAAACATAACCCCGCGGGGGGCACGCGTGCTACGCACGCGCGCCCCCCGCGGGCCCAGAGTATCTTTAACTATTTTCTTTTATGATGCGGACTTAATAAATTTATAAAACTTGCCTTCTTTTTTATCTCATTATAATCAATTATTTCTGAAGGTGATTTATTTCTCCGATAATTATATATTTCCATCCATTTTTTTAAAGAATCAGCCTTTGCTGAATTTAGCTTATATATGCTTAAATATTCGACAAGAAGATCTAGTTTTAAATAATTGATAACAATCCTGTCGTTTCCTTTTAATTTCTCAGTGTAACCGTTAATTAGTTTACTTAAATAAATAAATTCTAATTCAGCCTCTTTTTGTCCTAATACAAATCTTTGTACGATTTTTGTTTTAGACACTGAAACCATAAAACAACCTTCTGCATCGATAAACCCAGCTAATCAAGCATCACTTAAAGAAGGTATAAAATTATTCTCTTTAATTTCAATATTTAATTTATTTTTAATATTAAAATTATAAACTCACTTTTCAAATTGTACTTGTTTCTTTTTAAGGAAAATGTTACCATTAAATATTTCTATTAAAGTATTTATATCTTTCTTAGCTTTTACTATGAAAATTGCACTATCTTTACTTTCATAGACATTACCCATGTTTAACTCAGTTTTTATTTTATAAAGAGTGGGTAAATCTATTTTATTTAAATGAATGGAAAATATACTTTTACCGCTACTAATTAAAAATGAACCATCTCCTTCAGAAAATCCTATAAATCATTTTATAAATGAAAGATGAAATTTATTTATTCCCTGCTGATTGGTTCCCTGTCTTTGAGATTTTTCCGGGTTATTTTCTATTAATAAACCTGCGGACTCTAAAGCGTTTGAAACTATCCCAGCATATATCAAAGTGCATAAAAAATCTGAATATCATCTTAATTTTTTAAGGGCCTTCATTTGACCAACTTGAGAACTTTTGGCCATAGCACCTATTAATAAACATATACCTATAATAAGAACTACGTTACTATTAATATAAGGGGCTAATGAAAATACTGTACTATAATCTAAATTACCTAAAGATCATAATATAGCAAACATACCAATTGTTAAAAAACAATCCCCTACTCTATTAGCTAAGAAGGCAGAAATAGAACTTTGATTTGCTGCTATTCTAGTGAATCAAAAACTAACTAATAGATACGAACAAACTCCAACCAAATCTTTAAGGTATATACATATGAGTTAAAATATACCTCCTGTACTTTAACACCGCATAGGAATTACATAAAGCCTTGGGATATTTAATAAACAAGAGCTTGCGCCGCTTGCGCCTTAAATATCAAGATTCCGACTGTGCATTAAGCAGCTTTTAGCCACCCATCATTGGACCAGTCTGTAGTAATTTCTTTTTTTTTTAGAAACTAACGATCTTTAAATTAACTCTCTTTATTTGACCGTTTTCAATGACATTGCTAGTAATATATCCATATATATCTTCATATGTTATTATTACTAACTATAACTAAATTTATAATTTATATTTTATATAGCATAGATTTATCCATATATGGACCTACAATATCTTTTAACTTTATTTTTTGGCGTATAGGAATATATATTACTCATTGACCTTCTTTTTTCTCCTCCAATCTAGTTCTTAATTCAAAATTTTTATTCAAAACTTCTTGAATATATTCAACATCGAGGCCTCCGGCCGTCGCCCAGCCGCTCCGCGGCGCCGGGGCTTTTAAAGTAAAAGCTCTAGTATGAATAATAGTTTGTCCGTGAACGGATTTCCCGCCATCATCCATTCGTTCCTTTAATCTCTATTTATTGTAATAATAAAATATTTTTTAAAAGGTACAATTGTACCTCTCTCTTTTTGTTTATTTTCATTGTAACGTAATGATTTATAATCTGTATTTAAAGCTTCAGCTGCCTTTCGTAAAGAATTATATATTAAAGTTTCATTTGTTCTTAAGTCAGTTACTTCTACTTTTAGGCCTTTTGCTTCATTTATTTTTAACATTCGTTCTCTTGCAGCTAATCTTTGTCTTTCTGTTCTATTTAATTCAGTTAAATGTGCTTTTAATTTTTCCAAATGATCAGCTGCGAACTTTCTATTTTTAAATTTAGCCTTAGTTTCTTCGGTATGTTTATAACCTAAAGTAGAACCTGCAACCTTTAATACATTATATTTAGGATTAAAAGTATCTATATAATACTGCTCTCTAGCTATAACTTCACTAGGATCACAATATTCTAAAATTTCCAATTTAAAACTTGAATAACCGTATTTTAAAATAGCTTTACATATGACCATATCTCTTTTTTCGATATAAGAAAAATTAAAATAACTCGCTATTCTTCTCGATAGATTTACGCTACTTCCTATATAAGAAAACCCCGAGTTTAAATTAGTTCATTTATAAACGCCTGACTTTTTTTTATTTTCTTTAACTATTTCTTTTTTACTAAGATCAGCATTATAGTAAACTACTTCAGCAGAATTTAAGTCATTACTATCTCCTAAGTTTATACAACTTGTTGAAAAATAAACCTTATTATTTAATATATTATTAAACTTACGATTAATGCCACTAGAAAACCTAAGCGACGCATAATATCGCTTAAGATGATTTCTAGCCCCTTCGGGGCTAGTACAAGAGACTAGATTATTGGACTGTGTAACACTAACTCCAACTTCTTTACCAAAGAAGCCAGAAACTATAAACCATAATAAGACTAAAGTTATAATTATTACCGAACCTCCCATTGCATTACTAAGGTTGTTAAAGGTATGACCTAGGCCTACGTCGCTAGAACTTTCCAATATTATGGATGTTATAGAAAGTATTCTAATATTTTTTCTATTCAATACAAATCATAAGATTTCTATTAAAAAAAGTATCAGGGTAATATTCATAGTATTTTTATTAAAAATTTAAAATTATTTATCAAAAAATATGCGTTAATAACGCTAGATGGGCAAACTTTAATTAGCTAGCTAATTGAAAATTCACATCCATCGGGGGCTCCGCCCCAGCCCAGGGCCCTGCGGGCCCGAAGGGCACTTATAAATTTTTACCTCCATCAACCATAAAAGATACCTACCCAAATTTAATATTAGGGTAAACGACCGCGGGCCTTAGGCTAAACCTCCCCTTAGGTCCAGACCCTTGGGTCCTTGGACCTGGGTCGTAGGATAGCTGTTAATAATTCGTCCAGATTTCTTGGAATTACCTTTATTTCCCCCCCGCGCGGGGTGACGCGCGTGTACACGCGCGCGCCCCGCGCGGAGGGTTTTGTCTTTATAAAATAAATCATGATAATAATTTAAACAAGGCATAGCTAAAGTTCTAAAATATAAAGATTGAGTAATTAAACCCCTCAGCGGAGCAGCCCAGCGCGCCGCGCGCGCGTCAGGGTTTCTTGTTATTTCTTGTTAATATAGTAGGTTCCATAGCAGTCAAGGGCTCTAAAAGTTTATATAAACTTTTTAAATATTCACTTTTTTCGACGCAGGCTCGTAAGATTGTTCTATTCTAATTCTTGTATTATGGGTAGATTTACCTCTTTCTAAAAACCCGTCCCCTAATATTATACCTATTAATGCTTCTTTTTGTATACTAGTTAATTCATATTCATTTTTATATTTAACCCCGCGCGGGGGCACGCGTGCCTACGCACGCGCGCACCCGCGCGGGGAACCGAATATTTTATATCTTTAGCCATACTAGAATAATATCTCTTATTTAAATTATTATTTAAAGTATTATTCCACATACTGAATTTTTGATAAGGATTATTTAATTTATGTGTTAAAGATGAAGAAAAAAAAGATTTTATAGTTTTTTTAAAACAATCCAAACTATTTTTTTCCACATAAAAAACAACTTTACCCTTACTTTCTAATTTATAATCTATATTTAAATTATACTTATTTTGTAATAATTTAAGAATATACTCAATACTATCAATATTTAAATAAAAACTTTGTTTATTAGATAAAAATATTTTATCTGTATTATCTAAATATCATGTAGCAAGAGCTTTAGGGGTCAAAGATTCATTTAAATTTAAAGGCATAGTTTTTAAATCATTTTTATAAAACATTTCATACAATCAATTAAATGAACTTAAATAATAAGTTTCTGCTTTTCAATAATATAATATTTTATTGTTTTTAGATATAACTTTTTTTAAATTAGGTTTATTTTTACCTACTATTATGTCTCTAAATGTATTATAAAATTGTATAAGATATTCGATATTATCGTTACATTTAATAAATACAATTCTTACACCTTTCTCATTTTTTTCTAAATAAGAATTTCCTAATAAAGATCCTATTAATAAACAATTATTGTTTATGTTGTTTACACTTGACTTTTTTTTAATAAAACTATAAATTATATTAAATTTATTTAAATTTAGTCATTTAAGGCTATTGTGGTTATCAAGGTTTAAATCTTTATTTGAAAAATTTAATTTATTATTATCTTTAATACTCATATTTTTATAATCCCAATTTATAGAACATCCTCGTAACAAAATAAGGTTTAACTAGATCTATTAATCTATTAACACTTTTTTTTTGTATATATAATCTATATACATTCTCTCTGTGTTTTTGAACTGACACTGTAAGTTCAAATTTTTCAATTAAAATAGTTTTTAATAACTCAGTATCTTCTAAAGTAAAAGAATCTGTACAAATTACAACTCCTTCTCTATCTTTTCTATACATACCATCCCCCATTAGTCAAAAAGCTAATCCTCTTTCAGTTAACAGTTCTCCAATATTACCAGGTATGCATTTAATTTTATTATTATAAAATAAACTATGATAATAATTTAAACAAGGTAAAGTTAGAGTTCAAAAATAAATAGATTGTGTGATTTTACTTGATCTTTTATCTGTTCTAGTTAAAACTTTAGGTGGCATGTTTACAATAGAATCAAATATTTCTCTTAATTTGATTACAAACAATTCTTGTTCAGGATAAGAATTATCAACTCTTAATCTTGTATTAGATCTGTCATTTAATTTTTCTAAAAACCCATCACCTAAAATAACCCCTACAAGTACTTCTTTTTGTTCTAATGTTAATTCACATTCTTCTTTATACTTTTTAGATAATTTATTAGTAGAATAATTTCTACGTAATCTATTATTTAAGTTAAACTTATTAGAATTTAAAGTATAAATTAAATTTTTAGTAAAAGGAGTATTAAATTCATTAGTTGAATAATTAGTAGGACTATAAAATTTACTTGTATAATTAAATAATATAAAAGTATTAAACAATAAATATAAAAACCCTAATAAACCCGGAGAATAAAAACCTTCTCATCCTACAAACATTAATAAATAATTATTAGCTGTTACAAGTATTACCATCATAAATGTAAATAAGCTTAAATAACTAAAAAACCTTTGATTGTGCTTTTGTTAAATTTATCATACAATTTGTCTCATTTTATCCTAGTTTACTTTTTGAATGGCGCCGGTTACATCGAGGGTCTTAAAGCAAATTCTTCATATAGACGAAGTAGCGTAATATTGAAATTAAATAATTAAGGCGCAATACTCCTAAATTTATTAATCTTACCTTACTCTATCTCAATACTTCTACCCCTATTCATACCTAATTTAATTTCTTGTATAGAGTTCATACCTTTAATAGTTAGGTGTGAACGATTAACCATTAATTCATGTATTTTACATCAGTCTTCAAAATCCTTAGATTTTACACCAACTAAAGGATTTTCTTTAAATAGAGGAATTATTCTATTAGTGATTAAGGAGAAATCAACTATACTTAAATGAACACCAGACCTGGTATATTTATATACTTTTCCTCCTCCTAAATATTGAACTAATTTTTCCATCAACATGATATCTCTAACATGTTGGGTTATCCTAAATCTTAACTGAACTCTATAACCTGTTTTACTATTTGTTTTAGGTGTACGAACATCAAAGTTCCCTTCAGCACTAACAAAACCAGAAATCCAAGAAGGATTTATATTTGTAGCTACTTCGATACAATTAAAAATAGGTCTCCCCATGACTTGATATCCAGGAAACTCTAATTTTAACTTCTCGGATAAACCTAAATTCATAGATGCTTTTAGGTTTACTATTTTATTTAAACCTTCAACAGTAAGATGAGCTTTATTATTAATTAAATCTATTATTTGTTTAAAGAAAAAGAAATCCTCGGATTTTTGAGTTAACAATGGATAATGTTCTAAATGAACAACAAGTTTATTTAAATCTTTAATAGAACTAATTATGTAATTAACAAACTCACCATTCCGAGCTAAATAGATACCACCGGCACCACCAAAAAAAAGCTGTAACTGTAATAATACATCATAATCTTTTTTGTGTAAACCTAGTTGAAATTTTGGTTCAACACGCCAACCTAATTTACGTGTTGAATTTTTAACTAAGATTATTGAAAAAGAACCTTCTCCATCTATTAAACCAGACCAAACTCCAGGATTCACCGGAGTCAGTTTAGAAGTACCATGAATAAGAACGATGGGACCGAGACGGAATTGCTTAGATGGGATTTTAACACGTGAGCTTCAACTCATTTGACGGTTGAAGCCGTGATTTATACCACGATTTTTTTCAAAACCTGTTAGAGTACATCTTAAATTAGTTAAGCTAGACTTAACTAATCAACTGCCGTTTACTCGTTGCTCTTTTACAACATTAACTTTTAGTTTCCCCCCGCGCGGGGTGACGCGCGTGTACACGCGCGCGCCCCGCGCGGAGGGTTTTGTTGACTTAGATCCGCGATTGTCCATTTTGTTTTCACATATCTTAAGGCTTTTTACCTTACCTGAGCGATTACCTCAGCCACTAATAATTTTTCAAATATAGCTTGGTACCTTAAGCTTTAGGAGTTTCCCGGAATTTGACAGTTTACCCCCATAGAAGCGTATTCCCTCCACGCTACCTCGAGGATCACTACTCATGTACGAAATTGAATATATGTGGACTAAAGAACTTATTATCAATACAGGTAAAAGCATTGAAACTGTTAAACTATCAAATTGGAAACCTCAAATGATATTAAATCATTCGCTATCTATTCATCTAAATAAATTTATAGTCACAGGGATATTATTAAAACCTACTTCAGCAAAAGCTAAGATTGCTAATATTGTAGTAATTATTACATTTGAACATGTAATTATTTGTGCACCTTTAACTCCAACTTTTCTACCAAAAAAGCCAGATACTATAGATCCTAATAAAGGTAAGATTATTATACTTAAATACATTATTTATATTGTATTGCTATACTTCCTCTTCGTTTTACCTCAATATTCTCATATTGAGACTGACTATATCTTAAGCTAATTATTAATATCCGAGCAAAAAGCGCGCCCATATTAATAAAAAACCAACTCACGTTTAGCCGATTAACTGCACACCATTATTCCTTAGAATACTCGGTGCTTGGCTGCAGATCTTCTATATATCCAAATCGTTTTTACCATACAACGAGTCATTACCTGTTCCATTAATTATATTACTATATTAACTTGGTAGATTTGTTTTTAATAGTTTCCCGCAATTTGAGAGTTTCGCCTTGTATAAGACTAGGCGAAGGTTCACTTCGCCTTTGGTGATCAAGATGAAAACTTCCTTTTAATCAAGAAAATTTTAATCATTCTTATTCATAGAATTTTTTAATTCTATTATTTTATTTAAACCTTTTTCAGTTAAATGTTCTTTATTCTTAATAAGAGTAGCGGCTTCTTTAAAATTAACATAATCCTTATATTTAGAACCTTCAATTTTGTATTTTTCAAAAAAAGGAATTATATATATAATTATATCATTAATTTTTGTAACTATAAATTCACATACTTTACGGTTTTTATATTGAGCTATATAACCACAATTAAAAAATTCAACTAAACTTTTTAATAACAGTATATCTATTGAATCTTGAGCTATAGAAAAACGTAATCATACTTTATTACCAGATATAGTTATAAAAAAATTGGATTCTCCTGCTGAGAAACCGGCTACTCAATTAGAAGATAAATTACTTAATATATTATCCTCAATTTCTACTCTTTTAACTGGTACTATTGAAGGAAAAGATTCCTTTAAATTTTTAGATAAACCTCAATTAAGAGATGCTCTATATTCTAAAATTTCTTTTAACCCTTCTAAAGTAGTATGTTTGTTTTCTGACATTAACGATACAATTTGTTTAAATATTATAAAATCTTTATATTTATTAGTTATTAATGTATACTTTTCAAAATGAGGTATAATTATATTATTTAAACTAGTTATATCACTAACTCTAAATTCAACCGTAGATCTATCATTTATTTTAGATATATATCCAACATTATAAAAATAATTTTTAATTAAGAATAATAAAGCTCTATCTTTCTCATGTAACTTTATTTGAAATCTAGCTTGTACATTTCATCCTGTTTTATATCTAGGATTCTTTAAAATAGTTACAACAAAAGAACCTTCAGCATCAGAGAACCCACTTATAAATGAACCTCGGGCGCCGCTGAGGCTGAGGGTGGCGACGCAAGCTCGTAGCGCGCTCGCGCGCGTACTACGCTCCGCTAGCCTCGGATTTAAAACTATTTTCCTTTCACCCTCCGGGCTAGCACTGTATACAGCGCTGTATACAGTCCTGGGCGAAAGGCTAGAATAATTCCTTGATTGGATTAAATTACTTGGTGAAATTGCAGGTAATAAATTTAAATGTGAATAAGAATAATTTGATCTTGGATTTTTATCAGGAGAGTTAATTAATCTATAGAAAGCAACTAAAATACCTAAACCTATAGCAGACTCTGCACCTGCCACAGCTATTATATAAATAGCATAAGTTTGGCCAATAATATCATCCATATTAAGTGAACTTACCAATATTAGGAATGTTATAGACAATAGCATTATTTCAATTGAAATAAGCATTAATATAATATTTTTTCTATTTAATACGAATCCTAAAATTCCGATTAAAAAAAGTATCAAGGTAATATTCATAGTAGTATATATTTTAAATTTTAAATTATTTATCTCTCATTATTTATACGCTACGGAACCCTTGGTTTATAAAGCTAAAGCAACCTATATTCTTAATAGCACAAAGGAATCACCTCACCTGTATCCATTTTTTAAGCTACGACTATCAGTGCTGCGAAGCCGCGCGTGCTAATAAAAAACTAAAGGGCCCCGCCCCCGCCCTTTATATGGTATCCGACCAATAAATGATACCTCTTTTACTACTAGCAACTCTAAGCCTTTGGTTTATCAAACCTTAGCTAATAGAAATAGAAATAGAAATAAAAGACAGGATTATTTATTTCTTGGTTTTTAAGGATTATTGCTAAATCCTCATCTATACGTTTCCAAGGCCCCAAGTCCTTGTTTTTATCATAAAATACACGAATTCACGCAAAATCCATTTGATCCTTATGTAATTGATCTTCGGCGAAATTTTTAGAAATATTACGGAATTCAGTTAATCACTAGAATTAGGGTTATAAGCCTCATTTTGTGGGTGTCTGGCCCACAATAGCTCTAGTATTCGACAAGACGATTCTTCAAGTCTCATCGTACGTTGCTCCTCCGGTGTAAACTTGGCTCAATCCTCCTTTGTTCATTCAGATCGAGGCTTCTTTATACCCTTTGATGCAGGGTCTGGACTACCGTCGCTAAATTTAGCATTAATTTTATTTAATCAGTCATAGTCCGTAATTATCTGAGGTCAACCTAATTTATCCCAAATAGCAAACTTAGGTCCATGGTTAGGGGTCAATATTATTGCCTCCTGCAGATTGGGAAGGGTTCCCCCTAGCTTGCTACCTAGCGAAAGCGTAGGTACGCGGCGCGGGCCGCCGCTACCCTAGCTTGCTACCCCACTTGGCCTTCATCAGAAAGAGAAGAAGCATAAGCATCTAAACCTAGTTATACCGCCGACGGTAGAACTAACTTGTAGTTACTAGCAAGCGGCAAGCCACCCATATACATAAAATCCGGTTTAAGATTGTAATGGTAAATTACCAAACCCTCCGCGCGGGGCGCGCGCGTGTACACGCGCGTCACCCCGCGCGGGGGGAAATCACTAAAAAATTCCTCTACAACACCTTTAATACTTAGTTTCGTAACTAAGGCAGAGAACCCGGCAGCAATGTATAGGTTTAACTCTGAAGGCTCAACCCCAAAAAAAGATAATATCACAGGGCCTAAACTTGTAGATTTAAATACGCAACCAATAATAATACCTATTGATCCCGCTAAAAAGTTAGCCCTCATGAAATATTTTTTTTTTATTTCTAAAGCTAAAAGCTTTTTTTTAATAAAGAAAAAAAAATGATGATTTAGTACTCATATTATTCAATCCCATTAATTTATAATACCTAATATTAGGAGTCTTATTTTTTATCTTAAACAGACTCAGAATTCTACAAGAGTACTTAGACTCGAACTAAGAACATAAAGGTTGAAGCTTTCTGTTTTACCATTAAACTACACTCTTTTTTTTTATATGATAATAATAGTGCAACTATACTCATTTCATTTTTATATGATAATAGAAGAGCAACTATACTCTTTTCTAAATGATAATAGTAGTGCTTGCCGGCTGGCTGGCTGGCTGGCTACGCAGAAAACCGAAATACGAGCAAAAAGCGCCCCCCTAGCTTGCGTACCCCCGACGCAAGCTCGTAAAAGGTATATATCCGAAACTACCATACACTTGATTAAGAACATTCTTTTCTGCTCCCCCCCCCCTTCCCACCCCCAAAACCCCCGCAAGTCTGCGGGGGTTTGGTTTTTCCAGAATGCTGGGGGGGGGGCAAGCC
>Ga0308176_10000758_pt1 | contig 20152 bp, 19 predicted proteins | sample PhyCR2_3_FD_203890 | JGI IMG/M metagenome (GOLD analysis project Ga0308176, IMG submission 203890) | Soil microbial communities from UC Gill Tract Community Farm, Albany, California, United States - DLSLS.C.R2 | ecosystem: Environmental > Terrestrial > Soil > Agricultural land | place: USA... | reverse complement strand
GGTCGCCAGTACGGGGGAGCGCTGCTCGAGGCAGGCCTCCGCGACCCAGCGGACGGTGCCCTGCTGCCCCGCTTCGTCGCCGTCGAGGGCGATCCGAGGAGGCATTGGGGTCAGCGCCAGCGTCGCGCGTACCTGCGCGGGAGAGGCGGACACCCCGTTGGTGGAGCAGACGGCGACGCGGTGTGTTGTTCCGGTGGCGGCAGCTGCGGACGCGACGGCGAGGGCGTCGATGGCTCCTTCGACGACGAGCACCTGCACGTCCGCAGCGAGCGGGTGGTGGGTTGGCCGGTAGAGGATCTGCGACTTGTCGAAGACCGGGGTACGTGTGGGGTTGCGGTACTTGGGAGCGGCAGGGTGGCCACTGATGTCCCGGCCGATGAAGCCGTGAATCTGCCCGTGGACGTTGGTGACCGGGAAGACGAGGCGGTTGCGGTAGGTGTCGATGAGCCGGCCGCTTCGGGTCCGCATGGCGAGATCCATGCCGATGAGCTCGCCGTCGTCGACACCCGCAGACCTGAGGTGCTCGGTGAGAGCGGACCACCCGTGAGCGGCGTGCCCGACGAACCGCTGGCCGTCGAACTCGTGGGTCAGCGGTTCGAGGTCCGGGCCGCGCCGGTGGTGCAGGTAGTGCGCGGTGAATGCCGTGCCTACGGGGGTGGCGAAGTGCTCCCACGCCAGCTGGTTGATCTCAAAGGCGCGCTCAGGCGGGAGGTCGCTGACGACCGGATCAGGGACAGCGTGAAGTCGCGATGGTGAAGGGGTCGTGCCCGAGTTCCGCGGCGAGTAGCTGGGCGGTGGCGTGGGCGTACGCGTTGCGCTGGCCGAGGCGGTACCAGTAGTCGATGGGGTCGGGTCTTCGACGTTGAGGCTGGCGTTGCGCGCCAGGGCCATGAGCTGATCGACGACACCGTCACGGGGGAACGGTGTGGGCTGCGCGTGGGCTGACATGACGACCCTTCCCTGCGCGGGCCCTTCCCGCGCTGCTGGAGGGAGGACTCTGCGTCTGGGACACCATCCGTCAGGTCAGTTCGCCTGCTGGCCAGTCGCTTTCGTTGTGGACCATGAGGCGACCATGTCGTCGCGGTGGCCCGCGACGGAGCATTGAGTCTTGGAGACCTGGTCGGCGAGGAAGAGCTGGGCGTCGTGCAGCGCGCGGATGAAGTCCATGGCGGCGGTGGGTGAGGCGGTGTCGGCGTAGTCGGCTCGCTCGTGGTCCCGAAGCGCGGAGAGGATCTCGACGAGGGCGGTGTGCTTCGCCCAGCAGGGCGGGATGACGCGTGGTTCGAGGGCGAAGCGGCGGACGAGGTCGTTGACCCACTCGCCGAGCTCGCGCATCCGGTCACGTGTCTCGTCCTCGGTCAGGGAGGGCCAGTGGATGGGTCCGCGGAGCTGGCCGAAGGTCCGCTCGAACGGGTCCTCGCCGAAATCGAGAGGCTCGTCTGTGGTCACGACGTCGAGGTGTTCGTGGGCCGCCCCTTCGAGATACTGCGTGCCGCGTGCACCTGACGGAGGGAGGCAATGTTCGCGGCGGTGGCAGTCTGGCGGTCAGCCCGTCGCCAGGTCGGGTGCGAGTCGATGATCGCGTGCAGGGCCTTATGGTCGCGTCGGCAGAGCGGCAGCAGGTCGCGGAGCGACTCGGCGCCGAGCCGGTCGTACGTCGCGTGGTGCAGGTGGCCGGCCCTAAGAGTCCAGCGTTGGCCGCACACCAGGCAGGAAGGTTCGATGCCGGCGGCGGTCAGCCACGCGGCATACCACTGCCTCCGCTTGTCGCTCCATGCGCGAGAGTTGATGTAGGCGTCGTAGGAGGCTCGACGGCTGCGTGGTGGAGCTCTGTCAGGGATGGGCGTGGCTGGCATGGCGGATCTTCTGCTCGAGGTCGAGGCGGGCCGCGGTGAGGTCCTTGGCGTCCTTGCGCTCGGTCCACGGGCTCATGGTGAGCGCGATCGGCGGGGCGGAGCGCAGGAGGAGAACGGCGGACCCGAACGGGAGGGTGCGCAGCTCGGCGGGAGTCAGGATGGGAGCCTCGCTGGTCGAGGTGGATGTCGAGTGGCGGCCGTCGTGGCCGGTGCTGCGGCTGGTGACCTGCTTCGGGCGCGTCCCGATGAGCTTGGACAGGTCGTCGAGGTCGCGGGCATTGGAGCCGCCGCCGAGGATGAGCTTGACGATGGCGGCGTCCCAGATGGCTGATGCGGCGTGTTCGCCCCAGACGGCGCGGGCCTGGGCCAAGGACTGCAGGATGACGGTCGTGGCGATGCCGGAGCCGCCGCCGTCGGACATGAGCGAAGCCAGCGAGGGCAGCGGGTAGTTGGCGGCTTCGTCGAGGATCATCGACAGGGGAGGGTCCAGCCGGGATGAGGCGGAGCCGGCCGCCTTGCGGCGGGCGACCTCAAGCACGTCCTCGAGGAAGGCGCCCACGAGTCCCGCTGTGGCAGCCGCTCCGGTGGAGGTGCCCAGGAGGTAGACGGTGCCGTTGTTGGCGAGGACCTCAGCGGGGTCGAGCTGGTCGTCCTCGGCGGGGGAGACGGCGTCGAGGACCCGCGGGTCGGCAAGGGCTGCGAAGGCGATCGAAACCATCGCCCAGACCGAGTCTCGCTGTCGCGGGTCGGCGCTGATGATCGAGTCGAGGCCTTGGTGCCAGGCCTGCGCGGCCGCGGAGTTGGTGCCGAGAATCATGACGGCTTCTCTGGCGTGAACCGCGGACAACGACCACCGGTAAAGGTCACCGGCGTTGCAGCCGCCGAGGGCGGCGGCGTGCAGAAGTGCCCGGACGGCTTGCTCGGCGGAGGACTGCCAGAAGTTGGCGTCGGTGGTGCCGGAAGCCGCGCCCTTGGTGAGGGCCTTCGCGCGGACCATCGCTACGTGCGGGTCCTCGCAACCACGAATGGGGGACCAGCGCGCTGTGGACGGTATGCCGGGGGCGAGGCCTTGCGGGTCGAAGACCGCTACCGGGCCCACGCCCTTCCGAGCTAGGAGGGTCGCGGTGAGGTTGTCCGGCCGCGTGCTGGTGGTCACCACCGCTCCAGGGGCCTCGAGGATGGCCGGGATGACGAGGTGCAGTCCCTTGCCCGAACGTGGGGGCCCGAGGATGACGGTCGAGTCCTCGACCGTCACGAAGCATTGGACGCCCCGGCTGTGGCCAACGGTGTGCGCGACGGACTTGACTGAGCGATCCGAGGATGACGGCCGGAGCGCGGCGACACGGTTCCTGACCCGGGCCGCTCCGGCCGCAGCTCTTGCCTCGGATCGTGACGCGATGCCGGCGCGTGTGGCCCAACTCTTGTCGCAAGGCGAGTCGACGCGGTGACGTCGGACGAGCTCTGCTGGGGCGGCGATCGCAAGGATCAGCAGCAGAAGCAGCCCCCAATAGGTGGATGCCGACCCCACATCCACACCCCAGGCCGCGACCGGATCGAAGGGATGCAGCAGCAGATTCGCCACTCTCACTGCCGAGAACGACGGTGCCGGGCTGCCTCTGAGCCACGCTCCTGCGAGCGCTGCGAGCCAGAGCAGCAGACACCCGCCGCAGGCGCCGGCGAGAGCGGACAGCATCGCTCGGTCGCTGTTGGACTGGGGGAGCTCCTCATGACGCATGCACCGAAGACGATCGCCTCGGGGCACGAACCACGGCGAGGAACCGTGAGCGGTGACATGTTCGTGAGCGTCCGCAACTGCCGATGAGCGATAGCCGCCGATCTGCTGGGAAGCGCGGCTGTCGGTGCGGCCGGTAAGTCGCTCGCAGGGCGTGTGGGGCGGTGGTCTGAGGTGGCTGGTGTCAGAGCGGGTGGAGGGAGCCGGGCGGCCCGAGCGGGTGTGCCATGGCGGGCAGGTGCCTCCACCGAGGCGGCAGCAGCTCTCTGAGTCGGGGCTGCTGCTCGAGGTAGCCGGCTTCCTGCGGCAGCGGGGTCTGCCTGATCTGCCAGGTCCTGCCCTGGTCGAGACTGACGACGAGCTGGTCCCTGTTGTCGGCGATCCCCTGGTAGTAGGCGATCTCGCAGTGGGGACCACCTTCGGCCATCCCGGTCGCTGCCCGGTCCTCGGGGATGTCGGCGCTGGCGAAGGAGCCGTCGCGTTGCTGGATGATCAGGCGCAGGTCGCCACCGGCACCGGCGAGTCCCCAGAGACCGCAGCCCGCGGTCGTCGGGGTGGCCCACCTGGTGTCGGGGACGTCGGGTAGGGCGACCCGCTCGAGGGTCCTCGGGTGCACGTCCAAGGTGCACAGACCCACCCGGTCTGCGCACTCGATGCCGGGAAGCCCGAACCCGCGCCTGCCCGGACGATCCACGACGGTCAGCCGGACGGGCCCGGCTGTGGTTGCGGCGAGCAGGTAGGGCCCGGGGCTGCGGTGCGCCCAGTACCACTGGCCGGCCCCGATCTCCCGGAGCAGACCGCCGTCACCCAGCGACGGCTGTTCGGTCGAACCGGTCACCGCTCCCAGGGTGGTCAGCCGGTGACCGGCTCCGGGCCTGATCTGGTGGAGGCTGACCCCCGCGCCCGTGCTCATCGCGATCATCTGGGTCGTCGGCCTGCTGCTGCTCCAGCGCGCGGGCACGCACCTGCCGTGGCACGAGTCCGGCGAGGCCCCCGACAACCAGGGACCGCCCAAGGGCCACTCCCAGCAGAAGGCCGAGCAGGACGCCGCGTCGAAGGGCATCAGCACCGTGAAGTCGGCGACGATCTTCGGGATCTCCGCCCTCGTCACCCTCGCGGCAGGTGTCGTCCTCGAACGCAGCGGGGACGCCATCGCCGGGCACATCGGCCTCTCCGGCGTCCTCTTCGGCGCCACCGTGCTGGCCGCGGCAACCTCGCTTCCGGAGCTGTCGACCGGGCTGACGTCGGTGTGCCAGGGCGACTACCAGCTCGCGATGAGCGACATCTTTGGCGGCAACGCCTTCCTGCCCGTGCTCTTCCTGCTCGCTACCCTGCTCTCCGGCAAGGCCGTCCTGCCCCACGCCCAGAACACCAACATCTACCTCACCGCCCTCGGCGCGCTCCTGACCCTCGTCTACGTCGTCGGCCTGGTGTTCCGGCCGCAGCATCGCCGAGCACGCATGGGCCTCGACTCGATCGTCGTGCTGGTGCTCTATGCGGTCGGCGTGGCCGGCCTCTTCGCCTTCGCCGGTGCCTAGGGCCCGGCACGACCTGTCCAGAGGTCGGACGTCGGGTGCCGACCGGAGCGCGCCGCGCTACCACTTCCGGGCACAAGCGCCCGAGGTGACTGCCTGGCGTGGCATGACCCGGCCAACAACATCGATCCTGGGCGCCCATAGCGCTGGATCAGTCGGGCCCTCGCGAGGCGCGAGCGCCACACGATGCCGACCAAGGTGCGGACCTCGGCACGTCGCCTCTGTCAGGGCACGAGGGAGGCACCCTTGACTGCGACGTTACGTCACACCTCATGATCCAGGTATGCGCATCAAGGACTTGGCCGGTCTCGCTGACACCACGGTTCGCACGGTCCGGTATTACCACCAGCTCGGGTTGCTAGCCGTCCCGGAAGCCGGGACGACCTGGCGCGCTTACGGGTTCACCCATCTGACCCGGCTCATGAGAATCCGGTGGCTGGTCGAGTGCGGCGTACCACTGGCCGAGGTCCCGCACATGCTGCGGGCCCCCGGCACCCTCGACGAGCGCGAGACCGTCCTGGAGGACCTCGATGCGGTCCTCGTCTCCATCGACGAGAAGATCCACCTCCTCAACACCCAGCGGCAGCGCGTGGAGACGTTGCTGAACCGGGTGACGACGCACGGCCGGCTGTCTCCTCTTCCCGAGCCGGTCGTCCGTCTGTATGCCGCCCTGTTGGAGCGGCCGCTGCCGTCAGAGATGCTGGAGGCGATGTCACGAGAGCGTGACCTCCTCGAGCTGGCCTGCTACCGCGGCGCGCTACCGACGGATGTGACGGCTCTCCTCGACGCCCTGCAGGACGACGACCTCGATGAACTCCTGGGCGTGTGGCAGGCGTGCCAGCAGCTGGCCGTGACCGCCGGCTCGCGGCTGTCGGAGGCCGCGCGTAACGAGGTGGACGCGCTGGCCCGACGGACCGTCGACCTGGCGAGACGCGCCGAGCCCGACGCGACGAACCGCCTACTGCGCCAGGCCGCTGACCTCGACCGGCCGGCCGTGCGTGCCGCCGTCGATCTGGCCTATCCGTCGCCGGTGTACCGCCGGTTCGTCCGCGCCCTGATGACGATCGCCGCGCAGGCGTGCTCGTCATGACCAGCCCGCCCATCGTTGCTGACCACCTCACCAAGCGCTTCGGCCATGACCGCGGTATCTCGGACGTCAGCCTCGTCGTCGAGCAGGGCGAGCTCTTCGGCTTCCTTGGCCCCAACGGCGCCGGGAAATCCACGACGATCCGGTGCCTGTTGGGTCTCTACCGACCCAACACCGGTCAGGCGCGCGTGCTCGGGACGGACCCGGCGGCCGGGGATGCGGCCTTCCTCGCCCAGGTCGGCTACCTCCCGGGGGAGCTGCGCCTGCCCGAACGGCTCACCGGGGCGGAGGTGCTGGCAGCGTTCCGGCGCATGCGCGGGGCTCATGACACGGCATACGAGAGCGGGCTGGTTCGGCGTTTCAGCGTCGAGCTGGACCGTCCCATCGGGACGTTGTCGAAGGGGAACAAGCAGAAGCTGGGCCTGGTGCTCGCCTTCGCCCACCGTCCGCAGGTGCTCGTACTCGACGAGCCCACCTCCGGTTTGGACCCGCTGCTGCAGGACGAGTTCGCCGCACTGCTCCGGGAGACCGCCGCCGACGGGCGCACCGTCCTGCTCTCTTCCCACGACCTGGACGAGGTCCAGCGCGTGGTGCAGCGCGTGGCCATCATCCGATCCGGCCGCATCGTGGTCGACGACACGGTCGCCTCGCTGCGAGCCGCTGCACCACGCACCGTCGAGCTCACGTTCGATCATGAGGTTGACGCGCAGTCGCTCGCCGCCGTCCCCGGGGTCACCATGACCAGGCCCATCGGCCGCCACATCGTGCTGACCCACACCGGCTCGGCCGGACCGGTCCTGGCCGCCATCGCCCCGATGCAGCCCGACACCATCACGGCGCGGCCGGCAGACCTCGAGGAGCTCTTCCTGCGCCTCTACGGGGAGGACACCGATGGGAACTGAGCTCACCCGACTGGACCTGCGCCTGCGACGCAGGATGCTCGTCGGCACAGCGGTGGGAGCTGCGGCATACCTCTTCCTTGTCATCGCGGTCTACCCGACGTTCCGGCACGACTCGGCGATGGACGCCATGGTCGCGGCCAACCCAGCCGCGGCCGCCGCCTTCGGGATCACCGGTTCGATCACCTCGCCCGAGGGCTGGCTGAGCGCCAACATGTACGCCAACTTCGGCCCGCTCCTGGGGCTCCTGCTGACGATCGGCTACGGCAGCGCCGCCATCGCAGGGCAGGATCGAGAGGGCCTCCTCGGCCTGCTCGCGACCCTGCCGGTGCGACGGCGCCGGATCGTGGCGGCGAAATCCCTTGCCCTGCTCGTCGGTGCTCTGGTCGTCCCGCTTGTCTCGTACGCGGTCTGCCTCCTCGGGCCCCGATTCGAGCTCCAGCCGCGGTGGGGGGCTCTGCTGGGAGTGAGCGTCGCCCTCACTCTCCTGGTTTTCGACCTCGGCGCGGTGGCTCTCCTCGTCGGCGCGATAACCGGCAGCCGGGGCGCCGCGATGGGAGTCGCCAGCGCCACCGCTGCCGCGGCCTACCTCATCAGCTCCCTGTCACCGGTCGTCGACTCCATCCACGCCGTACGGTGGGTCTCGCCGTTCTTCTGGGCGGTCGGTGACGACCAGGTCACCGGAGGGGTCACCATCCAGGAGCTGGCTGCGCTCACCGGGCTCGGCGCAGCGCTGTTCGGCGCGACGGTGGTCGCCTTCCGCCGGCTCGACGTCAACTGACCGCCTGGGCACCTGAACGCATCACCACGCCAGCACCTGGGTGAATGGTCACTCGACGCCAAGGTGCCGGCGGACACCGCGCGGTGACATCGACAACAGCGATGCCGAAGTCCTCGCTCAGCCACCCGAGGGTGTCGCCGGGACGGATAGAAGAGCCATCACACGGACTCTTAGCGGTCGGCGGGGGGACCGGGATCTGGCAGGCGGCGCCACAACGGGGCGGGGCCGCGCTCCATCAGGATCGAGACCCCGTTCCGGGTCTCGAAGACCGCGATGGCCACCTCGGCCACGTCCCGAACACCATGGGCTCGCAGCGCGGCATCGAGGTCTTCATGGGTCAAACCGGAACGTCGCAGCTCGGCTGGGCGCACCTCGCCGTCGACGATGAGGACGGAGGTGGGGTGGTCGACGAGCGACCGAAACGCGGGCAGGCGGCGGAGGCGCGAGACGGCCGCATGGCCGACGAGAAGTCCCGCCACGGCGGTCAGGCCGACGGCGACCGGGTTGCCGCCCGTGGCCGTGCGCCCGACGATGGCGCCCACGGCGATGACGGCCGCGAGGTCGAAGGGGGCGAGCTCGGCCACGGTGCGGCGCTTGCCGGCCCGGAAGGCGAGGACGACGAACGCATAGAGCGCCAGCGCCACGAGGAACGCCCTGCCGGCGTCCCACCACGCGCTCGAGGTCATCGTGACGCCTCGTCGCTCGCAGTCTCGTGGCTCGAGTGATCGTGGCTCGAGTGGCTCTGGCTCGTGTGGTCGTGACCGCCCTCGCCCTCGTCTGGGCTGCCGCCCATCATCTTGAGCATCGGCACCCCGCCGGTGCGCACGAACCGCACGAGCAGGGCGGCGGCGAGGGTGAGGAAGACGAGGTTGAGCCAGGTGGTGTAGTTCCACGAGATCGAGCTGCTGACCACGGTGGCGTTGCGCTCCTCGGGGACGAGCCCGAGCGGCGTGAACACCAGCTCGACGACATAGCCCGCGGCGACCATGGCGAGGTAGAAGATGCCGGTGATGCGCAGGGCCGCCCTGGTGCCGTAGTACTTCCGGTAGATGAGGATGATCGGGACGATGATGAGGTCGGCGAACAGGAAGCTGACGACCCCGCCGAAACTGATGCCGCCGTTCCACAGCACCGCCGCGAGGGGCACGTTGCCAACCGAGCACACGAAGCTCACCATCGCCAGGAGCGGGCCCACGATCGGCCCCCACAGCGTGGCCAGAACGCCGTGGCCGTCGAGGAAGAAGGACTGGAGCCAGCTCGTGGGCACCCAGGCGGCGAAGGCGCCCGCAACGAGCAGCCCGATCGCGATGTCGCGGATGACCGAGGCCCAGTCCATGACGAAGTACTGCGAAACCGAGGTCAGGCCCTCGGAGGAGAAGAGTCGCTGCCGGAAGCTGCCCTCCTTCGACACGGACATGTCCATCGCGGCGTGCCCCTCCATCGAGCCGGCGACACCCCTGTCGGCCTGCTCGCGCGCCGCCTCGACGACCTTGCCGCGCATCCAGAACCGGAACCCGAGGGCCACGAAGAGGATCATCAGCGGTCCGCCGACGAACTCGGCCAGGGTGAACTGCCAGCCCATGAGGAGCCACAGGATGATGCCGAGCTCGAGGACGAGGTTGGTGGAGGCGATCTCGAACGCCATGGCGGCGGTGAAGTTGGCGCCCTTGCGGAAGAGGCTGCGGGCGATGGCGACCGAAGCATAGGAGCACGACGAGGACGCGGCCCCCAGGCCCGTCGCCCAGCCCAGCGCTCGCGGCGAGTCGTCCGACAGGTAGGCGGTGACGCGCTCCCGCCGCACGACGGCCTGGATCACCCCGGACAGGGTGAAGCCCAGGATCAGCGGCCAGAGGATCTGCCACGCCATCAGGCCCGCCGTGCTCAGAGCATCCATCACGGCGCTGAAGATCTTCATCGCGGCCTCCATCCCTTCGGCGATACGTCCCGCAGCGTCTCGTTCTCCAGGGGACACAGGGTGACTACCCGCAAAGGCGTGCGGGTATGCGGTTGATATGGAGGCGAACCTCACCGGCAGTCAGGCAGGTGCCGTGGACCCGGCCGCCGTGGCCCATGCGCGGGCGCGTGTCCCCAGCGTCGAGGACTGCGACCGGCTCAGCGCGGTCCTGTCCCTGATCTCGGGCCCCACGAGGATTCGACTGCTCTACGCTCTCGACGTCGCTGAGGAGCTCTGCGTCGGAGACCTCGCCCTCGCTCTGGACGCCAGTGAAGACTCCGTCGGATACGGGCTGCGCGTCTTGAGGACGGCAGGACTGGTCAGCCGCCGCAAGGAGGGTCGGACGGTCTACTACCGCCTCACGGACGGCTTCCCGGAATCCCTGCGGCAGGACTATCTCCGTCAGCTGGTGGAACTCACTCGCAACTCAGGCCGCCTGGGTGATCTCCCCTGAGAGCCGAACGATCTCACCGGACCGTGCGCCGCACGCTGCACCCGGCCAGCCTGCGCAACCCCGATCCCACGCGCCCGCGTCACCTGAACGCGTTAACCGTTTCCGACCCTCGTAGGAGGCCCGCACGTGCATCCCGCTGCCATCGGCTGGCTCGACCCGGCCACCTTGCTGGCCCGCTTCGGCGGCGCATTCCTGTGGGTCAGCATCGTCTTCGTCTTCATCGAGTGCGGACTGCTGTTCCCGTTCCTGCCCGGCGACTCCCTGCTGTTCGCGACTGGCCTGTTCATCGCCAACGGCCACCTGCACCTTCCCTTGACCCTCGTCCTGCCGGTCCTGTTCCTGGCTGCTATCGCCGGCAATGCCGCCGGGTACGAGATCGGCCGGGCCGCCGGTCCGACCCTCTACCGGCGCGACCACCGGTTCCTGCGGCGCGAGCACCTGGACCGTTCGCACGCCTTCTTCGAGCGGCACGGCAGCAAGGCCCTCGTGCTGGGGCGCTTCGTGCCCATCGTTCGCACGTTCATCACCGTCGTCGCCGGCGCTAGCCGGATGAGCCGACGCCACTTCCTGACCTGGTCCGCCGTGGGAGCCGCCCTCTGGGTCACCGCCTTGACACTGCTCGGCTACTACCTCGGCCGCGCCTTCCCGGGCCTGCAGGACCGCATCGACCTGCTCGTCGTCGGCCTCGTCATCCTCTCCGTCGTGCCGGTGGCCATCGAGTGGCTCCGACACCGCCGGACCCGAAGCCGGGGAGAAGACCGACCCGCCACCGCCAGCCACAGCAGCCACGGCGCGCCCCGCCCCAACCCTGCCGACTACGGCCACCGGCCCGAGGCGACCCGATCCCCGCAGTGACCGCGCCCAGCGACGCCGACCACTCGTAGGCCGTCCCTTGGGTAGCCGCGAGAACCGCCCAGCCTCAGCGTCGCTGCGGCGACCCTTCGTTTCACGGAGCCGCATCTCCGGTCACCAGCTGAACCGGGGAGCCGGGGCCCCAACCCGGGTCCGGGACCTCGGGTCAGGAGGGGCCCCATGCAGACATCTACTGCACAATGCAATCATTGCATTGTGCAACGAGTTACAGTGCTCCTTGGAGCCGCAGTGACGGCGCTGGCCGTGGCGGGCTGTTCATCCTCGGCGGTTGGCGGTCCGAGCGCTACGAGTGATGCAAGTACGGCCTCCCTCGAGCGGATCGGAACTCCCCTGGACAGCGCAGTGCCCGCGTCGGTGCTGCGCCTGCCGTTCACTGCCAGCGATGGACGCACGGTGCGGTTGGCAGACTTCTCCGGCAAGTCGGTCGTGCTGTCCGACGCGATGACCCTGTGCCAGGAGACCTGCCCGCTGGACACGGCGACGATCGTGCAGACCGCGCGCGCCGAGGACGCGGCCGGGCCCGGACGCGGTGAGGTGTTCCTGTCGATCACGGTGGACCCGACGCGGGACACGCCAGCCCAGCTTCGCGCCTACCGCCGGCTGTACTCCCCACCGCCCGCGAACTGGATGGCGTTGACGGGGTCTCCCGCGACAGTGAACGCGCTGTGGACCTACCTGGGTGTCTGGCGCGCGAAGGTCAAGGAGCCGGCCGGCCCGCCACCCCACAACTGGCGCACGGGCCAGCCGCTCGCATACGACATCCAGCACTCTGACGAGGTGTTCTTCCTCGACGGGCGAGGCCACGAGCGGTTTGTCCTGGAAGGGCCCCCGTATGCGGCGCGTGCGACCCTCCCGACGAGGCTCTACGACTTCCTGGACGCACAGGGTCGCCAGCACGTTTCGAGTCCCGACTCGAGCGTGTGGACCGAGGCCCAGGCCCGGCAGGTGCTCGCCTGGCTGCGCCGATGACCGGCGACACCGGCCCATCGGGCGGCCTCGCCCACATGAGGGGGCCGATGTGGATGCCGATGGCGCCGCCGTCTCTCGCGCGGCTGCTGGCCTGGCACCCTCAGCCGGTCCCCGTGGTCCTGGCGCTGGCGTGCCTGACCGCGGTCGGTTACGCGTGGGCGCTGGTCGCCCTGGCCCGGAACGGGCATCGGTGGCCACCGCACCGGTCGGTCCTGTTCGGGCTTGGAGTGGCGACTCTGGTCGTGATGACGGGCACGGGGCTCAACGGCTACGGGATGGCGATGTTCAGCGTCCACATGGTGCAGCACATGGTCTTGAGCATGATCACGCCGCTGCTGCTGCTGCTCGGGCGACCTGTGACCCTGGCCCTGCGGGCGCTGCCCGGCCGAAGCCGGACCCGACGACACCTGGTGCGGATGATCCACAGTCGGGCCGCACGCATCCTGACCTCCCCGGGGTTCACGATTCCCCTGTTCGTACTGAGCCTCTACGGCCTCTACTACACGCCCGTGTTCGACGAGCTGATGAGCACTTGGTACGGCCACGCCCTGATGCTCGTCCACTTCGTAGTCACCGGGCTGCTCCTCTTCTGGCCGATCCTCGGCCTCGACCCGAGCCCGCGACCGCAGTCACCACCGTTGCGACTCATCGAGTCGTTCCTGCCCGTGCCGTTCCACGCGTTCTTCGGAGTCACGGTGCTGGGGATGAACACCCTGCTCGTGCACAGCTTCGCGCACCCACCCCGGAGGTGGCGTCTCTCACCCGTCGCCGACCAGCAGCTCGGCGGCGGCCTCGCATGGGGATTCACCGAGCTGCCGAACCTCGCGGTCGTGCTCATCCTCGCGGTGACCTGGGCAACGGCGAGCGGACGCGAGGCTCGCCGGCACGACAGGTCCGAGGACCGCACCGGTGACGCGCAGCGGATGGCGTACAACGCCTGGTTGTCCTCGATGCGAGATGACGGGCGGTGAGCGGGTGCAGCGGAGGTCTGGCCGAGCCACGGTCGCGAGCCCCCGGAGGGCGCTGATACCGGACGTGCCGCTACCGACAGGGTCGATCCTCCACACCGGCGGGCGGCCGTAGGGTGGATCGGCTGCGGAGCACTCGGCTTTCGGCGGCGTAGCGCTGCAGGGCCTCCCTGAGCCAGCGCCGTCCCCTCACCCAAGCTGTTCACCGACGGGATCGGAGAAGGATGATCACATCACGCGCGGGTCGAGCTGATCAGCTTCAGCGTGCCGCGGCCAGCTCCAACAATGGGTGGCTGACGGGTGTCTTGCACCGGCGGCCGGTGCTGTTGCTGGCGTTCGCGTTCGCCGTGATGGCGGACCCGGTGTCGTCGGTGGCATACGCGGTCGAGGCCGCCTTGCGGGCGTTGAACGGAGACCTGGGCCTGCTCGTCGCCACCATGGCGCTCGTCGTCGCGATCATCGCGCTGGTCGTGGTCAACTACCAGCAGCTGGTGGCGCGGTACCCCAAGGGCGGAGGCGCTGCAGCGGCCACGGGTGAGGCGTTCGGGGACGGGTGGGCGTTCATCCCCATCGGTGCCCTGATCGTGGACTTCGTCCTGACCATCGCCATCAGCGTGTCCGCCGGCGCGTCTGCGGTCATCGCGTACCTGCCGGCGCTGGCGCCGTGGCGGCTGCCGTTGGCGCTCGGTCTGGTGCTTCTCGTGGGCGGTATCACGTGGTTCGGGCACCTGGGCCGGCTCGTGTTCGCGATCCTGACGGTCGGGTTCATCGCCGCCGCGACCACCGTGCTCTTCTTCGGACTCGGGGCCCAGCCTCACCCTGTCGGCACCATCACGACCACGCCGGGTCATCAGAGCGTCCTCGCCGTCGCGCTGGCCTTTCCCGTGGCGATGGCGCTGGCGACAGGCGTGGAGGCTCCCTCCTCGGCGATCGCCCAGCTCGGCCAGCTCGACAATGCCGGCAGGCGTCGGTTCGGTCAGGTCACGCTCTGGCTGACCTTGGGGATCGTCGGCACCATCACGGTGGGGCTGGCGTGGGAGGCGAACCGCCTCCAGATCGGGATCCCGCCGGCGGAGAGCACCCAGATCGCCGAGCTCGCCCGGGTCGCCGCCCCGGCCCCGGTGTTCGCGACGTTCCAGCTGCTGACCGCCTTGCTGCTGCTGTCGGCAGCAAGCTCCTCCTTCCAGGCCGGTCCCGGGCTGCTCAAGGCGCTGGCGCGGTACCGCGACCACGCCGGCGAGCAGCAGGGAATCCTCCACGCCCGACTCGGGCGCACGAACGTCCACCACACGCCGTTCCAGGGCGTCCTGCTCTTCGCGGGGGCATCCGCTGTGGTCGTGGCCGCAGCCGGGGCCCGAGACCAGGAGCTCGTGCTGTTCTACGCCGTCTCGGTGTTCCTGTCGTTCCTTGCCGGTCTACTCGCGATGGCGGTGTTCTCCCGGCGTGAACACCGGCGGGGGTTCCTGGTGTTGAACCTGTTCGGGGCGCTCGTCGTGGCGTTCACGCTGGTCGTCAATCTCGCTCGAGGGCTGCCGCTGGTGAGCCTCGGCGCCTCGCTGCTCATCGCCGGAAGCCTCTACTGGATGTGGGTGCGGGCCGGTCGACCTGGCGGCATCCGCGATGTCGCCGCAGAAGGCGAGGCGGACCCGAACCTCGAGTCAGACCCCGACGAGCCGGCAAGCCCCAGACCGACCGACTGACTCACCGCGCATGGGCTGTAGGGCGGGAGGCGCCGCCCTGGCGCAACCGAGCCTGAACCGGTGGCTAGAGGCCGATCTTCGTCGACTGGAGAATCCGGATACCGCTCGTGGGGCCGTCGAACTCGACCTCGGCCGCTTCCACACGCCCGAAGAGGTAGAGCAGCAGCTCTCCTGGCTCACCGACGATCGTGACTGCAGGAGTGCCGCGATGCGCCCGCACGGTCTCACCGGTGACGCTGTTGCGCAGGGCGAGGCCAACTGCAGGCAGTCGACGTGTCAGGTACCACGCGGCACCACGCGCGTTCGCCCAGAGCGCCTGGTGGAGGCCGGGCTCAAGCTTTCTGGGCCCGCCGCCGTTCGCCCGTCGCACGTCCTCGTGGTGGACGAACAGCTCGTTGAGGTTGGGCACCCGCCGCATCCAGCCGAGCTGGAAGATCCCGCGCGGGCCGGAGCGAACCGCGGCGACAAGGTCCAGGTAGTCCCGACGGAGCGCTGCCTGCCGATGAGCTTCGGCGAGCCGCCCCCAGGCTCCCGGCAGCACGAGCCCAGGCCCGGCCAGAGGGTCGTTCTCCCGGAGGTACAGGTGCGCAGCGAGGTCGTGGGTGGTCCAGGGCTGCAGCAGGGTCGGAGCGTCCGGCCCGAGCGCCTCCAGCAGGTCGCACAGCTGCGTTCTCTCGGCGCCGTCGAATGTCGGCCGGCCCACGAGGCCAGCGTATGCCGCAACCGCAATCGCAGCCGCGAACCGGCGCACTGGACATCATCCGCTCATGCCGCGAGCAGGGAAAGGATGCACTCTGCTGCCGACGGCGTTGTGGCGGGCGTCAAGCCCGTCGTGTCCGGAGCCTCTTGGCCACCCGGGCACGCGCACCGCGGCGGCCCCGTCCCGGCGACCGCGGGAACGTTCGGAGACCTGCCCGGGGCATAACGGACTCTCATATAGGCGCTGATACGGCCTGATTGTTCGTCCCGGATCGCAGCCGCACATGGGTCACGCGGCCCGGCCTCAGGTCCTCGCGCTGCCCGTCGTGTCGTCCTCGGGCTCGGGCTCGGGAGGGAGTCGGGTGATCTCGACGACGGTTGAGGAGAGCCGCTAGTGCTCGGGCAGGTCCGGCACGTTGCGGTCGTCGACCCACACCAGCCATCGGGGGCCTGCCGGGGGCCGGGTCGCGGGGATACGTGTGCGCGTCGAAGTCGAGGGTGGGCCGGATGCCGTTTCGGGTCGTGACCAGCCACCGACCTGTCGCCTCGAGCCAGAGCTGGAGACCTGTTCGGGTTGGTCCTCGAGGCGCTCAACGGTCACGTTTCATACCCAGACCGATGCGCCGACAGCAGAGCGGGCCGCGTCACCCACCCCAAGCCGTGTCCACTAGGGCGAGCAAGCCCCAATCCACGCGCGGCCGGACGGGTCGGTGCCGACACTACGAGTCGGTACCTGGGTCGTCGAAGCCCTGTCCGTAGATCTCTGCGACGCGGTCCCGCAGCTCGCGTGTGAGCCGGTCCGCAGCCGACCCGGCCCAGTCGGGCCCGTTGGCCAGAGCGTCGAGGCAGTAGGCCGCGATGCCAGCCGCGGAGTCGTACCCGTAGTCCTGGTTCAGGTCGGTGATGTGCAGGAGCGGTCCCAGGTAGGCGACCAGGTAGTCCGAGGGAGCAACGTGGAGCCGGAGCAGCTCCTCGACGATCCCTGCAGCGATGCGGCGGATGGGCCGGACTGTGGCGGTGGCGTAGTTCGTCATGCCCATACAGAGTCCGACCGGGCGACTGGGCCGCCATCGCCCCCCGGCCCACTCCCTGGAGCGCCTACCTGCACGGGGCCCGGACTCGGTCCGTGGAGCCCGGCGCCCACTCGTGCGGCAGGTCAGAATCCGGGCCGTGCCGCGAAGCTGAGGAGCCTTCGCGACGACGTCGACGCCAGTCACGGTGTGGCGTAGACGTAGCGCTGACGCGAGGCGTGTACTGGACGGAACGCGACTGGCGGTGACCTGAGGAGGTGGCTGGCTGTGGGTCTAGGTGATCGGCGCCGGGAACGACGCGAGGAGCGCAGGGATGAGCGGCGCGGCGTGGGGAGCACGACCTATCGCATGCGCCAGAAGCTCGTCTCGATCGGTGACGACTACTGGATCGAGGACGAGCAGGGTCAGCGCGTGTTCAAGGTGGATGGCAAGGCGCTGCGGATCCGTGACACGCTGGTCCTGGAAGATGCCGCCGGGAACCAGCTGCTGAAGCTCCAGGAGCGCAAGCTGCGGGTGCGCGACACCATGGAGATCGAGGACTCGTCGGGGCGCACTGTCGCCACCGTGAAGAAGGCCTTGATCTCGCCGTTGCGCGAGCGGTTCTCGGTCGAGGTGGCGGACGGTCCGGACATGGAGGTACAGGGCAACCTCGTCGATCATGAGTACGAGATCACCGCGGACGGTGCGAAGGCAGCAGAGGTCTCCAAGAAATGGTTCCGGGTGGCGGACACGTATGGAGTCGAGGTCGCCGACGGCCAGGATGCCGTGCTGCTGCTCGCTGTCTCCGCCGTGATCGACCAACTGACCCACGACGTCGGTTGACCTGACCGTCGGCGAGCCCCGACACGAGAGACCACCTGCGCGTAGGCGCGTGAATCGCGGCACGGGCAGCATCTCATGCCTGCGTCAGCAGAACACGCGCTGACCGCCGCGTGGTCGTACACCAACGCGGTCGAGTCCACTTCTCACCCGGCGCGGCTCGGAGGGGCCGGTCGCAGACAGATTGGGTCCGGCCCGTTCCGGGTCACCCGTTGAGGGTGATGCCGGTCGAAGTCTTGCGGGGCTAGCGTCGAGGCGTCTCGTGGTGCTCTTCCGGCCGGCGAGCTCGCACTGGAAGGTTCCGATGAGCAGTGATCGTCATGCGCGCACGATGTTGCCGATTCCTGATCGGCCGGCCCCGGGCCTGACCACCTACGACGCGAAGGACCCGGACGCGGCGTTTCCGCCGATCGAGCCGCTGCTTCCTCCGGAGGGCGCGCCGAACGTCTTGGTCATCCTGCTCGACGACGTGGGCTTCGGCGCCTCGAGCGCCTTCGGTGGTCCGTGCAGCACGCCGGTTGCTGAGCGGCTGGTCGCGGGTGGCCTGCGCTACAACCGCTTCCATACGACGGCGTTGTGTGCCCCTTCCCGGGCGGCGCTGCTGACGGGCCGTAACCACCACTCGGTGGGGATGGGCAGCATCACGGAGACGGCGACCTCGGCTCCGGGCAACAGTTCTGTGCGTCCGAACACGAAGGCGCCGCTCGCGATGACCTTGAAGCTGAACGGGTACTCGACGGCGCAGTTCGGCAAGTGCCATGAGGTGCCGGTGTGGCAGTCCTCTCCGTTGGGTCCCTTCGACGCATGGCCCTCGGGAGGGGGCGGCTTCGAGACGTTCTACGGGTTCATCGGCGGGGAGAACAACCAGTGGGACCCGGCCCTCTACGACGGCACGACCCCGGTGGAGCCACCGGCCACCGTCGAGGAGGGCTATCACCTGACTGAGGATCTCGCCGATCGAGCGTGCAGCTGGGTGCGCCAGCAGAAGGCCCTGATGCCGGACCGCCCGTTCTTCATCTACTTCGCGCCCGGGGCGACGCATGCACCGCACCACGTGCCCAAGCAGTGGGCCGACAAGTACGCCGGGCGCTTCGACGAGGGTTGGGATGTCCTGCGTGAGCGCACGTTCGCTCGGCAGAAGCAGTTGGGCGTGATCCCCGAGGATGCCGAGCTGACCGCACGTCACGCTGAGATCACCGCGTGGGACGAGATGCCAGAGGAGTTGAAACCGGCGCTGGCGCGTCAGATGGAGGTGTACGCCGGCTTCCTCGAGCACACCGACCACCACGTGGGCAGGCTCATCGAGGCGATCGACGACCTGGGCGTGCTCGACGACACCCTCATCTACTACATCATCGGCGACAACGGGGCGTCCGCCGAGGGCACCATGAACGGGGCCTTCAACGAGATGGCGAACTTCAACGGGATGGCCGCGCTGGAGACCCCGGAGTTCATGGTGAGCAAGATGGATGAGCTGGGGTCTCCGTCGTCCTACAACCACTACTCGGTCGGCTGGGCCTGGGCGATGAATGCCCCGCTGCAGTGGACCAAGCAGGTCGCCTCGCACTGGGGCGGCACGCGCAACGGCACGATCGTGCACTGGCCGAACGGGATCCACGACCCCGGCGGTCTTCGGTCGCAGTTCACCCATGTCATCGACCTGGCGCCCACGGTCTTGGAGGCCGCCGGGCTGCCGGAACCGGCCATGGTCAACGGGGTGCAGCAGTCGCCCATGGAGGGCACGAGCATGCTCTACAGCTTCAACGACGCCGACGCTCCTGAGCGTCACGACCTGCAGTACTTCGAGATGTTCGGCAACCGCGGCATCTACCACAAGGGCTGGAGCGCCGTGACCAAGCATCGCACCCCGTGGGTCATGGTCGGCGCTGAGGTTCCGGCGTTCGACGACGACGTCTGGGAGCTCTACGACGGCAGCAGCGACTTCAGCCAGGCCCGGAACCTGGTCGCGGAGCACCCCGAGATGCTCGCCGAGCTGCAGCGGCTCTGGCTCATCGAGGCCACGAAGTACAACGTGCTGCCGATCGACGACCGAGGTGCCGAACGGCTCAATCCCGAGATCGCGGGGCGTCCGACCCTGATTCGGGGGACCTCCCAGCTCCTGTTCCCCGGTATGGGGCGGCTCTCGGAGAACAGCGTCGTGAGCATCAAGAACAAGTCCTTCACCGTCACCGCCGAGATCGACGTCCCGGACGGGGGCGCCGACGGCGTGATCATCGCGCAGGGCGGCCGGTTCGGCGGTTGGGCGCTCTACGCCAAGGACGGTACGGCGAAGTTCGTGTACAACCTTCTCGGCATCCAGGAGTTCGTGGTCGCGGCCGAGTGGCCGATCCCGGCCGGCAAGCACCAGGTGCGGATGGAGTTCGCCTACGACGGGGGCGGGCTGGCCAAGGGCGGCGCCGTCACCCTGTACTACGACGGGGCCGCGGTCGGGAGCGGCCGCGTCGGCGCCACCGAGGCCATGATCTTCTCCGCCGACGAGACCACCGACATCGGCCACGAGACCGGCACCACGGTCACCGCCGACTACACACCCGGGACGAGCAGGTTCACCGGCAAGATCCGCTGGGTGCAGATCGACCTCGGCGACGACGACCACGACCACTACATCGACCCGGAGGAACGCCTCCGCATCGCCATGGCCAGGCAGTAGTGGCAGCCCCGCGCCCAATGTCACCCACAGCCGCCACCCGCGCCGGGATGACCTATGTGCCCGGGGGCACTTTCGCCATGGGCAGCGAGAGCTTCTACCCCGAGGAGGGGCCGGTCATCCGGGT
>Ga0308176_10000757_pt1 | contig 20171 bp, 26 predicted proteins | sample PhyCR2_3_FD_203890 | JGI IMG/M metagenome (GOLD analysis project Ga0308176, IMG submission 203890) | Soil microbial communities from UC Gill Tract Community Farm, Albany, California, United States - DLSLS.C.R2 | ecosystem: Environmental > Terrestrial > Soil > Agricultural land | place: USA... | reverse complement strand
TTGCAGATGAAACAAAGGAGCTAACAACCTTGGAGAAAACCAAAGAGGGATATACGGGGCATATTCGAATTGTTTACCCATATAAGGATTTGCCTAAGAATGATACAATTCCAGTTTCATTTGAAGAAATAGGGAAGAAAAAAGGCAACTGGCAATTCGATGTACCTGTACAGCAAAACCCCGTTGAGGAATTCATATTTGATAGCAAAGAAAGTACAAATCCGGAAGGCAATGTAGAATTTAAAGTGGATTCTGTTATTTCTGGCAAAGCTACTACCGCAATCATCTATAGTGTAACTTATCCAAAGGGAGAATTAGATTCCTCGTTTAGAATGCTTAATGTTGACAGTAATATGAAATTGCCAATTAACGGCACAAGTGATGGGAAAATCGACGAAATAATTGATGGGGACAGAACAACTGTTGTTCGGAGATTGGTTTTTCCACAACTGCTCAAAAATGCAACTTTAAAGGTATCACCTTCATATAATGAAACTCTTTCTCCAGTTGAGCCGGTGGAAATAGAAATTCCTTAAACAAAAATGCGTGCATAGAATAATGATCTATTGCACGCCTTTTTATGTCTTTATTAAACTAACCTGCCCGTTAACTCAATAAGAAAAGCACCAAAAATGGCGGCTGGATCTTCAACTCTTGCACCCGTTACTTCAATAAGGCTTTTACTTTTTACTCATCATCAAAGTCATCATATTCTTAAGAAAATATAATAATAAATTCCTTTAAACTAGGTGCATATTCTTCTAATTCTGTCTTTTCGTGATTCCAAAGATAAATGGTATCTCCTATTTTCCCGTTCATTTTTTTAAAGCAAAGTATATCTCCCGAACCATCATCACCAATCGCAATAAGGTCTTCAGACATTCTTTCATCTCTTACTTCCTTATTTTGTCTAACAACATCATCCCAAGCTTTTTTAGGATTTATTTGGGTTTTAATAGGATAGAGAATCCATTCACCAATCTCCGCATTATTTACTAACTTAAAAAGTTCTTTGTACTGTTCAGGAAAAATCAAACCTAACTTTTCCTCTGCCAGCTTTATATCCGATTCATCAACGCCTGATTTCTTTGTTTCGATTAAATTCCTTACATTCTGCATTTAGATAAAACTCCTTCACCCATTAATCTTTCATTATTATTAAATCAATAACAAATTTATCATTTCCTTCTTCAAGTAACCTGCAACGTTAGTTGAGTAAGAATTGTTATTATCTTCTAAAATCAAAAGTTTCATTAGGCACACTTAATTCGTGACCATTAATTACAACGGTATTTTCATCTATCCATTTAATATTTGCTTTTTCTTCGTGATAGTTCCAATAAATGTTCATTGGTTTTTTGTTCTCTTTATTAAAATTCAGTTCTCCACTAATAGAAAAATCTGTTGTTGCTCCTCCACTTGAAACATAGGTTTTAAGTGTATAAGTTCCATCAGGAGAATCTACTTTTGAAATTAAATCTCCTTTTGGTAAACGACTCATATCAAAAAATGCCCAATAAAAACCATATCCTAATAATCCAAGTATAAATAAAGGAATAATAATCTGTTTCTTTTTCAATCTTTTTCCTCCTGAAAGGCTGTATTAAAATTAGTTTATCAGAAAACAATCCTTTAAACTTTAGGTAAAAGATGGACTTTCTTATTCAACTAACCTGCTTCGTTAGTTGAAGAAACAAAAAGCCGCCATTGGCAGCAATTTTAACCATTCTTTAATAGTTTTCTTAATAATGGCTTTATTATGAACAAAGCAATAATATTGCTAGCAATAAGCGAGAACACTAAATAGATAATTAATTTAGTTTGATTGTGGATATTGAAAAAGCAACCTCCAGCAAAAATTAACGTAATCGTTACCATAGAACAATTTGTGAGGTAAGAAGCCTTATCAAATTTTTTTGCCATTGTGTTGTACTACCTCCTCTATATTACCCTCTGTAATCAGGTGTTTATTAGTTATTCTTGTTCCATTTTAGATATTCATTCTTCAAGTAACCTGCCCAGTTAGTTCAACAAGCTACCTCGATGACAACTCTGATCTTTAACTCTTGCACTCGTTAGCATAAGGAATGTTAATGATTTAATTTTTGTAAGATTTCAGCTTCATTCTTTATCCTTGATATTACATCCTCTTCATTCAACACAAAAGACTTATTATCATAATCAAGCCTATCAATCAATTCACTAATTTCAAACCAAGCATACAGACCATCCGAATTATCTAACTCAATAGCAACAACTTGAAAAATCATATTAGCTAAATTGAAAATTTCTTTATGGTCCTTTGCTTTTATTATTCTATTTGCTAAAAGACATATATAGGCTCTTGCACATATCTCAAAGGTTGGCTCCTTTATTGCCAATTCATCTAATGATTTTTTAAAATACAATTCGACTTCAAATATATTATCATCGAATGAAAATGAAGAGAGAATATTTAAGGATGGTGACGATACATCTTTTTCTAATAAAATGTGAACCCAATTTACATAATCCTCAGTTGAAACTGTACCCTTATGAATTTTATAAAATAAAATATTTGTTTCCACTTTATCACCACCATTAATATTTATCTCCCTTGAACTAGATTAACCTTATTGTACTAACCAAATTTGTTCATTTTAATGAAAATAGAACAGAACTTAAAAAAAATGTAAGGCTGCCTATACAGCCTTACGCCTTACTCCACAAATAACATATTGCTGTGAATTATTTCTCTGTCTTAAGTATTTCTTCAATCACCTCAGCAAAGGCATCAACAGTTCTATATTCTTCATCCAAAGTATTTTCAACTCCACCAATTTCCATTAAAACAGATTCATTTAATAGGTCTTGGTTGTAGGTGTTTTTTGTTTCTGCATTATTTTTTACAAGTACTCCTATTGACAAACCAGGATATTTTTCTTGGAGTTTATTGTGAAGTTGTGTAGCAAACTTTATATTTTCTTCGTTATTATTATTTAATCCAGATAAAATAAACTTTATCCTTGCGTAATCTTTACCGTCTATTTTAATCGTAGTTTCATTTCTTTTTCGCGAATCTCTGTGTATATCAAACACCATCTTAATACTAGGGTTATCTTTTAGATTTCTAGATAGAAATTCTCTTGATACGGAATATGATTGAGCAAAAGAGAGTCCTCTTTTCTTCTGAATACCCATAATATCACTGTTTTCGTGTACATTATTAATGTTTTTTTTATTTAAAGCCTGACTTAACCTTTCGCCTACTAATGTAATATTCTTTGATTGATGGATGGCATCAATGGGATCTTTGACCTTAGTTTCTGAAAAGAATGACTCTTGATTATGTGAATGATAAATATAGATTAATGGTTCTTGTTTGTTAACTGCCGATGATGAATTGTTGTTTTCCAAAAAAGAAGAAAGTTTATTATCGATAACTTCTTTTCCACTAGAAGAGAATATCCATAAAACAGCGATGACACAAACAAGGAATCCACTTGAAGCAATTGATATCAACTTATAGGTTCTTTTTCTATTAATTTTTCTTACAGCTTTTCTAAGATGTAATTCTGTATCAGAAACAAAATCTGGTCTTGGATTCATTGGATATGTTTCTTTCATTAGGTCAAATAAATCCTTATCAGTTTGCATTTCCTATTACCTCCTCTGTATCAATATTTAGCTTCTTTTTGAGAATTTTCAATGCCCGATGATAATCTACTTTTACCTTGGATTCACTACAATTGAGAACATCAGCTGTTTCTTTTATTGAAAATTCGTTAATACCTCTCAAGATTACAACAGCCCTAAAATCTGGTTTTAATTTTGAGATAGCTGCGTGAACCATTTTTTTCACTTCGTTTTGCACAATTAAATCATTGGGTTCCTTTTCAGTTGATATTAACTGTTTAAAAAATCCTTCCTTAAAGATCGAAATAAATTTTTTCTTTCGGTAATGATCAATAGCAATATGTTTTGCTATCGAAAAAATCCAAGTTTTTAAACTACCGGTATTAAAATTTGATAAATTGTTCAATACACGAATAAACACTTCTTGAGTCAAGTCCTCAGCATCGTTTTTGTTTCCAGTAAAACAAATAAGAAACCGGTAAACATCTAAATAATGGCAACGATAGATTTCAATAATACTTCCTTCTAAGTTCTCAATATCAGGCAAAATATTCCCCCCTCAAGTTTGTATTCATTTATTAATCGTTCGAGATTCAAAAAAGGTTACAAGATTTTAAATTGTTGGAGTTGGTTGGTTATAAAAAAACTTTTTCGGGGATTCCGTTTACTACACAAAAAGACCGTCTTTGACGACGATCTCTTATGGTTAGACTTGACCTGATGGGTTATAAGAAAATACTATCATTACTATGTTTCTTCATTATCAAAGTATTTTCCTTCTTGAAGTAAACTGCTTCATTACTTGAATAAGAAAAAGGCTTTACTCCTTATTGAAGTAAAGCACCCGTTAGCACAACAGCTTATATGGCATAATCAGTTTCTTTTATTGAAATTACTTCAATATCAGAACAATAAAAATGAAGATTATCTTCTTCATAGTCAATCACTTCATATCTTTTATTTTCCCAACCTTTATCCTTAATGTCCTGTATATCTATTGAAATTTGATGATATTGACCACCACTTTCAAAACGAATATTCTCTGGATTACGAAAGTGGAACTTAGCAAGATACTTATTACCGCTATCATCTTCAATAATAAAATCAATTTCAAGTAAGGATTTGTTTTCTTCAAATTCTTTGTGAAAAGAAACAGAGAACCCAGTTATAAATATAATTTTAATAAGAGAAAAATCTTGAACTTTATTTGTAATTAGTTCGATGTTTTTTATCATTTTCATCACCTTACTTTATGCTATTCCATTAGAGTTTAAATTACCATTCTTCTTGCACTAACCTGCCCAGTTAGCGGAACAAGAAAAAAGGGATCGCCGCAGCCATCCCAATCTTTAACTCTTGCACCCGTTAGTTGAAGTAGATAATTTATAATTCACCATAATAATCAGCAAAATATAAAAAGCCTTTCTTCCGTACAAGGTAATTCCTTAACTCACTTTCAGTAGCTTTTTCGAATGGTGGTTTTGTTAGGGTGTATGCTTTTGCATTTAACTTAGCAAATTTTTTCTTATCAAATTTATTATGATATTCATCATCAGCTATGTCGGTTATAAAAGCTGCTTTTGGATACCCCATAAAAAATACACAAGTCCTTAAAGCCAGATTTGGAGTTGAGTGTAACACAAGAAAAATGAATCCTAAAATTACTGCAATCCCAATTAATTTTTTCAAAGATTTCACCTCCATATTTTTCCTTTATGAGGTCTTATTCTTCAAAACATTATAAAAATCCTTCTTCCACTAAGCTGCCCGTTGAAGAAAAAAAAGGATCGCCTTACTCAACTCAAGCACCCGTTAGTTGAATAAGGTTCAGATTTTTGAATAGTAATTTTTTAGACAAAGAATCCTTCTGGATATAGATGGTCGTCTTTAGGTTCAACATCAGGGTATCTAGTAAATACAGAATTGAACTCATCGTTTTCGATGAGGTAGTTAATAACCTCAACAATCCGTTCGCGACTTACAAAATCTATAAGAGCCATATCACTTGACCAAAAATATGCACCATTCATACTTTCACCAGTCTGTTTATTCTTCTCTCTCAATGTTTGAATGTTTATATATGTAAAAAAACTAGCTATCCATTTTGAACGGTCAGAAAATGTTACGATGACATCCGTATTATCATCTTCAATATTGCATTCACCTTCTGCCCATTCTTCCGCTTCTATCCAAATATGTTTCCTACGATTTTTCGTCATAGAAAAACCCCCATATTCCATCTAAAATTAAAGCACCCAGTTAGTATAAGTACATTTTTTCACAAACTTTACAAAAACACTTATTAAGGAACAAAGCAATAGATAGCCATTTAATTGGATTAAAATTTCTTCTGATTTTGAGAAAACCATTGGAGAGCTTGTTGTTCCATTTCCTTAACGAATATTTTTTTTGCTGGACTATATTCACTTGTGTTATCAAATCGTTGAGCAAGTTCTTCTTTAAATCTACTGTACCTTACTACTTCTGCTGGATGAGAACAGAGATAATCCCGAAATATTAAATGCCGTTCAATCTGAGGGTTATCAAATTGATAAAAATGTATATGATGAGTTCTGTTTTCTCCGCCTTTTCGAAATAACCTTCTACCTGTAATACCCCATTCTCCAGCAACATCATATCCAAGTGTTTTCATCTTCTCGTTAAACGTGTCAATCTTCTCAATGTCTTTTACGATACACATCATATCGATTACAGGCTTTGCCTTCATACCACAAACTGATGTACTACCAAAATGTTCAAACCTTATGATTTCATCCCCAAAAATTGTTTCTAAAAATTGAGCCTCATTTTTAAACATTCTAACCCAATTTTCACTAAATTCAGTAAGCCGAACTTTCATTTATACACCCCCGTTATGAAACCTATATAAATCTTAATATATTGTATTTCACTTTTTGTTGCATAATAATGAAAAATTGCAATATAAGCACTTTTTGACCCAATAATTATAAGTTCTTATGCAACTAAACTGCTCCGTTACTCGAATAAGAAAAAGACTTTACTCCTGATGAAGTAAAGCACTCGTTAGTTGAACAAGAAGGATTTAACCAACCCTGGTTAAACCCTCATATACTGCCCAACAATGGTGTTCGTGAACAAGGAGTCCTTGAACACTGTCAATATCTATCCCCTTTATAATGTGGTCTTCTTCGATTGGTTCTTGTTTTTTATCTAACAATTCTACCAAGTAAAAATATCCATCATTTATTAGATGTTCATTTTTAGTGGATTGAAAAAATCTCTTTGCATTCCCTAAAAAAGAACCTATGGTTACTTCGTATCCCGTTTCTTCTAACATTTCTCTTTCAAGGCATTCTTGAAAACTTTCATTATTTTCAATTCCACCACCAGGTAAAAAATAATGTCCTCTGGAATTTTGGACAGTTAAAACCTTTTTTCTCGTCGAATTAAAAATAACAGCATAAACTGCTTTTCTTGTTTGATAATCAAGACCCTCAATTTTTTCTACAAAAACTTTAACCATTTTTTCACCTTCCAAGAAACTATCTTACCACTTTTTCTTACTCAACTAATCTGCCGCTTAGTTCAACAAAAAACAGCTGCCTCATTGACAGCTCCGATCTTGTACTCTTGCACCTCGTTAGTTGAAGAAGTCGATTCACAATTTGTCAATTGCTAAAACAAAATGGTCATTATTTAATAGTGGAACTGTTTCATAAACATTTAAACGACTGCAATGACTTACATCATCTTCAAATCCTTTTTGACGTAACTCTCTTCCACTTCCACAATCCCAAATTAATTCAGTGATTTTTTCTTTTGCATTTTGGAAGGCACCCATACACGCTTCGGCTTCTGGTGATTTTTCACCCTCTAAGTAAGAAAGGACAGCTCCAGCACCTAAATAATCTTCGATTGATGGTCGAAGACTGTTTTCGTGCTCTCTTACATCATTCCATTGTTCACCACAAGGGACAACAGTAATATTTGCATTAGATTGTAATCTTAATTGATTTGCAACGGAGGATACCGATGAAGCATTAAGTAAGGAACCTATTAAAAGGGCAGGAACTTTAGATGCAATCCAAGTACAAAATGCACCATTTAGCGAGGACAAAACATACTTCTTATTGTAATGTTCTTTCTTAAAGGAAACAGGCGATAAAGTCGGTTTTCCCAATTTAGCTGCTTCAGCCCTTCCCAATATATATTCAGCACCGACTTTTTCTGCGAAACTTTTTCCGTCTAAATTAGGTGGATAAGGATAGATTATTGCACCCTGTCTTAAAGCTGAAATAACAGTAGATGAAAAACTAAGAACATCAACAATTATAATAATGTCACCACGTTCGGCTGCTTCTCTTGCACCACGTATGCCCCATTCTACTCGACAAGAATAAGGAGCTTGATTAAACATAAAACCACCTCTTCTAAACAAAGATTCACATTACAATTCAATATTATAAATGACAATTCCTTCTTGAACTAACCTGCTTACGTTAGTGCAATAAGAAAAAAGGGATCGCCCGCACCTAATATTTCGAATGGTGTATAGCTTCATTTGCCTTGTTTATTGTGTCTCTGAGTACAAATATTTGATATGAGGCTGAAAATCCTTCTCCTCCTCCATATCCACCGCCAAAGCTAATAGTTTTTGTTTTATATTTAATCCCTTTATTATCAAGTCTTCCAAGCATTGTAAAATGCTTAGTAGCGTCCTGGGTTGAATAAACCATTTCCCATTTAACGAATAGACTTTTAATGAATTCTTTGAGTTTGAACATAACCATTTCCCTCCATTGTGAAAATTTGGATGTACAATAATATAATATTTCTATGCTATTGCGACTCTTTCCTTCTTTCACTAACCTGCTCGTTATTTAAACAAGAAATGCCGCAAAAAACGGTAGCGGTCTCTTCAAGTCTTGCATCCTATAGTTTAAGTGCATTTATTTACAATCTTAGCTTTTAATGTCAGTTTCTCTACAGAAATCTGCACAGTGAATAAACAAAAAGCTGCCTTTTATGGCAGCAGAATATAAATCTTCATTATAATTATTTTATTGGAATTGCTTCTTTAATTAGCTCGTTGTCATTAGAATCATAAACCATCAGGAAATATTCCCCACTTTCTAAAGTAATTCCATCAAAACGTGAATAGGACAAATCCCCTGGCTTATTTGAATTATATGCCGAGCTAAACTCCCCCTTAATGCCCTCTTGTGATTGGATCTTAAAGCGAATATCTTCACTACTGCTTTGGGATAAATCATAATATACGGTTGTTGACATTGGTGTTCTAACTACTTTTTGGATAGTAATGAATTCACCAGAATTAAGCGTAATTTGCTTATTCATTTCAAACACTCTTTTCTCTTTCATTAACTGCGATTGGTTTACTTCAACTTTAAAGACCCAAGGTTGGTTAATGACTTTACGATTCCATCTATCGTAACTAATTTCTATTTCTACTTTCTCGGATTTGATTTCCTGACTTAACTTTATATCATTAAAAATGGTGAACATTCTATTATTTAATTCAATCGTTTCTCCCCCAGTTGTAACCGAAGTATCTTGCCCGTTTATTTTCACTTTGGGTGTAATAGCGGTTTGGTAATCAACATCTACATTTTTAGTTGGCTGGAAGGTAGAACTTATATAAATACGCTGATCGTCTACCATCACTTCATTTAATGTCAATTTGCCAAGCTCATTTTCTGCCGAGTGGCCTATTTCTGTTTTATATGAAGAATAATCAAGATTCTCATTAAGATTAATATGTTTTTCTATTTTTTCCGCTATAAATGGCATATCTGCACCAGTATCTTTATCAAGTGTCAAAACCACACTAAGCATAATAGCAGCTACACCAACACTTATCGTCATCCATTTACTTCTTAGGCTCTTAGAAGAAATATCTTTTTCTACTCTCTTCATAATCCTTTTCTTTTCTAATTTTGAAAGTTCAATTTCTTCAAATTCATTTAAATCAATCTTTATATCATTTAGCTCATTATAGATAGTCATACTATTGCACCCCATTTCTCATTAATATATTTCTCAACTTTTTCCTTCCCCTGGAGAGCTTATTATGAACCCAGGATTCCCTTGCATTAAATTCGGTTGCAATTTCCCTTGAAGTGATCCCGCTCAAATAGAATTTTTCTAATATTGCCCGTTCTACATCAGGCAGTTCATCTAACAAACACTCCAGATCAACCTTGTTTCTATTGGAATCGAATTGCCCCAAACTTTTCTCCGTGAATTCAGCTTTGCTTAAATAATTATTTTCCTTTTCTAATTTCCTTACATAATCAATAGCTTTGTACTTAGCAATAGCTGCAATCCAATTCTTAAATTCGTTTCTTAAAGGGTCAAATGAATCGATATGGTACCAAATCGAAACCAAAACGTCTGCCATACATTCCTCTCTGTCTTGATAATTTCCCTGAAGATATTTTTGAATTATTGCATTTAGCAATCCGCCATACTTATTAAGTATATTAGAAATGCCTTTTTCATCTTTTGACTTTATTTGCTCAACCAGATTATGTTCTTCAACACTCAACATAACCCCCCCTTGTTGTTCATTTTTTGGTATTCAAATATAAATACGTAATGAGATTCAAAATCCTATCACCGATAAAAAAATAAACCGATAGAAATAATCTATCGGTAAATCTAAAAAGAAAAACCACAATAATATAAGTTCAACTTCAGTCAAGGGAAGACCTTCTTATTCAACTAACTGCCATTTAGTACAATTAGAAAAGCTACCTAAATTGTAGCTCCGTTCCTGATTTAGCAATTAACTCTGTTCTTGTTGTTTTCATCTTTTTTAAGGAGAAAAATATTATAGCATTTAAAGCAAACAATGCTGTTAAAACAATATTAATTGTTCTAAAGCCACCCAAAATCCCTACTGTTAGAAAAGAAAGTCCCGCAATAGCAAAGCATATTGATTCAATCACTTCACCATTTTAATACAAATCTATATTATTCCAATTAATTAAAACATAAGGCTTTCTTCAACTAAACTGCCAAGTTAGTGGAACAACGAAAAAAGGCTGCCGAAGCAGCAAAATCATTCTTGAGCTAAAGCACCCGTTTATTTAAGTCGTATTTCACAATTTCGCTAAACCGTCCTGTTAAATGAAGAAAAAACTGTCCCAATACAAGCCGTTCTTGACTAGCCCCCAATTCCTTCCAAAATAGTATTTGGAAATCTCTTTTTTATTCTTTCAGAAATATCTTTTCCATTTTCATCAAAAAACGTGATTTCTGTCTCGAGGATAGACATATCATTGTATGTTTTTTCGCTAACTGTTATTAAAGATACAGAAAGGTTATTTTGCGGGGTAAAACTATGAGAAAAAACACTCTTTTGTTTTATAACAACTTTGCTTATCTCCCCACCTTTATTGTCAATAACCATTACATAGTAAGTCTTGTTATCTATCTCAATGAAACCACCAGTAAATGGACCATTAGAAATATCTGAACCTCCTACAAACTCATACTTGTTTTCCCCTTTACCTTCTAATTGAGTAAACCCATAGCATTGTTCATATCCTGTTCTGAATAAAACAATTTTTCGGTTTGTTTTGGGTATCGAATAAATACTTTCAATTCGGGGACGTATTTGAGCTTCATCGGTTGTATCGGCTGAGTGAAAATATTGCTCAGCTACTTTTTCTAATTCTTCTATATTTAAAGATGATACTTCGTAATTCTCACATCCAGTTACAAATAGAAGCACACTTAACAAGATCACAATAACTTGCAAAACTCTCATACTGAAACCCAACCTCTCTTGATGATGTACAACGTGATAATTTCCCAATTATTAGCCTTCGTCACAATGAAACAACCCTCCAACAAAAAAAGTGTAATTCTACACTAATTATAACAAATGTTTCTATTCAGGACTATTATTTTTTAGGGTATATTTGTTAAACTAACCTGCCCGTTAGCACAATAAGAAAAAAGCTACCAAGAATGGCAACCCGATCTTCAACTCTTGCACCCGTTACTTTAAGTGAAATTCTTCACAATTTAAACAAAAACTGCTATGCTTTTTAAAGGCATAGCTCTCAGTTAGTAAAAGGTACGAATCCCCAATCCTCTAACGATTATTTCGGAAGCAATTGGAGCCATTCAAGTTCTTCGAGTGAATTAAAGAAAACGCTCGAATCGAAAAAGGAAAGATTCTTATTTAATCCTCTAAACATCACCTTGATCTCATTGATTATATCTGGAGCTTTTTCTTTGTCGTATATTCCAAATGCAATATCTGTTATAGCTGATTCCTTTATGGCATTAATAATATGCAAATCGCATTCTCTATCGAGGGATTGTCCATAAATGGTTAAGCCTCCGGTTATGCTTTTAAAAGCTTTATAGCAACGCATTAAATACTTGTTGTTTTCAATTCTTTGAAGTTTTTGTTTCCAGGTTCCTTCGGAAACATAAAGCGGGAAGTTTCCTTCTTCATATGTGTCTGTAATTATATCTAATAGTCTAGACTGGGAATTTCTACCTCTTGTTATCTTTACAACTTCTCCGTTCCTCATATAAAAATGTAAAGCACCGTGCAAATAATATAGCCCCAGAGGATTTTCAGAAGATCTGACTCCTAGCCCCTTATCAAACATAATTAATTCACTTGCACTGTCATAACCAAAACCATCGGTTACTGTTCTGGATCCTTTATTAAGTAAACTTAATAAAGCCCAATAAGGTAACAAATCATAATTCGTTGTAAAAATAGACTTTTTAAATATGTTAAAAGCTAATCTTAGCTGGTCTCCCTTTTGGGGACTAAGTTCTTCATATTGAGGGTGAACTTCTCTTACTGCATCAATTAAAGACTGCTTAATTCTTTCGTAACTATCATCAATATTTTCGTCTTGTATATCAAATATCCTGCTTGTCAACATAGTGGTGTGTAATGCTCTAAGGACTGTTTCAAAGTTTTGAGTTTCAAACTTTTCAAACATTTGTTGATCTTCAACTTCAAAAGAATCCTTACATTTTTCGTATAAATTGTTGTATCTAAACTGCTGGTTAAAGTGTATGGAAAAACCATTGCCGAACAATAAATTATCAAGGAAGATGTCATTCCTCTGTATTAGTTCGCTGTATGTTAATAATGTATCTGTCAATTTTGCTCCCCCCCAATAGTTTTTTTCTTTCTATTCTTTCTAAAGCGGATTGTCCTCAACTAGACAGCTCCGATAAGGCCAGTTGATTGTATATAGTTCATACATTCCTTTTTATGTAAAATACATATTACCATTATATAGTTATATGGCTACCTAAGAAATAATTTTCTAGAAATTTGTCTGAATTATTTAGTAGTCTATCTAACGTTCTTCAACTAACCTGCTTCGTTAGTGGAACAACAAAAAAAGGCTACCTTAGCAGCCAAATATAATTGAACTCAAGCCACCGTTCAATAAGCACATACCCTATTCAGAAAAGGTTGAAGTGAAGTTAATAACTCACACGCACTTAAATACATATAAATACCCTCCTGACTTGCACTTGCAGTCATCGTTTGATTTTAATAAGCTGCAATATTTTAACAAGCAAAGAGATCGCCGCAGCGATCTCCATCTTTAACTCTTGCACCCGTTAGCTGAACAAGAAAAACTCTTCTTTGAGAGGAAAAATTAATCCTTTTTTTCAAAACTGGAAATAAGCACAAAACCAAAGAAAAAGGAAAAAAAGTTCAAGAATCCTGCTGAAAAAACAAATTGATTGATTTCTATGTTACGGATAGCAAGAAATGTGCCGTTCCAGTAAAACCAAGGATACAAAGCCAAAAAGAGTGTGGGAAGTCCGAAAATGATAAGTTTATTTTTATTTACTGAAAGTCTTCCTTTAATTTTGATGGTTTTCAATAGTTGAGGCAAGCCAAAGTAAAGACCAATTAGAACAAAAGTGAGACTGAAAAAGAAAATGCCAGGATATATTCTAAAGAAATCCATTTTTTGTTTTACATAGCTTTGATAAGCTAAATATGAAAAATAGAAAAGAACAACAAATCCTAAAAGATATAACAATTGATACAAAATCTTTTTCATAGAACGTCCCCTCTCTCTTTGAATGTTCCGGATTTTCTGTAATTAAATTATATCACATTTTTCCAATTATTGGATGGAATTTGAAAAGTTTTCTAATTTTCAAAAAGTTGGATTCTTCAACTAAACTGCCGGTTAGTTCAACAAAAAAATGACCCCCGCAGCGATCATCATCCTAAACAAAAGCACGCGTTACTTTAAGTGCAATTTTTCACAATCTCTCCAAAGGAACAGTACCTTGCAAAATTATTTCCCCCTATATTTGAATAAATCATATAGAGGGGGATTGGTGCTGAGTTACTCTGTCCTATTTTGATAGAGGTAAAGCCCAAAATCTTGCATAACGGAGGTATGCCCCATTTGTCGTAACATAGTAGCTATATTGCCACGGTGATAGGAACCGTGAGTGACAATGTGTAGTACCGTCTCAGAAATAGAAGTTTCAAGTAACCCAGCATATGGGTTATCAACTACAATCAACTTTTCAATATCTTTTTGATTGTCCAGAAGTGCTCTGTATCGTTCGGATAAGTCTAGAAATATTACTTTCATTTCCTCAATACTTTTCATTTCCACCTGTTCTCTTAATTGATTCGTGGTCGCCATTGCTTCATTCATACTTTTACCTGAGATAATGTCAAACCAAGTATAATCTGTGAGATAAATGTGAGACAACACCTTTGATACCGAAGAAAAATCACTCTGAATATCCATATGATAAATATCCTGTGGAAGTTCTCTCAAACGGTCAATTATAACTTCATTTGCCCAAACGTGGTAGTTGTACATTTTTAATGCGGGGTGTGTCATATTAATTTTCCTCCATTTCTATTTGTTCTTCCTTTGTGACAAACGGTACTTAAAAATCTAAATTTTGGAAAAACCATTAACTTATATATTCTGTTTTATTAAAAAAAATTCCTTTAACTAAACTGCTTCGTTTGTTGAACAAGTAGGAATGGTAAAGGAATTGCAGTGGATCATTGCCAGTCTGCAATCAAAATTACAGGAAGTCCGTTGAGGCACACGACATATCTAATAGCCGGAAATCGTGTAATATGTGGCAATGATCTAAACTGACAAATGGGTGGGGACTATGAAAGGAAATATAAAAAGACATTTATACACTGGCTTAATTTGCTTTTGTATTATTTATTGGTTACATAGATTAGGGACTCTAGATTAAATTGCAGCTGATCGTGGTCAGCTTGCAAACAAAAAAAAAGGAAGTAATCTAAGGGCTGCCCGTTTGTGCAGCTTCTTTTTTGTGGGGGAAATGCTTAGGGTACTTGTTAACTAAAGCACCTAGTTAGTTGAATAAGGGTTATAATTTTAAAAAACTCTTTAACCTTTCCATAACCTTTTCCAAAACCGTGATGGACATTGTTGTATTAAATGGTTCAATATCCAAAGAATGATTGGCATTGGGGACTTTTTCAATTTTAATATAATTATTGCATCCCAAAGTTTCTATTTTGCTGGTTATATAATGATTGTCCCTTTCTCCTATAACAATTAGGGCTGAATGATTGCATTTCAATAATGTTTCATAAATGGAATCATATTTCAATAATGGTGTTAGGAGTATCATTTTAGAATTTAAATATAAATGATTTTTCATAAATCCATCAATGATAGGAATTGTACCAAGTGACTTTCCTAAAAATAAAATTTCTTGATATTGGTTATTTCTAAGTACCTCAGTAATCACAGGATTTATTTCATTTAAAATAATTGGGGTTATGTCTGTTAAGGGCTGATCAAATAAATTCTGTTCATATGAATAATGAATATGTACAACATCATACTTATTCTCAAGCATTATCATTGTTGAATAATAGAGTAAGGGTTTTTCGTATGTGTAACCTGCTCCAGAGAACATAAAACAAACAACTGGGCTTCCATTTTCAATAAGAGTGTAGGGAACTTCCTTCTCATTAATTAATACCGTTCTTTGATTAACTTTCATTATGGTTAAACTCTCCTAATCGTCTGAATTTTATTTTAATCTTACACCAATAATAAGGATTTTGAATAAAAGCCTTCTTAAGCTAACCTGCCCCGTTAACACAATAAGAAAAAGGAACGCTGCCACAATCCCAACTTGAAGTAAAGCATCCGTACTTTAAATTAATCGGTTTTTATTTGTTGTTCATTAAGTCGAATCGCAAATATAAAAATCGGCGTTATTAAATTAAGGGTGAGGACTGAGAAAATTGTCATTAGAATGGCTTTATTTGAATACTTACGAAATAACCAATAATAGACAACGTTCATAAATGCAAAAATAGCATAACCGAATACATTGGCAAAAAGGTTATCGTATCTTGAAGCCGCATCTTTAAGAATGAGTACAACAAATATGAACCAAGCACTGTTGACGCCAAATTTAAAAGAAACTACTTTCCCTAAAAGGAAACCTTCAAGGAAAGGAATCCAAGCAAACCAAGACCTTTTGATTCCTTCACGTTTCCCAATCGTCTGCAATCCAATTGAATGCAATATAATCAAAACAAGACAAAGTAATAAAATGTAAATCGCAATCTGAAAGAAAAGCGAAGGATATTTGTCTAAAAGTTTCAAAAAGTCGAATGGCAAGTAAACACCCCCTAATGTTTGTTAATAGGTTGATATACAAGCTATATTCGACAGGGTAAAAAGATATACCTTCAGTTAAATGCACTAGTGAAATATTGTGCTTTTTAAAGTAACCTGACCGTTACTTTAAGTACATTTCTTCACAATATTGCGTGTGGAGTAAACATTTCTACGTTTTTGTTTAGGGAGGCTCCTTGTAGCTACACCGGATTCTTTTAATTTTATGGATTTGTTTATCATATAAAACAATTTCTCAAAAGGTATATATTATCAGGAATAGATTTTCGGAACCCTACAGTAGCTGGCTTGTAGTTTTTCAAAAGATTCCTTTTTAATTAAACTGTTATTTTGCGTTTAAAAAAGTATACAATTCGGCTGCCTTCAAAATTAGTTTAAAAACATATTGAATTAGGAAAATAAACGTTTATAATTTTTTCTCCTAAAATTATAAATAAAAAAGAACCCACAACAAAAGTCCGGAACAAAATGTATGTCGTACTGCACATACAAAAGGAGAACTCTTCTTTTGTAAGGAGGGGAATTTATGTAGGTAAACATTTTAGAGATTCTGTTTACTCCATAAAAAAATCGTTTTTCGACGATCTGCTCTTTAACTAAAGCACCCGTTAGCTTAATTAGAACATCTCGAAAGGATAAGTAAACCTCCAATAATGATAACTACGGTGATAATCTTAGTAAGACACCCTCCATTTGCTATAGCCCCCAAGTTTCCGACCATTGAACGGTTTATAGCTTCCCCTAAATTACCCGTTGGATTTTCTTTATTAACTTGGTTTTGTTTTTTCTCTTGTTCGTCTTCCGTATTCATCCATTTACCCCCTATAATTTTCCTTAAGGGATTTTATTCTCCAAGATTCAAAATTAATCCTTCTTACACTAAACTGCTTCGTTAGTGAAACAAGAAAAGCTGCCTAAACGATAGCTCAGGTTTTTAACTCAACCACTCCGTTAATTGAACTACGGAGACAAAGGGATAGTATTAACTTTTTTTCATTCTACTGATTCTTTCGAAAGTATTTATGGAAGATTTGTAAATGGTGCTTTCACTAAAAGTTAAGCTGTCTTTTTTACAAAAACCAATAAAGTTTCTATACCCCTTAACGATTGAATCCATTAATTCCTCCACAGGAAAACTAGGTGAAATATTTACCAACTTATTCCCTTCATTGATTTCAAAATAAAATTGACCATCTTTTTTAAGGAGGAACACTTCTATCGGATAACCTATGAGGGTAATACGATACCTTTGGTCAGCTGCTTGATTAATAACAATGTAAGATAAATCGCCCCACGTCTCCAATAAATCATCAGTTTCATTCTGTTTAGATAAAATACTTTGATGACCATATGTAACCTCAATATATCCAGGTAAATACTCATTTTCTTCATAATCTAATATCTTTTGGGCAGCTACTTCTGCTAAAGGGTGGTCAATGGGTAAAAATTCATTCTCTTCTTTCGTTAAATAACCTAGCTCAGGTACATAATTAGAAACAAAAGTTTTAAATTCTAAGCTCTTATTCATTCTTCTTACCCCTTACCTAGAATAACATTATGTAATACATCTTCTTCATCTATACCAACAATCCTTCTTCCACAAGCCTGCACGTGAGCACAACAAGAAAAAATACCGCCGCAGCGATTATTTCTTTAACTCTTGCACCCGTTAGTTGAACAAGAACCTCATTCTGAAGGTTGGTAAATAACTAAATCGACACTTTCCTTACCGTCTGAATTACGAATATTATCAAAGTGGTCGTGATAATTTGGGTCTTCCGTGTCGTATTCAGCTAAAGCAATTAAATATCTGCCTAATTCCTTTATAGCTTCACGATTGCCTCTTAAATATATTTCATACTTGCCGTTACTAACAAATTCATCAGCTTCAAAATCAAATGATTCACCATTAGTTACATCTATGATTAAACCTTCTATATTTGGGTCAACAATTCCCCCCTCATAGATTCCACTGGCTTTATCTGCTTTATTTTGAAAGTATTCAAGTGTTAAAGTTACTTCCTTCTGAACCTTTTTCATTATCCATCACCCTTTAGTAATGCTTTGTTATTTGATTAAATTATAACATCTTTATTCAACTATCCTGCCCCATTAGCTTAACAAACAAAAAGCCGCCATTGGCAGCTCCATTTTCAAGTAATGCAACCGTTAGTTTAACAACAACTATTTCTTTTTACTCCCAATTAAGTGTAATATTTGACTTTTCTAGTTCCCATCTTTTCGCAAAAAATGTGAGAACATCTTTTTTCTCTTGGGAATTTTGCTCCTCCTTACCTTTGGATTTTTCTTCTGGCAAATTCACTTTAATTGACACAGTTTTTAAGGGTTGAACTACTTGTACTGTTTGGTTGTCGCTTGAAGTGACCTTGCCAACAGTAACTAACACACTTGTTTTCGTTTGGTCTTCGTTTGGAGTGACCTTTATTTCTTTAATGGCTAGTTCGTATTTGGATAAAAGTTCTTCAACAACAATATCTTTCATTTGGTTAGCAACTTGTCCTGATATAGACTCATCTTGTAATTTCTTTATTTCTTCCTTTCTCATATTAATTTTTTCGGCAGCTGAATTTTGCCCTATTTCGTTATTACTTACCACAGATGAAAGTATTTTTTCCGTATCTACTTTAAACAAGGAAAGTATGGGCTTGAAAATGGAAAGAATCAAAATTAAGCTAATGACTATTTTGACATATCCTTTCCATACTGAGTTTGGTAGCAACATATCGACTACAACAGCAAATAAAATAAATACAATAATTGAGGTAATCCAATTTGCTAGTAGTTCCATTTTCTCTCCTTTCAAATAATAAAAATTTCCATTGTTTATAACATTTATATGCACTACACCGAATAGCTTGACCAAATTATTCCATAAATTGACCCGCAGGTTCTATATGCACTTGTTCCACTAAACTGCCCCGTTAGTTCAACAAGAAAAAAGAGCCGCTACAGCGACCCTTTGTTCAACTATGGCACCCGTTAGTTTAAGAAGCACAGCTATAACGGTGTTTGAGAAATACTACTTCTTTTCCAAAGTTTCTTCTTTCGTTAAGATTTTGTAATTCAGGATGAACTTTGAATTTGGAAGGTAACGTATGACAAACCATTTATCAGAATCTGTTCTAGAAACACTTTTTGGTAGTTTCAGTTCAACATTACGAATTTTTACTTGTAGATAACTACCTGCCTTGTAAGGACTTTTATATTCAAATTCAGTCGGAACACCTTCAACTACTTTATAGTTATTCGTTAAATAGGCAGGAATGTCTAACCAATGAGGGGCAACAAACATTAAAACTAGCGTTGCCATTGTGTAAAGGATACGCTCTTCTAATTTAAAGGCTTTGTTAAATAACATAACGGCACAAGAAAAAGCAAGGAGAAGTGTACTTATAGAGATTATCCAAAATAATCCCTTTACAACAAACCTCTGTTGTAACATAACTCCTATAGCACCGCCAGCAAGCGAAACGTACCAAATACGTTTTATAAATTTACTAAGAGGACTTGTAGGAGATTCTTCTCGCCTTTCAGATTGTTCGTACATTTTACTTATCCTTTCAAAACTTGTTATTAATAATTCCCTATACTTTTCCATAGCCTTTATGGTTTTATTCTTCTTCAGCTAACCTGCTTCGTTAGTGGAACAAGAAAAAGGGTTGCCGCAGCAATCCTTTTTCAACTCTTGCACTCGTTACTTTAATAAGCACTAGAAGGGCTAAACGTAACAAGTGGTTCATTTATTTGTTAAATTTCTTAATTTCCTCAGTTAATATGTTCAATTTTTCTTCAATCCTGTTAAGTTGATTGCTTCGTTTCTTATTAGAACGGAAAAATGAAACGACTATAATA
>Ga0308176_10000753_pt1 | contig 20202 bp, 13 predicted proteins | sample PhyCR2_3_FD_203890 | JGI IMG/M metagenome (GOLD analysis project Ga0308176, IMG submission 203890) | Soil microbial communities from UC Gill Tract Community Farm, Albany, California, United States - DLSLS.C.R2 | ecosystem: Environmental > Terrestrial > Soil > Agricultural land | place: USA... | reverse complement strand
ATCGTGACAGTAGTTTTGGGTATCAGTATGGCCCCGACAAATTGTACATTACGCCTCGGTTGGCCGTTAATGATATACGCAAGACCGTTGCGGGCAGCAACACTTTCGAAGCACTTAAGGCGCAAAAGCCCGACAGTGTTGTTCGAAATTACGACTCATCAGAAACAACAGAAGTGTACCTCTCCCCAGCAAAACCCGATACGCCGGCGGTGCGTGTCGTCTTCCATTATTCAACGAAGCTAAATCGGCTGAAATATTCACTCAATCCGATCCTCGATTCTGGCAAAAAAAGAAGTTGTGGAAGATAGAATTCTTTATTGCCGCTTTCCATTACAAAAAAAGCGAGACTACTTATCCCGCTTCGTATTTCGGTATGGAAATGCACGAGCTTCCAAGTGTCATTCCACAGGACATACGCTTTTACCTGAATTGGTATAAAGATGTGGTTCAATGGTCAGACAAAGGCTTGTAAGAAAAATATAAACGTAATTGAATACACTATCGAATCACTTTACCTCCTGCATCTGCACCAAGCGATAATAGTAACCTTGTTTGCGCAGCAGTTCTTCGTGTGTGCCGCGTTCAACAATCTCTCCTTTTTGCAACACAATAATTTCATCGGCATGGCGAATGGTGGAAAGACGGTGCGCAATCACAATCGAAGTACGGTTCTGCATCATGTTGTTAATCGCGTCCTGCACCAGGCGTTCGCTTTCGGTATCAAGAGAAGATGTGGCCTCGTCTAAAATTAAAATCGGTGGATTTTTTACAATCGCCCTGGCAATGGTCAGCCGCTGGCGTTCGCCGCCGCTAAGCTTCGTGCCGCGGTCGCCGATGTTGGTATTAAAACCCGCATCTTTTTTGGTAATGAAGTTATAAGCGTTGGCCACTTTCGAAGCTTCTTCAATCTCGCTTTGCGTTGCTTCCTGTTTGCCAAGGCGAATGTTATTTTCAATGCTGTCGTTAAACAAAATCGGTTCCTGCGTAACGATGCTGATTTGTTCGCGAACGGAACGCAGCGAGTAGTCTTTGATGTTCACGCCGTCCACCAACAGTTCGCCGCCGCTCACGTCGTGAAAACGGGGAACCAAATCGGCCAGTGTGCTTTTTCCCGCACCCGATGAACCCACCAGCGCCACGGTTTTTCCCTTCGGTACTTTTAAGTTGATGTTCTTTAAAATGGGCACACCGTCGTAAGCAAAGTTAACGTTGCGAAGTTCGATGCAATCTTCAAAAGCATCCAGTTTTTTCCCGTTCGGATTGTCATCAATGGCGCTTTGTGTGCGCAAAATTTCTTCGATGCGTTCAATGGCTGCGGTGCCGCGTGCCATGTTGGAAAAAGAACCCGACAAGGTTTTCGTTGGGTTGATCAACTGGTAAAACAGCCCGAGATAAACAATGAACAAAGAACCCGTGAGCGACAGCCTTGAATTCAACACCAGTTGCCCGCCAAAAAAAAGAATAGCGGTGAAGATGACAACACCCATCAACTCCGAGGCCGGTGAAGCCAGATCGCGGCGAAAACCCAATTTGTTTTTCACCGTTACCAGGCGATGGTTGATGCCAAAGAAACGGTCGCGTAAAAAAGGCTCTGAATTGAAGGCCTTGATTACACGCAAGCCACCAAGTGTTTCGTCCAAAACCGAAAGTGATTCCGCGTTAAGATTTGCCATTTCCGAAGAACCTTTTTTCAGGCTTCGGGTAATGCGGCCAATGACAAAAGCAACAATGGGAATGCAGGCCAAAACAAAAAGCGTAAGCTGATAGCTGATGACAAACAAAGTTCCGAGTGTAAACAAAATGGTGAGCGGGTCACGCACCCAACCCTCCAGCGTTCCCACCACGGAGCCTTCCACTTCGCCTACGTCGTTGGTAATGCGGCTGATGATGTCGCCCTTTCTTTTCTCGGTAAAAAAACCAATGGGCAGGTGCAGGACTTTTTCGTACAACTCCGTGCGCAGCCGGTTAACGATGTTGTTCTTTAGCGGATTGAGAACGTAGTAAGCGAGGTAGAGAAAAAGGTTTTTGAAAAAGATGGAGACGATAATGAGCACGCAAATCAAGGCCAGCGTGGGTACGTTGCCACGGGTTGTGATGCTTTCCGTTAGCGTGTGGCGAATAAAATTTACCAGCGCATTGTCAGAATTGTTTAAAAGCCCCGCGCCCTTTGCCCCGTTAAAGATCATCTCTAAAAAAGGCAGCAACATGCCCAGCGATATCAGCGAAAAAACAATGGACAACAAAATAAACAGGATGTACAGGAAAGCCTCGCCCTTGTAGTGGCTTAGGTATTTAAAAACTCTGGCGTACTTCTTCATGCGGTGGCCTGCGGCCTAATTTTGGAAAGGGGCAAAGTAACTACTTTTACAGCGCCTGCCGAAGCCACGGCCGAAGCGGGCATCCGAATTAAAGATTTGTTATGAAGGAAGGAAAACGGCAAAAGCAAATAAGCGGTTTGATTCAGGAAGAAATCAACGTCATTTTTCAGCGATTGGGATTGAGCTTTGTGAGCGGCGGAATGGTGTCCGTGTCATCCGTAAAAATTACCCCCGACTTGCTGGAAGCACGCATTTATTTAAGCATCTTCAATGCAGCGGACAAAAAAGAAATCCTCAAAAAAATTGAAGACCGCCATTGGGAAATTAAAAAAGAGCTGGCCGCACACGTGAAGCACCAGTTGCGCCGCATTCCCGAGGTAAAGTTTTTTCTCGACGACACGCTTGACCAGGTGTTTAAGATGGAGGAATTGTTTGACAAGATTAAGAAAGAGGAGAAGAAAGACGGGGAAGGTTGATCAGTTGACTGGTTGATTCGCAGGAGTTGACCGCAACCAATTAACCAATCAACAAATCAACCAATCAACGAAGCATGAACTTTCTCTTCGCCTGGCGCTATTTCAAAGCCAAAAAAACCACCAACGCCATCAACGTTATTTCGTGGATCAGCATCGTGGCGATGTTGTTCGGCACTGCCGCACTCATTCTTGTATTGAGTGTGTTCAACGGCTTTGAAGACCTGGTAAAAGGTCTTTACTCTTCGTTTTACCCCGATGTAAAAATTGTTCCGGCTTCGGGCAAGAACCTTCGCTTAACGACTGAACAACTGCAAACCCTTCGTTCGGTAAAAGGCGTAAAAGCCCTTTCGTTGGTTGTAGAAGAAAGAGCATTTTTGAAAAACGGCGAAGCACAATCCATGATTACGCTGAAAGGCGTGGACAGTGCATACAAGCAGGTCACAACGGTTGCGGAACACATCGTAAACGGTGAGTTTAACACGGGCACAAGCGACAAGCCTTTGCTTGTTTTGGGCTACGGTATCGAAAACGCGGTAGCCGTGCAAGCCGACCGCAATATTTTTCCGTTGACAGTTTATTTGCCGCGTAAAGGCGAGGTGGATTTATCCGACCCGTTGAAATCGCTGGCAACCGACACCGTAAACACGTCGGGCTCCTTTCTCATTCAGCAGGACTTTGACAACAAGTACGTGCTTACCAACTTGGGCTTTGTAAAAACAATGCTTAACATGCCGCCCGATGCCTACGGCGCAGCCGAAATTGCCGTAAACAATCCCGATGATGCAAAGACCGTTCAGTCACGCTTGCAGCGATTGTTGGGCAAGGATTACGTTGTGCAAACACGCTACGAGCAAAACAAAAGTTTGTACTCCATCATGCAAATGGAGAAGTGGGTAATCTACGCCATTCTTTCGCTGATACTTGTTGTTGCCGCCTTCAACATGATTGGTGCGTTAACAATGCTTGTACTGGAAAAACGCGAAGACATCGGCGTGCTGCACGCCATTGGCGCCAGCCGGAATTTTATCAAAAGGATATTTTTGAGCGAAGGCCTGCTGCTTGCAACCATCGGCGGCGGCGGCGGCATGTTATTAGCCTTGCTTATCGCCTGGGCGCAATTAAAATTTCACCTTGTTCCCCTGCAGGGTGATTCGTTTTTGATCAGTTATTTCCCGGTGAAGATTAACCCCTGGGATTTTTTGCTGGTGGGCACAACGGTGCTGGTCATTTCGCTCATTGCGGCTTATATCCCTGCACGAAAAGCGGCCAGGCAGCAATTGGTCTTACGAAGTGAATAAAACGGCTGCGACTCCTTACCTTGTTGCAAAAGACTTCTTAACCTTCACAAACTTTTTTATGGCCTCTCCTGTTGCTTTCACCGGCAATGTCCCGCACAATTACGACACCTATTTAGGCCCTTTGTTTTTCGAACCGTATGCGGTTGATCTTGCAAGCCGGCTTCAGAATAACCATTACCAAAGCATCCTCGAAATTGCCTGCGGCACCGGCCGCGTTACAAAACAGTTGCTCCCGAAATTGTCTGCGGATGGCAAATTGATTGCAACGGATTTGAACGAAGCCATGCTGACTTTAAGTCGCGAAAAAATAAAAGATCCCCGCGTTGAATGGAAGATAGCCGATGCGCAAAATTTACCTTTCGGCGACGAAGAATTTGACCTAGCCCTTTGCCAGTTTGGCGTCATGTTTTTTCCCGACAAGCCAAAAGCCTTCAGCGAAGCCTTTCGCGTTTTAAAAAGCGGCGGAACATTTTTGTTTAACACGTGGGATGAAATTCACTACAACGCACTTGCCGACGTTTCGCATGCTGTTTTAAAAGAATTTTTTCCCGATGGTGCCGGCGGTTTTATGGAAAAAGGCCCGCACGGATTTTACGACACAGCCCTAATCACTCAATTGCTAAAAGACGCAGGCTTCGGTCAAATTTCTGCTGACACTGTTCGCGTTGTCAGCACGGCTACAACTGCAGATGAATGTGTTAACGGCATCCTTGACGGTACACCGCTCAGCGTCTTTCTTTCGGAGCGGAACGCCGACAAAGAACCCATTAAAAAACGTCTGCGTGACGAGCTGCAAAAACGCTACGGAACCGCCAACCTGCAACTGCCCATGCAGGCCTTTGTTTGCCCGGCCACAAAGAGCAAGTGAGACCTGAGACGACAGGCGTGAAACAGCGTATGCCTGCTCCTTTAAAACGCCCCGCCGTTCTCACGTTTCACGTCTGTCGTCTCACGTCTTTTTAACCTTCTCAAAGGCCGTTTACACGGCTTAATTCGGTATATTTGCCCGAATTACAAGCACCGGTTTTGGTGCGCAAATTTTAGCAAGAAAAATGAGTGATATTATAGACGCGGTAACAACAACGCCGGCACCCACAGTAAGCCCAAATTACGGGGCCGATTCCATCCAGGTTTTAGAAGGTTTAGAAGCGGTTCGCAAACGTCCCGCAATGTACATTGGCGACATTGGCGTAAAGGGTTTGCACCACCTCGTTTACGAAGTGGTGGACAACTCCATTGACGAGGCCCTTGCCGGCTGGTGTAAAAACATCATTGTTACCATACACGAAGACAATTCCATTTCTGTGGAAGATGACGGCCGCGGCATTCCCACCGGCATCAATTCCAAAGAGGGCCGTTCGGCGCTCGAAGTGGTAATGACTGTACTTCACGCTGGCGGTAAGTTTGATAAAGATTCCTACAAAGTTTCCGGTGGTTTACACGGTGTAGGCGTAAGCTGCGTAAACGCATTGAGTATAAAACTGCACGTTAACGTTTTTCGCGAAGGAAAAATATTTGAACAGGAATACAAGATCGGCGTTCCGCAATACGACGTTCGCGAAATTGGCGTGAGCGAAAAAAGAGGAACGACGGTTCATTTCTGGCCCGATGATACCATCTTCATCACCACCACCTACAACAAGGACATTTTAGAAAGCCGCTTGCGTGAGTTGAGCTTTCTGAACAGAGGCCTTCGCATCACGTTAAACGATTTGCGTGAGAAGGATGAAGAAGCGGGCCTTACCTATTCCAAAACCTTTTACAGCGAAGGCGGCATCATTGAGTTTGTAGAAATGCTGGACGCCAACGGCGGCCGTGCCTCCTTGTTGCCGAAGCCACTGTTTGTAGACGGCCGTGATGAAAAAAACAACGTAGCGGTAGAAGTTGCCATGACCTACAACACCAGCTACAACGAACACATTTATTCATACGTCAACAACATTAATACCATTGAAGGCGGTACGCACGTAGCAGGCTTTCGCCGCTCTTTAACCCGTGTTTTCAAAAGTTATGGCGACAAGCAGGGCCTTTTTGAAAAAGCCAAAGTCACCATCGAAGGCGACGATTTTCGCGAAGGATTAAGCGCCGTAATTTCCGTGAAAGTTCCCGAGCCCCAGTTTGAAGGACAGACCAAAACAAAGTTGGGCAACAATGAAGTAATGGGCATTGTTGATACGACGGTCTCAAGAGCCTTGGAAGCTTATCTCGAAGAAAATCCACGCGAAGCCAAGAACATTATTCAAAAAGTAATTCTTGCGGCCCAGGCAAGAGCGGCGGCGAAGAAAGCCCGCGAAATGGTGCAACGCAAATCGGTATTAAGCGGCGGCGGCCTGCCCGGCAAACTTGCTGATTGCTCCGAACGTGATCCCGATAAATGCGAACTCTATCTGGTGGAAGGCGACTCGGCCGGCGGCACAGCTAAGCAGGGCCGCGACAGAAGCTACCAGGCCATTCTTCCGCTCCGCGGTAAAATCCTGAACGTGGAAAAAGCGATGGAGCACAAGATTTACGAGAACGAAGAAATTCGAAACATGTACACAGCATTGGGTGTAACCGTTGGCACGCCTGATGATCCAAAGGCTTTGAATTTGCAGAAGCTTCGCTATCACAAACTCATCATCATGACCGATGCCGATGTGGACGGAAGCCACATTGCTACGCTCATTCTTACGTTCATCTTCCGTTACATGAAAGAACTGGTGGAGCAAGGCTATGTTTACATTGCACAACCGCCACTTTACTTAGTGAAGAAAGGAAAGGAACAAGCCTATGCGTACAACGAAGAACAGCGAAGAGCACTGGTAGAAAAATTTGGCGGTGGCAACGAAGGTTCGGTGGGCATTCAGCGATACAAAGGCTTGGGTGAAATGAACTCCGACCAGTTATGGTCAACAACCATGAACCCGGATACAAGAACGCTAAAGCAGGTAACCATTGAAAGCGCCGCCGAAGCCGACCGTATCTTCAGCATGTTGATGGGCGATGAAGTGGCACCGCGTAGAGAGTTCATCGAGAGCCACGCGAAGTATGCAAGGATTGATGTGTAAGCCTGATTCACTTTACGACTTCCATAAATTTTTAAAACTCAACCATCGCGGTTGAGTTTTTGTTTTAGCGTCAAGTATTAAAAGATATTCCAGGGTGCTGTGCGAGGCATCTTGAGCTTGTCGAAAGGTCGCCTCGTACGAATTTATTGTCGCCTCCGGCGATGCACACAACAAAACAAGACCCGGATGCATCAACAAAACATCCCACAGTTTGTTGAAAACAAAAGCTTCACACTTTCACCCTCGCGTTTGCTGCTTATATTTAAAACTTATTCACCACAACCTAAACCGATGACATACCAACCATCGCCTGGCCGCTACGCATACATGGAATACCGCCGCTGCGGCCACAGCGGCCTTAAACTGCCCGCACTTTCACTGGGCCTTTGGCACAACTTTGGCCGGCAGGACGATTACGAAAAATGCCGCGACATCATGCACACTGCTTTTGATTGCGGCATCACGCATTTTGACCTGGCCAACAATTACGGTCCGCCGCCGGGTGCCGCGGAAGAAACTTTTGGAAAAATTTTAAAAGACGATTTCAAAGCCTACCGCGACGAGATGATCATTTCATCAAAAGCCGGTTATCCGATGTGGCCGGGGCCTTACGGCGATTTCGGTTCAAAAAAATATTTGGTGGCTTCGCTCGACCAAAGCCTCAAGCGCACCGGATTGGATTACGTGGATATTTTTTATCATCATCGTCCCGACCCCGAAACGCCGCTGGAAGAATCAATGACGGCACTTCACCAAATTGTGCAACAAGGCAAAGCTTTGTACGTTGGCGTTTCCAGCTACTCGCCGGAACAAACAAAAGAAGCCTACAAAGTTCTGAATAGCTTGGGCACTCCGCTGCTCATTCACCAGCCCAAGTATTCGTTGATGGTGCGCACACCCGAACAAGGCCTGCTGAATACAATTGAAAAATTAAACATCGGCTGCATTAGCTTTTCCTCGCTTGCACAAGGCTTGCTAACCGACCGCTATTTGCACGGCATTCCCGAAGACTCGCGGGCCGCAAGCGGCAGGGGCAACGGCGCCATTGATACCAACGTTATCACAGACGAATTGATTTCCAAAATCCAGCGCTTAAACTCGCTTGCCGAAAGCCGCGGGCAAACGCTTGCGCAAATGTCGCTGGCCTGGGTGCTGAAAGACAAACGCATTACCTCGGTCATCATTGGCGCGAGCAAGCCCGAACAGGTTTTGGACTCGGCGCAAAGCCTGCGCAATTACAATTTTAGTGAAGAAGAACTCGGGCAAATAGATGAAATACTCGGATAAGCGTGCGCGAAAGACGAAACAATAATTAAGCATCGTTGTGTGGCATTCTTGTACGTTTTATTCACTGTGCGGCAAGGTTCAACCACAGAGAGCACAAAGGGAAGACAGCACGGAGAGCTACAAAGAATTTTCCCTGTGGCTGTCTGTGGTTAAAAAGAAGTTGAACCTTGTTCCAAACCCCGAAGTGTGCGACGCATCGGAAGCTGAACAGAATTACAATTGCCGGTTAAATAAAGATTCATTCCTTCCTATTTTTACAACAAAACCGTTTCATGATTCAACGCATACAATCCGTGTGGCTCTTGCTGGCTGCTATCTTCGCTGCTATTACGTTTAGTGTTCCTTTTTACGTGGGCACGCCACTATCGGCCGATATCGCTCCGCAGTTAACGGCTAAATCCAACATGCTGCTTATCGTGCTGACAGTATTAACGGGCCTGACGGCTTTTGCTTCCATCTTTTTGTTTGAGAATCGCAAGTTGCAACTCAAAGTTGCGGTTGCCGGACTCGTGCTCACGCTTGCTTTGCTTACAGACTACATTCTTCAATTGAAATACTTTACTGCCGGCGCCTTTGCCCTTTCCTGCGTTCTTCATTTTGGTATTCTGGGTCTTTACATTTTAGCTATACGGGGAATTAGAAAAGATCAAAAACTGATTAAAAGCCTCGACCGGCTTCGATGAAACAACTTCGTTGAGATGAACGGCTGCCTGAAGGCAGCCGTTTTTATTTGCGCCCAAAACGAATGTTTTAAAATTTATATGCGAAGATGAAATTTGTATATTTGAGTACAGCCAATCAAACTGATACCAAAACGATTCTGCTTTATGTACCGTACAGCCGCCCTGTTTTTCTTTTTATCATTTGCCCGGGTGGCACATTCCCAACTTGTCATTAACGAAGTAGGCATTGCACCAACGGGTGGCAACGGCAGCCAGTTTGTGGAACTGTTTAACCGCAGTGGCTGCACCGTTGATTTAAGTTGTTATACTTTAATATTTAGCAGCACCAGCGGCGGCGGTAATCCTACGGGTTGGACCATCAAAATCCCTTCGGGAAAAAGCATTGCCGGCGGTGGTTATTTTTTAATTGGCGGCACGGCGGGGACTGCCGGCGTGAGTGGCGGCACAGGCTATCCGACAGGCGGCATTATGAACAGTTACGTTGGCGTAGCCGATATAAACGTTGGAACAACAGCCATTACAACGAACGCTGTGTACATGAAGCAGGGCCTTAGTGCAGGAAATTTTTCCAACACAAAAGGCCAACTGAGTTTACTGGATGCAGCGGGCAATCTCGTTGCGTCGGTTTCGTACAACAGCGGCAACAACGCCGGCACTTATCCTTTAAGTGCTTACACAACTTGTGCAGCATCGGGCAACGCACAAGGTGTAAGCAATATTCCCGATCCCGGCGCCTCGGTTAACAACGTTCCGGGAACGTTTAGTGCTGCCACGAATCAGGGGCTTTATTTAAGCAGCAACGGAACGTACTTGACAGAAACGAGTTTGACGCCCGGTGCTTCCAACGCAGGCAACGGCGGAACCCAAATTTGCAGTGGTCCTGTGCTGAACGCAGTGAGCAACACAGCCGTTTGTTTTGATGCGAACACCCAAACCGTCTTGCTTCCTTACTCGTCTGCAAACGCACCGGCCACTTACACATTAACGTGGGACGCAACATCGTCGGTTTATTTTTCAGCGATAAGCAACGCAACTCTCGGCGGCAATATTCATATTACCATACCCGCGAACACGCCACCGGGAACGTACACCGGCTATCTTAGGTTGTCGAATGTTTGCGGCAACAGTTGCACAAAGCCATTTACGCTAACCGTCAATGTGCTTCCGTCAGTGAATGCCGGCAGTTATGCGCCGGTTTGCACTAACAGTTCATCCATCCTTTTAAACGGCACGCCTGCCGGCGGAACGTTTACCGGAACAAACGTTACCGGAAGCAATTTTATACCGCCGGACATTGCGGGCAATTACACCATTGCTTATGCTTACACCGATGCGCTTACAGGTTGTTCAAACAACGCTTCGACCATAATCAACGTTTCGGCGCCGACAAGCACCTACACTACTGCCTGCACGAACGGCGCACCCTTCGTCTTCTTTGGGCAATTGCTTGCCACAACGGGTTTACATACCGTGGTTTTGAACAATGCAGCCGGCTGCGCCGACACAGCAAGGATTTATTTGGTGGTTAGGCAAAGCGAAACCGTTGACATCACCGCTTGCGATTCGGTCTTGTACAACGGAATAATTTACCGCGATGATGCAAACCTCACACAAGGTCTTAGTAGCGTCGTTGTTGCTTGCGACTCGGTTGTAAAAAACATTCGGATACATATAAAGAGATCAAGCGTAAACGACACGACAGTATGCCTGCCGCCAAGTGGTTCGTTTGTTTTGCTGGGACAAACCTTTACATCGAGCGGCCATTACGTTTTGCACACAACAAATGCTGAAGGCTGCGACAGCGTCGTTCGATTACACTTAACCATCGCCAACACACAAGTGCAGACACATTCTGGTTGCGATTCGGTGTGGCTAAACGGACAAAGATTTTATGCATCTACCGTTTTCTCAGACACTTTGTACAATCAACAAGGTTGCGATAGCATGATACAAACGCACAACGTCGTAATCAATCATTCGTTGCACACCTACTTGAATGTTTGTCGTGCAAGCGGACAGGCGTACAACTTCAACGGACAGGTATTGAACGCATCGGGAGATTACACCGCAACGCTAAACGGTGTTTCCTGCGATAGCATCGTGCATTTGCATTTGTTGATTGCGCAACGACAAACCATCCTTTACCAGGGATGCAATCGCTTCACGTATAACGGTGTGACTTATGTTTCATCGACAACGTTAACGGATACGCTTCGCAGCACAATCACAGGTTGCGACAGCATTTTGCGAACCATTCAAATTCTCATTCAACCGGTTCTTCATACAAATATCAACGCTTGTATCCAGCAAGGACAGACCTACTTTTTCAACAATCAGACCTTAACAACAGGCGGATATTATACTGCGCAATTGACGACGCATGACGGATGCGACAGCATCGTGCATTTATATTTGACGGTGGCCGTTACACAAACGCAAAACATCAGCGGTTGCGATAGCTTGTTCTGGCATGGACAGATGTATTATGTCTCAAGCCGGTCAATTGACACGGTTCGCAGTTTGCTTTCGTCATGCGACAGCCTTTATCGGGTAACCAACATAACAATCACTGCTTCACCCGTTCAGCATCTTTCCGTTTGTCTTGCAGCCGGGCAAAGTTATTCGCTCAACGGGCAAAGCTTGAACAGTTCAGGACAGTATATTGCCGTGTTTGTGCGGCCGGGGCTCTGCGATAGCACGGTGCACATAAAACTTGTCATCACATCCGTTCAGCAACAAACAATCAACGGCTGCGGAAGCGTTGTTTACAACGGCACAACGTATACATCTTCTACCGTTTTAAGAGATACGCTGCGAAGCGTTGGTTTCTGCGACAGCGTTTACCGCATTGTACAAATAAATGTTTTGCCGACGCTGCAAACTTTTGCTACAGCCTGTATCAACCAAGGCCAATCCTATCTCTTTAACGGACAAACATTGACCGTAAACGGTTATTATTTGACAACCTATCAAACGACGAATTGCGACAGCACCGTGCAGCTTTATTTGACTGTAACACAAACCAAAACGCAAACTGCACAAGGCTGCGATTCGGTGATGTTTAAAGGGAGAGCCTATTTTTCTTCCACCGTTGTTCGCGATACAATCAGAAGTCTTGTTTCGGGCTGCGATAGTCTAATTACAATCACCACGCTAACCGTTTACACAACCAAACATCAATACGTTTCTGTTTGTTTGCAGCCGGGTCAAACTTATAATTTCAACGGCCAACTATTGACCAACACAGGCAGTTATCAGACTGTGTACACGACAAGCACATGCGACAGCATCGTTCGTTTATATCTTGTTGTGGCGGGCCGGCAAAGTCTCACGTTAAAGGGTTGCAGCAGCATTGTCTATAACGGAATCACCTACACATCATCCACGATTGTAAGTGATACTGTAAAGAGTCGTGTTACTTCATGCGACAGTCTTTATCGCGAAGTAAACATTCTTATTGCTTCCGTACAGCAAACTTTTATCACAGCTTGCATCGTGCCGGGCAACGGTTACCTTTTTAACGGACAATGGCTGACGGCTACGGGAAATTATGCAGCCAACTTTATGACGGCTACAGGCTGCGACAGCCTTGTGAATTTGTACTTGGTAGTGAGCAAGGTGAATGATCAAGCCGTTTCCGGCTGCGATTCGGTTGTTTACAAAGGCACGGTTTTTACGACGCCGGCCGTTATAACCGACACGACGAGGAGTGCCGTCACGCATTGCGACAGCATCATCAACGTGACAACAATAACAGTAAATAAAAAACCGTCATTAAACGTAAGCCGCGACACAATCGTTTGCCGTTGGGGAACGGCGGTTTTAAACGCATCATCACCCGGCGCCCTTGTAAACTGGACGAACTTTGGCAATCCAGCTTTCATTGTCGTTTCTCCGCAAAGCACAACGCAATATTTTGCCAGCGCCGTTGATACCAACGGGTGCAAGAACACAAAGATCGTTACGGTTTTTGTAGAGGACTTTTCAATCGTCTTGCGACCTAATATAAATCCCGCACTTTCCGGAACGAATGTGTTGATCCAATCAAGCAGTAACCTGCCTTATTCAATTGCGACGTGGCAACCGGCAAACTTGTTCCGCAATCAAACAGGCAAAAGCCAACGATTTGCAATGGACACATCGGTAAACATCACAGCCGTTGGACAATCATCGCTCGGCTGCAGAGATACCGCAACCTTGCAACTGATCGCTATCCCGCTCGACGACGTTTATATTCCATCAGCCTTTACGCCAAACGGTGACGGACGAAACGATGAAGTGAAAGTGATGGGCACGGCAATTAATGAGATTGACTTTAAAATTTTTAATCGTTGGGGACAAATGGTTTTTCATACGACAGATAAAAGCCGTGGGTGGAACGGAATGATGAACGGCACGCTGCAACCCACTGGAACGTATGTGTACACGGTGCGGGTGAAGAAAGCAAGCGGTCAGGTTGTGGAGAAGAAAGGCATAGTGACGCTAATTAAATAACTCAACTTGCGCAAGTTTCCGGTAAAGGAGAGCTTCAATTTCTTTGAAAAAATCAACCTTATGACCTTTGTAGAAAAACGGAGCGAAGGAGAGGAAAACTTGATTCGCTTATTTGGGTTTTGCAAGACGGAAGCACGTGGTAAGAAGATTAGTTTCCCTATAAGCGTCAACCCCTTCTACGAAAGTCATGAGGTTTGACTTATCACAGCAACAAGGTTTTTTTCACTGCGTAAGTTCAGTTAAACAAATTGTCCTGTGTGACTCTCTTTTACTTTCTTCAATCCTTCCGGCTTGCCTTCATACACAAGATAACCGCCTGCGTCGCCGGCTTCGGGGCCGAGATCAATCACCCAGTCTGCGCTTTTAATTACATCGGTATTGTGCTCAATGACAAGAATAGAATGACCTTGTTCGATTAACGCGTTGAACGAAGCAAGCAATTTTTTTATGTCGTGAAAATGAAGTCCTGTTGTGGGCTCATCAAAGATGAAAAGAATTTTACCGGCCGCCCGTCCTTTACCAAGAAAAGATGCAAGTTTTACGCGTTGTGCTTCACCACCCGAAAGCGTGTCGGATGATTGACCAAGCTTCACATAACCCAAGCCAACTTCGCTTAACGGTCTGATAGCTGTAAGAATAGATTTTTCATCCGCAAAAAAATCAATGGCTTCGTCCACACTCATTTCCAAAACATCGTACACGCTTTTGCCCTTGTATTGAACCTCCAGCACTTCTTCTTTAAAACGTTTGCCGTGACAAACTTCGCAAGTCAGGTGTACGTCGGCGAGGAACTGCATCTCCACAATTTTTTCGCCTTCACCTTTACAGGCATCGCAACGGCCGCCATCAACGTTAAACGAAAAATGCTTGGGCTGAAAACCGCGAATCTTGCTCAGAGGTTGCGAAGCGTATAAATCGCGAACGTTGTCCCAGGCCCGAACGTATGTCACTGGGTTGCTTCGTGAGGATTTACCAATCGGGTTCTGGTCCACCATCTCCACTTGCGTAATGGCATCTACATCTCCTTTGATGGCTTTATGAAAACCAACTTTGTCCGTTGGTTCGCCTTGCAATTTTTTCAGGCCGGGATAAAGAATGTGTTTGATGAGTGTTGTTTTCCCGCTGCCACTTACACCGCTAACTACGCATAAAACATTCAGTGGGAATTCAACGGTAATGTCTTTCAAATTGTGTTGACGTGCGCCTTCAATGATGACGGAGCTATTCCACTTACGAACTTTTTTTGGCGCATCAATGCTTAGCTCTCCACTCAAATATTTCCCGGTTAAACTTTTCGGATTGCTAATGATTTGTTCGTAATCGCCAGCGGCAATTACTTCACCGCCAAGATGCGATGCCAGCGGGCCCATGTCAATAATGTGATCAGCTTCACGCATCATCATTTCGTCGTGTTCAACAACAACAACCGTATTACCAAGGTCACGCAATTCTTTTAACACACGAATGAGATTGAACGTGTCGCGTGGATGCAAGCCAATGGATGGCTCGTCCAAGATGTAAAGTGAGTTGGTAAGATTGCTTCCCAGGCTGCGCGTTAATTGAATGCGCTGGCTTTCGCCGCCGCTTAACGTGTTAGCCAGACGGTTCAAGGTCAAATAACCCAAACCCACGTTCAGCATCGTGTCAATGCGGTGATTGATCTCAATAAGAATGCGTTTGCCGACTTCCTTTTCAAAATCTGTGAAATCCTGACTTGTCCCGTTAAACCAATCCTTCAAATCCGCGATCGGCATCTCGCTCAATTCGCCAATGTGAGCACCGTGAACTTTTACGTACAACGCTTCTTTGCGCAAGCGATAACCGCCGCACTCGGGACATTTTGTTCGTCCGCGATAGCGGCTAAGAATTACGCGGTACTGTACCTTGTATAAATTCTGTTCTACCTCTTTGAAAAAAGCATTGATGCCGTCCGCGTAGCTATTGCCTTCCCACAAAACGCGGTATTGCTCCTTGGTTAAATCGGCAATGGGCTTATGAACCGGAAAATCAAAATGCTTTGCCGCCTTCACAAAGGCCTCGCGCCAGCGGCCTAACTTTTCTCCTTTCCACGGCGCCACGGCGCCTTCGTAAACGCTCAAACGTTTGTCGGGAATCACCAGGTCTTCGTCAATGCCCAAGACCATCGAAAAGCCTTCGCAAACCGGACAAGCACCAAAAGGATTGTTGAAGGAAAACAAATTCGGCGTGGGTTCTTCAAAGCTCATCCCGTCCAGCTCGAAGCGATTGTTGAAGTGCAACAGCTTTTCGCCGTCCACCTCTACCCACACATCGCCTTCACCTTCATAAAACGCGGTGCCGATGGAATCGCCCAGACGGTGTTCGTCGTCTTCGTCAAATTCCTTGGCGACGATGCGGTCAACCAACACGTACACATTCTCGGGATACTTAAAAGCTTTTTTAAAATCATCGGGATCGGAAAGCACATCTTCAATTGCATAAGTTGCGCCTTTGCCCGCTGCATTTTCTTTTTGCGTCACCGAAAAAGGCGAAACATAAATCCGCGAAAAACCTTTCTGCATCAGGATGTTTAGCTCTTCACGTTCGTCGCGGTTGCGGTGTGTTTTAAAAGAAGACAGAATAAAAATGCGGCTGCCTTCTTTCAAAACCTTGATGGCTTCCAACACATCTTTCACGTCGTCTTTTTTTACAACGCGGCCCGAAACCGGTGAGATGGTTTTGCCCACGCGGGCAAATAACAAACGCAGGTAATCGTAAATCTCGGTCATGCTGCCCACGGTGCTGCGGGGGGTGCGGGTAATAACTTTTTGCTCAATGGCAATGGCCGGTGCCAAGCCTTTAATGTAGTCAACATCGGGCTTGTCCATACGGGCCAGAAACTGCCGAACGTAGGCGCTCAGACTTTCGGCGTAGCGGCGCTGGCCTTCGGCAAACAAGGTATCTATGGTTAAGGATGATTTACCGGAACCCGATACGCCGGTAACGACAATGAGTTTATTGCGCGGAAAACTGACGTCAATATTTTTGAGGTTGTGAACCCTTGCGCCTTTGATAAATATTGAATCATCGGCGACGGCAATCTCTTCTTTCTTTCTTCTGGTCTTAACAGCTTGCTCTTTCATGCGGGAAACAAATGTACTAAGGTATTTAGCAAGAGCAGCCGAACGTTAACAATTTTTTGACGGTGGAAAAGCAGCGCTCGCCAACAAAATATTTGGCGAATAGGAAAAGACACCTATTTTTAGGTCAACAAATCCAATGCACCGAAAACTTCTTAAACGCAACACGCCTATCGCATAAACTTCTACGCAATTTTTTCATTTACATCGTTTTTGCACCAAATCCTCAAACCCTTAAACGCGGGAGTTTATGAACCTGTTATCCAAACTGTCCGACCATGAGTTGATCAACTCATTTAATGCCGGTAATGTAAACGCATTTGAAACGCTGGTATTGCGTCACAAGGAAAAATTGTACACGTCCATTTTCTTTTTAGTAAAGGACAAGTACCTTGCCGAAGACATCTTTCAGGATGTCTTTATCCGCATTATTGACACCATCAAAAGCGGACGCTACACTGAGGAAGGCAAGTTTTTGCCTTGGGCGATGCGCATTGCCCACAACCTTTGCGTAGATTATTTCCGAAAAGTTAAAAGAACGCCGACGATCAAAAACAGCGATGATCAGGACATCTTCGAAGTGCTGAATTTTACCGAGGAAAGCGCTGAAGACAAGATGATAAAAAAGCAAAGTCACAACCGCGTACGCGACATGCTGGACCAATTGCCCGAAGATCAACGCGAGGTTATCATCCTCCGTCATTATGCCGATATGAGCTTTAAAGAAATTGCGCACATCACCAATTGCAGCATCAATACCGCACTGGGACGCATGCGTTATGGATTAATTAACTTACGCAAGATGATGGTGGCAAAACAAATTTCGCTTTAGTACGTTTCTTTGTATAGAAATGAAATTCTATTCCCAACATATTGTCATTTCTTATCTCCAATCACACTGCTTGCCGTGACCGGCTGATAAGAAATGACGCCCAATTGCTCCTGAAGGGAGAACAGAAAAACCAGTAAAAAAATATCCCGCCGTTGAGCGGGATATTTTTTATAGAAAGTAAAACCCTCATTCAGACGGCGGCATAATGGAATTAATGACGGCTTCGCTAACGCCGGTCAAACTGAAACCGCCGTCATGGAAGAGATTTTGCATTGTTACATATCGTGTTAAATCAGAAAAAAGCGATACGCAATAATCCGCACAAGCTTCCGCAGGTGCATTACCGAGGGGACTCATTTTTTCCGCGTAATCAATAAAAGCATCAAAGCCTTTTACACCGCTTCCGGCCGTGGTGCGGGTGGGTGATTGCGAAACTGTATTGATGCGAACTTTCTTGCGAACGCCGTATTGATAACCGAAGCTACGGGCTACGCTTTCAAGCAATGCTTTCGCATCGGCCATTTCATTGTAATCGGGGAACACACGTTGTGCTGCAATGTACGTTAAGGCAACAACGCTGCTCCATTCGTTCAACGCATCCATTTCCCAAGCCGTACGCAGTACGCGGTGCAGGCTCATGGCCGATATGTCGAGCGTCTTTTTGTTCCACTCGTAATCCAGGTCTGTATAATGCTTGCCTTTGCGCACATTCAGGCTCATGCCGATGGAATGAAGCACAAAATCAACACCACCATTAAACTGCTTTTGCGATTCCTCAAAGAGCTTTTTCAGGTCGTCCATGTTGGTTACATCGGCACCGATAACGGGTGCTTGAACGGCTTCGGCCAGTTTGTTTATTTCACCCATGCGCAGCGCAACGGGAGCGTTGGTAAGAACCAGTTGTGCGCCTTGTGCGTGGCAGGCCAGCGCTGTTTTCCAGGCAATGGATTTTTCATCGAGTGCACCGAAAATGATGCCTTTTTTCCCGGCTAAAAGGTTATTTGACATAAGCAAAATTGATTGAAGGTTATGGCGGTAAAAATAAGGCTTATCTGTGTGGTGGCGGCAGGAGTTTCAAAATAACAAACGTCACCAGAAAGGTGTAAACGAAGACCAAGGCAAAGCAAAGCAGCATGTAGAAAAGAAACTGTCCAAATGATTTTCTTGGCTGAATTATCCCTTGCAGCCAACGACTGATATACCAGACCGGGATGAGCGAGAGAAATATAAGAAGCGTGATAAGAATGCCTTTCAGTTTCACGCGGTAAATATCGTTGCAATTTTTACCGCGGAGAAGCGGAGTTTGCGCAGAGTGATTTTCTTTGCGTTGATTCGCGTTCACTTTTCTCTGTGGTTTAAAAAGTTGAATAACCTTACCGAACGTACAAGCGTGCGACGCAAGCGAAGCTTAATAGTAGCACTGACGACGCGGCCCATAAAAAAAATGCCGACTCTTGCGAGCCGGCGAATTGTGAGAGACAATGCTTTGCTTATTTGCGCAACGGAACGCTGATGCCCGCGTGAACACCAAGGTTGTTTAGATTTTTAAAATCGTCCTGATTAAAAGGCATTACGTTGTAAGAGGCTCCAAGAGTGAATCCGCTTTCGCCGCCTTTTTTAAACGGAACAAAAAGACCGGCTTCGGGACGGGCCGCGAAATTGAACTTGGTTTGCTGTCCGCCAAACTCACCCAAAAGCTGGTTATAAGCAATGACATTTCCACCCACCCCAAGTGCCGCATACGGTTGTAAAGCAGCGCCTGGCGTAAAGCTGTATTTGGCTTGCGCTAAAACCGGAATAGTTTGAATGGAATAGCTTAATACAGCCGACACATCGCTGCCATCGGAAAATTTGTAAGTCTGACGACTGTACTTCTGATAAAAATCCTGGAAGCCCGTTCCAAAGCCTAGCGACAGTTTATCGGATACACCATACAACAAGCTACCCTGGAAGCCGCGGTAAGACGTAGACGGAACAGAGCTTTTAAAACTTCCTGCCGGCACTGCTACGTTGTAGCTTAAATCAAGTTTTGTTTCGCCTTTTTGCGCCTGTACAAACGAGACTGCAAAAAGCCCCAAAGCGGAAAGAAAAATTATTTTGCTGTTTTTCATCTTTAATATCGTTTAGCGTGAAGTTTTTAAATAGGGCGACTGATCGAACAAGGCCTGCACCTGGCTTTGCACGTTGCTGCTACGGAAGATGCCCGCGCCGCGTACGAGGCCATTCCAAACGCCTTTGATAGTGTTGCCTGATGAAGAGGCGTCTTTCAAATCAAGTACGTCAATGGACAAGGCGCCCTCTGTGCTTTGGTAAACGCCGTAAGCTGACGGGAAATAGTAATCATATCCGCTGTAACCCCAGTAATACGGATCGTAATAACCACCATAGCCACCCCAATAATCATAGAGATCAACAACACTCGTTGTGGTGCTGTAAATGCGGCTTATATTAATGCCAAGGTTGGGGCTTTGTGTCCGATCTACTTTTACAAAGCCTCGTGCGTTTAAGGCATTTTGCACCGCTGCAATAACGGCTACGTCCCCCGATGTTGCTTCTTTGCCGGCGAAGCGATTGTTGTCAATAAGCGACACCGAATCAACAATGCTGTATGTCTTGTAAGAATTAAAATTAGCTGTCGAGTCGTGGTTAGTGATGTAGATGCGGCTTTC